>Ga0196964_10001592_pt1 | contig 11439 bp, 8 predicted proteins | sample S1_10metaG_FD_148615 | JGI IMG/M metagenome (GOLD analysis project Ga0196964, IMG submission 148615) | Soil microbial communities from Anza Borrego desert, Southern California, United States - S1_10 | ecosystem: Environmental > Terrestrial > Soil > Desert | place: USA: California | collected... | reverse complement strand
AGTTTTTTCCAGGCAGCAATATATCTTTACCTCTAAACATATCAGGAGCGCCAGCGTGAGTCTACAGACCGAAACCCCGCCTCAAACCGCAGAGGCTTTGTCACCAACATTAGTACAAGAGCAGATCGATCGCCAGATGCTGATCATTATGGACTTCGGCTCTCAGTACTCGGAGTTGATTGCTCGTCGGATTCGGGAGACTCAGGTTTACTCGGAAGTTATTTCTTATCGCACTACCGCAGAACAGTTGCGCCAGATCAATCCCAAGGGAATAATTCTCTCCGGGGGTCCTAGTTCCGTTTATGACGAGTTTGCCCCCAAGTGCGATCCAGAAATTTGGAACTTAGGCATTCCCATACTGGGTGTCTGCTACGGGATGCAGCTGATGGTGCAACAGCTAGGTGGCGAAGTGACACGGGCAGAACGTGGTGAGTATGGCAAGGCATCCTTATATATTGATGACCCCACAGACTTGCTGACTAATGTAGAAGAAGGCAGCACTATGTGGATGAGTCATGGGGACTCTTGTACTAAGTTGCCAGATGGGTTTGAAATTTTGGCGCACACAGATAATACTCCTTGTGCAGCGATCGCCCACCACGATAACAAGCTTTACGGCGTCCAATTCCACCCAGAAGTTGTCCACTCGGTTGGCGGACTGGCTATGATCCGCAACTTTGTTTATCACATCTGTGATTGTGAGCCAACTTGGACTACAGCAGCTTTTGTTGAAGAGTCGATTCGAGAAATTCGGGCAAGAGTTGGGGACAAGCGGGTATTACTTGCTCTCTCCGGTGGCGTCGATTCTTCGACCCTGGCATTTTTGCTACACAAGGCAATAGGCGATCAATTGACTTGTATGTTTATAGATCAAGGCTTCATGCGTAAGTATGAGCCAGAGCGATTAGTGAAGCTATTCCAGGAGCAATTTCACATTCCAGTTGAATATGTGAATGCACGCGATCGCTTCCTCGCTCAAGTTGCAGGTATCACAGATCCCGAAGAAAAACGGCGGCGCATCGGTCACGAATTTATCCGCGTATTTGAAGAAGAATCCAGACGCTTGGGGCCATTTGATTACCTCGCCCAAGGCACCCTCTACCCGGACGTAATTGAATCAGCAGATACCAACATTGACCCGAAAACGGGCGAACGGGTAGCGGTTAAAATTAAAAGCCATCACAACGTCGGCGGACTGCCTAAAGACCTGCGCTTCAAATTAGTTGAACCTTTGCGGAAACTCTTCAAAGATGAAGTTCGCAAAGTCGGTCGTTCTATTGGCTTACCAGAAGAAATTGTCCAGCGGCAACCCTTCCCCGGCCCCGGATTAGCAATTCGCATCTTGGGTGAAATCACCCCAGAACGATTGGATATTTTGCGGGATGCAGACTTGATCGTTCGCCAAGAAATCAACCGCCAGGGAATGTATAACCAGTTATGGCAAGCTTTTGCTGTCTTGCTACCGATTCGTAGCGTCGGGGTAATGGGGGACAAGCGTACCTACGCCTACCCTATAGTCTTACGGTTAGTTTCTAGTGAAGATGGCATGACTGCTGACTGGGCGCGGGTGCCTTATGATTTGTTAGAAACTATCTCCAACCGGATTGTTAATGAAGTCAAGGGAGTTAATCGAGTAGTCTACGATATCACCTCCAAACCACCTGGCACGATCGAGTGGGAATAATTGGGTAATGTAATTTGAGCCACAGATAAATACAGATATATCTGTGTTTATCTGTGTCCATCTGTGGAAAACTCGCACATATTCTGTGGAAAAGTACCTATTACTGTGGAAAACTCTGGCGCTATCCTTATTTGATAATTAATAAGGAGGCAACAACCTGCGGAATCCATGCCCCAAAACTATCAGCATAAATAAGATATTCCGCAAGAAAAGTCCATAGATGGGAAGTGCCAATGCTGATTGTCCTATACCATCAGAAGTTACTTGAGCTAATCTCCTACCCAATTTTTCTATCCACCCGACAGTTCTAGGCCATTCGCACAAACCACCCATCCACTCTGGGGGAATGCCACTTTTGCCTACGGATGCTCCGACAATTGCACCTAAAATTGCTGCGGTGGTGTCTGTATCTCCACCGCACCGAATAATGTCCACGATCGCGGATCGATAATCTCTCTGATGTCGCAACCACCCATGAATGACAACTGGAACGGTGTGATAAATATATCCACTTACGCCGTTGCTGAGTCTTATCTGTGCAGCAAATGCTTCTGTTGAGTTCCCCGCAGCCACACTCTCAACAGTTTTCGCCATCAGGGCTAAGAATTCATTCGCCTCTTGTGGCAGAACTATTTGCAGCGTTTGATAATATTTTTGAGGAGAAATATCGGCTTGTGATTGGCTACTAGCCATATAAGCTGCGATCGCCACCGCTAGTGCCCCAAACTCTGCTTTTGGATCGGTATGAGTCATGCGGGTAGATGCTTTGACTAATTGGCACAGAATTTGGGTATCGTGTCCATAACAGACACCTATGATGCCACTTCTCATGGCAGCACCATTACCTGCTGAAAAGACACCACTGCGATCGGGAGGAAATCCCAGCCATAATTTTAAGATGGCTCTTAATGTGGCATAACCGATACCTGCTGGCAGTCCCAGTAACCACCATCGCGATCGCCAAGCTAAGTTATTGGCAAATATTTGCACATCTCCAGCCGAAACAATTAAAGCTTGTGCAACCATACAGGCGTGTTCAGTGTCATCGGAAACCATACCTCTGCCAAAGAAAAGATGGTATCGGTTCATATCAGGGTAAATCCGACGTTGCCTGCTTTTTGATATGCCTTCACAACACAATCCAAGGGCATCACCAACAGCCGTTCCCAGTAAACAGCCAATAATGGCATCATCTTTTTTAAGAACCATCGTTTTATGGAAGCTGTGTATTGACTGCCGATGGATTGACTCTTCAACAGTAATATTATCGAAAATTTTGGGTTTAAAACCCCGTGCTTCTAGCACGGCTTTATATGGAATATGCTAACATAAGGTTGTGGTGAATAAAGGTCGAGCCATGATCGTCTACGAATTCAAGGTAAAAGGGAAAGAAACTCAGTATCGCGCAATAGATGAGGCAATTCGTACCTCGCAATTCATCCAAAATAAGTGTTTACGTCAATGGATGGATAATAAGGGGTTACGTCAATATGACCTCAATAAATACTGTGCGGTACTGGCAGCAGAATTTTCCTTTGCTTCTGAACTCAACTCAATGGCTCGACAATCTGCGGCAGAACGAGCTTGGAGTGCGATAGCTCGGTTTTTTGATAATTACAAGAAGAAGGTTAAAGGTAAGAAGGGTTTTCCAAAGTTCAAGAAAAACTGCCGTTCAGTTGAATACAAGACTAGCGGCTGGAAGCTTTCTTTAAATCGGAAAGCTATTACGTTTCGGGATGGCAAAAACATTGGAACCCTTAAACTCAAAGGAACCTATGACCTGAACTACTACGATATCAAACAGATTAAACGAGTAAGGTTAGTCCGTCGTGCTGACGGTTACTACGCTCAGTTTGCTATTGATGTCGATGTTAGGGTTGAGACTCAACCAACAAACCAAGTAGTCGGTATAGATTTGGGGTTAAAGTATTTTATTGCCGATAACAACGGTAATGTAGAGCCATCACCCCAGTTTTACCGTAAATCCGAAAAGCAACTTAAGAGAGCTAATCGCCAAAAGTCTAAAAAGTTTAGCCGTGACAAAAAAAAGGCTATACAGCCACAGTCCCGCAATTACCACAAAGCTAGAAATCGGTATGCTCGTAAACATTTAAGGGTAAGTAGGCAACGAAAAGAGTATTGCAAGCGAGTAGCGTACTCCGTAATCCAATCTAATGATTTGGTAGCCTATGAAGATTTAAATGTTCAAGGCATGGTTCGTAACCGACATCTAGCTAAGTCAATTAGTGATGCTGGTTGGTACACTTTCCGTAGCTGGCTGGAATATTTCGGGCACAAATACGGGAAAGTAACTGTTGCAGTACCTCCCCACAATACAAGCCAAAACTGCTCCAAATGTGGGGAGAAAGTAACAAAATCACTATCTACTAGAACTCACGTGTGTTTGCATTGTGGATTTGTTGAAGATAGAGATGTCAACGCGGCAGCTAATATCTTGAGATTAGGACTCAGTACCGTGGGGCACACGGGAACTTACGCTTGGGGAGATTTGCCCTCTTGGGCGGTTGGTGTAAACCTGCTGTCTAACGGCGAGTCGGCGAACCAAGAATCTCCGCACTTATAGGGCGGAGAGTGTCAAGTAGCAAAATCTTAGGAGCAATGACTCATGCCCCCACAGCTCATACTCAATCTGGTTGAGGGTTCTATTTCCTTTAGCTTTACACCCCAGGCTGCGAGAGATTTACAGACTGCGCTGAATGAACTGATGCAGCGACTTAAAGCTACTGCTGCCCAAACTTCCACTGGTAGTGGAGGCAAACCAAAGCCACAAAAACCGATGGAATATCAATACACTGGTGATATCTTTCTAGAGATTTTCTGCAATCCAAATATTTGGCCTACTCCTTTTGCCGCTAAAGTCCTGATAACGGTTCGGGATGAGCGCATTCGCTTGACTACTGAAGCAGCACTAACCCGCGTGGTTGAGGATGTTAACCAATATTTAGAGCAGGTAGGCTGATTTTCACACCCTTATATTGAAAGAGGCGATCTGGCTTCGGCAGATCGCTCTATTTATTTAGATAATCGATCTTGTGGCAAAACATCGGTGTTTGCGTTTTCAGCAAAACCTCTGTTGTTTATGCCAGAATAAGTGCAGCTGCGCCTGTCCTCGTGGATGATTCGCTTGCAAGGCTCTGGAAAAAGAGTTTGATAAATACTCTCGAATATATGCAGAAACTTTAATTTTGGGAATAACTAAGTTAGAGGTGCTTTTTGTGCTTGAGAAAAATGCCCTCTCAGCGCTTCGCTTGCAGCAGTAATACAAATATTAACGATGCTAAATCCTGAACCGCTTACCTCTTTGTTTAGCCTAAAGCGTGCGATCGATCCTCGCCCTCTAACTGTGTCTGCTGATACAGAGTTGGCGGATGCAATTACCATGATGGGGAAAGCCTGGAGCAGTTGCGTAATTCCTAGTTTAAATGTACCGCTAGACTCAGCTTTCATCAGAGAAGCACGAGCCAGCAGCGTGCTAGTGTTGCAAGGAAAGCAGCTACTGGGGATATTTACTGAGAAAGATGCTATCCGGCTAATAGCCTCCGGAAAAAATTTAGCAGGAGTCACAATTGCTGAGGTGATTACAACGCCAGCAATTACCATAAATGAATCTGACGCTGATAATATTTTTACAGCACTGTCAGTTTTGCGGCAGCATCAAATCCGCCACTTGCCTGTTTTAGACGATAAAGGTCAACTGCTGGGTGTTGTCACACTCGAAAGTATTAGCCAAGCGCTGCAACTAGATGAGCTACTGAAATCGCAGCCTTTGGTAGAGGCGATGAGTACCCCAGTTATAACAGCACCCGTGACGACCTCGGTACTGAGTTTAGCTCAGATGATGGCAGAACATCAGGTCGATTGTGTCGTGCTTACGGAAGGAGAAAGCTCTTGGCTAGAAGTAAGAGGCGAAAACCCAACATTACAAGTTCTTTCGACGGCAGGAATTGTCACTGAACGCGATATCATACAGCTTCAGGCTCTAAGTCTAGATTTGCAACAGACGCAGGCTCGGCAGGTGATGATAGCACCAGTGTTGTGTATAAGTCCTGCAGAGTCCGTTTTGGTTGCACTTTGGGAAATGCAGCAGCAGCGTATGCAGCAACTAATAATTTCAAAAAATAGCCGGGAACTGTTGGGTATGATTACCCCAACTAGCTTTCTGCAAACGCTGGATATGAAAGAAATTTCTACAGCAGTAGAGCAACTACAGCAATCCATCGACGACTTTAAAGCCGAAAAAGCCACAATCCCGGATAATACTCATACTCACCTGGAACCTCAAGGTACAGAAAGTCCAACGGAACTACTGGAGCAGCTGCGGTGGAATCGCCTCTTAACCACAATTGCCCTCCGCATTCGCGAATCACTCAATTTGGATGAAATACTTAACACAGCAGTGACGGAAGTGCTGAAATTTCTCCAGACTGATCGGGTGATTATATACCGTTTCAATCCCGACTTGAGTGGAACTGTCGTTGTCGAATCCTTCGCAGACGGGTGGCAACCGGCGCTGGGGCGCACAGTTTCAGATAATTGCTTTGGGAAAGATTATGCTCATCTCTACAAAAAAGGTCGTATCCAAGTCACGGAAGATATCTATACGGCTGGTTTAAGCCAATGTCACATTGATATATTGGTTTTATTTGATATCAGAGCTAACTTGGTCGTTCCTATCCTGCAAGGCGAACATTTATGGGGGCTGCTGTGTGCCTATCAATGTTCAGGACCAAGGCGTTGGCGGGGTATTGAGATTGATTTGCTCAAACAATTGGCAACGCAGGTCGCGATCGCTATCCAGCAGTCCTCACTCTTCGAGCAAGTACAAGCCGAACTCGTTGAGCGCAAACGCGCAGAAGAGCAAATCAAAGCATCCCTCAAAGAAAAAGAGGTACTTCTTAAGGAAATTCATCATCGCGTTAAAAATAATTTGCAGATTATTTCTAGTCTGCTAAAGCTACAGTCAAGCTATATTAAGGATGAACAAACATTTGGGCTTTTTAAAGACAGCCAAAATCGCATCCGCTCAATGGCTCTCATCCACGAAAAGTTGTATCAATCTAAAGATTTATCAAGAATCGACTTTGCCGAGTATATCCGTGAATTGACAACTAATTTGCTCCGTTCTTACGGTGCTAGCTCAAAAACTGTTACCTTAAGAACAAGTATCACTGATATTCGCCTGACAATTGATACGGCCATTCCTTGTGGTTTGATTATCAATGAATTAGTATCAAATTCTTTAAAGCACGCCTTTTCAGCAGAAAACCAAAGCAATGAAATTTCAATTGAGCTTCACTCGCATCACAATAATTATTTTATGCTGATTGTTAGTGATAATGGCATCGGGCTTCCATCAAATATAGACTTCAAAGATACGGAAACATTGGGGCTAGAGTTAGTATGTACCCTCACGGAACAGCTAGAGGGTACTATAGAAGTTGATAGCAGTAGTGGCACAAAGTATAATATTACGTTTGCAGAGATAGGCAATAAGGACTCAATAAAATGATTGGCGCGAAAATTCTAGTAGTTGAGGATGAAAGAATTGTTGCCAAAGATATAGTCAAAAGTTTGCAACGTTTAGGATATGTTGTTATTGCTTCTGTCTCTTCGGGAGAGGAAGCAATAAAAAAAGTTTCCGAAAATCAGCCAGATTTAGTGCTGATGGATATTATGTTGAAAGGAGAAATGGATGGAATAACAGCAACTGAAGAAATCCGGAAAACCTTTGATATCCCGGTAATTTATTTAACTGCTTATGCCGATGAAAACACACTTCAAAGAGCAAAAATTACAGATCCATTTGGCTATATACTAAAACCATTTGATGATAGAGATTTACATACTACTATTGAAATAGCACTTCGCAGACATATTGCCGAAGCAGCTGTTCGCGTAGCTTTGGAAAAAGAACAAGAGCTTAGCGACCTTAAGTCACGCTTTTGGTTTATGGTAGCCCACGAACTCCGTAACCCACTGACCGCTATTTTAGGTTCTGCTCAATTACTAGAATACAATAACCAAGAGCTGTCTGAAGTTAAAAGACGCGAGTATCTGTATCTGATTCAATCCTCTGTTCACTCGATGAATCATTTGTTAAATGAAGTTTTAGCATTTGGTAAAGCAGAAGCAGGAAAGCTAGAGTTCAACCCAGCGCCATTGGATGTAGTAGACTTCTGCCAGTGTCTTGTGGAAGAGATCCAATTTAATCTTAATCAAAAGCACCATATTATTTTTATCAATCAAGGTAAATGCGATCGCGCTTGTTTAGATGAAAAGCTGCTACGACATATATTTAGTAATCTGCTATTAAATGCGATTAAATATTCACCAGAAGGCGGTAATGTATATTTTGAAGTTTGCTGTGAAAATGGAAAGGTAATTTTTCAGGTTAAAGACAACGGTATTGGCATTCCTCCATCTGACCAACAATTTTTGTTCCAATCCTTCCATCGAGCTACAAATGTTGGCAAGGTTCCAGGACATGGACTAGGGTTAACAATGGTTAAAAAGTGTTTGGACTTACACGGTGGCAATATTGCTGTTTCCAGTACAGTTGGAGTGGGAACCACTTTTACAGTCACGCTGCCCTTGAACGATTCTATATCTAGAGAAGAGCAGAGCAACAAAGGAGCTGGGGAACACAGAGAAAAATAATTAATGCCAATGCCGAACCAAGCAGGTTAGTGCATTATCTATCTTTAGGGAGATGCCACAGACTGCTGATTTTCTAACAATACACAAGAGTCTAGGTGGTAAGCGATTTTTCCTTACGGGTCACTCAGGTCTATCTGTTCCTTACAAGTCGTGGCTGGCTTCATTCAGAGATTTTGATACTCCTCTGTACTCCGGTTCCGGGGGAAGATAAGGAAGAATTTTAATTCTTGTGACTCTCCCACCTTTATTAACCTTCCGTATTAAGCGATTCTGATGAACTCTGATAATATTCTTCAGGTACTGAAAAAAGGGTTTCGCGTCACCTTGGGTGCAACAGCTTCGCTTGTTGAAACTCTGCAAGATCCTCAGAAGCGAGAGGAAAATTTCTATACTTTCAGAGAAAATTTAAGCGAAAGGGTTCAGGAGTGGGCAGAAAAGGGAGAGATCACGGAGCAAGAGGCGCGGAATTTAGTAGATAGCATTTTAAGACAACGCCAGAGTCAGGGGCACCCACCCGCCACAGAGACGCCTCGTGAGTCCACCAGCACAACAAATTCCCCAACGGCACCGCCGAATGTGCAACAAGAGATGCAGGAACTGACCGCACAACTTGCTGCGATGCGGGCGGAGTTGGAAAGGCTGCGCGACTCTGAATCAAGTCCATAGGCTTGATTTGTAGCCTTAGCTTGGGTGTAGGGGTATAAAGACCGCCTAGCGATCGCCTGTGGTAGTTTAAAATTGCCCCCAGTCATAAGGCTGAGGGCGGGTTTATCTTAATTAAGGTGATATCCAGAAGAGTTGTCAAGTAAGGCTCGGCAAGTCAAAAGCTTGAAGGGTCACTGTTTGACGTTTAAGCGGTATGGTATGCCTTTAACGTCTCCGGCGTCCCAGTCCACAGTGTTTTATCTTCAATCTTTATCTGATGTTTTCCTAATCAATCAGTCGTTTTCCCATTCTTCTGAACCCATGAGATCGGCAATGCGATCGCGGAGCAAGAAGTTGCATCTCTCTAGTTCGCACTCAACACATACCCACTCACGGGCGGGAATGTACTGGCACAGGACGTAGATAGGTTGCTGACGACTCACAACCCCCTTCTCCACAAGTTGACGCGCCTCATCTTGAATCACGTCGATGGAGTATTGGACAGATGTGCCAGGTGGAATTGTGTTAATACTCATAAGTCTCAGCCTATAAATTCAGGGTGATACGATTTATCTTAATGCAAGAATCCCTAGCCTGGAAACAATTTTCGTTCCGTATACATAGTTACAAACTTATAGGTTCTATAAATAAATATTGCAAAAGTCAGGAAACTCTAACAAAGGCAAAAATCAGTCTTTGTACCGATGACATATCGGCTACACCCTTGCATAAAACCAGGCAGAAGGCTTTTATGCAGGGGTGTAGATGTACTTCACTTAACTCCAAACCGCTTTAACTAATGGGGTTTCAAGCTTCAAAAAACTTAAAACCATAAGTGCTGCCATTTAAGCGGAAAATCTTTGGCTGCCAAACAACAATTCAAGCGCGATCGCCTGGGCTGCTGGTGTCTGCCCATAAGAAAAAATGCAAGGTATATCTTCGGGTAGATTTGGTAATAATTGGTTTACGGTATACGGGCTACCGTAGATTAGCAAAGCTTGCAGTTCACCTCTTCGTAATAAATTATTAAGGTAATCTTGGGCTATTTGCGTTAACCCAGCACTGCCACGGAAAGGGTTGCCACGGATGAATAGCTGTACTAAGGTAGCAGAAACAGTTTCTGTGTCCTCTGAAACGCTTGTAGAGGGCGTGTGGCTGTCAATCAGTTGCAGTTTGTAACCTAACTGTGTGGGGTATGAAACAGCTGGTGCCTGTCGTCCGAGAAAATCACAGCTTAGGGCATCATCAACCACGATGAGGTTGTATAAATTGCGGTTCGGTGTGGGTGGTTCTGCTGGTAGAGGGACTGATCCGCGAATTAGCTGCTGGGAAGAACGCAAAATGTTGGCATCGGTGCTTAGTGCTAGAGGTTGAGCCAGCAACTGTATGGAATTTTGGATTGGTTGTGCAACTTCCCCGCTTTGGGATGCAGAGAAGATTTTCTGCTTGGCTTTCCAAATGCGTTCAACAGATGCGCGAATGCGTTCAGGGGAGATGCGACCGGAGTTAACGGCGTCACAGACTGCCTGGATAGCACCTGCGGGATCAACAGGCATTAGGAGAATATCAGCACCAGCTTCTAGCGCCATGATGGGGGCTTCGTTTGCACCATAGCGGTTAGCGATCGCACCCATCACTAGGGCATCTGTAACAATTAAGCCCTCAAACCCTAAGTTTTGGCGCAGCTGACCAATCAAAATCGGTTGGGATAGGGTTGCGGGTCGTTCTGCGTCCCAAGCAGGGATGAGCAGGTGGGCACTCATAACCGCATCTACACCAGCTGCGATCGCATCGACAAAGGGCGGCAGTTCTATTTGGGCGAGGCGTTCTGGTGAGTGAGGCAATACTGGCAATTCCAAGTGAGAATCAACAGCTGTGTCACCGTGACCGGGAAAATGCTTTGCCGTTGTTAATACTGGGTATTGTTGAGCGCCTTGGATGAAAGCAGTCGCCAGATGACTTACCTGGGAAGGGGTTTCACCAAAGGCGCGGACGTTGATTACTGGGTTAGCGGGATTATTATTGACATCTACAACGGGTGCGAGTACCCAGTTAATGCCAATTGCTAAGGCTTCCGAGGCGGTGATGGCTCCCATTTGCTGGGCGTATTGCTGTGCTTGAGTGGGATCTTTTTGAGCAATCGCACTTAATGCCATTGGTGGGGGGAACCAAGTTGCGCCAGCAAACCGCTGACCGACGCCTTCTTCAATGTCGGCGGCGATTAGAAGGGGAACGGTAGCCCAGCTTTGGAGTTGTTGCGATCGCAGCGCCAGTTCACCAGCACTGCCTCCCATCAAAATAACGCCACCGACGCCAAGGTTTTCTAACCAGTGTTGTAGCGTAGCTGCTGGAGGTTCCCACTCTGGATACTGAATTTGATGGTCGAATAGGTAGCCAGAGGCTCGTACTACGAACATTTGAGCCACCTGCTG
>Ga0196964_10001591_pt1 | contig 11447 bp, 15 predicted proteins | sample S1_10metaG_FD_148615 | JGI IMG/M metagenome (GOLD analysis project Ga0196964, IMG submission 148615) | Soil microbial communities from Anza Borrego desert, Southern California, United States - S1_10 | ecosystem: Environmental > Terrestrial > Soil > Desert | place: USA: California | collected... | reverse complement strand
CGAGAGCGAACCGCCCTTCGCCGCCTTCGTGCCGGCGTCGAGCGAATCCCCGCCCATGTAGCGGCGCCGGTCGTCCGTCAGGTTGATGTAGGCGCGGCGGACGCTGTGATGCATGAACATCACGTCCGTGTTGCCCTCGCCCCGCTGGTCGGCCATGTCGATCGCCCGCTGGATGACGTCCGCCGAGAGGGCGCCCGCCACGTTGATGACGTTCGACTGGAACAGCGGATAGGTCGTGCGGTTGATGCCGTGCAGGGTCGCGACGTACGTGCCGTCGTCCACGAGCCCGCGCAGGCCCATCGGCTCCTTGTTGTAGGAGGTGTCCGACACGTCCGTGAGCCCCGCCTTGTTGGCGCGGACCACGTAGTCGTTGTCGGCGACGTCCGTGTGGACGGCCGAGCCGGTCGTGAACGTCGTACCGGCCGCCGGGACGGTGCTGACCGTCTCGTCCGCCGAGCCGACGATCGCGCCCGTCGCCGGGCGAACGAACGTCACGAGCATGTTCGGGCTGATGAAGCGCGAGCCGTTCGTGGCGCCCGCGACACCACCGGGACCATCCACGGTGACCGTCGTTCCCGTCCCGGGGTCGCCGTTGACGAGGGCGAGGACGCCCTTGCCGTCACCGAAGATCATGCGGGCGCGCTCGGCCTTGATGTCCGTCACGAGGCGGCGCATCTCGCCGTCCATCGCGTTCTCGAACGCCTTGCGGGGGCCGTTCGACGCCACCATGACCTGCTTCGAGAGCTGGATGCGGCCCGAGATGAACCGCATCGGGATCGCGCCGTTCACGTGCTGCTGGCGGCCCGCCTGCGGAATCGCGCCCATCTCGGCGTAGGCACCCACACCCTGGTTGCGGCCGATGTGGAAGTCGGGGATGACCGTCCGCCCGCCCCACTCGTTGGCGTTGCGCTCCTCGAACATGTCGAGGGCGGGGGCGTTGACGCTGAGGAGTTCCTTGACGCCGTTCTCGTAGACGTCCTTGAGTACCGCGTCGTACGTGCTGGTGTCCTGACCGGCCATGCGCTATCTCCCTGCGGCGTCCAGCAGCTTCGAGGCGCGGGACCGGAGCTGGGCCATGTAGCCGCGCTCGTCACCATCCTTGAGCGTCGGCGGGGGCTCCTGACCGGGACCGCCACCCCGCGGTGCGGGCGGCAGATTTCTGACGTTGTTCTTCGTCTGGATGACGGACTGAGCCGCCGGGCGAGAGAGCTGGGCGAGGAAGTCGGGCTTGATCGCGTTGAAGGCGTCCTGAATCACTGACAGGTCGCCTTGCAGGTAGCGTTCGCGCCCGCCGTCCATCTCCGCGATCTCGGCGGCGACGAGGTTTTCGATCCGGCGCACGAACCGCGCGTCGGTCGGAAGGTTCTCGGACTTCACGAGGGCCGCGATGCTGTCCCGGCCCTGTCGGTGGAGGGCCTGTTCCTGCCGCTCCTGAAGGGACTGCACGCCGTGGGCGCTCTGGAGCAGATGCGGGGCGTTCTTGGCGAGCTGGAGGAGCGACCGCAGCTCCGGGTGCTCGGCCATGAGGTCGCGGAGCGCGTTGGCGGCCTGCTGCTTATGGAACTGCTCCTCGGGCGTCCCGGCGGGGGCTTGCGCCTTGGATTCGAGCGACTGGAACCGCCGGCTCATCTCTTCGATGCGCCGCTCGGCGGCGAGTGCCCGCTCCTCGGCGGAACGGCTGCGCTGCAACATCTGCTGCCAGCGGGGATGCTGGTGGAACGGAACTTCGGGAACCGGCGCCTGACCCTGATCGGTGTTTTGCGTCCCCGCGGACGTGTCGGTCTGGCCGGTGGGTGCGGTGGGCGATTCCGCGACGGCTGCGCCCTGATCGCCTGAGTCCATGTGACCCTTGCGCCACGCGCTCGCCGCGGCTGTCTCACAAACGACGAAGGCGCCCGGAGACGAATCCCCGGACGCCCTCGCGCGTCTGTTGGTGGCCCCTCGGAGCGAGGTCCGAGAGCTTTCGGCGGCTGGCCGGCCGCACCCCGATCAAGTTCTAAAAGAGCGGTGTGCTACGCCCCTAGAGTTCCCGCACTTCTTACATCGGTGTCAATCAGAAAATGCCGGATTTCGGCATGTGCCCGGATGATTCGGGCTACTGCGACGTCATCGCCTGCTGGCTTTCGAGTTCCGAAAAATCGCCTTCCATCCGCGCCGGAGACGACGAGGTATTCAGCGTCTGCGACATGGCGGGCGGCTGCTGGAGGAACCCCGCCTGCGGGTTCACGCCTTTTTGCAGCGACTGGATACTCTGCATCTGGGCGATGCGGAGTTGGTCGTGGAACGCCTTGTGCGCCTCGAACACGACCTGCACCAGTTCCGGCCACTTGCTGACCTTCTCCGACTTGAGGCACTGGCCGTGTTCGCGCGAATGGACGCTGTGATCGTCCACCGCACCGCGGACTCTCGGGACCTTGATCCCCTTCGACTCGAGCGCCGCCAGCAGCATCGGGTAGTCCATCTCGCGGGCCGCCGCAATGTCGTCCGCCGTCGCCAGCCCGATCCGGGGATCGGTCGCCAGCGCCTCGAACGCCTCGTTTTCCATGATGGCGTTCTTCGTGTCGCGCGCCATCGACGGCTTCATGTACGACTTGCCGTACCGCTTCAGGATCTCGTCGTTCGTGTCCGGGTCCTGCGGGTTCAGGACACCAAGCGCAATCAGTTGCTCGATCTCCGCGCGTTCGACCATCGTGGAGTGGGGCATGGCGGAGCCCGCTTCGGGAATGACGTCCACCCGTCCTGCGAGGTCCGCGCCGAGGAACTTCTGGACTTCCCACTCGCCGTCCCGGCCTTTGATACGGAGCAACCGTTCCTCGGTCGCGAACTCGCGGAAGATTTCGATAGCCTGACTGGCCCACTCAGCCCACGACGCTTCCCACAGGATGAACTGCGTGGCGAAGCGCGACATGCCGCGTTCTTGGAGAATCTGGAGCGCGATGCCGGCGCTGACGCCCTCCGGGCGAGAGCCCTTGATGACGTCGTACGTCGCGGCCAACTGCTCAAACTCTTTGTCGATCATGTTGATGCGCTGGATGAACGACAGCGGAATCCCCTGCCCTTGCACGCGCTCCGGCTTGGCGGCGGGCGTGCCCGTCGCGTTGTAGCGGATGATCGAACCCGGCTCCCCGGAGAAGTTCGTGACGTTCGCGCCGTTGGGAACCATCCAGACCGGCGAGCCGACGCGCATCCCGCACGACTCCAGAATCGACTCCCACTTGTTGCGCTGCGTCTGCTTCGGGGCCAGATCGTTGGCGACGGTCTTCGGGAACGCGCTGCCAGGGACGAGCTTCTGCGGGAAGAACGTGAACGGCAGGAAGGGCTGGCGGCCTCCGTCCTGACGCTTCCGGGCATACGGCAGGGGGCCCGCATAGACGACGAGCGACCGGGAGACGACGATGGCGAGCAGCCCTTCGGGGTACGTCGCATCGGGAAGCTGCCAGTACCATTGTTCGGTGACGCGGTTCTGGAGCGGGCCTTGCGCCTGCCGCATCATCCGGGCCGTGGTGTTGGAATCCAGTTCCGGCCCCATCGTCGTCAACTGGCCGGCGTACCACTCGGAGATACTGCCTGACCCCACAACATCGGTCGTGATCCGGTCGGCGTAGTCCTTCCAGCGAGATTCCGCTTCGTCCTTGCCGACCGTCTTTTCCCGGATCACCGCGCGCTGCTTCGACCAATCGGTGATCGACGGATCGAAGAACAGCTCAAACAGCGATACGACGTCGGCGTACATCTTTCCGACGGGCACCGTCTCCGTCTTCGCGATGACGGGGGCGCCGCACACCTCGCACGGCAGCGCCATCGGCACCTCGGGGTCCGCGTTCGGCGCGGGCGCTCTGAGGACGCCGCACTGCGGGCCAGAGCACTGTTCCACCTGAAGATCCCGCGTGCCGTGAACGGGGTCGGGGTCGTAGCCGGTTTCGATCCACGCCCCGCCCGCCATGCCCACCCACGCGGCGAGCATCTGGCGGTTCACCCGGATGTTCGTCTCCGACTCGATGACCTGAATGGCGCGCGTCGCCACGTCGGCCGCCGCCCGGTCTTCCGGTTCTTCCGGGTTGCCCGGCGCGAAGTTCAGGCGGGGCTCGATGCGGGCGAAGACGCTGGTAACAGCGTCCATCGACGCCGCGAAGATGTTGGTGACGGGGGTCGGGGTGCCCGGCTTCAGGATCGACGGGCGGAAGCGGCCGAGGGCGCCGTCGTACCTGATCCACTGCTGTCCTTGAGCGAACAGCAGGTTTCGATAGGCAGCGCGGACGTGCTGGTCGCGACCCTTCTCGAAGTCCGTCTTCTTGCGCTTGACCAGCGCAAGAATCGCTTCGTGGTCCGCGTACGGGTCGGCGGCTTTCGGCTCAGTCTCGGTCGGGTCGGCCATCGTCACGTTCCTCGTGACGACGCGCCGCTATCTCCTCGCGTCGGAGTCTATGTACTGTTCCGCACCGGTCGCAAATGCCCATGTTGACGGCTGGCGGTGGGTAAGGTCGGACGTGGTGCCCGAACAGCCTGCCAAGCCATCCCGTTCTGTGCTTCATGTCGTTACTCTATCGCGTTCCCACTGCTCGGTGATGGCCTTCGCGCCCTCGTCGTCGTATCCGAGCTGATCACGAAGGTGCGCGGAGAGCCATTCGCCCCAGCGATCCGAGAACCACTGGCTGTAACGCTCGTGCGGGCGTTCGTGGCCGATGCAGCCCCCCACGTCGAAGGGCTCGCCGGAAGACGTCAGTCCGTCCGGTGGCTGATCGCCGAGTTCCGGGGCGCAGCCCCGACAGTAGCCAATCGGCTGCGTCTGGCCGGTCGGCGTCCAGAAACTCGCGTAGATCGTCTGCGGGTCGGGCCAGAGGAGCACCACCGTCCCGGCGGGGACGCCGTTCTGCTCCTTTTGCTGGATGGCGACGCGCCAGATCAGCTTGGAGCACGCCGCGCACTGGCCGGGCTTCAGAGGCACTAGCCTTCCATCCGGCTCATCGCCTGCACCTTGGCCCGCTTCAACGGGGGCCGGGTGAAGTAGCAGGGCTGGCAGTCGCGAATGCGATGCATCCGACAGGGGGCACTCGTGCCACTCGTGTCCGCGTCTTCGACGCGCAGCAGGTTGCCGTCGCGATCCGTGATCGTGATGCGCCCGTTGCGGGTGGCCTCGGGGTTCGGCTTGACGGCCGGCGCCCAGAGGCTCAACGGTCCTTCCCGATGCACGCGGCGTGCGCCACGTCTCCGCTGGCCCAGAGTTCGTACGTCGTGCCGGGTTCCAGCGCGAGGCCGCACAGCGAGCAGATGGATGACCGCTGGAACGCGCGCATGACCGCCTCCCGCACGGTGACGGTCGAGACGCCGATCGTGTTGCTCGGCAGCTTGTGCGCCATCACTCCATGCTCCCGACGGACGAAAACTCCGTGTCCCGCATCAGGCGTTGCACCACGTCGTCGACCGGCGCCGGCGGGGCGGTGACGGTGAGCGTGCCCGGCGCTTCGTGTTTGGCGAGGACGAGGTTCGTCGCATCTTCGGCGCGACGACGCTCAATCAGGAGTTGCGACCGGAGCCACCGGACCTGTTCCTCCAGCGACGCCACGAGACGGCGATTGCTCCACCAGAGCATCACAGCACCTCCCCTGCGTCCCAGCCCGCGAGAATCGCCTTCGTCGCCAGTACCGCCGCCTCGTGATGCTCGGGCGCTTCGCGGAACGTCAACATCGTGCGCCAGCCTTCGCGGTTGGCGCCGACGCGGACGCCCCAGCGCAGACACGTCCGGCGAATCCGCACGAGGGCCGCCAGTTCGTCCTGCGGCGTGGTGAAGCGCACCGCCAAGCGGGTGCGCGCTTCGCGCGGGGTGGTCGTCGTGGTCATCCGCGTCTCCTCCATCACCACAGTTCGGACCACGGCCACCAGTACACGACCGGGTGGCGTTCAATCTTTGCGCCGATCATCGTCTCGATCCGCTGCGTTAGTTCGACGAACGTGCGCGGGCCGAGCGCGAATTGCGGGAATAGGTCGTCCACAGACGGCACGACGGACTCCGCCAGAGACGGCGGGAGTCCGCGGCGCGCGAGCATTTCGCGCACGTGCGGCACGTACACATCGTGGATGATCGGGCCTGCCGCCTCGCGAAGCGCCATCATTGCCATGCTCAGAATTCGCCCATGGCGCTGTTGGCATACATCTGCTGGTCCTGCTCCATCGCCTGCCGGCGGCGCGCGTGGTTCTGCTGGAACCACAGTTCCCCGTGGTCGAGCGGCGGCATGCCGGCCTGCTGGCGCTGGTTGATGATCGACTGCTCCATGCGGGCGCGTTCCGCGGTGTCCGGGTCGTCGTAGATCGACGCCGGCTCCTCGTCCACCGGGCGCAGACGCATCTGGATCGTGTCCACCACCGCGTCGAGCAGATCGTCGTGCGCGTTGTCCCGGTCGGGCCGCCAGCGTTCGGCTTCCTCCAGGAAATCCTCCAGCGCACGCACGTCGCGGAGAATCCGAATCTCGCCTTTCGCCCACCACGGCTCCAGCGCCCGGATACGCGTGTGCTTTTTGATCTGCGTATCGCGCGCCAGCTTCATTACCGGCAGGAAGTGCCCACGCTTCTCGCCTTCGATCACGAACAGCGAGCGGAAAATCTGCTGGAAGCCTTCCGTCTCGAATCCGATCGATTGGATGCCGGGCGTCCGCGCCCACGCGTCGTAAATCTGGTCGATCAGCTCGTGCTCGTGCCAGCGACCCCGGCGGAGATCCAGAATCCACATCAGCCCTTGCCGGTCGAAGCCCACCGTGGCGATTGCGGAGTAGTCGGCGTGGCCGCGCTTGCTGATCGCCGGGTCCACCGTCATGACCTTCCACATTTCCTCGATCGGCGGACACTCCGACCGGGGGACGATATGCGGCAGCATCTGCTCGCGCGGAAAGTACGCGGTGTCAGCCGGGAGCGGGTCGATCAGGTAGTTCGCCGCGAACTCACTGACGCCCTGCCCGCGAATATCGAGCAGTTCCGCCACCGTGAATTTCTCGGGATACCAGAGTTTCATCGGACCGTACGGTGTGTCTTCGCCGTTCGGGTCGGGATACCAGCACGGCCGGCGGAAAACGCCGAGTTTGCGGAGCCCGTCCTTCTCCTGCTGCAACAGCCACGAGTAGGCATCGTCGTAGTGCCACGTCGTGCCCACGTAGTCGATGGTGGACGTGCCCGGATCGAACAGGGGACGCACATCGAGCAGAAACTTCTTGGTCTTCTGCCGCGCTTCGCGCGTGTCGAAGTTCTGCTTGCCCACCATGTCGTCGAAGGTGCCGTGATCGTAGTGCCGCGACGTGATTTCGCCCGTCTCGCCGATCGTTTCGACCGTGGACTCTTTCGTCTTCCGCTTCCGCTTCACCGTGAGCTTAGATTTCGTCCACTCCTCGGCGTTCTTGGCAGGGTCCGATACGAGAATGTCGGGGAACAGCCAGAACATGATGGGGAGCTCCAGCCGGCCCTGAATCTCCTGCAAGAATCCTTCGGCGTTCTCCGACTTGTTCGACCCGATCAGGATGCGGACCTGCGGGTTGTTGAGAATCCGCTGGACGTTCCGCGCCACGGTGATGATCGTGGATTTGAGATGCCCGCGGCTGACGAGGTAGAGGTTTTCGCGGTGGGGCGTCGTCTGCATGAATTCGCAGAGCGGCTTGTGCAGCGTCTCGCTGATCCGGTTGAGGGATGGCGGGAGATCGGACGCGAGGATGTGCTTGACGAGCACGTAGGGGTCGGTCAGCGCGAGGTAGCGCATGCCCACGCGCGTCTTGTCGTTCGCCTGCGACTTCTTCGACGTGAGGGCGGTCACCCGAAAACCCCGAAGTCGTACATCTCGGCCGCCGCCTTCGCATCCGGTGCCCAGCGCGTCTCAGAACGTCCGCAGCGGACGCAGAACCACGAGGATAGGCAGCCGGTCACCGCGACGTACCGATGACGCCAGAGCCGGCAGCGCCACGACGTCACTTCTTCGGCTCGCCCTTCTTCACCCACACCCCGGCCTGAAGGTCCAGATCCCACACGTTCAGATCCACGTCGGCGGCTTTCGCCGCGTCGTACAGCGCCCGGTCGAGGGCCTGCGTCTTCCGCAGCACGTCGAGTTCCGCTTTGAGGGCGAGGGACTGGCGTTCGAGGTACAGGACGCGAATCCGCAGCGTCGTCACTTCGTCGGCGGGCTTCTTCTCTTCACTGGCCGCGTTCGCCACGAGGAAGGCCAGCAGGAATACCACCGCGAGCGTCAGCGAGCGCATCAGTAATCCTCCCCACAGGAGCAACAGAAGGCGTGATTGACGCGATAGCGCCAGAGGGCGACGCGATCTTGGAGGCGGCGCCGCCACGGACGCGGCGGGAGCGGCGTCAGATCCGAGAACACGAGGCGAGCAAGGTCAGACAGGTGCCGGTCGATGATGGCCTGCAAGTGCTCATCGAAGGCGGATCGGCGCTCCGGGGGCGGATCGACGCCGAGCGCCCACCACTCCGGCGCGTCCGGTCGCACGCGGGCTGTGCGGTTGTACTGGACACGGGCGCTGTAGGACTTCCACGGGATCGCCGGCCGGGAATTCATCAACGCGCCGCCTTCGATCAGATGGACCGACCGCTCGTCGTACGCCTCGTCCGTCACAGCCGTCCTCCATCGACGTCGTGCGTGCGATCGGCGATCTTCAGGAGCTTCGCCGTCACGTGGGACAGCTCATGGGCGACGATCCGCGCCTGCGCTTCGGTCATCCCTGTCCGCGAGGAGAGGTAGAGCACCGGCCGGGGGTTCAGCGTGTCCCGGAGGACGTCCGCGGCAGCGATGGCCGCGAAGCCTTCGGGGGCCTGATGAGCGCCCGGCATGAGGGCCAGCGCCTCGTCCGACACGTTCAGATTGACGATGGCGTGCGGGTAGACGATGGACACCGGCTCAGGCGGCGCCCACGGCCAGCGCCAGCCGATGTTACAGACCCTCCTGGGTGTTCAGGGGGCCGAGCACATTCAGACCGATGAAGCTCTCGATCGTCGTCTTCTGGCCTGCGGTCGCGTCCGCGCTGACCTGCGCGTCGTAGCCGGCCCCGTCCGAGGCGCGGATCCCGGCGCGGGCGATGATCTTCCACCCCGTCGCGGACGCGGCGTCGCGCACGAAGGCCACCGTGTTCACGTCCCCGAGGACGGCGGTGTAGTAGGTCCGGTTGACCACCTTGTCGGCATAGACGCCCGTGGCGAACGCCACGACCAATCCGAGCGCGATGAGGACACGCATGGTCACGCCGCCTTTCGCATGAAGGAGTCTTCCGGGAGCAGGAAGGACGTCGGGGCGGTGGCATCGATGTAATAGATGGTCGTCCTGACCCGCCCGGAGTCGTTGATCGGCGTCAGGTTCGGTGTGAACCGAAGGCTGACGGCCGAGGCGTAGATCGTCGGATTCGTCGTCCCCGGCGATGAATGTGTGGTCGTCGCCGCCGTGGAGAGATCATCCCCATAGCGATTGGTCGCCCCGGCCACGCCGATGTCGAAGGTCGTCGCCGTGGGGATGACCGTGGTCACGCGGACGGTGACGGCGATGACGAGGCTGTTGGCCGGAATCTGGATCGTGGTGTCGGTGGTGGCCGCCGCCGCGATCGTCGTCAGTTCCGTCAGCATCTTGACGTTCAGGGCCTTGCCATTCGCCTCGTCGGAGAATGCGAAGCTTCCGGCGGCCCCCGCCCGGGCCAGCGAAATGTCGGGCGCCGACAGGCCGTAATAGAGCTTTCCGGTCTGCGCGAGCTGGAACCCCGCCGTGCCGAACAAGGCCCGCTGGGCGCCGCTGACAGCGATGTTGAGCGTGGCGCCGTCGGTGTAGAGGCCCGTGGTCGGCGCGGACGTGAACGAGTACGGCGGGGCCCCCGCCGCCCCGTTTGGCGCCAGCAGCACCCCGCTGCCGAGCGTCACGTTCGTCCCGTCCGAGGTCAGCGGCGTGCAGTCCAGCACCGCCACGGACGTGGACGCCGTGCTCAGCCGCGGAATGGCGTTCGTCGTCGTACACGACTGCGTGGCAATCGGCCCCCCACCCCCGGACGGACTGATCCGCTGCGCGTCAGCCGAAGGCTGCCAGAGGAGCAGGAAGAACAGCAGGAACCCCAAGCGTCGCGTCATGATGTTTTCCTCGTTCGATGCTGAAGGCACTGGCAGTGCGGGCCGTGCGGGGTCACGACAGCAGGGCCATCTCCAGCCCCTCGTTCCGCTCGTCGGTTGGCTCGCCCAGCCACACGCTGGCCGGGTCGCACTCGGGCGGAAACTGCCTCCACGTGTCGGAGTACCGCCGCTGTTGATTCCACGCCGTCTCGGTTCGGGCGAGAAACACCTTTTCGGCCCAGTTCGCGACGTTGGCGGTCGGCATCGGGTAGATGTACAGCACGTCGGTTGGCTGCACGGCGCTGCTCTTGCCGATCGCGTGGTGCTCTGGATTGAAGGGCCGCTCGCCCTGCGCGGACTTGACGCCGATGTACAGCGTCGTCCACCGATCGTCTTCGATCTGCCGCGTCAGTTCGTACACGTACGGCCCCTGAAGTTGCCGCAGCTGCACGCCCGTGAGCTTGATCGTCTCGTCGCAGCGGCACAGCCCCATCGCCAGCGCGAACTGATCGTCCGGTGTCAGCACTCAGACCCCCTGTTGATTTGAAATACCCCCCACAAGCGCATTTCGTCCCGACGCGCTTCCCCCGCCCCGCGATTTCACCGCAAGCCCCGCAGGCGTTAGCCACACAGTCCCCGAATCATTCGGGCCTGACCACAGACCCCACTCAGCCCGAGATCGTGGCTCCCAGCGTCCCCCAGCGGCTCACAGAGCCTTTTTTCTCCCCTGCGCGCGTGCTGGAATTCCTTTCGGAGTGAGGGGCGAATGAACGCGAAGGGGGCCCGCGCCCCGGCCCCTGAGGAGACGTGACTCCGGTGGAGCCTCGATCGGTCCGGGCCCACGACCACGCCTGACAGAGAACCGCTCTTCTCTGTCATCGCCGCATTCCCGCAAACTTACAGCACGCCTCTCCCGCTCTCAGCCCCGCAAACACTACAGGTTGGGGTGTGTCAGGTGCGGTCAGAGCTGGCGCCACGACCCGAATCATTCGGGGTCACGCTGGGAGGCTGGCCCTTTTAGCGGCGCGCCTTCGAGGGCGTGAACCTCACTGAAACGCTCGTCAGGCGTCCCCTCAACATCAAGGCTGTCCCAGAACGCTCTCGCCAGCCAGCGGCACACTTCGGCATCGCATCCGCAGCCTCCGAAGTCATAGAACATCATCTGGCGCCCTGACGGGCGGTGTTGGCGGCGGCGCGGCCCTCAGCGACGATAAGACGCTCGCGCTTCTGCTCACGCGTCGCCCGGAAGCCACTGCGCGTGTTGCCAAGCGCCTTCTGATGCGGGTTACACATGCAGTCGGCCGCGGCGCGCTGCTTCGCTGGGCGCTTGCGCTTGTGGTTCACGCCGGCTCCGTGCGTGTCTCTGACGGGGCTGC
>Ga0196964_10001590_pt1 | contig 11459 bp, 8 predicted proteins | sample S1_10metaG_FD_148615 | JGI IMG/M metagenome (GOLD analysis project Ga0196964, IMG submission 148615) | Soil microbial communities from Anza Borrego desert, Southern California, United States - S1_10 | ecosystem: Environmental > Terrestrial > Soil > Desert | place: USA: California | collected... | reverse complement strand
CAGGAACTGCAGGCGCATGTCTTCCCCGCCCTGTTTCGAAAGATCGAAACGGGCCAAGCGGGGGAGACGGTGCTGGTCGATACGGATGCGACCTGCTTTTATCATACCCAGAAGAAGGCAGTCGTTCCGTGCGATGGTTGCGGCCGTTTTCTCTGCGCGTTGTGTGACATGGCGCTCAACGACCAGCATCTGTGCCCGCGCTGCCTGGAAAGCGGGGCGAAGCGCGGGAAAATGAAGAACCTTCAGAACCGCCGCATTATGTACGATAGCATCGCGTTATCCGCGGCTATTCTGCCACTGCTTGTCTTTTATCTCACGTTCATCACGGCTCCGCTGACGTTGTACTGGTGTGCGCGCTATTGGAAGGCGCCTGGCAGCCTGGTGCCGCGGACGAAGGTTCGATTTGTGATCGCCGCGATAGTCGCAACGCTGCAGATCGGCGGTTGGCTGATCCTGCTCGCTCATCTCGTGTCATGATAGGACGTGCTTATGGCAGAGCCTGAGCGTGAATACCGCAAACTTCCAGGGAAGGGCCGCAAGAACACCTTCTTTGCTGTCGCTGCGGGCAGCGTCAGGCTGTACGTGGGCAAGGATCACCTGCTCCAAGTGGAGAGCACGGGCTGGGAAGAAGAGTACAAACGCTTTTACTTCCGCGACATCCAGGCCATTACGCTGCGCACGACCGCCAGACAGAAGACCATCGGCGGCGTTTGGGGCGGTCTGGGCGTCGTCTGTGTACTCGGGTTCCTCACGGCCCCGACCGGATGGAATACCGCGTTGCTGGTATTCGGAATCATCTTCTGGACGTTTTTTGCCCTCAATGCTTTCTGGGGGCCGACCTGTGCCTGCCAGCTCCGAACTGCCGTTCAGGTCGAAGACTTGTGGTCGCTGCATCGTCTGAAAAATGCGCAGCGCGCGCTCCAACAGATTGTTCCCTTGATCGAACAGGCGCAGGGCAAGTTCGAAGCCGAGCAACTCCCTGAGATTGTGGCGAGCGTTCCACAGGTGGCCGCACCGCCATCGGCATTGGGCAAGGGTAAGGAACTCGAAAGGATCAAGCATTACAATGGTCGATGGCACGAAGTCTTGTTCTACTTCCTGCTCCTGTTCGCGGCCTTCAACCTTATCGATTTGACTCAGGACAATCCTGCCTTGCAGATCTTCGACCTCATCTTTTGCGTGGGAGTGATGGTCGGCTCTGTCGCCGCGATGCTAAAGCAGCATCAAACCGACATCCCGGACGGAGTCAGACGTGTCGTCTGGGTCACGCTCGGCTTTATATGTGTGTACATCTGGGTAGGATTCGTGGGCGCAGCGATCCATGTGGCCGTGAAGAGCAGAGGAGGTGCTGGTGACCCGGGCCTCCCCGAATTCATGCAGTTTACCAGCCTGTCCGGCGTAGACGCGGTTTCGGTCGTGTGTGCAGCGCCGCTCGGAATCATCGGTATGCTGCTGCTGACAAACTTCCGTACCCATTATAAGCCGCAGCAGCCAGCGCCGATTGCTCCACAGGCCACGGCAGCGTCATTACAATCCACGCCGGCTCAAACCGCAGCCGCGGTCGTGGCGAGCCACGATACTCCAGCCACGCCACCGTCAGCCATCTCGTCCGTCAGCGAGGACAGCCATGGAGACTCTGGCACGCCAACGTTGCGCTAATCACGAGGCGCGCGAGGCAGTGGCCCGCTGCCCCGAGTGCACTAAGTTTTTCTGCCGCGAGTGCGTCACCGAACACAAAGAACGCATCATCTGTGCGATGTGTCTGAAAGCACTGACGGTCAAGAGCGCCCCGGAGAAGCAGCGCTCGTACAACGCGGTGATTCGTGCTGGCCAGTATTTGGCGGGCGTGATTCTGCTGTGGTTATCCTTCTATTGCATCGGCAGCATGCTCCTATCGCTGCCAGAATCCTTCCATGACGGAACACTCTGGCGTAGCAAGTGGTGGGAAGAATGAGATTGCGCAGCCGCAAGCAAACGGAGAAAGGCGCGATTGAGATCGTCGAAGAAGCGACGCATTTGTTGCGCAGCGCGCCTGCACGCACCCTGACCCTTTACTACCTGGGCGCGCTGCCCTTCATCCTCGGTCTTTTGTATTACTGGGCCGACATGAGTCGGAGCGCTACCGCGCGGCAGCATCAGGCAGAGGCAGCCATGGCAGTCTCGTTCCTGTTCATCTGGATGAAAGTGTGTCAATCAATGTTCGCCCAGGAGTTGAAAGCGCAGTTAGGCGGATACAAGCCCGAGCCGTGGACGCTGGCGCGGCTGATCCATGCCGGCGCAGTCCAGGCGGCGATTCAATCGACTGCGTTCGTTGTCCTGCCCATCTGTCTCATAGCGACTGTGCCGGCGGGCTGGGCGTATGCGTTTTACCAGAACGTGACTGTGGCAGGCGGCGAAAGTACCGATGCTCGCACCGTCTACGAAAAAGCCAAGGATCAGGCGGCGCTCTGGCCGATGCAGAACCACCTTGTGCTGGCGATGCTGCTGGGCTTCGCGTTATTCGTGTATCTGAATATCGCCGTCGCCATCATTCTGATCCCTTACCTGATCAAGATGCTGTTTGGCATCGAGTCTGTCTTTACCCAGAGTTGGGAGAGCTTGCTAAATTCAACGTTCTTCGCCATCGCCGCGGCGGCGACATATCTGTGCGTTGACCCGCTCGTGAAGGCCGTCTACGTGCTGCGCTGCTACTACGGTGACTCTCTGCAATCCGGCGCCGATCTGAAGGCGGGACTCGAGCGCGTCTCGAAAGCGGCGCCCTATGGCATGCAGGTCCTTGTTTTGATATTGGCCGGTTGCACGTTCGGCGCGACGGCCGCCGAAGGCCCCGAAGCGGGAGCGGCTAAGACGGCGGAGCTGGACCAGGCGATTACTGAGGTTCTCGACCGCCGCGAGTTCTCGTGGCGCATGCCCCGCGATGAAGCGCCGCCATCCAAGGAAGAAGGGCTGATCGGCAAGTTTCTGAAGGCCGTGGGAAACACGGTCTTTGGCTGGATCAAGACCGCTGTGCGCTGGGTCAAGGGGCTGATTGAAAGCATTCTGCCGGACGCAGACCCGATGGTCCCAGGCTCGAGTTCGTCTTCGCTGCTGCGATCGTTGACGTATGTGTTGATCGGCGCATCGGCACTCGCGCTGGCGATCTTGTTCTGGCGTCATTGGAAACGACGCCAGAGGCCAAAAGTGGTGGCGCCTGTCCCCGTTGCGTCCGTGGTCGGGGATTTGAAAGATGAGAACACGCTGGCAACGCAACTGCCGGAGGACGGATGGCTCAGCTTGGCCAGTGAGATGATGCAGAAGGGCGAGTACCGCCTGGCGTTGCGCGCGTACTACCTAGCCAGCCTGGCCCATCTTGCGCAGCGCGATCTGCTGGTCATCGTGAAGTCGAAGTCCAATCGAGAATACGAACGCGAACTGCGCCGCCGCGCAAAGGATAAGGCGGAGCTGCTGAGCGCGTTCGAAGAGAACCTCGCGATGTTCGAACGCGTCTGGTACGGGCGCTTGACGGCGACGCAGGAACTGCTGCAGCATTTTACCGGCAATCTGAAAAGGATGACGGTGCAGCGTTGAACACCAACCGCCTGTTCATAATCGTGCTCGTATTGATCTTCGCCGCATTTGGCGCGGGCATCGTTCATCTTTTCCTGCTGCGATTTGAAGGCGGCGATGTCTATCCACCCTACTCTTCGCTGCGCGCGGATCCGCTTGGCACGAAGGTCTACTATGAAAGCCTGGAGCAGATTGGCGTGCAGGTGTCGAGGAACCTCGAGCCGATCGGGAAATTGACTGGCGCGCCCGGAAAGACATTCATCTTCTGTGGCATGGGGCAGAACGATCATGTGCCGGAAGCTGTGGCGAACAAATTGGAAGCGTTGAGCTCCGCGGGCTCGCGCGTCGTCCTGACCTTTGACCCGCGGCGCAGCTTCTTTGAGAAGCTGCAGGACCAGCAGATGGAGTCCGAGGGCGGAAAGCTGGTCTCGCTTGGCGAACGCTGGGGCTGCAAGTTTGCCTTCGTACCTCGAAAGGTCAGTCCGAGTGGGCAATATGAGTCGTTTCTTGCCGAAGCCGCAAGCAGCGACGCAACGCTGGATCCTGCTGTCTCATGGCATTCGACGCTTTACTTTGAAGCGGACGGCCGTTGGAAGAACCGCTACATCATTAACGATGCCGCCAGGACAACGCAGCGCGCCGTTACGATCGAACGCGACTTTGGCGCGGGGACCCTTGTTCTGACATCCGATTCGTACTTTCTGAGCAACGAGGCGCTGCGCTTCGAACGCCGCCTGAAATTGCTCGAATGGTTGCGCGGCGGCAATAGGCATGTCGTCTTCGATGAGACCCACCATGGCGTGGAGACGTCGCCGGGAATCGCGGCACTGATCGGCCGCTATCGCCTGCACGGTCTCATCGGCTCGCTGCTGCTGCTGGCGGCGCTGTATGTGTGGAAAAGCTCGGCTCGCTTTGTGCCTCCCTGGGATGACGCCGAGCCTGCCGAGAGCTCCGTCGGCGGCCGCGATGCTGCGGCGGGCCTCGGCAATCTATTGCAGCGCGGCATTCCACCTCGCGAACTGCTGAAAGTGTGTTTGAGCGAATGGCGCAAGGCGGCCGGTGGGCGGCAGGACCTGGAAGCCAAAGCCCGCCAGGCGCAGGCGCTGCTGTCGGCACCAGACTCGCCAGCGGCGGCGGATCCAGTCGGCACCTATCGGCAAGTCGCGCAGATACTCAATCAGAACCGGGGAATGACTTCATGACCGAAGAATTAGAGAAGCTCAAAGATCTGCTGGTACGCGCCAAGACCGAGATATCGAAAGTGATCATCGGCCAGGATGATGTCATAGAGAAATCGCTGATCGTCATCTTCACCGGTCATCATGCGCTGATCGAAGGTGTCCCTGGTGTCGCCAAGACGCTTCTAGTGAAGACCCCGGCGCGCGTATTGGGTTGCGAGTTCGCGCGCATTCAATTCACGCCCGACCTGATGCCGGCGGACATCACCGGTACTCACGTCTTTGACATGCAGCGCAACGAGTTCACTCTGGTTAAAGGCCCGGTCTTCACCTCCTTCCTGCTCGCCGATGAAATCAACCGTGCGCCAGCCAAGACTCAGGCGGCATTACTGCAGGCGATGCAGGAGCGCACGGTTTCCATCGATCGCGACACGCACGCTCTATCGCCGATGTTCACCGTGTTCGCCACGCAGAATCCGATCGAGTACGAGGGCACTTATGCGCTCCCGGAGGCGCAAAAGGACCGTTTCATGCTCAAGATTTCCATGACGGTTCCCGAGCGCGATGATGAGGTCACACTCGCGCGACGGACGCTCGGCGCTGATGCGCCTGAAGCGACGCTGGCAAGCGGTGTCATCAAGCCGCTTCTGCCGTTCGACGAGCTGGTGAAGGCCCGCCAGATACTCGAACGCATCCTCGTTCGGGATGAACTGATCGGCTACCTGATCGACATCATTCGCGGCACACGCAAACACGACAGCATCCTGGTCGGCGCCGGCCCGCGCGCGACACAGTCGCTGCTGCTGGCCAGCCGCGCGGCTGCAGCGATCCGAGGCCGGGATTTTATTACCCCCGACGACATAAAATCCATGGCGGTGCCGGTGCTCGAACACCGCATCATTCTGCGGCCTGAATACGAGATTGAAGGCCTGAGTGTTTCAGAGGTGATCCACAAGGTCCTGCAGGACGTGGCTGTGCCGAGATGATCGCTCCGCGCCCAAAACTTCTGCTGTGGACGGCTTTGGCCGTGGTACCGCTGGCGACATTCGCGGTTCTGGCCACGGATCTCGGCTTGATCTTTTCAGCGCTGCTGACGGTGGTGCTGTTTATCATGACCTGTGACGCAGTTCTGGCTTACAAAGGACTGGCCGGGATCAGCGTCAAAGTGCCGCCAGTCGTGCGCCTATCAAAGGAGCGGCAGGGAGAGATCCTCTTCGAAATCGCCAACACCACGGGTCTATCGCGTGAGGTGCGGCTCGGTCTGGCGCTGCCCCGAGCGATCTGGTCGGCACAGGAAGAGATGACCGTAGCGCTGCCCGCGGGAGCGGAGCACTCGCGCGTCGGATGGCCGTGCACCCCGCTGCGCCGCGGACGGTACGTTATCGATCGCTGCTATCTCGAAGGCATCTCCCCGCTGGGCCTATGGAACACGCGCGCTGTCGAGCCGGTCAGCGCGGAATTGCGCGTCTATCCGAACCTGGCGGCCGAACGACGTTCAGCCGCGGCGGTGTTTCTGAATCGGGGCGGCGCTGGGACGCGGGCGCAACGCATGGTCGGCCAGGGGCGGGACTTCGAGAAGCTGCGAGACTACATTCACGGCGACTCGCTCGATGAAATCCACTGGAAGGCGACGGCCAAGCGCCGGCATCCGGTCAGCAAGGTCTTTCAGGTTGAACGCACCCAGGAAGTGTACGTTATCATCGACACGTCGAGATTGAGTGGCCGGCTGCTGCCGCTCCGGGACGGTAACGATGGGCCCGATGCAGAACTGAAGTCGACCACGGTGCTTGAACGGCTGATCACTGCGGCTTTGGTCGTGGGCATGGCGGCGGAGAAACAAGGCGATTTGTTCGGCGTGCTGACATTTGGCGATCGCATGGAAAAGTTCCTGCGCGCAAAACGCGGCAAGGAACACTTCAACCTGTGCCGTGACAGCCTGTACACTGTGCAGCCACGCGCCGTTACGCCGGATTACGGAGACCTGTGCTCGTTCATCCGCGTGCGTCTGCGGCGCCGCGCGCTGCTCCTCTTCCTGACAAGCCTCGATGATCCCATGCTCGCCGAGAGCTTCACTCAAAACATCAAGCTGATCTGCCGGCAGCACCTGGTGTTGGTCAACATGCTGAAGCCCGCCGGATTGGAGCCGGTCTTCAGCACGCCCGTCGCCCATCGCGACGAAATATATCAGCGGCTGAGCGGTCATCTGCTTTGGAACAGCCTGCGTGAGTTGAAGAACGTGCTGCACCGCAGCGGCGTCAGCTTCTCTTTGCTGGAAGACGCAACGCTGACCGCGGATCTGATTTCGAAGTACATGGCAGTGAAGCAGAGGCAACTGCTATGATTATCGACCTGCAGAGGTTCCTCGCTGCCGAGCGCGAATACTGGACGCAACTCGAGCAGATCTTGAACAGGCTCGACAACAATCCTGACCGCGCGATGACGGTTGAAGAGATCAAGCAGTTTCACTATTTGTACCAGCGCGCGTCCGCGGACCTGGCCAAGATCCGCACGTTCTGCTCGGAGCCTGACCTGCAGCGCTACGTTGAGTCACTCGTTGCGCGCGCTTACGGCGAGATCCATGTCTCTCGCGATCAGACTCGCGGTTTTCGCCCGATGTATTGGTTCTTCAACACCTTGCCGCAGACCTTCCGCCGCCACTTCGCGGCCTTCTGCCTCTCCACACTGATCACATTCGCCGGGGTCGGATTGGGCGCGGCCACCGTTTGGATCGACCCCAGTTCGAAAGAAATGATTTTTCCGGCGCAATTCTCGCACTTGTCGCAACGGCCATCAGAGCGCGTACGTAAAGAGGAGAGCGCCACCACCGACCGGTTGCAGGGGCAGAAGGCGCAATTCTCCAGTTTCCTGATGCAGAACAACATCCGAGTCTCCATCCTGACGCTGTCGCTGGGGATGACGTTTGGCGTCGGAACGATTCTCGAACTTTTCTACAACGGCGTCATCCTTGGGGCGGTCTCGGCGGATTATGTCAGTGACGGCCAGACGATGTTTCTGCTCGCATGGCTTTTGCCACACGGCGCAATCGAAATCCCCGCGATTCTGCTCGCCGGCCAGGGCGGCCTTGTGCTGGCCGGCGCACTGATCGGGCGCCGGAGCCGCGATCCCTTGCGCGTCCGCCTCCGCGCCGTGATCCCAGACCTGGTCACGCTGATCGGCGGCATCGTGATCATGCTGGTGTGGGCCGGCATCATCGAAGCGTTTCTATCGCAGTACCACGCGCCCGTGCTGCCCTACGAGGCAAAGATCGCCTTCGGCAGCGTCGAACTGGTCTTGCTGTTCCTGTTCCTGAGCCGCGCCGGCACTAAGTCGCAACCTGCGGTAAAGCCATCATGAGCGAGCAGACGAACACGCTAATTATTCGCACGCCCGAGGGCATCTCATTTTCGCTTTTGCTCGCGGGGCCCGTGCTTCGCTGCCAGGCGTGGTTCATCGATGCTCTGGTCGTACTTATCATCGCCAACGTGCTGCAGAAACTCCTCGGCGTTTTTGGCCTGATCAGCGTCGACGTCGCTCAGGCGGTCATTACACTGATCTACTTCGTCGTCTCCATTGGCTATGGAATTCTGCTGGAGTGGCTGTGGCGTGGCCAGACGATCGGCAAGCGCTTGTTCCGGCTTCGCGTTGTCGATGAGCACGGCCTGAGATTGCAGTTCAGCCAGATCGCCATGCGCAATCTGTTGCGTTTCGTCGACAGCATGCCGCTGTTCTATCTGGTCGGCGGCATCAGTTGCGTGCTTACACGCCACGCCCAGCGCCTCGGCGACATCGCCGCCAGCACCATCGTGATTCGGACGCCGGTGATGTATGCACCTGACATTGCTCAGATCATGGCCGGAAGATTCAATTCCTTCCGCAACTATCCACATCTCGAAGCCCGGCTGCGGCAGCGCATCTCCGCACCGGAGGCGAATCTCGCGCTGCAAGCGCTGTTGCGCCGCGATCAGTTTGACGACGATGCGCGCATCCAGCTATTTGGTGAGATGGTGGCGCATTTCTCGAAGACCGTTCAATTTCCACCCGAAGTCGTCGAAGGTATGGCCGACGAGCAGTACCTGCGTAATGTCGTTGATATCCTCTTCAATACCAAAGCCGCGCGTTAGGTGCTTCTGGTCATCTGAGCTCCTTTGTGGCTCTCGCGATTTCCAGCTTCCAGTTTTTGATCGGCGTATTTTCCAGGTCGAGACTCGAATAAAGATAATACAGCCGCTGCGTCTCGGGCTTATCCGCGTGGACGAAGCGCTGCTTCAGGTAGTACGGCGGAAGGGACTGATAGTAGAGCGTTGCCGATACGCGGATTGGCGTCGTCATCTCTACGTCAATCGGCACTTCGTATGTCACGATGTCGCGGCCAAGCCCGTCATTGAAGTCTGCGTCAGTCTTTACCTCCCCGCGGGGGGCCGTGAGTTCCGCGTCAGGTCCATCAGACTTCCAGCCGCGTGGCAGCAGGCGGTTGTCTTTCACGACTTCTTTCAGGCTCAGGAAGCTGGTCGTAAATCTACCCTTACTGTCCTTGACCAATTGCTCATAGATCTGGACCTGCTCGTCGGAAGTAATCTTTTCGTAGTGCGGCTGCCAGCTATTCTTTTCGAAGAACTCCGATGGTAGCGGCGTGAACTTTCCATTGACCGCCCTGCCGATAACGCCCCACTCGTCCGTTGCGCCGGATTCAAACAACGTCCTCTGTCCAGAGTCGACTTTGAAGTGAATCCACGCGCGCCTGAACTGAACGCCGCTCGGAAATTTGTGCCCGCTTAGATTCGTGACTGCAACGGTTGCTAAGAGTTTTCCGTTGCGACGCTCGGCCTTCAGTATCTCAAGCTTCGCCGTCTGTTCTCTTGCCATCTGCACTGCGGAGTTGATCGCTGTATCGAAGCCTGGGACAACATTCTCGCCCGGGAACAACGCATCCCGGCGCGACACGCCCAGCAGCCACGGCTGCTGTCTAAACATCTCCAGAACAAAGACGTTGATACCATTCAAAGAATGCCGGGAATACTTCTCGCGCACTTCCATGCGCAGTTTGTCGTCGGGGGCGCGATGATCGACGATCGGAAACGTGTCGTCCTCGATGTTGGCGATCTTGAACTTGAGCTGCTTGCCATCGTAAGTTCGCGGCATGTGGCAGTCCTGGCAGCTTCTCGCTGTGGCATTAGGCCCGGATTCCGTCGAATAGCTACTGTTCTTCCACTCCAGATATGTGGTCTGTTCATGGAAGACGTCGCGGCCAGTACCGGCGCTCAACTTTGCAAACTCCTCCGGTGTATACTTGCGGCCGACATCCAGGACGGGGACCGGAACGGTGTGGCAGGAAGCGCACATCCCCGAGTCGCTCATGTGGGCGCCGTACTTGGGCGTAATGCCCATCGCCTGCTCCATAGGCAACGTCACGACTTTTTCGTACGGCCCGAACACTTCTTTTGATTTTGCGGGAAGTTCATACTTCCCGCCGTAGGTGGCGGGGGAGCCGAGGCCCTCAGGCTGCATCTGATGGCAGGTGGCGCACGAGATGCCGTCGCGCGCGAGGGCGCCGTATTTCGCGTCCGCATGATCGGACCGCGCAAACGCTTTATCGTGAGTGAAGAGCGCGCCTTTGCCTTTGTCGGCCTCGAACTGCCGCTGCCCCATGGCAGTGTGGCAGCTCATGCATTTGTTGTCGATCTCGGCGGAGAGTTCCGGATGCAGCGCGCGCTCGCTTTCTAGCTGCGCATAGAACACGGGATCACGACCCGAAAGTCCCATCATGGAGTAACGCCACTCGCCGAACGGCGACAAGTTGGCATGCACCTTCTCGCCCTTCTCGTTCACTGACGTAAATGCCATGTTCGGAAGCGCAGAATGCAATTGCGTTGCGTCGTGGCAAGCCATGCAGGTGCTCGCCGTCAGCAGCGTACGATGCCCGTCGGGCTTCGGCCCCTGGGGGACGTGGTCCTCGGACCAGAACGGCATCGGAGCGGGTGCGCGGAGTTTCTCCTTGGGAATCGGCCAGTGCGGCGAAGCCTTCAGGTTGTCCGCATTGCGCTGTGTCTTCAGGTGCGCGGCCGGTTGGTGAATATCGGAACCTTTCTTTAAACCCTTCTTCAAGCCTTGTGGCGACACCTGCGTCAAGAACTCGATGGGCTTGCCGGTGACGTTGCGAACGCTTGCGTACGTACCTTCCGGATTATCCGTGGATGCGTGGCAGTTGACGCAGGAGAGTGCGAACCCGGCATTTGGATCGAAGAACGACGCCGCATGTTCATGGGTGGGCTTCTGGAGTGGTCCGCCGTCGCTGTAGAACCAGCCGTCCCACGATCCCTGGCTGTCCTTCACCATGACGCTGAAGCCAGTGGGGTCAGGCGAAAACGTCGTCGGATCCTTTTCATCGCGCGCGTAAAGGACTTTGACGATCATCCCGCCGTCCGGAATCGGCGCCTTACGGTCGCCGGTCATCCACTTCCAGACCTCCGGCGAGTAGTACACTTTCACCGCGGCCGGACTGTGCGTGCCCAGGCTTTCGACTTCTCCATCATCGTGGACGAAGAAGGGGCCGGTGGGGCGGGTCTGCGGGTCATGCTTCCAGCCTTCATGGCCGCCTTGCTTGATGAACTCATGCAGCAACTTGGTGTACCGTTCGACACCGATCTTGCTCGGATTGGGCAATGGGAACTTGACGCGACTGGCTGCCGCCGGGTCAGCAGGGGGATCTGCGAGCGGAGTGACGAATTGCCCGAGACC
>Ga0196964_10001589_pt1 | contig 11468 bp, 8 predicted proteins | sample S1_10metaG_FD_148615 | JGI IMG/M metagenome (GOLD analysis project Ga0196964, IMG submission 148615) | Soil microbial communities from Anza Borrego desert, Southern California, United States - S1_10 | ecosystem: Environmental > Terrestrial > Soil > Desert | place: USA: California | collected... | reverse complement strand
TCCAAGCCCGCCGACGCTTCTCCGAATGGTAATGAAGACCAGCAGAAAAAAGATGATGCGCCCAGGCTGCTGAAGCTATTGGCCGAACACTGGGAATCCGCGTCACGTATTCAGTCGTTTGTCTCGCTCGTGGCACAGCCGCTATCTCCGGCTGCCAGCGAACCTGATGGCCGCGCCCCACCTGCCGAATTTGTACGCGTCTTCGATTCCGTCTTCGATCCACCTCAGCCGCCCGCGCGCGGCCCGCCCGGCCTTTCTTAAAAACCTCTTCTGCCGATTGGTGTGAAGCTGCTGCGCGGTCGCCGCGGCTTGAGCCATTCGTAAAACGCTTTCGTGTCATTCGTCAATTGTTTAGGAGAAATACTCATGGCAGGTGCAATCACGACGCTGATGCCTGCAGCCCTGGCGTTGTTCACGCTGGCGCTGGCTGTATTCGGCGGTTTGTCATACGGATTTTACAATTTTGGCGCTTCGTGGACCGGGCTGGCGTTCTTCGGAGCTCTGGTGGCGTCGCTGTTCATTCTCTCCAGCTCGCTAAAGAACTTCTTCGGAAAGTTCAGCGGGCGCATGATGTTCGCGTTCTGGATCATCGGGCTTCTAGGCGCCTATTTCGTCTTCCTGTTCCAGAACGGCAAGTATCCGATGGGCATCGACCTGGCCGGCGGATCCGAGCTCATTTACCGGCTCGATTACACGCAAGCCAACATCAACATCGAAAAGACTCAGGAATCCCTGAACGCCGCAAAGGCAAAGGATCCTGAATCGAAAGAGACCCGGCAGCTGCAGGAACAGGTGATGATGATGGAGCAGAACAAGAACACTGCTCCGGACAAGGCGGCCGAAGTCGTCCGCCGCCGCATCGATCCCACCGGCACGAAGGGCATTCCGGTGACGACCTACGGCAGCGACAAGCAGCGCCTGCGCATCCAACTTCCGCGCGCCACGCCGGAAGAAGTCAATAACATCAAGAAGGCCATCGAGACGCAGGGCCGCTTGACCTTCCACATCGTGACCGACAATCAGCAGATCAAGGATGAAGTGCTGGCCAGTCCCACCGGCCTCTCCAAGGACGGCCAGTACATCAAGAAGGAAATCCGCAAAAAGAAACAGTTCAGCGACAAGCCCGAAGACGCCGACGTTACGCCGGTCGTCATTCATCGCGTGCCGGGCATGGACGGTTCGAAGATCACTTACGCGACCGCCAGCCACAGCCAGGAAGGCATCGGTTACGAAATCAACGTTACCTTCAACCCCGCGGGCGCGGTTGAATTCGGGCAGCTGACGGAAGCGAACAAGAAAAAGCAGATGGCCATCATGCTCGACGGCGTCGTCCATTCCGCGCCGGTGATTCAGGAGGCTATTTACGAGCGCTGCCGCATCAGCGGAAATTTCTCGCAGAAGGAAGCCGAGGAGCTTGCGGGCATCCTGCAGGCCGGATCGCTGCCGGCGGAGGTGAAATACGAAAATGAATTCACTGTCGGACCGACGCTCGGCGCCGAGCAGATCGAGAGCGGCATGCTCGCCACGGCCATCGGCACAGTTGCCGTGATCAGCTTCATGCTGATCTACTACCGCCTCTCGGGCCTGATCGCCAGCCTCTGTACGATCCTGACCGTCATTACGCTGATGGGGGCGATGGGTTTCTTCAAAGCGACTCTCACCCTGCCGGGCATCGCGGGTATTGTGCTGACGCTCGGTATGGCCGTTGACGCGAACGTGCTCATTCTGGAGCGCATGCGTGAAGAGCTCGAACGCGGCCGCACCGTGCGACTGGCGGTCACTCAAGGCTTCGACCGGGCATTCCTGACGATCATCGATTGTCAGCTCACGACGGTGATTTCCGGCGTAATCCTTTATTACCTCGGAACCGGCCCGGTACGCGGCTTTGCGGTGTCGCTGACCATGGGTATTCTCATCACGCTGTTCTGCAACTTGTGGCTCAACTGGATCATCATGGAGTGGCTGGTGAGCCGTGACGCGATCGACAAGATCAACATGATGCAGCTGTTCTCCAAGAGCAATTTCGACTTCATGAAGTACCGCAAGCCCGCCATGGTGTTCACGGGTGCAACAGCGCTCCTCTCGCTGGTTCTGGTCTTCAGTGGAAAGGATCTGTATGACGTGGACTTCACCGGCGGCACGCTGATGCAGTTCAACTTCGCGCCCGGGAAAGCAAAGAGCGACGAAGAAGTGAAGAACAAGATCCGCACCGAGCTTCTTCCATCCGTGGAAAAGAAGGCGGCGGACGCACTGGCAAAGCTGGAAAAGAAGAATATCGACATCAGCACGCAATCCTTCGGCAGTGCAGACGAGAAGGGCAACTATCGCAGCTTCACGATTACCACCCAGATTACGGACACGGGCATCGTCGAGCTGATCAGCAAGGAATTGATGGAGGTATTCAAAGCTGATCTCGAGCCGCCGGCGGTCGTAGCGACGGACTCATCCATATTGGTTCGATTCGACAAGAATCCGGGGGTCACGAGTGAAGTTGTGACCAAGCGCCTCAACGATGCCAAGCTCGAGAGCGCCAAGGAGCTGGCCAACCGCGAGATCTCGAACGCACTGACCGAAGTGCGGGTCGGAAAAATTGAAGACAAGGGCACGTACCTGGAGGCAGAACTGACCGGTCTTCCCACGGTTCCCGAGCAGCGTGGGAAAGTGATCGCGGCGATCGAATCTGCCCGCCTGGAGGACCGAGCCGGCGGCCCGATCAGCCGCAAAAACAGCTTCGGGGCGCAGGTGGCAGGCGAAATGTTCCGTGACGCGATCCTTGCGCTGATCATGGCGAACCTGGGCGTCTTTATCTATCTCTGGTTCCGCTTCGAGTTCTCCGGCGCGTGGGGCTTCGGTGCGATCCTGGCGCTTATCCATGATACACTTGTGGCAGCCGGTGGAGTCGCTCTTGCGAATATGCTCGGCTTCCCCATCAAAATCGACCTGAACATCGTGGCCGCCCTGCTGACGATCATCGGCTTCTCGGTCAATGATACGATCGTGACTTTCGACCGTATCCGCGAAGTGAAGGCCGCACACCCGACACGGCAATATGAGGACATTGTCAACGAAGCCGTGAATGCAACCCTGAGCCGCACGATTCTTACTGCGGCGACGGTGATCTGTGCCGTTTTGAGTCTGCTGATTTTCGGCGGACCGACGATTAAAGGTCTGGCCTGGACGCTGCTGGTCGGCTTCACGGTCGGAATGTACAGCTCCGTGTTCATCGCTTCTCCTCTGATGATCTGGTGGTACCGGCGCTTCGGCAGCTCCGCCCAGGCACCGGCTCCGGCAGCACCCAAGCAGGTAAAGGGTGATGCTCCGGCCGGCGCGCAAATCTAAAAGCGCGCACGGAAGTGAAACCGTTCGACGGAGGCGGGCCTGCAGCAAAGGCCCGCCTCCTGCTTTGTGTGCCCGCCGCACGCATAAATATCTTTTGGTGTGCGGGGTATGAAAAAGAAATTCAAGGTGACGTGACGGGCAGCGTCGTTAAGGTATTATGCTCCCAGTTTAAAGCGGTTCTACAGGACGAGGCAGAAGCGAATGGAAGAGAATTTGTGGTCGTTGATCAGCCGGACGGTGATGCAGTCCGGCAGCATCGAGCAAGCGGTTTTCTTCCTGCTCGTGGGATTTTCGCTCATCTCGTGGACGCTGGTGCTCTGGAAAATCTGTGCGCTTTATGAATGCCGCAAGAACGGGCAGAAGTTCATGACCGTGTTCAACGGCGCAGATAGTTTTGGAACGGTGCTGACCGCCGAAGCCACAGTGGGAGCCTCTCCCCTGCTGTCGATTTTCAAGTCAGCCGTACAGGCGATGGAGAATGCACGCCCGCAAGCCGCGCCCAGTGACCCGCGCCGCATCTCGCCGAAGGCGCTTTCGCCTACGGAAGAGACGGTACTGGTCAGCATGCAGCACACGTCGAAAGCAGAGTTTTCCAAGCTGCAAACCGGGCTGAGCTTTCTGGCGACCATCGGAAGCACGTCGCCGTTCATCGGACTGTTCGGCACGGTATGGGGCATCATGGATACCTTCCGTGAGCTGGGCAACGCAAAGTCCGCGAGCATCCAGGTGGTCGCGCCGGGCATCTCCTCGGCGCTGATCGCCACCGCCGCGGGACTGGCGGTCGCCATCCCAGCCGTTATGGCCTACAACTGGTTTCTGGGTCAAATAGATGACCTCGAAGAGAATGCAGACTGCTTCATCGAGCGCCTGGCTGTGCTGATAAAAACCAGCGGCTGGAACGGAGGAGCTCCCGCGGTTGAAAGCCAGGCCACGCCGCACGATGTCACTGTCGCTCTGCCGCCTATGCCTCCCGCTGCAGTGATCAACACAGCCGTGAGGAGTTCATAGCGATGAGCATGTCGGCAGCGGCTGGCGGCCGCGGACGCAAGAAGCGCCGTGCAGCGGTGGCTGAAATCAACGTCACACCGATGGTTGACGTGATGCTCGTGCTGCTGGTGATTTTTATGATCACCGCGCCCGTGCTGAAAGACGGCATCGATATCGATCTTCCTAAAGCGCACGGCGGAACCAGCGGCGGAAAGAGCGCCACGCCTTTCTCCGTGATTATCGACGGCCAGGGCCGCGTACACTGCGCCGGCCGCACGATCGCACCGAGCGAAGTCCCCGTCGAACTGCCGAAGCTGCTCAAAGGACATGAGAAGGAAACACTGACGCTGAAAGCGCAGCGGAATCTGCCGTACGATTCGGTGGTGCGTGTGATCTCTGTCGTGCGCGCTGCCGGCATTCAGGGCATCAGCATCGCCGTCGACCGCGAGTAACGCCGGCTCCCAACGGGACCATGTGCAGTTGAGCCTCCTCAAAGGACGCGCACCGGCTTCCTCTCACTATAAAGAGATGCTTAGCGCTCGCGATTTGTCGCGGCTTTTTCAAAAAAATTTCGCTAACGACCTCATCTTACGAAAGTGATCAGTAGCGGCGGGATCAGTTCCTGCTGCCCAAGTGCAAGTGATCAAATTCACTAACCAATAAAAAAGCCCCTTTTTGAGGGGCTTTGGAAGTTACTAGCGCGAGAGAAGGGGCCGGAAACCGAGATCTGAGTTACAGCAGAGTTTGAGGACTACACTCGAGGGTTGGTACGATTGTGATGCTTTTTACTTCGGTAGGTCAGCCTCGATCCTCGACTCAATCTCCCGCGCTTGTGGAATACACCCTTATTAACGTATGAAGGTCTCGCAGAATTCCGTCTTTTTTCACTTTCTTTGCGGAATTCTTCATCTAGTCGCCGCCCCCGGATTGTTACCCGTCTAGACGGATGTGGAGGAGGGGTTTCCAGGGACTCCGTCTCTCCGAGTAACACCCGGGGAACAGCGATTTGCTTCAATCTTCAGTTTTCAAGCGCCGTCGTACTGACCGGCTTTCAAACTTCTGAGCTTACTAAACCACCTGAGTTGGCCATCGTCAAATCTAATAACGACCAACCGGTCGGTTTTATTCCACTTTTTCTTCAGTTTTCAAAGCAATCAGGTCAACAGTGCCTTGCGTAGTGTTTCGTAGGCGACCTTACCGGTGCTTTCCGTCTCACTCGCGCCGCACATTAATTGGACGCCGGAAATCGCGCTTACCACAAGAAAACTCAAGTTTTCTGAAGAAATATCCCCGCGCAGATCGTGCTCCTGCTGCGCTTTGCGAATCAGGTCTTTCCATAGCACGCACCAGCGCGCTTTTAACGCGTGTACGCGCGTACCAATGCCAGGTTCATTATTGGGAAGCTCTGTACACCATATCGCGAATATACGTCCGTAACTCCAACTGGGATCGCGGCTTAACTCGGATAAAAGTCGCAACAAGCGCTCAATTTTTTCACGTGCGCGAGTATTTTCAGCTTGGATAGAAAAGAAGTTTTTCTCAAAGTTTTCCTGCATCTCTTCGAGCACCGCCAGAGCCAGTTCCTCTTTGCTCTTCCAGTGATGGAACAGTGCGCCCTTGGTGATCCCAGACTTTTCAAACAGGTCGTACACGCTGGTGTTGTGGTAGCCCTGCGTCGCGAAGAGTTTGCGGGCCGCCTGCAGAATCTGCTCGCGCGTCTGTATCCCGCGTGCCGAAATCCGAGTCGAAGACTTCTCTGACGCCATCGCCTTTCCTCCACGGTTTGAAGGAGAAACAAACCATCTGGTTTGGAAATGTAGGCGCTTTCACGCAGCGATGCAAGAGTATTGCTTGAGTCCGCCAGAGCGCCGCATTTTGACAAGCTCGGCGGTCTGAGCTCTGAACTGAATCAGGCGATCACCGGCCGTTCAGCCGCACTCCCCTGCTGCTCTTTCCAGAGGCGCGCATAGGTAGGGGACGTGCGCAGCAGTTCTTCGTGCGGACCGATGGCTTCAATGCCGCCGCCGTCGGCAAAAACGAGTATCCGATCGACGTTCCGCAGGGTGCTCAGGCGGTGCGCGACGATCAGGCTGGTGCGTGTCTGGACCATCTGATCGAGCGCGTCCTGCACGCGCCGCTCACTGAATGGATCCAGCGCGCTCGTCGCTTCGTCGAGCAGCAAGATGGGCGCGTTGCGCAGGATCGCGCGCGCGACGGCAATGCGCTGGCGCTGTCCGCCGGAGAACAGCTCGCCGCCACGCTCGCCGCACAGCGTCTGGTAACCTTCCGGCTGGGCGATGATTTCATCGTGAATCATTGCCGCTTTGGCCGCAGCGATTACATCGTCGTCACTCGCGCCCGGCCTGCCGTAGCGGATGTTTTCGGCGACGGTGGCGTGGAAAAGAAAGGGATTCTGCGCCACCAGAGCCATGTGGCTGCGCAAGCTCGCTATTTTGACGGCGCGGATATCCTCGCCATCAATGAGAATGCGGCCGCTGGACGCATCATAAAAGCGCAGCAGCAGCGAGAGCAACGTCGATTTGCCCACGCCGGTGCGGCCGACGATGCCAATCTTTTCGCCGGCGCGAATAGTCAGGTTCAAGTCCTTCAGAACCACGCCGCGGCCGTAGTCGAAGGACACGTTCTCGAAAACAATTTCTTTCCTGAATTGCGGGCATTCCTTTGCGTCCGGCGCGTCGCAAATGGTGGGTTTGACGTCCAGGATTTCAAACGTGCGCTCGGCCGATGGGATTAGTTCAGCCAACTCACCAAGGGTGCCCATCATTGCGCGGATCGGACCATAAAGCATGCCGAGCGCGCCGACGAACATAATGAAGTTCGAGGCGTTGTACCCTTCCGGTTCGAGCGAGCGCAGACCGCCGATGATCAGCACGCCCACAAGGCCGATTCCGAGCATGATTTCAATCAGCGGCCGCTGCAGCGAACGCGACAGATTGCGGCGCATGCCGGTGCGGAAAAGGCCCTGCGCCATGGAAGAGAAATTCTGTGACTCCAGTTCCGCGGCGTCGTAAGCGTGGATGATGCGGATGCCAATGAGGTTCTGCAGCATGGCCTGCGCGAGGCCTGCAGTCTTCTCCTGGTACTTTTTGGTCTGGCGCGTGATGTTCTGAATAATCTTGCGCACCGGAAGAATGACGAGCGGCAGGCCGACAGCGCCGACGGCAAAAAGCAGCGGATCGTAATACACGGCCACCGCCACAAGCGAAATCACCTGGAATGGCTGGCGCAGAAAGTCTAGCGTCACCTTGACGGTCTTTCGCAGGTTGTCGCCGTCGCTGACCATGCGGCTGACCAGGTCGCCGACTTTCTGTTTGTCAAAGAACGGCTCGTCGAGGCGCAGGAGTTTATGCATGACGCGCTCAATGGCTTCCATGCGCAGCCGCTGCGCCAGCCATGCGGAAATGTAATTATTTAGAAAATCGAAGAGCGCCTTCAGCGTCCAGAGAATGAAAATCGCAACGCACAGTCCGTAAATATAATGTTTTCCCGTGCCGAATAGATCGCTGAGCGCGTGATCGACGAATATGCCGAGCTTGTCCTTCGGCGCCTTGTGCTCCAGCTTATCCAGAAACGTTTTCACAAGCACCAGCGGCGCGCTGCTGACCACCGCCAGCCCCAGCGCGGTGAGAACGTACCAGACCATCATGCCGCGATGCGGCAGGATGAGCTTAAGCGCGCGAATCAGGTTCTTCATTTCGGGGCTGAGTCCTTTTCACTACTTCAACACGGAGGCACGGAGATCCAGCCTGCTTCAGCAGGCTTCAAGGCGTTGTTTGCCCCCACCTTCAGGTGGGGGAAAGGTCTTCATCGATTTCCCCAATCAGCCGGCTTCAGCCGGGCTTTCAATTCGTCTCTGAGGGCTTAAGCCCACTCGTGAACATGAAGTCCGGCTAAAGCCGGCTCCTTAGCGCATCTGGCATCAGCCCACCCCCACCTAAAGGTGGGGGCAAACAACATCTTAAAGACGGCTGATGCCGTCTATTACTCGTTCCGAAATCATTCTTCTGCCATCTGCGACTCTGCGTTGAAGTCGTTAAACTGGCACCCTTTCCGGTTCATTCACTTTTAAAAGCTTACGACGGGTTGGTGCTTGCCTTCGCCGCGTCCGCTTCACCGTCGATCTGCCTTGAATGCGTTGTGCCCTTGTCGTAGGCGGCTGGCGGCGGCAGGCCCTGCTGGATGCGGGCGTAGAGTTTCATGTAGCGCACGAAACGGGTGAAGGCGCAGAAGCTGCACACGGCCAGGCCCGGGATGCCGTCAAGAAAGCCGAGCTTCAGGATGTACATCTTGAAGAATTCCCAGAACGGATGCAGGAAGAAATTCCAGATGTAAGGCTTGCGGCCTTCGCGATGGTACCGCTCGGCGGCCTGCGTGGTGTAGCGGTTGAAACGCTGGAAATAGCGGTTGAGTCCGTCCGGCGCGCAAGTGATATGGTCGAGCTTCGCTTTCAGCCGGCCGGAAGGCAGCAGCTTGCCGTCCTTATCTTTGATCTGAACATCGGCGTGAACATCGCGTTCGGCATAGCGGCCCAGGTCACGCTTGAAGAGTCGCTGGACGTCGTTCGTTTCCCATCCGCCGTGCTTGATCTCCCCGCCCAGAAAGAAATTGCGACGCACCACGAAATAGCCATTAAATTCGGGCCCGCCTGGCCGCGCGAGAATTTCGCGCACTTCTTTCTTCAGCTCCGGCGTCATGCGCTCATCGGCGTCGATGATGAAGACCCAGTCGTGAACGCATTGCGGAATGGCCCAGTTTTTCTGCGCGGCTGAATTCACATACTCGTGCTGTACAACACGTGCGCCGAAACTTTTGGCGATTTCAATGGTTTTGTCGGTGGAAAAGCTGTCGACGACGAAGATCTCGTCGGCGATATCCCGGACGGACTCCAGGCACGCCGGAAGGTTCACTTCCTCGTTGAACACCGGCACAAGCACACTCAGCTTCTCAGCCATGACTCCTCGATGCAGTTGGTATCGTCGTTTAAAGACGCTCGGGAAACGAAATACTTTAGCAGAATTGCCAGAGATGACGAGTGTAACGTCCTGATCCGGACGGGTCTTATATTAATTGAGGCGACTATCTGCGGGTAGGGACACAAGAGTGCTCTCCGCCCTCCGTGTCGTCTTGAACTCTGAGTTGAAGTCGTTTAGCTGTTATTTCAGCCGCTGCAGCACGCCGCGGGCTTGCCGCGACCACGGCATATTGGCGCTCGCCAGCCGGGACAGCTCAGCCGTGGCATCGGCGCCGCCGAGTTGGCCGAGTACTTCAATCGCCGTCACGGTGCGGAAGTCGGCGATGCCGCCGATCTGCGCCAGCAGCGATGCTGCGCGGATTCGCACCTCCAGGGAGGGATGCCGCAGCGCTGTCAGAAGAGCAGGGCGAGCGGCAATGCCGCGCTGACTCAGTTCCTCCGCGGCGTTGGCACGTAGTTGAAAGTTCGGATCGTCGAGCTTTTCAATCAACGCTGCAACATCGTCATCTTTTACTGCTCCCATCTCGCGAAGCCGGCGAATCAGATCCGCAGCACCGGCGGGGCCCTGCGCAATATAAAACGCAAAGGCCGCCGCGCGATCGTCGTATTGTGGCGAGGCCAGCTTCTGCCAGGCGTCATCGGCGCTGCCGGGATTCGCGTTGGCGACAACCGTCAGTGGCGGCTTGCTCAAGTCCCACACGACGATGCCTTCGCTCGCTGAAAGGCTGACGACGAACTTCCCGCCCGGCGCGGCCACAATCCCTACCGGCGTGCTGACCAGCCGGAAACGGCGGAGTTCCACGCCTGAGTCCACTTCCCACTGCCGTACGGTACGGTCGTTTCCTCCCGACCAGACGTAACGGCCATCGGCCGAGAACGCCACGCAGGTGATATCCGCCTTGTGGCCCACCAGCGTTCGCAGCACGCGGCCGGTCGCGACTTCCCAGACTCGCAGGCGCCCGCCGCCAGGCTGGTCTTCCTCGCTCTGCATCCATTGCTGCCGGCTGCCGCGCGTGGAAATTCCCAGGGATCCATCCGGCGAGAGCGCCAATGCGGCTACAGAACCGTCGTGATTGGGCAGCGTGCGCAGCTCGCGGCCGTTGAGCACATCCCAGAGGCGCGCGGTTTCATCGTTGGCTTCCGAGACCAGCACGCGGCCGTCGGCGGAGAAGGCTACCGCATCGATCGACAGCGTCGCTCCCGGTGCCTCGCCTGGAACTTTGTGTCCCGTCAACATGCCCAGCCTCGTACCGGTTTTCAGGTCCCAGATATGAATGCCGACCGAATCGGTGCTCGCCAGCAGCGCTCCGTTGGCCGAGATCGCCAGGCCACTCACAGGCCCCGTGTGGCCTTCGAATTTACGGATGGCTTTGCCATCTGCAGCGTCCCACTCGTGAACGCCTTCCTCGCCGCAGGTGAAAACGCTTTTGCCGTCAGGCGCGAACGCCACGTTTTTGACTTCATCAATTTCGGCGTTTATCGCAAGCCTCAGTTTTCCCTGCGCAACGTCGAACAGATGCAGCCTTCCGTCCTTTCCTGCACCGGCGGCGACTTTTCCATCCCGGGAAAGCGAGAGCTTGCCCATTTCATCGCCGGGACCGGTAAAGACGACTGCGCCGGCCGGAAGTTTCACCGGACCCACGGGACGGCCGTTGAGAATGTTGAAATCCAGATCGTCCTCGCCGGCGCAGAGCGCCAGGGAGAATACGCATGCAAGCCAGCCAGCCACGACGCTTCGGGATGCACCCATACCGGGCAGTCTAAAGTGGGCGCACGCAAACTCCAAGGACGAATTAGCGCGTGGAATTGCTTTGAGCGCTGCAGAGTTTAAATTAGACGAAGGAGTCTTTCTGCCAATGCGCTACATCCTCAGTGCCCAGGTCATTCCCGGAAAAGCCGCCGCCCTGCAGCGGGCGCTCCGCGATGGCTCGTTCAGCCGCGGCTTTCCTTATGGGGATCTCGGTGAAAATGTGCGCGAAGGAAAGGTCGATGCAGACGGCACGATCCGCTGGGTTGAAACATGCTATTGCCGCGAATACCTCAACGTCGCAATGGTCATGGAACTGGAATATCTTGAGCGCTACCTGCACCGCATCACGGTGACCGACGCGCGCGATCCGCGTTACTGCAAAGGTTATCCGCACTGCAA
>Ga0196964_10001588_pt1 | contig 11471 bp, 15 predicted proteins | sample S1_10metaG_FD_148615 | JGI IMG/M metagenome (GOLD analysis project Ga0196964, IMG submission 148615) | Soil microbial communities from Anza Borrego desert, Southern California, United States - S1_10 | ecosystem: Environmental > Terrestrial > Soil > Desert | place: USA: California | collected... | reverse complement strand
CGGCATCTGTTCGAGGATGGCCCGTAGCTGGCGTTCGCTGCGCAGCATGGCCGAAGCCTCGCGCTGGGTGAGGTCGAGGCGGCGGCGGTCGAAGCGCGCGCTGATCAGCGCCATCCCCAGCAGCAGCACGGTGCTGGTCGAGACCCAGAACGCCAGCATGAGGTTGCTGAGCGCCAGGGGCGCGGCCTCGGCGGCGGCCGTGTGCTCGACCCGAAGCGCCGCCATGGCCGTGTAGTGCATGCCCACGATGGCAAGGCCGAGCGCCACCGCGCCGGCCGCCCGCCAGCCCAGGTTCACGTCCCGCCCGGCCGCCCACAGGCCCCCCGCGGAGGCGCTGGCGGCGACGAAGTAGGAGGCGGTCACCAGCCCTGGATCGAAGCGCAGGGTGATCGGGCCGGTGATGGCCGCCATGCCCACGTAGTGCATGGCGCAGATGGCCGCGCCCATGACCGCTGCGGTGACCAGGGTGGCGGCGAGGCCGAGCTTGAGCCTCGTAGCCAGGTAGAAGCCGAAGCCGGACGCCAGGATCGGCAGCAGCAGCGACAGCGCCGTCAGGCCCAGGCCGTAGCCGACCGGCACGCCCGGATCCCAGCCCAGCATGGCCACGAAGTGCATCGACCAGATCGACAGGCCGAAGGCGAAGGCGGTGGCCACCAGCCACCGCAGGCGCGCGGGCCCTTCGTTGGCCCGCACCTGGCGGTACATCTCCAGCGCCGCCCACGAACCGAGGATCGCGACCGCCACCGACAGCATTACGAAGATCGGCGCGTGCGCGCCGGCGTGATGCGGCATTCCCCAGCCCCGACCCCGATGTCCTCGGGATTTTCCCCTGCCGGGCGAGAATGTCGAGCTAAGCTTTAGGAGACGTTGCGCCGAACCCCTGATCAGGCGGGATCGGCGAACGATCCGTCCTGGAACAGGGTGCGCCCGAACCACGGGTGGTCGAAGGCCAGGGTGAAGCGGAAACGGCCGCCCCCCTCGTCGCGGTGGACCACATGCGCCCGCCCCGGCGTGAGCACAGTAGGGATCGGCGCGCGCAATCCGCCCAGCTGGAGGAAATAGCGGCGGCTGCGGAAGTGCAGCGCGCCGTCCTCGACCGTCAGGTCGAGCGCCATGCCGAGGCCGCAGCGGACAATCTCGACCAGGCCGCGATGGTCGGCGACCTTGCGCGAGCTGACCAGGGTCGGGCGGCGGCGCTCGAAACGGTAGAGCCGGTCCCACACGAGCGCGCCGCGGGGGTCGGTCCACACCGTGACCGAGACCGGCACCGCTTCTCCGCGCCAGGGCGCGAGCGGCCGGCCGATCAGCCGGCAGGCCTGGGCGAACAGGAAGCCCGGCGTCGAGGCCTCGACCAGCATCTCGCCTTCGTAGGTCGTGACCTCGGCCCGGGCGGTGAAGCGCGCGCGGACCGCCGCCGGCAGCCGCCTCCAGGCGTCGCGGCCGAGCAGGCCGGCGAAGTCGACGTGATCGGGAGCCGGATCAACCGCACCGAGGCCGGGCTTTGCGATCGCTGCCTCGGCCACGGCCTTCCTCCCTACCGCCCGATGAAGGCCGAAACCCTGGCCCCCAGGTTCACGAGCTTGATCAAGGTCGGCCTCGGCACGTGGCGCATCTGCTCGTACCAGCCGTTCACCTGCTCCATGAAGCCGCGCATGCCCTTGATGCGCGCCTTGACGGTGTCGGGCGTCTCGGGGTCGGCCTCGGCTTCTTCGGCGCACTCGCGCAGCATCTCGAGGGTGGGATCGATCTCCCGGCGCTTGCGGCCCTCGATGATGGTCATGAGCATGTCCCAAGGGTCGTGGCGCGCCTCGAAGTGGTCGCGGCGGTCGCCCTCCACGTGGGTCAGCTTGATAAGGTTCCAGCTCGTCAGTTCGCGCAGCGAGGTGGAGACGTTCGACCGGGCCACACCCAGGGTCTCGGCGATGTCGTCGGCAGGGAGCGGGTCGTCCGACAGCCACAGCAGCGCGTGGATCTGGGCGACGGAGCGGTTCACGCCCCAGCGCTGGCCCATCTCCCCCCAGTGGAGGACGTACTTGCGCATGACCGGCGTGAGGCGCATCGATTTCGCGAATTTCTGTCATGACAGAAATAGCAGAAACAACACACCTGGCAAGTTCGAAACGGCCGAGCTTTTCTGCGGCGCCGCAAGCCGTGCTAGAAGGACCCCTCTCCGCGTACGGCGGGGCCAGTGACGGACCCGTCCGGGATCAGGGCTTTTATGACGAACATTCGTACGGTCGGCGTCGTCGGCGCCGGTCAGATGGGATCGGGCATCGCGCATGTGTGCGCGCTGAGCGGCTACGACGTGCTGCTCAACGACATGGAGGGCGAGCGGCTCGACGCGGCGCTGGACCAGATTGGCAAGAACCTGGCGCGCCAGGTCGGCAAGGGCGCGATCGGCGAGGCCGAGGCCGATGCGGCGCTCAAGCGCATCCGCACCGTGTCCGGCCCCGACTCGCTGAGGGAGGCCGACCTCGTCATCGAGGCGGCGACCGAGAACGAGGCGGTGAAGAAGGACATCTTCCGCGCCCTGTCGCCCAATCTGAAGCCCGAGTGCCTGCTGGCGTCCAACACCTCCTCGATCTCGATCACGCGGCTGGCCGCCGCCACCGACCGACCCGGCAAGTTCATCGGCCTGCACTTCATGAACCCGGTCCCGGTGATGAAGCTGGTGGAGATCATCCGCGGCATCGCCACGGAAAAGGACACCTACGAGACCGCCGTCGCCTTCGCCCAGTCGCTGGGCAAGACCACGGCCAACGCCGAGGACTTCCCCGCCTTCATCGTCAACCGCATCCTGGTGCCGATGATCAACGAGGCCATCTTCGCGCTCTACGAGGGCGTGGGGACGGTGGAGTCGATCGACACGGCGATGAAGCTGGGCGCCAACCACCCGATGGGGCCGCTGGAGCTCGCCGACTTCATCGGCCTCGACACCGTGCTCGCCATCATGAACGTGCTCTACGACGGACTGTCCGATTCCAAGTATCGGCCCTGTCCGCTGCTGGTGAAGTACGTCGAGGCCGGCTGGCTGGGCCGCAAGGCGGGGCGTGGCTTCTACGACTATTCCACCGAGACTCCGACCCCGACGCGCTGATGGCCGGCCTTCCCGACACCCTGAGCAAGGCTTTCACCGCCCCGGTGAGCATCCGCGAGCCGCGCTCGCTCTGGACCGGGCTGGCGTGGGCCGCCGCGGTGGCGTGGCCGCCGGTGATCCTGACCCTGTTCATCTTCCCGCCCACGGCCGAGGCGGGGGGCATCCTGAACGACTGGCGTCTGAAGGCGCTGATCGCGGGCGGCGTGGCCGTGGGCGCGATCATCTGGATCATCGCCGGCGAGCGGGAGCGGGACGGATCGCCCTCGACGCGGCTGGGCATCCTGTCGCGGTTCCTGCTGTTCGGGTTCATCTTCACCCTGGCGGCGCTGATCCTGCTGGTGCTGATCTTCTCCTTCATGACCCTGTTCGGGTCCGAGGGCTTCCTGTCGACGCTCGGGGAGATCGAATCCACCCTGTTCCTGTTCGGAGTGGCGGGCCTTCCGCCAGCGCTGATGGTGGGCGTCAGCTACGCCATCTGGGCCGGGCTGATGGTCGCCCTGATCGGCTACATGCCCAAGCCGCCCAAGCCCAGCTACATGCGCTCGCCTCTGTTCGGCGAGGAAGCCGTCCCGCCGCCGGCGCCACAGGCGCCGCCCCCGCCCCGCGCGCCGGAGCCGCCGACGGAGGTCGAGCGCGGGCTGATGCCGGGCGTGGACGACGACGACCGCCGCTAGGGCTTGCCCCACATCCGCAGCAGGTTGCCGGCGGTCTTGTCGAGCAGCAGCCGCTGCTCGCCGTCCGGCAGGGACCAGCGCACGCGCTGCAGGTCGAACAGGATCTCCCGCTCGTCGGCGCGCGCCACGAGGCTCTGAATCCAGCCGACAGAGGCCAGGCGCTGTCCGGAGGTGACCGGCGTCACCCGGTGAAGCTGGCCCGTGGGATAGAGCACCGCATCGCCGGCCTGGGGCTTGAACTCGCGCTCCCCGTCGAGGCCGTCGACGAGCAGGGCGCCGCCCTCGTAGTCGCCGGGGTCGGTCAGGAAGAGGGTGAAGCTGAGGTCGGTGCGCAGCCGGCTGCCGTCGTCGGCCTGCATCATGGCGTCGTCGGTGTGGAAACCGTAGGCCTGGCCGCCGGAGTAGCGGGAGAACAGCAGCCGAGACCACTTGGCGGGCCGCGCGTAGGCCATGAAAACCGGACTGCGCTCCAGCGCCTCGCGCACGAGCCGGCCGAGCCGGCTCACCTCCGGGTCGCTGCCCACCGCCTGCTCGTTGGATTTCACCTTGCGCGCCGTGGGCCCGGCAGTCGCCTTGCCGTCGATGAAGGGCGCCTTGGCCAGGCCCTCGCGCACGCGCGCCACGTCCTCGGGACCGAGCACCTGGGAGATCGTCAACATGGCCGCAAACTGCACGATCGGCGCGGCCGTGCAACCGCGGCCCAGCTTGAGCGTTCCGCTGCGGACATCAGGAGGGACCCGAGATGATCCGTTCGAACCGCATCCTCGTCACCGCAGCCGCCCTCGCCCTGGGCCTGGGCCTCGCCGCCTGCGGTCCGCAGGCCGAGAAGGAAGCCGAGCCGGGCGCCACCGTCGGCGACGGCGCTGAACCCGCCGGCGAACAGATCAAGGAAGAGGCTGCCCAGATCGGCGAGGCCATCGAAGCCGGCGCCAAGGAAGCCGCCCAGGAGCTCGACCAGGCGACCGACAAGATGGCCGCCGAGGCCGAGGAGTCCCAGGCCGACACCGCGGCCGAGGCGACCGCGGACAACGCCGGCAAGCAGCAGTGATCTTCCGCGCAAAGCTCTGGACCGCCGCCGGCGTGGCGGCGGTCCTGTCCGCCTGTTCTCCGGGCGGGGAAGCGGGCGAGTCCGCCGAGGGCGCGTCGGAGGCGCCGGCGGCCGCAGCGGCGAGCGACAGCGGCGAGAGTGGCGGCAACTCCGGTGAAAGCGGCGGCGAGCGCGGCGCGACCGACTCCGGCGAGAGCGGTTCGGGCGAGAGCGGGGGCTCGGGCGAATCCGGCGAGTCCGGCGGCGGCGAAGGCGGCCGCAACTAGGCCTGAGATTGCGAACGACTTGCAACTGAGCCGTCCCGGCGTGTAAGCCCGGCTGGACCATCCAGCCGGAGCTTCGCCATGACCGTCTTCCGCCCCAAGCTTTGGACCGCCGTCGGCGCGGCCGCCCTGCTGGCCGCCTGCACGCCGGGCGGTGAGGGCGGCGAGAAGGCCGGCGAGGGCGGCGAAGGCGGTGCTCCCGCCGGCGCGCCCGCGGGCGAGGGCGGCGAGAAGGCCGGCGGCGAAGGGGGCGAGCGCGCCGGCGGCGAGGGCGGTGCGGGCGAGGCCGGCGCGGCCGGCGCCTACCGCAACGTCGACGCGGAGAGCCGCTCGGCCCTGCGCCTGGCCCACCTCAGCGGCTTCTTCCTGATCGCCCAGCAGGTGCAGAAGACCGAAGGCGACGAGGCCGCCGCGGCCCTGGCCGGCCAGGGCATGCTCGAGGTGTTCGACCCGGCCAAGGACGCCTTCGCCAAGACGGGCGTCGACGAGAAGGCCCTGCGCGACGCCGCGGCCAAGGGCGACGCGGCCAGCCTGCAGCGCGCCCTGTCGGCGCTCGACGCAGCGCGGGCAAAGGTCGGCGGCGACAGCCGCCAGATCGTGGCCGGTCTGGTGGACATTGCCGCAGGTCTCTACGGCAACGTCGTCGCCGACGGCGCGGTGGACCCGATCGAGTACCAGCACTCGCTGGGCGCCGCCCTCTCGGCCAAGGCCGAGGCCGCCCGCCAGGGCGCGCCGGCCGAGGTGGTCAGGCTGCGCCCGCAGATCGATGGCTTCGTGAAGCTGTGGCCGACGCCCGCTGCGCCGGCGGACGCCGCCAAGGCGACGCCGGTCGGCAAGGTGCGCGCAGAAGCCTCGCGCCTGCAGCTCGAACTGCAGTAGGCCCTAGCGCGCCTTCAGCCGGTCGATCAGCGCCCGGACCTCCGGGCTGTCCCACTTGGCTTCGCCGAGCACGCGCACGCGCTCGCGCCCGTCCGGGCCGTAGATGATGGTCGCGGGCATGCCCTTCACGCCCAGGTCCTCGACGAAGCCGAAGTTGGGGGTGTGGTAGAAGGGCAGCGGCTCGTTCACGCCCATGAAGTTGCGCGCATTCTCGATGCGGTCCTTGGGATCGACGCTGACGGGGATGACGACGACCTCGCTGTCCGGATAGGCGCGCTGAAGCGCCGCCAGGGTCGGCATCTCGGTGACGCAGGGCGCGCACCAGGTGGCCCAGAGGTTCAGCACCACGAGCTTGCCGCGGAACACGCGCTCGGCGTCGACCGGATTGCCCTCGGCGTCATTGAACTTCAGGTCCGACAGGCGAGACGGCTTGTCGACCACCTCGAGCTTGCGCAGCGAGCCCTTGGCGAAGGCCGCGTAGTCGCCGGCCGAGGCCGGCGGCGGTCCCTCGGCTTTGCCTCCGCCGCGATTGGTGAAATACAGGGCCGCAGCGCCCAGGATCAGCAGAGCGATCACGACCAGGGCGACGATCACGCCGACCGTACCGCCCTTTCGCGCCTCCCCCGGACCTTCGCCCATGAGCAACAACTCCGACCCGTCCAGCGTCTGGGGCGGCCGGTTCTCGACCCGTCCCGCAGACCTCATGCAGGCGATCAACGTCTCCATCGACGTGGACCGCAGACTTTGGGCGCAGGACCTCGAGGGGTCGCGCGCCCACGCCGCCATGCTGGCCGCGCAGGGCATCATAACAGCCGAGGACGCCGCCGCGATACAGCAAGGGTTGGACACGATCGCGCAGGAGATCGAGGCCGGGACCTTCCCCTTCCGCGCCGAGTTCGAGGACATCCACATGAACGTGGAGGCGCGGCTGCGCGAGCTGATCGGGCCGGCGGCCGGGCGGCTGCACACCGCCCGCTCGCGCAACGACCAGGTCGCCGTCGACTTCCGCCTGTGGGTGCGCGAGGCGTGCGACCGGACGGTCGGCCAGATCCGCGCCCTGCAGAAGGCCCTGCTCGCCCGCGCCGAGGCGGAGGCCGAGACCCTGATGCCCGGCTTCACCCACCTGCAGCCGGCCCAGCCGGTCACCTTCGGCCACCACCTGATGGCCTATGTCGAGATGTTCGGCCGCGACGCCTCGCGCTTCGAGGACGCCCGCCGGCGCATGAACGAGAGCCCGCTCGGCGCCGCGGCGCTCGCCGGATCGCCCTTCCCCGTCGACCGGCATGCGACGGCGCAGGCGCTGGGCTTCGACCGGCCGACGGCCAATTCGCTGGACAGCGTCTCGGCGCGGGACTTCGCCCTGGAGGCCCTGGCGGCGGCGTCCATCTGCGCCGGCCACCTGTCGCGGCTGGCGGAGGAGATCGTGATCTGGATGACGCCCCAGTTCGGCTTCATCCGCCTGTCGGACGCCTTCACGACCGGCAGCTCGATCATGCCGCAGAAGAAGAACCCCGACGCCGCCGAGCTCATCCGCGCCAAGACCGGCCGCATCAACGGCTCGCTGATCGCCCTGTCGACGGTCATGAAGGGCCTGCCGCTCGCCTATTCCAAGGACATGCAGGAGGACAAGCCGCCGGTGTTCGAGGCCTTCGACGCCCTCGAACTGGCGCTGCTGGCCATGGCCGGCATGGTCGTCGACCTGGAGCCCGACCGCGAGCGCATGGCGGCGGCCGCAGGCTCGGGATTCTCCACCGCCACCGACCTCGCCGACTGGCTGGTGCGCGAGCTCGGCATGCCGTTCCGCGACGCCCACCACGTGACCGGCCGGGCGGTGAAACGGGCCGAGGAGTTGGGGCTACAGTTGCAGGAACTTTCGCTCGACGAACTGCAAAGCCTTGAACCGCGCATCACGGCGGGGGTTTATAAGGTGCTGAGCCCGGAAGCGTCCTGCGCCAGCCGCACCAGCTATGGCGGCACGGCGCCGGAGCAGGTGCGCGCCCAGGTCGCGCGTTGGAAGGAAGTGTTGGGATGATCTCGCGTTTCGTGTTGATCCTGGCCGCCGGAGCGGCGGCCCTGGCCGTCGGCGCCTGCGGCAAGCGCGGGGCGCTCGACCGTCCCGACCCGATGTTCGGCGCGCCGGCCGAGGACGTCGAAGCCGCGCCGGAAGGCGTCGACGACGACTCCAGCGCCGACCGCACCCGGCCCTACTCCACCTCCAAGCCTGTCGATCCGGCCCAGACCGACGTGCCGATCCGAGACGCGCCGGTCGGCGGCCCGTCGGACCCCTACGGCACGCCGAACGGCGGGCCGGGCTGACCCAGCGAAAGGTCGCGGCGCCCTCTTCGCACGCTTCGTGCTAGAGATATCCACAGCCGTCCGTCGGGGGGACGGCGCCGCCGGTCAGCGTCCGTATGTCTTCCATTGGCGCCAAGCCCAGGTCGCGTCTGGAGCGTGTGCTGTTCGCAGCGCGCGCCGGCATGGCCTGGGAGCGGTTCGCGGGCGTCTGGGCCCCGCCGCTGCTGGCGCTCGGCCTGATCGCCGCCCTGGCCGTCTGGGGCGGGTTCGAGGTGCTGTCCCAGCCCATGCGCCGTGCGGTCTTCGCCGCCATCGCCGTGGCCGGCCTGGGGCTGGGCGCGGCCAACCTCGCGCGCCTGCGCTGGCCGCGCCGGGCAGAGGCCCTGCCCCGCGTCGAGACCCCTGTCCCGCTCGCGATCGACGATGATCCCGAGGACCGGCTCGCCATGGGCGATCCCGACCTGTGGGCCTACTTCCAGAAACAGCGGGCGGGCCTGCTCTCCGAGGTCCGCATCGTGCGCGGCGGCAACGGCATCGCCCGCGCCGACCCCTTCGCCCTGCGCTACGCCATCGCCGTCGCGGCGGCGCTCGGCCTGCTGGCGGCGGGGCTGGAGCGCGGGACCACGCGCGTGGCCCAGGCCTTCGCCCCGGTCGGCGAGGCGGGCGAGGCGTCCGTCGTCATGCTGGCCCGGGCGGGCGACGCTGCCGCGCGCGGCTGGGATGTCACCCAGGCGCGGGTCGCCGCCTGGACGTCCCCGCAGCCCCGGCGGCTCGAGCCGGCCCAGGCGCGCCTGCAGCGCACCTCGGCCCAGGTCACTCCGAAGTAGATCAGTCCAGCGCGCAGATGCCCGGCAGGCCGCGCAGGCGCCCTGCGCTGTCCAGCCCATAGCCGACGAGATAGCGCGCCGGCGCCTCCCATCCCACGAAGTCGGGCGTGATCGCCCGAGGCTGGGGCCACGGCTTGGACGCGAAGACGGCGGTCAGCACCTCCGCCGCGCCCGCTTCCTTCAGGATCCGGGTCGCCTCGGCCAGGGACAGGCCGGAATCGAACACGTCGTCGAGCAGCAGGACCTGCTTGCCCTTCACCGACCGCTGCAGCGGCGCGCGCACCTCGACCTGGCCGCGGCTCTCGTGGGCGTCGCCGTAGGAGGCCAGCCAGAGCGCATCAAACAGCACCATGCGGCCGCGCTCGGCGAGCGCCCGGGTCAGGTCGGCGGCGAACCAGATGCCGCCGGTCAGCAGGCACACGGCGACGGTCTCGTCGTCTATGCGCGGCGCGATGGCGTCGGCCATGGCGGCGACGCGCGTCCGCACCTCCTCGGCGCTCAGCAGTTCGACAGGCGTTTGGTCGGCGGTGGTGTCAGCCATGCGGCTGGGCGGATACCGCCTTAGCCGCCGCCGTGTCGAGAGCGTAGGGGTCGTCCGCGGGCAGCGGCTTGGCCTCGACCGGCTTCGGCGCCGGCAGGCCGACGGTCGGGCGCAGGCCGCCGGCGGTCCTTGTCGGGGCGGTCGCCGCCTTCTCCGCGGGCTTGGGCCGCAGGGTCATCTTCGGTGGCGCGACCGAGTGCTTCGGCCCCTTGCGGGCGTCGGGCTTGGGCTTCGGCTTGGCCTTGGGGACCGGCTTGGGCTTGGGCGCGAGATCCAGCGCGAACTCGACGGCCACGTCGTTGGCGGCGGCCTTCGGATCGGTCATGGCGGCGGTGAAGCTGATCGCCTTGCCCGGCTGGATCGGCTTGTTGGGCAGGCGCACCACCCGGGTCGCCAGCTTGTGGCCCTTGCCGTCGAGCAGGGCGACGCGGATCGGCGGCGGCGTCGTGGGCTCGCTCTCGACGTTGCGGACCTGGCCGGTGATCAGGATCGTGTTGACCCCGACGGGGGCCGGCTCCCCCTTCACCTTCTCGAACTCGAGGCCGGTCGGGTTCACCGGCACATTGACCATGGCGTAGGCGCCGGCGGCCTTGGGATAGAGCTTCACCACGTCGACGCGGAAGACGTAGGCGGCGGCGAGCAGGGCGGCGAAGGCGGAGACCATGCCTGCCCATACCACACCCGCGGTCGCGGCCTCGCGCACGCGGCGCTTCTGTTCCTGCTTGGCGCGGAAGACCTTGGGCAGCTCTTCGGCCGTGACCGGGGCGGCCTCGTCGATCGGCTTGAAGCTGACCGGCTCGCGGGCGACCGAGCCCAGGACGGGGTCGTTGCTGAGTTCGAGGGGCTCTTCGGCCTGGGCTCGCCAGGACGATCCGCAGGCGGCGCAGCGCACGGTGCGGCCGTTCGTACCGAGGCGGGAATCCTCGACGAAGTAACGGGTGGCGCACTCGGGGCAGGTCAGTATCATGCCGGCGAATCGGAGGCTGAAAGCCCTCCCCGCGAGGTCTCCGATCTCAGGTCCATGTCCAGGAAAGCCGCCACCCCAAGCGCCTCCCCGGCGACCGTGAAGGCCGCGAAACCGGAACCCGTCGTCCGGTTCGACACCGTGGGCATGCGGTACGGCCGCGCTCCCGAGGTGTTGAAGGACGTCGCGTTTACCTTGGCGCCCGGCTCTTTCCACTTCCTTACCGGGCCGTCCGGCGCGGGCAAATCGAGCCTTCTGAAGCTGATCTATCTCGCCGCACGCCCCTCACGCGGCCGGGTCGAGCTGTTCGGCCACGACGTGGCCCAGGTTCCGCGCCGCGACCAGCCGTTCCTGCGCCGTCGCATCGGCGTCGTTTTCCAGGAGTTCCGGCTGCTGGAGCACCTGTCCGCCTTCGACAATGCCGCCCTGCCCCTGCGCCTGTCGGGACAGAAGCCCGCCGCCTACCAGGACGACGTGCGCGAGCTGCTCGGCTGGGTGGGCCTGGGCAAGCGCATGCACGCCATGCCCGCCGCCCTGTCGGGCGGCGAGAAGCAGAGGCTGGCGATCGCCCGCGCGGTGGTGAACCGGCCCGAGCTGCTGCTCGCCGACGAGCCGACCGGCAACGTCGACCACGAGATGGCGGTGAAGATCCTGCGCCTGTTCCTGGAGCTGAACCGGCTGGGGACCACCGTGCTGATCGCCAGCCACGACCGCGAACTGGTCGAGGCCTCGGGCATGCCGGTGCTGGCGCTGAACGAAGGGAAGCTGAAGCGGCTGAAGCCCGGGACGAGCGCATGAGCGAGCCCCGGCCCCAAACCAGCGCGCGCCACCGGCCCGGCCCTCTGCTGCCGAAGGATCGCAGCCGCGACTTCGCCTTGCACTT
>Ga0196964_10001587_pt1 | contig 11473 bp, 13 predicted proteins | sample S1_10metaG_FD_148615 | JGI IMG/M metagenome (GOLD analysis project Ga0196964, IMG submission 148615) | Soil microbial communities from Anza Borrego desert, Southern California, United States - S1_10 | ecosystem: Environmental > Terrestrial > Soil > Desert | place: USA: California | collected... | reverse complement strand
CCCGCTGCGCCGCCGTCGCCTCAGGGCGGAAGTGAACCTTCCAGGTCGAGCGGTCGTCCTTGCGGCCGATGCTCACGCCATCGATCGCCGGACAGACGGCGCGGACTGCGGCGTCGAGGGATGCTGCGAGGGTGGTCATGCCATGACGCTCCCGAAGATGCCCGCCTGAACGAAAGTGCCACCGCTGTCACCGATCCACGTCGACGTGCCGCCGGCAATGGAATATTCAAGCCAAGCGAGGAAGTGGTATCCAAGGCCGGGGTATCCTGAATAGGAGCCGGGTACTATAGTCGGAGAGTTTGCAGTGTATGTCTGCACATTGCCGTAAATCGACCCGGCCTTGAACGCGGTTGTGCTGTCAAGACCGATGCCGGACGCAACCCCGATACCGGCTGACGTATTCTGTACTTCGGATTGCGACCACGCTCTCACTCCGTCTTCATCCAGGCCGCGCACGAACGCCAGTTGATTGGCCGTGCTGCCCCTCACCTGCCGGATCGTTGCCGTGGTGTAGGTCCAGCTGTCCGTGCTCTCGACGACGGCCATCGCCCTCGGCACGCGGTTGTAGCAGTTCCAGACGAACCGCTTGCTCAGGCTGTCCTCGGTCTGATTAGCGCCCGAGGCGCGGATCGTGCCGAGATAGCGGCGGGTGGTGGCGCCGGTCTTGACGTAGATCCCGTCCTGGGTGGTCAGCGCGGTGGCCCGGGTCGTGTCGTTGGTCCAGGCGGTCAGCTCCAGGGTCAGAGTGCCAGAGTTGTCGTAGACAAAGACATCGTAGTTGGTCCCCGAGCTGACGCTGAGTGCCAGACTGATCTCGGAGAAGCTGCGGATCTTCCAGTTGCTGCCGTCATAGACGGCGATCCGGTTGCCGATATAGGGCGTGTAGTAGAGCGTGCCGGCGCCGGTCACGTCCGCAGTGGTGACGGGGGTGCCCGTGGTCAGGGTCAGCCGGCCATCGGCCACACCGATCCACTGGCCAACCGCGCTCAGGCCGGTTGCCGGCATGTAGCTGACGCAGCGCCAGTTGCCCGACCCCTCAGAGACAAAGATCGCCACGTCGTTGGCGGCGGTGGTGATGTTGGCCGCCCCAGGCAGGATCAGCGAGGTGGCGTTGTGGGTCAGCGTCAGAGCAGCGGCAAAGCGCACGATCCGCACCGTGCCGGCCTGCACCGTACCGAGGCCGGTGATCCCGTTGGTGCCGGTGATGTGAACGTGGTTGCCGGTGGCCGCGCCGATGTCGGTGGTGCCGGCAACCGAGGCGATGTCGGTGCCCTTGGCCCAATCCATCGCCATCCCGGTCAGCGCCACCTTCTTGGTGCTGTCAATGAACTGCACCCGGTCGGTGCCGCCGAGCTTAAAGTCGATCTGGTCGTCGGTATCAGCAGTGATCGAGGTGTCGGCGTCAACGTCGAGGATCAACTCCTTGCCGTCGAGGTCGAAGTTCGACGACGGCCACGGGCTGACCAGCGAACCGGCATTGTTAAGGATGTTGTTGAATTCGGCGTTGAGATCGGAGGAGGTTAGGGTCTCATTGCTGACCCAATTCTTGACCCGAGCGAGTGCCATGTCAGGAGTTCTCCAAGCTCATCGCGCCGACCTCAGCCATGCCGGTGATCGAGTGGATCTCGATGTCCTCGTTGACGGTGTTGTGCGTGACCTGGAAGGCGATCGAGCGGAACTCGCCCCCCTCCTCGGCCGAGAAGAAGCGATCGACAAAGCGGCTGCCGCCGAGGGTGTCCACGTCCAGCTCGAAACTGTCGAGTTCGGAGCCGCCACTCTGCGACAGGGCGAGGCTCTGCTGGGCGTTGTTGTCCCGATACCAGCCGAGCGTGAAGCTGCCGCTGTTCTTCGGCACCAGCCCGACCGAGCCGCCGACAAAGGTCTTCATCGTCAGCGGCGTCAGATAGTTCAGAAAGGGCGATGTGACCTTGAAGCTGATCGAGGTCGCGCCGTCGATCGAACGACTGGCGCGGCCGAACTTGCGGACATAGCCGTCCGAGCCGCCGCCCATCACGATCCGGCGGTTGTTGTCGGAGGCGTCCACGACGCTGGCCAGCGCGGTCGCCTGGGTGGTCAGCGCGCTCAGCAGTGACCAGCGAACCGGCGAGAAGCGGTAGTCCATCGCCAGCACGCAGTTCGGGTTCTGCACGCTGTCGATCGGCACCCCGAACAGCACCACGCCACGGTCCTGCCAGTCGGCGACCGTGATGTGGGTCAGCCGGTTCATGGTGAGGTGCTCGCGCAGCCACGTCTGGATCGGCCGGGAGAGCGCCACCTCGTCGTAGTCGCCGAACTCGGCGGTGGCCGAGAGGCTGCGGATCGAGCCGTCCGACCAGACAAAGCCGACATCGTTGCCAAAGCGGAAGAGGCTCGACTGGCCGACCGCGCCGATCCCCTCGACAAAGGTGGTGCGAGCGAAGTCCGACGGGCTGGAGCCGGTGATGCGGTGGACGCTGCCTTTGTACGGCCCCTTGAAAACAATCAGCTCGTTGCGGTGCGAGATGATCGCGGTGATCCGGTCGCCGTCGTTGGGGTCGATGTCGATCGAGCCGGAGCCGGCGCCCGCCCAATCCTCCGGGTTGAGGCTGGCCGAGTAGTAGAGCCGCGAGGGATTGGCGTTCACCCCGGCGGCCCAGGCCCGGTTCTTGTGGCTGCACCCGAAGGTGAAGTTGGGCGGGCTGCCGGCGAGGTTCTGGGCGGTGGAGCCGTCCCAGGACTTGGGCACGTCCTGGCCGTTGCTGATGATCAGAATGTCGTCAAAGACGAAGAAGTTGACCATCAGCCCCGCCGTCATCCCGGTGAACAGGTTGACGAAGGTGCCGTCGGCGTCGTCCTCCATGATGACGGTGCCGACCGCCACCACCCGATGCTGGGTCGAGCTGCCGCCCGAGCCCGAGATCCAGTAGTCAAACAGGCCCTTGATCGTGGCGCCGCTGGCCAGCGCCGAGCTGTTGAGCTTGGAGAGGCCCGGCATCTTGTGCGGGCCGCCGTTCAACTCATAGAGGCAGTTCTCAGCATCGGCCAGGAAGGGCAGGCGGAGAAAGCCGAACCCGGGACCGGCCGGCTCGATCGGCACCTCGGCCGTCTGGCCGAAATCAGTGGCCCAGCCGCCCTCGAACAGGTGGCGGATGGCGACCTGATTGCTCGGCATTACCGCATCTCATCGAAGCGGGTGCCGGCGACAAAGCGGCTGACGGTGCCGCCCCGATAAGGACGCTTCGCCCCGGAAACGTAGGTACTGATGCGGGGCCGGATCTGGGGACGGTTCTGACCAAACTCGGTGTCGGAGGTCATCCGCAGCATCAGGTCGGTGTATTGCGACCAGACCTCGGCCGAGCGCTGGTCATCCTTCTTGTCTCTGTACCAACTGCTGAGCGCGTGCAGCACGATGGCGTGCCGGTAACGCAGCGGGACGATCGGCTCGTCCGAGTTGGCCGAAAGCGAGGTCTGGGCGGTGCCACTGGAGGAGACCGCGAGGTAGGCGGTCACATAGGGGTAGACCACCCGCTCGACGGTCTGGGGCGGCTTCCAGAACACCACCCGGCGGCGGGGCGTGGTGTTGCCCGACATCTCCCGATCGACGATGCAGGCGACCATCGGCTTGCCGAGCGAGGAGTTGCGGCTGTAGCGCTGGCGGAACTCCTTGCGCCCGATCAGCTCGATTTCCCGGGCGGCGTCGAAGTACTGGACCGAAAGCGGGCGCAGAAAATCGGCGGCGAGGTCGTACTCGTCCTCGTAATAGACATAGGTGCCGCCGCTGACGGTCGAGCCGATGTAGCGGGAGGACAGCGTGAGCGAGGTGGCGCCGCCCACCGCCGAGACGGTGTAGGGCTCGCTATCACCGTTGATCAGGATCTTGCCCCCGGCCCGGACATTGGCCACCCCGTAGTTGTTCTGGGTGGTCCAGGCGGTGGAGCTGCCGGTGACGGAGGTCGAGCCGTTCGTCACCGAGATCGTGCCGGTCGTGTAGCTCGGCTGGAGGATGAGGGTGGCCTCACGCTCGCACCACGGGAACTTCTCCCCGTAGCCGATGTGCATGTCCTGGAGCGCGGTGTTGATGTACCGCTTGGCCTGGGTCTCGGTGGCAGTAACAGAGGTCTGCACCCGGACCCGGTTCTGGAGGTCAGTATACAGGTCGGAGAAATCGACCGGCTGCGTGGTGCTAGACATTGAGGGTCCACCCCGGGCCGTAGAAATTCAGATCAGAAAAGATCAGCAGCTGCTCATCGCGGGCGTACTCGCGGAGGCACTTGCCGGCGGTGTTGAGCTGCTTCCTCCAGGTCTTGTTGGCGCCGTCCACCTTGACCAGAAACTCGGTGCCCAGGAGGTTGGAGGTGACAGACAGCAGGCTGGGCTGCCCGTCGAGGCTGGTCTCCTCGCGGTGGCGCGTCTCAAAGTCAGGGCGCAGTTCGGCTAGGCGGGTGGGGCTGAGGTGGAACCAGCGGACATTAGCCATTGGGGCCTGCCGCCAGATCAAGGGAGCCGGTGATCGTGAAGTTGCCGCCGGTCCCCCGGTTGGTGGCGAAGGCCGTCACCGCCTCGCCGGCCCGGATCGAGTGGTAGAGGATCGGGGCCGAGCCGGTGACGCGGGAACCATTTGAACCGAGATCCGCAGCCTTGCCGGCCGCGCTGTAGAACTTCCGCCGGTTGGCCTCGACGGTGATGTCCAGGTAAGCCGGGTCGAACCAGTACTCGGCGAGGCTGCCGTTGAACTTGCTCCCCGCAGAGCTGTCGGCGCCGATGAACCAGTTCGTGTTGGCGTAATCGATCGTGTCGTTGGTCAGCGTTAGGCCGACGCCAGAGCGGTCGGAGGCGTCGTTGACGTAGAGGTGGCCCACGCCCGCGGCCAAGTCCCAGGACGCCAGCAGGTGCTTCCAGCCGCCCCCGGCGGTGTAGGACGCCACTGTGTCCATGACCAGGATGTTGGTGCCGGCGGCGTTCTTGCCGAGGATGCGGAGTTTGTTGCTGGCGTTGCGGAAGACAGCGAAGCGCGGAGTGGCAATGCCGCCCGTGTTCATGCAGATGACGAGGTTGGCGCCGTCGCCGCCCGCCAAGTTGAACCAGACGCCGGTCGTGCCCGCCTTGCCATCCACGAGGCCCGTGGGAATGCTGCCGCGAGACGCATAGTCGTTGGTGCCGTCGAAGGTGGCGGCGAAGGGGCGGAAGTCTGCGGAGTTCGCAAGGAGCGGAGGGCGGATCGCGTAGAGGCCGCTCCGCTCGCCCAGACGATAGAGCCGGCCGCCGCCATAGAGGCCCATCTCTAGTCGTCGGCCCGCATCCGGGCGCGGATGTAGATGTCGTAGCTGTTGCCGTCGGCGTTGCCGTCGGTGGTCAGCAACACATCGCCGGTGCCGCCGGCCGACATCGGATCGCGCAAGGGGCCACCATCGGCGGCATAGTTGAAGTCAAAGGAGCCCTTGAGAACCGCGATCTGATCGTCGGTGGTGTGGTCCCACTCCAACAGGATATAATTGAACCCCGAAACGTGCCCCCAGATGCGCTCGATGTCGAGCGCCCTGGGCTCCCGCCCGTGCTTGTCGGTATAGGCCGACTTGTCGAGCTTGACGACGTTGCTCTCGCCCGTGCCGTCGCACTCGTTGTTGAGGCGGACCACGACGTAGGGGTAGTTGTTGACGAGCGTGATGGTATCGACGCTATCAGCCATGACGCTCTCCTGTGGGTTAAGAGGGCGGCAGCGCCGCCAGCTTGGCGATCAGCTCGGCCGCCTCGTCCTTGTTCTTCGGGCGGCGGCCGGTGAGACGGTGCAGCACCGCCTGCTTCTCGAACCAGGGCAGGCGCTCGATCTCGGCGGTCGAGACCAGCGACTGCTGGGCGGGGTTGAGGATCTCGTCCAGCTCCGCGGCCGAGACATCATCGGAGGCCGGGGGCGGGGGCGGGGGCGGCTCCTGCTCCGCCTGGGTCTGCTGGGACGCCAGGAACTGCGCCAGCACCGCCTTGACCTGAGCCCGCGCCTCGGCGGAGAGCAGCGCAAGCTGCCCGGCGAGTTCCGGGTCAACCTGCCGGAGCGTGCCGATCTCCTGGTCGGTGAACACCGGCACCGGCCGGTCGGGAAGCGGCGAATAGGACGGGCGCACGATCTGCGCCACATCCATGTTCAGCTCGCCCGAGCCGCCCCGGGGGCGGTAATGCTCGATATTGGCGACATCCCGCTCGTCAGAGAGGTGGCTGTCCGCCCCAACCATCGCCTCGGTGGCGTGCAGCCGGAGCTTGATGTTCTTCCACTCCTGGATGGCCTTCTTCTTGGCCCGCTCCCAGCGGCGGTGCTTGTCCACCGCGCCGACCGGGTTCTTCCGCATCTCGGCCTGGGTCGGCATTCCCTCGGTCCAGAACGAGCGCAGCACCCGCTCGCGCTTGACCGCGGCGTCCAGCTCCTTGGCCGAGTACGGCCGGGGGGTCCCCTTCTCCAGGATCTCCCCCAGCCGCCTCGCCTGCTTGACCAGCTCGCCCCGGTCCTGGACCTGAGCCGCGATGTGCGGCGGCGCCGACAGGATCTCGGTCACACGGCGCTTCTCCTCCTCGGTCTCCGCGACCTGGGTCGGACGGAGCAGAGGTTCGGTCTTCTCTCGGAACTCTGAGGCGAGCATGATAAGCCTTTGCTAAGGTTACGTAATGGCGGTCACGAGCACACCGCCGTCGGTGGCGCCAACGCCGAAATCGTAGTTCTCGGAGATTTCCGCGTCCGCCGAGCCGAAGTCATCGACACCCTTGGTGACAAGGCTGCCGAAGCGGTTGTCGTGGATGATGACCGCGTTGGAGGTGGTGAGTTCGGCGCCCTTGATGCCGACGGTCATCGCGGTGCCGTAGCAGAAGAACACGTTGCGCCGGATCGTGACCTGGGTGGTGTCACCGACGGTGATACCGGCCGCCCAGGTGCCGGCGGAGTTGCCGATCACGCAGTCCTGGACGACCACCCGGGTCGCGGTGCCGACATCGATCGCCGCGCCCTGGGCACCGTCGCTCTCAAAGTAGCAGCGCTCGATCAGCACCCCGGTCGCCGCCCCGAGCCCGTCGATGCCGAGGGTCGAGGTGTGGGCCGCCGGCGTGTTGAGGTCGAAGTAGCAGTCGTGGACGTGCAGCCCGTTGGCCGCCGCCGAGAAGTCGAGCGCTGCCTTCTGGGTGACGGGGATGATGTTGAGGAAGCCGATCCGCACATTGGCCGCGGTGACGTTGATCGTCTCGTCGCCGGTCACGGCGGCGATGGTGGTCCGCGGGTAGAGGAAGTTGGCCGCCCCGGTCGGCATGCCCATCATGGTGACGCCGGCCACGTCGGCGGTGATCGAGGCCGACGGGCTGTGGGTCCCGGGCAGCAGCATGATCACATCGCCCGCGTTGGCCGAGACCAGATCCCAGGCGCGGTTGATGGTCAGCAGCGCCCGCTTCGGGCTCCGGCCGTCATTGCCGTCCGAGGCCGAGTAGGAGCGTACCCCCTGCGGCCCCTGGATCGTGTAGGTCGCGGAAGGAGCGACGAAGTAGATGTTGCCCAGGGTCTGCGGCAGCGAGCCGAAGCCCGAGGCATAGAAATTCTGACCCGCCATTGGTCGTGGTCCTTTCCTACTTCTTGGGGGGTTTGCGCTTGATCTTGGAGGCGGCGGAGACGGGCTTCTCCCGCTGCTTCAACGGGGAGAAGCCCAGCCCCTTCACCTTGGTCGGTGGCTTGGCCACCGCCGCCCTACGAGACGATCGCACCGAGGACCCAGCGCCAGTCGATGTGCGCCATGCCCCAGCGGCCGTAGCCGCGCCACTTGGCGACCAGGGTGTCCAGGTCCTCGGCGAAGGCGAACTCCACCTCGACCCGATCGGTCCAGAACAGCGACTGCTTCCGCATCGAAGCATCGCACATGAACCAGTTGTTGCTGTCGGTCAAGTACTCCCAATCATTGAGCTTGTACTTGCCCCTGTGGACGTTGATGTTGTTGAGGTCGGTGTCCACCTTGCCCGAGGAGCCGTTGATCTCCTCGGCGATCTCGAAGAGATCGGGCGGGAACCACAGCTCGTCCGGCATGACCGAGATGCGGTTGCCCTGGTCGTCGCGGAAGTTCCGCATCTGGATGCGGGCCGCGGCGACGGCGGTGGCCGAGAGAGCCGCCGTGGTCAGGTTGTCGAACCCGGTCGAGGTCGAGACATCCGGGGCGGTCGTGGTGTGGCTGTCCGAGACCAGGGCCACGCTCTCGGTGTTGGTGTAGAAGTAGCTGTCCACCGAGTTGGCGTTGTTAAAGATCCGGGCGCCGTGCTTCTGCCGGAGCCGCTTGACCGCCGTGGCCAGGGCCTTCGGGCGCTGGTCCATAATGTTGTACTGATCGTCGTCGAACAGCTTGCGCTCGACCTGGACGCCGCTGGCGAACTCCAGCGGGGTGAGCGTCGTGTCGTAGCCCTGGTTCATCGACTGGTAGACGACCGTACCGGCGAACTGCGGCCAGTCGGTCAGCGCACCAACCGAAGACCACATCATGTTGTTGCGGCCGTTGGTGCCCTGCATCGAGTAGAGCTTGCCGAGCATGTCCGGCAGCTCGTTGTACTGCTCATAGAAAATCTTCTGGAAACGGGGGTCCAGAAGATCCCCAAAACTACCGGAAGAGTGCGGGCCGGGCATGTTCTAGTCCCCCTATTCCTGACCGTTAGTTATTAGGTCGGCGTGTTGAAGATGTGATCGTTGCACATCAGGTAGACGAACGAGTTGGTCCGTCCGTCCAGGCTCACGTCGCGGAACTCGCCGCCGACGCAGCGCATCGCCGCGGTATTGGTCGCCACCGCCGCGTCCTGCCGGACCTGGGTCAGGGCAGTCGAGAAGGTGACGGTCGCGGTCCCCAGCGGCCAGATCGGCGCGTAAGCGAAGTTGTCGCCAACCACGGTGTCATTATCAAAAGCGACCGTGACCGTGGCGGTCGTGGTATCGACCGAGGTGATCTTGCGGAACTGACCGGCGTTGGCGCCGTCGTAGCCCCAGACCACGCCCTCATCCATCGTCGGGCTCGACCAGTCGTCGCCGGTGATGACCGCCAAGCCGTCGGTCGAGGCGGTGGTCACATCGCGCACCGTGAGCGCGGTGTTCTCGGTCGCCGCGCCCGACAGCTTGAAGCGGTAGACCGCCATCGGATCGACGATCAGGGTGACGGTGCGCTCGGCGGACGAGCCGCTCTGCTGCGCGGTCACATAGGTCGCGGTGTCGAGGTTGAGCCCGACCGCATCGGCCGCCGAGGTGGTGGTGGCGAGCACCACGCCCGCGTTGTTGGCGCCCGGCGCCCGCAGGATGACGCCCGCCGTGCTGGTGGTCGCGTTGACCTGATACTTCCGCAGGAGCGGGCTCGCCTGCACGAAGCTGAATGCGTAGTCAGCCATGTGGTCCCCCTTAGAGCTGCGGGCCTGCGCCCTTTTTCAGCAGAAGCCGGCAGGCGGGATGGAACTGCCCGCAGCCGTCGCACCAAGCGCGCACCAAGTACCTGCGCTCGATCTCGTACTCATAAGCCTTGCGGTTGAACCGCTTGGTGTCGCTGGGGCAGAGCGTGATCGCCTTGCCCAGCGCCGCCAGATCGTCGATGTGCCCCCCCGTGGTCCGCTTGGACCCCGGCCCCACCGGGGCCAGCGCCGCCTTGGCGCGGTCCCGGGGGCGCCAGTTCTCCTCGCCGACCCAGACATGCAGCCCGGGGGTCGGCATCAGCCGCGGGCTCCGCTGTAGCGCTTGCGAAGCTCGGGGTTGGCGAACTTGATCTCCTCGGCGACCGCCTTCCAGGACGGGTAGGGCTTCCCCTTGCCGACCCGGGCGCGGTAGAACTCCTTCTCGCGCGCCGAGAGCTTCTTGAGGATCTTGCTGTCCTCATCGTCCTTGTCGTCGTCATCGGCGGCACCGCCCCGGCGGCTGCCGCCGGTCTCGCGGCTCGGTTCCGGGTCCTCCTCGCGCTCGCCGGGCAGCTCCGAGAGGTCGCCAAAGGCGGCATGGAGCGCGGCGAGCTGGGTGGCGTAGGAGTTCTCCGGCATCCCCAGCTTGTGGACGAGGTACTGGAACTTGCGGAACACCTTGTCGCGGGCCGGGCTGCCTTCCTCCATCACCCCCGGGACGTTGGCCTTGTAAGCCTCGATCTCAGCCAGGATGGCGGTCTGCGCCTTGTCAGCCTGGAGCGTCTGCTGCACCGCCGCCAGGGTCTCGTTCTTGACCTTGGCCGCCTGCTGCTCATCCCAGAGCTGGTTGGCCGCCGCCTCGGTCAGTTGGCCGTTCCGCACCAAAGCCGTCAGTTCGGCGCGCGTATACTCGCGCTTCTCATTCGGCTTCGCCTTGCCCGTGTCGGCCGGCACGGACTGCCGGAGCTGCTCGATCTGGTTCTTGGCGTCCTTGAGTTCGCGCCGGAGAGCCTCCAGCGCGGCCAAGGGGACAACCTTGTCCTCAGTCTTCTGCCCTTGAGCGGCGGGCTTCTGATCGGTCTTGGTCTCGATCGTCACAACAACCCCTAAAGCGCCCGGTGAACTGGCGGCGGCCCAGGCTGGTGGCGGCCCAGCAGAACTTCGCCCAAAACAAAACCCCGCCGGCGGCGAGCGCTGGCGGGGCTGGGGTGTCCAGGAACCCAATCAAGAAGATCGGCTGGGGCGGCGGAAGGTGCGGAACGACCACCCCATGATCAGACCTTCTTTAATCTGAATTTCGACGCTGCCATTCGGACAGTCAAGCAAAAAGACCGACAAATCGCGGACGAGTTCTTCAAAAGCCGGGCTGCTCACCCGATCCGGGCCAGCAGCTCCTTGGCCTTCTCGCCGTCCTCCCGGAGCGCCTTTGGCAAAGCCAAGGCCGCTGTCAGGGCCTGGATGACCGCTTCGCATCGAAACTTCCCAATCCGGGCACGCATCACCTCATCGGGGTTGACGAGATCAGGGTTGGACAGCGCCTTGTCGTATTCCCGGGCCTCCGCTTGGCGACCCTCGATGGCGGCCTGGAGGTAGGAGGTGTAGACATCCCAGGCCGGGTCGCCGGTCAGGTGTTCGGCGGACACCGCGGCGCGGTGGCGCTGCTCCAGCTCGACCCGGCGGGCAGCGGCGGTCTCCAGGGCCTTGCGCTCGCGCAGCCGCTTGAACTCCTCGTAGTCAGGCACTTGTAAACCTCACCTTGTCGTGCTATCTAAGGGTCGCGGATGACGACCCCGGCAGGGAGATTAATGCAGGCCCCGAGTGGGACCCTGGGGCTCATAACCCCGGCGGGCAGAGTGCAACTCTCTGGCCTGCAACTTGTGTGGGTGTGGTGCAACGGAGAGCACACCGAGCTTCTACCTCGGCGATCCTGGTTCAAATCCAGGCACCCATGCTGGCTCGCGGAGGACCCGTGAAGGGTCCGGGTAAACAGGTGACGGTCAACCTATCACGCAAGCTGCCGTTTGGACCCGGGGTGGGGCGATCGACGCGGAACGGTGAGAGCCGGAAAGCGGCCTGCTCCAGGGAGGTGGCGGTGTGGACTAGGCGGGTGACGGCCATC
>Ga0196964_10001586_pt1 | contig 11476 bp, 5 predicted proteins | sample S1_10metaG_FD_148615 | JGI IMG/M metagenome (GOLD analysis project Ga0196964, IMG submission 148615) | Soil microbial communities from Anza Borrego desert, Southern California, United States - S1_10 | ecosystem: Environmental > Terrestrial > Soil > Desert | place: USA: California | collected... | reverse complement strand
TGCGCTGCATCGAAAGGGAAGCGATCACCCGTGCGCTTGTCGCTCACGGTCTTTTAAGTGTCCGGAGGAGTCGAATTACGCTGCCAATTAAATCCGCTTTAGCGTCAAAGATTTTATAGGGGGCACACCGGCCGTTCACGATGGAGTACCGCTTCGTTCGCCCAGATGGGTCTACCGCGTGGGTGTTCGGACAAGCTGACGCAGAAAAGGATCCAACCGGCAAGGTGATCGGCTATGTTGGGACGATCACGGATGTTACAGAACAGAAGCAGGCCGCGATAAAACTCCGAGCTTCGCTCGTGGAAAAAGAGCTGCTGCTCAAGGAAATACATCATCGCGTAAAGAACAATCTCCAGATCACCGCGGGACTTTTCAGTCTGCAGGCTGGTTCTGTAAAAGAGGAGTCCGTTCGGGAAGCATTCCGCGAGAATGAGAACCGAATTAAGTCTATGGCGCTGGTGCACGAGAAGCTCTACCAATCAGGAAATCTGGGCCAGGTCAACATACGTGATTACATCGACAGTCTCGCCACCGGCGTGCTGCGCTCATACGATGATCGGTCAAGGCGAATCAAGTTGAACCTCGACATTCCAGAGACTCATCTTCCGATCGACAAGGCTTTGCCATTTGGTTTGATCGTAAACGAGCTGATCGCAAACTCGATCAAACATGCATTTGAGCCTGGGAAACTTGGTGAAATTAATATTGTAATCCGGTCAGCAGATGACTTCATAGTAAGTGTGGCTGATAATGGCAAGGGATTGCCTCCACACCTGAACGTCGCCGAAACGCAGTCCCTTGGGTTGAAGTTGGTTTCGATGCTAACCAAGCAATTGCATGGGTCGGTCACGATTGGCCGCGGACCTGGCGCGGAAGTGTTGATCCGGTTCCCATTAGGTGGGAATTAATAATGGAACCAAAATCACGCATTTTAGTTGTTGACGATGAGGCAATTATCGCTGCAAGCCTCCAGGCGAAGCTCAAAACAATGGGCTATGACGTACCGGAGACGGCGGGCTCAGCCGCCGAGGCGATTCAAAAGGCGGATGCGCTACGTCCACATCTCGTCCTCATGGATGTTCGTTTAGAAGGTGGCCCTGACGGAATTGAGGCCGCTCATCGCATTCGACAGGATTTTGGCATACCCGCTGTGTTCCTCTCCGCTTACTCTGACGATGAGACTCTAAAGCGTGCTACGATCACTGAGCCATTTGGGTATATATTGAAGCCAGTTGTTGACCGGGAACTGCGAATTGTTATTGAGATAGCACTTTATCGGAGCAACGCTGAGCGTGCATTGCAGCTGAGCGAGGAAAAATACCGTGCACTTGTTGAAAGCGCCTCGGATGCCATCCTCTCCACGAAAGAAGATGGCACGATCGAATTTGCAAACACCGCAGCTGTGAATTTATTCGGTTACTTTTGCGACGCACTGATAGGCGCCGATATAGAAATGTTGATTTCCAATAAGAGCGCACTGAATGTCCTTTATCTAGCAGGCGGAACGAACGGAAGAGCAATTGAGTTTAACGGGACGCGAAAAGACGGCAGCACGTTCCCGCTGGAGCTTACGCTATCGAAATGGAATGGCCCCGGCCGTATTTCCTTCACAGCCACGCTTCGCGATATTTCGGAACGTAAACAGTCGGAAACGATAATGCGCAAGAATGCCGAGATGCTAGAGGCGAATCGATTAAAGGACGAGTTTATTGCCGTGGTGTCGCATGAATTAAGGACCCCGCTTACGGCTATTTATGGCTGGGTCAAGATCATGCGGCAGCGCGAATTAGGTCCGCAGGAACGCGCGCGATGTCTTGACGTTCTTGAGCGAAATGTAATGTCGCAGAAAAAGCTCGTCGACGATCTTCTGGACGTTTCGCGCGCAATGTCTGGAAAAATTGTTCTTAACGCGCAACCGCTGCAAATTCTCTCTGTGGTCCAATCGGCTGTTCAGACTGTGCAGCCTTCAGCAGCCGAGAAGAACATTGCGATCAATTGGATTGTAGAGCCTGGAGAGTTATTTGTTTACGGGGATTACGAGCGACTGCAGCAGATTTTCTGCAACCTTCTTTCAAACGCGATAAAGTTTAGTCCAAATGGGGGGGAAGTCCGAGTTTCCATTAAGAAGGTCGGCTCGCAAGTCGCAATTAGTGTGGCAGACAGCGGTATTGGCATTGATCCGGACAGCTTGCCTTATCTGTTCGAACGCTTCCGACAGGCAGATGCGTCCATCACAAGAGTATACAGAGGTCTCGGCCTAGGTTTGGCGATCGTTCGGGGCCTGGTAGAGCTTCATAAGGGCACAGTCGTAGCCGAAAGCGAAGGCACGAATCGCGGTGCTACGTTCACGGTTAAGCTTCCAATATCGGTTATCCGCACGTCTGGATCTGAGGCACCCGGTGTGGCAGTCGAAGATGTTGGGAAGCAGCTGCAGAACGTGCGCATCCTGCTCATAGAAGACGAACAGGATTCCCGCGACCTGTTAGTAACCGTTTTGGAGCAGTACGGCGCCGTGGTCTCCCCCGCGGGGAACGCGACAGAGGCTTTTTCGAAATTCGATACATTCAAGCCTGATGTTCTGGTGTGTGATATAGGCCTGCCGGAAGAAGACGGCTACGCTGTTATTCAAAAGATTCGCGCTAAACCCCGACACAGCGGGGGCGAAATCCCGGCACTGGCCCTGACGGCCTACTCGCGCCCAGAGGATAAGATTAGAGCAATAGCATCCGGATTTCACGCACACCTCGGCAAACCGACGGACCCTGACGAGTTTGTGAAGGTAGTAGTGGGACTTCTTGGCGTTCCTCAAAGCAAATGATTAGGCACCGCTCCACCTCACGACGGCGGGTTACTAGACCATCGCCCGTTGCCCGAAGTGCATGAGGTAGCGGCAGGTAACTTGCCCTTCCGAACGGGACTTCACGCAGCGGTGGAGTAGACTAAGGAGGTTCTTGGAGGGGAGTGATGGCCGACACGTCCAAACACGATTCACTTGAAGCAGAGAATGCCCGACTTCGCTCACGATTAAAACAGCTAGAAGCAGTGCTCGGCGAAGGTCACGGTGACTCCGTCGGAGACATTTTCACGAGCCACCATAAGCAAGTCCGGGTATTAGAGGCAGTTGTCTCAACAACCCCCGGTTTTGTGTATCTATTCGATATATACGGTAGGTTTCAATACGCGAATAGACGATTACTCGAAGTTTTGGGGATGACTTTGGATCAGGTCATTGGAAGGACCTGTCTAGAGGTCGGCTACGAACAGTGGCATCATGACATGCACATGCGCGAGATCGCGCAGGTAGTAAAAACAAAGCAGCCGGTTAAGGGGGAGACGCCGTTTGAAGCATCCCGTACGCAGCTGTTGGGCATTTACGAATACATATTCACGCCGGTACTAAACAGTGCCGGAGAGGTGGAGCTGATCGGTGCCACGACGCGGGACATCACCGCTAAAAAGCAGGCGGAAGAGGCTGTCCTTGAACTCCAAAGAAAGCTCAATTCCGCACTACTAGCCGGTGAGGCAGGAACGTTTGAATGGGACATTATCAAAGATCGACTCTGGGGTGATTCGAACTTTGCTCAAATATTCGCAATTGAGCGTGACGCGACCGGGGCCGCGCCATTGGCGAAGTTTGTCGACGCGATTCACCCAGACGATCGTGCGATAGTTTTAGAAAAGGTGAAGCGCACTGTCGAAACGGGCTGCGATTACCGCGCAGAGTACCGGATCGTTTTAGGAGGTCAGACTCGATGGGTTGTAGCTCGCGGAAAGGGCGAACGTGACGGCACTGGACGCGTCGTAAGGTTCCCCGGCGTTCTGGTCGACATTACGGATCGTAAACTAGCTGAGGAAGAATTACTTCGTCAACGTGAATGGCTTCAGGTTACGCTCTCCAGTATCGGGGATGCCGTCATTGCAACTGATACTGAGAGTCGAGTGACGTTCCTCAATCCGGTGGCGGAGGAGCTGACTGGGTGGAATGGCAAAGAAGCAATCGGGCAGCCTCTTGCCGAAGTTTTTAATATCATCAATGAGCAGACTAGACAGCCTGCATTTAATCCCGTGTCAAAAGTCCTTCGAGATGGCGTGATTGTCGGCTTGGCGAACCACACCACACTGATCTCGAAAAAGGGAGAAGAAATAGCAATTGAAGACAGCGCGGCGCCGATTCGCGACCCCAACGGAGCTATCACCGGCGTCGTGATGGTTTTTCACGACGTTACCCCAAAAAGGCGCGCGGAGGCTGCATTGCGGCAGACTGCCGAACGATTGCGGCTCGCGTTGGCCGCTGGCCAGCTCGGCGACTGGCATTGGGATGCCGCCACTGATTTGGTGACATTGAGTGTTCAAGCTGCGCGTATCTTCAGTCTTCCGGAAGATCAGCCTATCACCTGGACAGATATGCGCTTGCTACTGCACCAGGACGACAGAGAAAGGGCACGCATCGCCGTCGAAAGTGCGCTAGAGACGCGAACGGACTATGCGATTGAGTATCGTGTCAGGGTAGGGACCGAGTACAGATGGATTTCTGCTCGCGGCAGAGGGGACTATGAAAATGACCGCGTCGTTGGAATGACAGGGGTTGTGCAGGATGTTACGGAACGCAGGCGTGCGGCGGAGGCGTTGCAGGAAGAGACCCGAATTCTCGAAATCCTGAATGACACAGGCAAGATTATTGCCTCAAACTTGGATCTGCAGGCGCTTGTTCAGTCTGTTACGGACGCCGGGACCACCCTAAGTGGCGCCAAGTTCGGAGCCTTTTTTTATACTACCAAGGACGAGCGCGGTGAAGCGTATACCTTGTACGCCCTCTCAGGCGCGCCTCGCGAAGCATTTGACAAATTTGGCCTGCCAAGAAGTACGCCGCTGTTTGCACCAACCTTTAATGGAGAGGGCGTTATCCGCTCCCCAGACATCCTGAAGGACCCTAGATATGGTAAAATGGGACCGCATTTTGGCATGCCCCCTGGTCATCTACCCGTCAGAAGCTATCTGGCCGTACCCGTCATCTCAAGGTCGGGCGAAGTACTTGGAGGGCTGTTTTTCGGCCATCCGCTTCCAAATATGTTTACGGAGCGAGTTGAGCGCCTGATCTTAGGCATTTCCGGTCAAGCCGCGACCGCCATAGACAATGCGCGCTTGTACGAAGCGGCACAACGCGAAATTACGGACCGCAAGCGCGCAGAACAGGAAATGAAAAACGCCAAGGAGGAGGCAGAGCGCGCCAATCGGGCTAAAGACGAGTTCCTCGCTATCGTATCGCACGAACTGCGTACGCCGCTGACTGCAATGCTCGGATGGGCACGCATGTTGAAAAACGGCAGCTTGGATCAGCAGCAAACGGTTCACGGAATCAGCGTCATTGAACGGAACGTAGCGGTACAGACGCAGCTGATCGAAGACCTCCTCGACGTCTCCCGCATGATTACAGGAAAGCTCTCGCTCACGATCGGGCCCACCGACGTGCTGAAGAGCGTCAACGCAGCGGTGGAGTCAGTTAGGGTTGCAGCCGAAGCCAAGCAAATTAAGATTGCGGTTATAAACGAAACACCTATTCCCATGATCGCTGGAGATTCCGGTAGATTGCAGCAGGTGTTCTGGAACCTGCTGTCAAATGCAGTGAAATTCACTCCGAAATCAGGATGCATAATGGTCAATGTCGTTCAAGTAGACTCCACGGTCCGTGTCTCAGTCGCGGATAACGGAATGGGTATTAGAAAAGAGTTTATGGGGCATATGTTTCAACGTTTCCGCCAAGACGATACAGGTAGTACACGAAAATTCGGAGGTTTAGGGCTTGGCTTGGCGATTGTGCGATATTTGGTTGAGCAGCACGGTGGCACGGTAAGCGCCGCCAGCGAAGGTGAAGGAAAGGGCTCCACATTTACAGTTGAACTTCCCATACCTGCCGTTCTTGACACGAGTTCTGTAACCACCTCGGCACCGATCGCTCCCGCGAGAAAGTTGAGCGGCGTACGCGTGCTCATCGTTGAGGACGAGATTGACTCCCGCGATCTGGTAACAGTCGTTCTCAAGAACGCCGGGGCAGTAACTCGAGCAGTCGCGTCAGTCGATGATGCTTTCATTGCATTGGAGAACGAGTTGCCTGATGTAATTGTAAGTGACATCGGAATGCCGTCCAAAGATGGCTACGAGCTTGTTCGAGCTTTGCGCAAACTGCCAGACCGGCGGGCGCGCGTTCCAGTGCTGGCGCTTACTGCCTACGCTCGGGAGGAGGATCGCATCCGCGCCCTCTCGGCCGGCTTTACCTCACATATCGCAAAGCCGATCGATCCACAGGAACTGATAAGAAGAGTTTCGCACGTGATTGCCGATAACCCAGCAGCTTCGGCTGGTTGATCTCGGCTTAGCCATGGGAACAGCTTCTGGCGAAGAGAAATCGTGTGAAGAAACTGATCGTGGGGACTTACGGGCGAAAGACTCACTCTGCAGTGCTTCGGGCGCTACACGGTCACGAAGGCTTTCGTTTTGTTAGAAGCACAAGACGAGTCTTCCATCATAAACTCTTCCTGTTCGAAGATCCGGACCACAGGAACTGGGCTGCTATCATGGGCAGTGCCAATTTCACGTACGCGTCTTTCTTGAGAGAAGATGAATCTGCCGTGCTTCTAGAGTACGAACACGGTGGTGGACAGCGCCAGTCGTGAGTGCTGCGTCCGCGTCCCGCAGCTTCGCGATGATCTGCTCCGGGCTGTGTCTCTTGCGTTTCATGAAAGTCCTTTCTGGCCTCCCTCGGCCAAAGAACTCTGGTTCAGTTTTTGGGGTGCACGTCAACTGTTGAGTGGGTAAAACATTCCCACATCAACATCGTTCCTTGAAGTGTTTGTGTGGTGGTGCGATTCCCATGGAACTCCAACCACAGTTATTATAAAGTCCGTTCGTGTCGACGATGCCTGTGTGACGACCACGCCGTTAGTCAGGCCTGTGCATCGTAGTTCGGCTCGCACCCTGTTGTGGCTTGAGATTCTGCCGTGCACTGGCACCGCTCCATGAACTCCAGATACGAAGCGCCAGCCAGGTTGCTCGGGATTGTGGCGGCTTCTATTCTTCTTCGTTTCGCACTTGAACCAGTTGCAGGGGATTCGCTCCCGCTGCTCACATGTTATGCTGCTGCGGCAATAGCAGTGTTTCTTCTCCCGTTGCCGTTCGCAATCGCCGCAGCAGCTCTTTCTTACCTTTCTGTATTGTTCTTGTTTATTTCTCCCTCCAGTGAGCTTGCGTTTTTGAGAAGCGAGAATTCTTTAGGATACTACGCGTATTGTATTGCGCTGTTTTTAGCACACTACCTAAAATCACGAAATCGTGTACTTCCAGTGAACCCATCGTCCCTGAACATTGATTCGGAAACTGTGGGTCTGATCTTTCGCGACGCTGATAACAAAATTGTCGGCGTCAACCCTAAAGCGTCCGAACTTTTTCAGTGCAGTGATGCGGAAGTCTGCCGACTCTTGAACGTGCCATCGCAGGCGCCGTATGCAAATTCCGCTGGAAGCTCAGTGAAAGCGGTTCAACAGCAGCCTCTTATTGAATCTCGCTATCGTAGAAAAGATGGCTCTTATGCGCGCCTGCTTACGGGTGCTGTCAGGCTGCCACAATCGGGTTCGCGAGTTGACGTTATCTTCGATGTCACAGCCGAGACGCTTGCCGCTGATCGCTTGCGCGAGTCGGAAGCACGCTTTCGGAGTATTGTAAACTCCGTAGATGGCATCGTGTGGGAATGCTTGATTGAAGCGCAGGGTTTTCGCTTTGTATTCGTGAGCGAGCGGGCCGAGAAAATACTGGGCTACCCTGTTTCACGCTGGCTTGAGGAACCCGATTTCTGGGGCAGCCATCTGCATCCGGAGGATCGCGAGTCCGCACTGAGTTTCTGCGTCGCCGCTACAAACAGGAAGCAAGACCACGAGTTCGAGTATCGGATGATCGCAGCAGACGGGCGAGAGGTATGGCTCCGCGACATTGTCACTGTTATTATTGATAACGAGAAGCCCGTAAAGCTCGTTGGTGTGATGGTGGATATTACTGCTGAGAAGAGCGCTCAGCGCGCGCTGCGGGAAACGGAAGAGAAGTTGCGACTTGCTACCCAAGCTGGAAAGGTCGGGTTCTGGGATTGGGACCCCGCGACAGATACAGTTCAGTGGACGGATTCGCTATATGGTATTCATGGTTTAACGCGCGACGGTCTCAACCTCAGCATGCGGAAGATCAGCGCGTTAGTTCATCCCGATGATCGAGAGTCGGTGACACGTTCATTCAATGCCGCTGTGGAAAAAGCCGGCCACTACGAACTAACATATCGTGCGATCAAACCCGGCGGCGAAGTTATCTGGCTGTTTGCCAACGCAACCGTTTATCGCAAGGCAGGCGTCCCCGTTCGAGTCCTCGGCGCAACCGTGGATATTACAGATTTAAAGCGTGCAGAAGAGGCGTTAATCCGTTCAAAAGAGCAGTTAATTCTGCACTCGGAAGTTCTCAGGAGCATGGCTGAAGGCGTTGTGCTTACGACGCACGACGGCATTATTGTCTATACTAACCCGGCATCTGACAGAATGTTCGGGTATGGTCCAGGTGAGCAAATAGGAAAGCACGCAACAATACACAATAGCCTCCCGCCCGAAGCAAATCAGACGTTTGTCAAGAATGTAATAGCTGCACTGGATGCAAATGGGTTCTGGGAAGGTGAGTTTCAAAATGTCCGCAAAGATGGGAGTCATTTCGTCAGTCACGGTCGCATTAGCACGCTTGTACTTCCGACCGGAAAGCACTGGGTGTGCGTTCAACAGGATGTAACGGACAGAAAGCGTTCCGAGCTGGCACTTTCCGGTCAAAAGGAAGTACTGGAAATGCTGGCGCGAGGCGCGAATATTTCTGACATCCTCAGCGCGCTCTGTAATATTATTGAGCAGCAATCATCAGAAAACCTGTACGCAACCATTCAGCTCGTGGATAAATCGGCGAACCGCCTGCGGGCTGGTGGACGTGTAAAGATGCCGAAGGCGTACGTTGATGCGATTGACGGATTAAGCATAGCACCCGGCGCAGCTTCGTGCGGGACAGCGGCCTTTCGGCGTGAACGTGTTATCGTCAATAACATAGCAATCGATCCGTTGTGGAAAGACCACCGCAGCATCGCGCTGAGCTACGGTTTCCGCGCGTGCTGGTCAACACCCATCCTTGACCAGGCGTCAGAGGTCTTGGGAACGTTTGCAATTTATTATGACGAGCCTCGTGAGCCATCTCCGCACGATTTTCGGCTGGTCGATCTACTCGCCGGCACGGCAAGCATCGCCATCAAGCATAAGCAGGCAGAGGCGGCGCTTTGGGCGAGTGAGGCGCGCTTCAGGGCACTCGTGGAGCAAGCCCCGTTTAGCATTCAGGTATTTGCGCCTGATGGGCATACGCTCAGCGTTAATCGTGCATGGGAAGAGCTATGGGGATTCGCCCGCGATCAAGTCGCCGAGTACAACGTCTTGGAAGATAAGCAGCTTGCAGCAGCCGGTGTGCTTCCAGTACTACAGCGCGCGTTTGCCGGCGAATCGGTTGTCGTGCCGGCAATTAAATATAATCCGGAAGAGACCGTCTCTGAGCCCTCAAGGCATGCTGACCCCATCAAATACGTTAGTGCGATAGCGTACCCGTTGAAAACGCACGAAGGCATCGTTCGAGAAGTCGTGCTTATTCATCAGGATATTACGCGGCAGAAACGAGCTGAGGCCGCGCTGAAAGAAAGTGAAGAGAAGCTGCGGCTGCTTGCGAACACCATACCGCAACTGGTATGGATGGCACGCCCAGATGGTCACATCTTCTGGTACAACCGAAAGTGGTACGAGTATACAGGCACTCTTCCAGCAGAAATGGAAGGCTGGGGTTGGCAGTCGGTGCATGATCCGGACGTGCTGCCGACAGTGCTTGAACGCTGGAAGGCGTCAATTTCATCGGGTAAGCCATTCGAGATGGTGTTCCCTTTGAGGGGGGCAGATCAGAAATTCCGCCCATTTCTCACTAGAGTCAACCCTTTCCGTGATGACAAAGGAAACGTCCTCTACTGGTTCGGCACGAACACCGATGTCAGTGAGATCAAGCGCATGGAAGATGCGCTGCGGGAGGCAGACCGCCGCAAGGACGAATTTCTGGCGACGCTGGCGCATGAATTAAGAAATCCACTCGCGCCGCTCCGCAACGCGGTTCACATCTTAAAGCTCCCGCAGCTAGATATTCCGACGCTTCAGAAAACCAGAGAGATGATGGAGCGGCAACTGTCTCAGCTCGTGCGGCTCGTCGACGATCTGTTGAACGTTTCACGCGTGATGACCGGTAAAATTGAGCTACACCGGGAGGCTGTAGAGCTTGCAACGGTTTTAGGGCGCGCCATAGAAACGGTGCAGCCTGCACTGACGGCTAGCGGGCACCGCCTGGAGCTCACACTTAAAGCAGAGCCATTGCTTGTGGACGGCGACCCCGTTCGGCTGGCGCAGGTCTTCAGTAACCTCCTGAACAACTCAGTGAAGTACACGTTATCGAATGGGGATATTCGAGTAATTGCGGAAAAACAAGGTAAGCACGCAGTTATCCGGATTAGCGACAATGGTGTAGGCATTGCGCCAGAGATGCTCGAACGAATATTCGACTTATTTGTTCAAATTAAGAATAATACGACCGGGACCCAAGAGGGGCTCGGAATTGGCCTCACGCTGGTCAAGCGACTGGTCGAGTTGCATGGAGGCACTGTCGAAGCCCTCAGCGAAGGACCGGGAACGGGCGCCGAGTTCATCGTTCGCCTGCCAATTGCTCCCGCAAAGGATACGAGTCCAAACGAGCCCGAGGTTGAAGGCCACAACGCCTCTGTCCTGAGGCATCGACTGCTCGTCGTCGACGACAATGTCGATGCGGCGGAAAGCCTGGCTACGCTCCTGCGGGCGGAAGGACATGACGTTCACCTTGCACATGATGGCGCATCCGCTCTGGAAGCGGCACAGCGCATCTCTCCAGGTTTGGTCTTCTTGGACTTGGGCATGCCCGGAATGGACGGGTATGAAGTCGCACGGCAAATGCGTGCTGTACCGAAATTGCAAAATGTCGTGATTGCAGCGCTGACGGGATGGGGCCAGCAATCAGATCGGCTAAGAACGTCCGAAGCCGGTTTCGACTATCACTTCGTGAAACCGATCGATCCAGAAATGCTGCACGACTTTCTGAATAAAGTGCCCGGGATCCGGGCGCCTCAGTGGAACACGAGTGAAACTTAACGTCACCCCCTCCGGTTTAGGAATCCTGCGAACGCAGGTTATATCCTCCGTGCGCTTCGCTTCGATACTTGCAACAACGTTGAAATTCTTTGGCGGTTCCTTGGCGGTAGACGTTGCGCGGTTCTGCGTGCTATTGCACTGAAAGCCCGCGAAACCGCGCGTTCCTGGCGGGCGTGGGCCGTTTTCTCTCGAAGCTCGGAAACTGATAC
>Ga0196964_10001585_pt1 | contig 11480 bp, 6 predicted proteins | sample S1_10metaG_FD_148615 | JGI IMG/M metagenome (GOLD analysis project Ga0196964, IMG submission 148615) | Soil microbial communities from Anza Borrego desert, Southern California, United States - S1_10 | ecosystem: Environmental > Terrestrial > Soil > Desert | place: USA: California | collected... | reverse complement strand
TGTAATTGCAGTGGTTTTCGAAACTCCACTGAGCGCAGTATCTACTGCGAACACCCCGGCAAGCCTCGCCGTAACCGGAACACCGTGTGTTACGAACAGTTCACCAAGACGTTTAGCTATGGACACTCGCATGTCTCCTTGAGGGGTATTGTAACCATTTACAACTTCAAAGGTAATTTGCGGTCCGCGGTCTTCCAACATAATTGCCGCTGGATCATCGCCTGCTAGGGCTTTAAACTCTTCAACTGGCATCGTACGATGCACATTCAATGCGAATTCTTCAATCACCTGTTGTACGACTTCACGCCATTTCTGTTTTTGGCTCTCTGAAAGAGCATTCTCATAGAGACTATAAAATGGCCTTTCACGCAAACTACCGGTACTGTCAAAACCCCACACTTCAGCGCCGCTACAGTGCGCAATAAGCACCCGAGCTCGTAGGTCAGGACGAATATGGTCTGTAATCCGCCATTGAACACTCTGCAAACTCTGACCAGTGATAAAAAATATAACAGTGCCTTCTGCCAGAACGCGATCAAGCTCTCTGCACATGTCTGGACGTGCACGCATATACAAATCTGCCACAGTCTCGTCCACGTCTGAAAGTACAAATTTTAAATTACTGTTCCATGTAATCATTTTTGCCTATTCTTATACAACTGCTTTAATGATGTTTTTAGCTTCTTATCTTTCTGCTTCCGTGTAAGTCGAACAAGAGTGTTGTCTTTTTCTTCCTGAAACCTTGCTTCTCTAAGGAGTTTGATGTAACCCCTGTATCTACCCTCAGAAAGATTCCCGTCTTTTAGAGCCGCTAACACCGCACAACCTTTAGTTTGCACGTGATCACAGTCCGTGAACTTGCAACTCCTAACCAATTCTTCAACATCCGCAAATGTTTCTGTAACATCTGCGGTTACCACATCTACTCCAAATTCACGCATTCCTGGTGTGTCTATGAGTATCCCTCCCCCGGGCAATAAAAACATTTCTCTGCGAGTTGTAGTGTGCCTGCCCTTGCTGTCTTCCAATCTCACTTCCGCAGTCCGCTGCGCAGCTTCACCTAATAATGTATTTAACAAGCTAGATTTTCCAACCCCGGACGAGCCCATACACACCACCGTTATGCCAACGGGAATTAATCCCTTTAACTCTGTAATTCCCTGCAACGTCTTATTGCTAACCGCCAGCACCGGTCTACCTTTAGCCACAGACGTTGCAGCAGTTACATAACTATGCAAGTTCATAACCAAATCGCTTTTTGTAAGCAAGACTGCAAACTCACACCCAGCAGCAGTTGCTGCTACTATATATCGCTCCAGCCTACGAGGAGAAAAATCTGCATCTAACGAGGTAACTACTAATACCAAATCTACATTTGCCACCAAAATCTCTGACGCTCCTTTCTCATTTGAGCGAGTAATTACTGATTTTCTAGGCAACAATTCCTCTATAGCAGCTTTGTCTTCACCGTGCAATTTAAGTATTTTCACCCAGTCACCAACTTTAGGCATTTCCTGCAAAAAAAACTTCCCCCGCACTACACCAGTAAGCTCCCCATAGTCAGAATACAAGACATAGTTTGTCTTGTTCTGAACTCCTACCCGTGCAAACTCACTAGTCGCAGGTTCACTTGAATACTTGTTCCATCCATAATCTAAGATTGTCATTAATTATAGTATATCAATTCCCCTCATGAAATTGTAATATCTGTACTTTACTATGGAGCCATATATGCCAAAGAAATTCCTACTCCTCACAGCATTTGTAAACCTGCTCTACCTCATGTGGCTTGCCGAACACATCTCCGGCAGCTTATTAAGTCTTGTGTTCTTATTCGCAGAAAGTGCTGTTTCTGCGCTTTCGTTTATTTTTATCATAAATCACCTCTCCCCAAAGCAAACCTATCACTCCGTGTTTTTCCCACAAGGCACGGTTGATGTTTTTATAACAGTAGTTGACGAACCGCTACATCTGCTTGCGGCTGTTATAGCCTCAGCGGCTACATTAGACTACCCCCATAAAACTGTATATATCTTAGATGATGGCGAACGTCCAGCGGTGCAAATTTTAGCAAAGCGGTATAACGCGGTATACCTTAGCCGTCCAAACAAGCCTGAGCACTATAAGGCTGGCAACCTTAACTTTGGACTTGAGAATTCAAATGGAGACTTTATCCTAACTCTCGACGCGGACCAGCGAGTAACAGACCCTGCTCTGCTCTCTGACTTGCTTGGCCATTTTTACCACAACCCAAAGCTTGCGCTTATCTCAACAAGGCAGAGCTTTGACATTACTCCAGACGACTTTAACAACGATACTCTGTTTTACGAATACATGCAACCCGGAAAAAACAGCGACAACGCTGCTATCTCTACCGGTTCAGGAGCTATATACCGAAGAGAAGCGCTCAAGTCAATCGGCGGTTTTCAGATTTGGAATTTAGTAGAAGATATGTACACTTCCTACACACTACAGGTGTATGGGTACAACACGCTTTATATCAACAAGCCATATACCAAAGGCACCGCCCCGTACACTCTCAGAGACATTTACAAACAACGTGGCACCTGGGCGCTCGATACCTTTAGAATGTTCTTCAGAGACAACCCAATTTTTAAAAAAACTTTGTCACTAAGACAAAAATTCCATTATATGGAGCTTGGGCTAACGTATATGGCTTCCGCCCTCGCAATTCCTGTACTTGCTCTGCTTCCTGTTGCTGCACTTTGGACCAATCTAGACATTCTAACAGACCCCCTTGGCTACGTCTTTGTAAGGCTTCCCAGCCTCGTGCTTCTCCTCTACATGTACTACGTTCTTAGTGGTAATTTCTTTTCTAGCTCACAATATTGGGCATCGCTCTCTATCGTTTACTTAAAAGCTATGCTACTAGCGCTACGTAGTGGAAAACCAAAATATTCAGTGACCTGCAAGGTAGCAAAAAAATCCAGAGAAATAACCTTCATACTTCCCCACCTGACATACGTCGCGCTCGCCACCATGAGCAGCGTATGGTACGTGCTCGAGAACGGTGTGACCGGCTTCTTCTTATTCAACCTACTACTTATTTCCCTCATGATCTTCTGGTTTTACCCCGTTATCATGAGAGGTTTAGAAACAGAAAGAGACCGAGTGGCCATACCTGGGAAACTTCCCGCAAATGTCTTAGAATAGTATACTATCCTAAATGAAAGGAGATCTACACAGTGGAAGTAGTACTAAAACCTGAAGTCCATTTTTGGACTATTCAGACATGGATGCATGAGAAAGGTAACCACAACTTTAGTATCTTTGTATCTAACAGATTTTTGGAAGCAGCGAAAATTGCTAGGGTAAAGATGTCCGCTGACCTTGCCCGACGCGAGCTACTAAAAATAGCTAACAAAGCTGGTTACAAAAATATACCAGACACCTTCTGGGAAGAAGATGGCTTAACACAGATTAACCATCCAGGAGGTGGCGGTGTGTGGCTTGTGATGGACAAAGACCGTTCGGAGCACGGGAAAACCTACTCTACTCATAACTGCGACCATCCACACCAACAATCATTTCTCATGGCAGCATGGCTATGGTGGGCATCTGTTGTTGAGATGTTCGCTGAAGCGTAAACAATATGTAAAGGAGATCTATGCAGAATATCTTATTACCGTTTAGTATGGCAATCTTGCTCTTTAGCATTGCGCTTGGTGGGGTTGCAAACGCGCAGCGTAATAAAAAGAAGCCTCGTGCTTCGCGTCAAACAGCAACAGTACACCGAGGCGAACCTGTTGGGGCTGAAATCATCAACAACTGGCAATACGGTGCGAATGGCGCAGAGTTCTACTCAGTAGCGCCACAGTTCAGTATTGTTATCAAATACGGTAGCAATCAAGTCTACCTAGTTGCCGAGCTGCAGCTCCCAAAGCAGAACGAACCAGAACAACCGGAGCGAGTCTCTATACTCGTAGTAGGCGATAAGCTCACATTCAGAGGTGAGCAAGTTATGCGAACGCACGAAAAAGGCGAAGAAACAATCTACCCACTGGGTGAAAAATTCTCAGTTTCCTACGACGCCGCTCGTCCAAGTGTAGCCGCAAGTGTAGTAATCGAACACGCACTAGCTACGCTCAAAGTACACGGAGAAGAGCGTATGCTCGCTATTCAAAAAATTCAGAAATTCCTCTCGGGGAAATAATTTAACAGGGAGTCCTGGCTCAATCGCCATGACTTCCTTTTTTACACTTTGTCAGACACAGCACGAGTTCTCTTGGCTAAGAATAGGAACGGTAGCGCTAAGAGCTGTGTTCCAGCTGCAAGGGCATATGACGTCGCATACCCCCATACATCTGCAGCGCGGCCCAGTAATGGCTGAAACACTATTCCACCACTGGAGCCAACGAGCGAATCAAAAGACAAGACAGTTGCTCGGTGTTCGCTTGGTATGAGACTATTTAGGTATGACTGCCGTACCGGGCCCATTGCGGCAAATATAAGGCCCCAGGCAAAAACCAAGACGAGCGCCAAATAGAAATTCCCCGTCAGTGTTACAAAAAATAAAATTACAGCTGCAACAATGGTACCTGTGATTAATGCTGTAGTGCGAGACTTGAAAGCTTTGTGTATGCGAGTTGCCAAAAGCCCACCAGCAATCTGAGCTGCTGCAGTGAGCATTGCAACGAGCCCTGCTATGCTGTATGCAGTGGAATTTCCGTACATTTCAAGCAAGTAAGGTTGCAGGGCATAAAAAATGTAAAAACTTACTCCGGTAGCAAACGGTGCAGCCAGCATAACCCAACGGATGCTCGGTTTTTTTATTCCGTTTTCTATTGATCCACGGAGCACTGCTTTTATCTCTTGCAACGGACGAGCTGCGGGCTTTGGTGTGAAGCCTAGGTCTCTCATAAAAAAGAATGCTGTAGCAAAGTTGAGTCCCAAAACTGCAGCGCGTAATATATATGGCACACCCAAGTTTGTCCACTGGGCTATAACTCCACCTGCAAACGACCCGGCAAGCATAGCAACACCCCCGGCTACCTGACCTTTTGCAAACACACTGTCCAACCTGCCTTGAAAACCTGTAGCTTTCAAAGCGTCTACGAGCCACGCTTCCAGCGCACCAGAAAAAAATGTGAACCCAAGTCCAAGTAACACAGAAGCAGCTGCCCACCCCCAAAACGGCCCATGGATTTTCCACATCAGCAAATACAGTAACGTAGAAACGGCTAAGGTTATACAGCCAAGCAAGTACGAAGTTCGTCTGCCCTTAGTATCTGCAATAACTCCTGTTGGGACTTCAAACAAAACTTGCCCTAAGGTAAAAAACGCATTTGCAGCAAACGCCTGGAAATTACTTAAGCCAGCATCAAGAAGAAAAATGGTATTTATGCCCCATATAAATGACGCTGCAAGCGTATTGCCAAAAACCAGATACAAGTAAATATTTTTTACACTGAGATTTCTCATTACTTTTAATATATCAAACTAAATTAATTTCCACTTACTACGTTTGTCCATAATCTCTTCATGACTTCATGGGGAGCTTCCTCATAATACTCCTCTTCCCAGGGTTCTGGATACTCGTCTGTGTATTCGTCATATTCAACTTCCTCGTCTACCCAAAAATCCCGCTCCCAGTCCTCAGTATAATAGTCGTCCGGGTCATATGATGCCGCTTCGTCATCAATATCCGTTTTATACTCGTCTTCCTCTTTGTCATACTCGAAACTGCGGGACTTAGTAGTTTCCACTGGCTCATCCCCCCGTAAATACCGTGAAAGGTCAGCAAGCAACACCACAAAAGAAAACTCAAAATCTCGTTCTATAGAAATATAATGAACAAGCTCGTGCAATATAGTTCCAGGAAATTGACTAGGAAAATGCTCTTCAAACATGGCTTGGGAAACCTCCATTTCGCCAGTTGCCATATTCATAGATGCACCTAAAAATGGATCTTTCACAATCTTTATCAGCTTTGGATCGCTACTCAATTTTTCATACCAGTCTTTAAGCCGGCTCGAGATCCGACCAACACGCCTGCCCAACGTATGTGCTGGTGGCTGGTCATCTAGACAGCGCTTAGTGAGGTCTTCCGCCCAGCTTTCGAGTTTAGGACGGATATTTTCAGCAAATCTCTTTACCTCCTGCACTAGTTCCACAGAATCTTCTTCTCTTACAAACTCCAAGGGCTTCATGTGTCCCTCTACCGTTGGTAAAAGGAGTTTTAAAATACTATAGGCGCTTTCTGAAAGCGAACGGTTGTCTGCAGCAAAATACTCTAAGTAATTTACATACCTATGCTGCTTCTGGTAATCTGATGATTCAGGAGGAGTCTGCCCCAGCTTACGCTGAGCCTCAGAAATAGAGTAAATCGGCGCGTTTCCAAAACGCTTCGCATACGCAGCGTGCCAAATGTCGGTATTTGGTATGCCAAGGTTGGTAAAATAAGCATTCTGGGAAAGGAATTCAAAAAACTCCTTAGCCTTTGGCGTGAGTCGTTCATACTGGTTAAATACCTTGTTCACTACCTGCTCTGCAAACTCCGGAGTTGCGTGCACAAAACCAGTCCAGATGTACTTGTAATACAAGCCTACGTCTATACTTCTCCTCTCCCTGTCTGTAGTAACGTCAGGTACGCTCCAAGCTCCTATAGAAGGTTCAAAGTCAGTAACTCGTATCCCATTTTCATATACCCCTGACAACGTTGGCATAAACCCCACCAGGCCGCTCTTGTACACTGGAATAGTCTTGTCAGACATTTCAGGTATTGCCTGTTCAAAGCCAGTTCGCATAAAACTGGTAAACTCTTCCCATTGAGCAAAAGCGTCTGCGTCAGACACGTCACCATTGAATCGTACTTCCGTGTATGAAACTTCTTCTCCAAGTTCTTCGTTTGTATATTCAACATCAAACTGTAAATACTTGCTTCCCTGCTCAAGACCGTCTAGCACTACATCTTTAGTATACGGACTCGGGTTTGCTTTCCAGCGCCTGCCTTCTTTTCTGTTGTAGGAAGAAAACGCCATGCGAATCCATGGTATTCTCAAAGACGCAACAGATATCAACTTCAGACCTTCGCCATACGCCCCAGGAATCATGGGGTGTAATTTTTCTGTATCACCTAAAATACCTATTCGGTCCGGAGAGAAACCCTTTCCCGTATCATAAAACTTATACCCTAAAACCTTTCTTCTTCCTACAGCCTCACGCGGCACCCATTCATCCGGCAAACCAACAAGACATTTTACCCCTGCGTCACCATTGCGCTTTTCTGCAAGGTTGTTTTGAGCACAATCCAAAAAAATCTTCCTGCCACCCTCTGCGCTTTGAGTAAATGTTTCTTCTCTGTGTTTAAGATTAATACGTGTTTTTATGAAGCGCGGCTCCTCATGGGGCTCTGAGGCATCAAGTTTTTCAATCAGCAGATTTTCAGCCACCAACTGCACCGCCTCCTCCATATTCTTCACTCCTGGGATGGGCAAACGATCTTGAGAAATATTATATAAGTAAGAGCCGTCGAGTAAATACGTCTTCGATGCATGCGTAAAAAAAGTTTTTCCGGGAGCAAATCGGAGCGCGTCAAACGAAATTTCTGAAAGCAAGTAAAACTTGTTTTCAAACTTTACTATTTCCCTCCGCTCGCCAGGAATAGAAATATCGCGGTAACTCGCAGTGGATAAGTCTTCAGACTTTGGCTCAAAAGCGGGCGGTGAATAATTAATTTTTTTAAAATACCTTAGTTGTGCATTTTCGACAAAAAAGCTGTCGCTTAAGAACTTGTCAGCATACTTTTGCATCGTAGGGTGAAAGGACGAGAACATCTCACACACCTCATGTGCGTGCTTGTAATCCTTTGAAGCTTTTAGCAAAAGCTCTTGTTGGGTTCTCAGTAGCTCAAGCTCATCACTGGAAACACCCTCAATGTACTCCTCGCTCTTTCTTCGTGCATGCTTCTCGATGAACTTAAAATTCTCTGGCATGAGGCCGAAAGAGCTAAAGTTAAGCTCTGTTTGAGTCTGGTGCTGCACGAGAGACAAACTGCGCCCTTCTTCCTGCAGCTGCCCAGAAACATCCTTAACTATCTCCTCTACCAGCTCCTCTGCAATTCTTTCAACACTTAAAGCCTCCCCGAATTTTCCTGTACGTGAGACTTGTACAGAAACTGAAACATGACCATGATATTCGTTTGCGAACACGTAGGATTCCGTGCCCTCCGAAAAATCCAGTGTGCATTTCTGCGAAAGCCCAGGAAAATAGGCATGAAAAAACGTGCGGACATTTTGCTTTACGTCACGCAAGAAATCATTCTCTTTTCTTTCCCATATATCTTTTACTCCTAAGTCTTTCTTACATTCCGCTTCAGAAAAAACCCTAAGCTCGGGGTGCAAGCTTCTGACTTTCTCAGCAAGAGAATACACAACAAAATTAGTTACCTCAACCCTATATCCATTACTTTCGGCAATTCGTATTAACTTCTCTTGTGCTTTTTTCCGAGATGGTTCCCGTGCTCGTATAAGCAGTAAGGTTTTTTCAGCTGGATGAAATTGATGTGTTTCCACAAATGCTTCTAATGCCTCGTTGTTCTCACCCTCGCTGAGTACTTCATATAAAGCAGAGAATTCCAGCAACTGATTTCCATTAGAATTCTCAAGCATCGGAAGTAGTTTGTTAAACAACGATTTATCTCTACACACGTGCCAAAACTGAGCTATGTACTTCCCCTCGCCCTCCTTTAGCTGATTGCGATCAACAGTGACATTAGATTTGTCCAGAATATTATACGAAAACGCTGAGTTTATCTTGAGAAGGAACAGGTCTTGAAGGTATATCATATCTGAACGCTCTGGATTTACACCTATGGGCACAACAGCCGAGTAAACATACTTTTCTGGGTCTGGTACTAATGCAGGCTTACCATCCAAAGGAACATTTAAAAATTCTCTAATAAGCTCTTCTTTGGAACTTGCATCCATTTCTCTTAAGTTAACTTGTATGGAAGACCCACTTGAGGTACCAAGCTCTCCTTCAGGTACATCCACTTTAAAACCTTTGACACCTATAGTTTTGTTTTTTGTGTTATATAAAAAATGAGACCATACACGACTTCGTCGCTCACCTTTTTTTGATGTGTAGTTTAAGTTGGAGTTTCGAGTAAGTTTGGCGTTTAGCTGCTGCAATCGCAATCCTGAAAGCTTTCCCCCTTCTCCAATTTTGCCTCGCAAATGTTTTTTACCAGCCTTTGTTGAGTGAAAGTCGGTCGCCAACTCCGAATCATACCCCTTACCTGAGTCACTCAATCGCAACTCCAAAACATCTGCGAAATCTACAGAAAAGCTACGCCCATTCACATTGCTGAATTTTTTTAAAAAATCCTGCTCTGTGATCCAAGCTCGACCGCCAGTATTTTTATCACGCACGAAAAGTTCAAGCACGGGGGGTTCTTCGCGGATTTCTTTCAGCTCTTGTCGCACGAGCGCAAAGTCTATTTCTTCACCTTTTTGCCACCCGCTTCTCATAGGCAAACCGCGCGATGCGGCTTGTAGTGTTTCTTGGTAGGTAATAACATCTGCTTCCGAAAAAGTATGACTATAATTATGCCAGTAATATAACTTATACCCAAACTCACCTAGTGCTTCTAACCTTGCTGCGCGTTGGTCTTTGGTAAGAGTTTTCAATTCATTTTCAAAAGCCTCCATGTTAACAAGTTCGAACAGGAGTTTCTCATAGTACACTTCGGTGGCCGCGTCCATGCTGTTTTGCCTAAGGTCTCGTACAGTTGATTTAAGTGGCCAGGATTTCTCTCCATACTCAGGAGTTGTCAGTGTGTCTGTATCAATTACCTCAGCCTTTCGCTCTGGGTCCGAGGGGTGAATAACAATTGTACCTGGGATGTAACCTTTTTCGCCCATACATAAATTCTATCAGAAAATAAAGGTGATATCGTAAATGAATTAATATACTTTCATATGATACTCATATTTTTCATTTAGCATGGGGATATATTAATATTCCTACGCTTACAGCGTAAGAAGGAAGGATTAGATATGCGTAGAACAATTTATAGAATTTCCGCGGGACTCTGCACTTTAGCTCTCGTGGGTTTGCTTATGCCCATACCAAAAGCATATGCAGGTATAGGTATAGGCGTAGCACCGGACTTTCCGGCAACGGTGAGTGCTGGCTCAACTAACGTCCCTGCCGGGTTAGATATTACAAACACCTCAACCCCTGACATTGGACCTATAACTTTAGATACAATTTTTCTTACTCCACAATGTGGAGACTCCTCGGTGCCTTGTACGAGCCCAGACCCTGGTGTATTTTCCGTCCATACTTCGGGAACAGGCTCAGGAGCCTGTAGTGGTATAACCTTTACCATTACCACTGTCGATCCTGCAACCGGACGTGTGAGCCTTACACCTTCAAGCGTGATCACCCTCGCGCTGGGAGCAACATGCAGAATTAATTTCTTAATTGATGTGCTTAAGCTTCCAACGGTCGATGCCTCTGCAGCAGCAGGAATACAAACCGTACAAAGCGGCGAGGTAACTTCTCATGACAGCCTTGGTTTACCAGGGACCGGTACCGGAACTGACACGGTAACAGTAATTCAAGCCCAGTCTACTATAGTAACCACCCCGTCTGCTGGAGGTCCGGTGGGAAGCACCATCTCAGACTCAGCAACAGTTACCGGACTAAACCCAACCGGAACAGTTACATTTGCACTCTTTGCGCCAGGGGATGTAAGTTGCGCGAATCCTGTTGCAATTTCTCACAACGCGCTCGTAGGTGGGGTAGCTTTAAGCGACTTCTTTACCGCAACACAAGTTGGGACGTATAACTTTACAGCAGTATACGGCGGTGATGCGAACAATCTCCCAGCCGTGTCCGGTTGTGGAGCGGAAACCGTAGTTATCGGCCCTGCATCTCCGACATTAAGCACTATTACTTCTGTTGGCACGGCCACGGTTGGTGCAGTAGTGTTTGACACGGCCATACTCAGCGGAGCATTTAACCCTACTGGAACTATAACCTTCTTACTCTTTGCCCCAAGCGACCCAACATGTACATCTCCCATCTTCACTTCTAGTGTTCCTGTTGCAGGAAATGGCAGCTACACCTCCGGAACAACCACACTGAGCCAGATTGGAACTTACAATTTCCTTGCAGTGTATAGTGGAGATTCAAAAAATGCCTCAATTAGCACAAACTGCGGTGAGGAGCCCATTACCGTTTCAGAACGACCTGTTTCTCACACACGACCCTGCATCGCTGTTAAGTTCTACAGCCCTCGCAGGCTATACCTTAACCCTCCAACTATTGTTAGCAAAGACGCCATCTTCATAGGAGGGATAAATTTCAATACACCGGTCGCTCCTTCGAGTAAGCATGTAAAAATGGCACTTAATAATAGCAAAGGCCTCCTTGGTGCCCTAAACCAGCAGTTCGTAGCATTCCAGCTTGGCATCTCTATTGGCTCGGGTGGACTGTCTTCTCCTACTACA
>Ga0196964_10001584_pt1 | contig 11483 bp, 11 predicted proteins | sample S1_10metaG_FD_148615 | JGI IMG/M metagenome (GOLD analysis project Ga0196964, IMG submission 148615) | Soil microbial communities from Anza Borrego desert, Southern California, United States - S1_10 | ecosystem: Environmental > Terrestrial > Soil > Desert | place: USA: California | collected... | reverse complement strand
TCGACCCCCCGTCGGCGCGGTTCTCGTCGATCAGGGCGCGCCAGAAGGTCGAGGCGTCGGCGGCGGGGTCGCCGCGGCGCAGGCCGCCTTCGGCCGCCAGCAGCAGCAAGGCCCCGCAGGCGTACTGCGCCCGGTGCTCGCCGCGCTCCGGCGCGCCGCGCAGGGACTCGCCCGGGCCGGTCAGCGCCAGGCACTCGTCCACCGCCGACTGCAGCTTCGCGCGGCCGTCGTAGCCCGGCTCCAGCGCCTGGATGGCCCGCACCGCCAGCAGGTCGGCCCCGCCCTCGGTGATCCAGCCGTCGCCGCCGTCGACCTGGCGGATCGTCTGACCCAGCCAGAAGTGCGCGGCCTCGTGGCCGACGAACCAGCGCATCAGGTCGGTCAGGGCGGGCAAGGGGGTCAGGACCTGCTCGCCGCGGATGTTCAGCACGATAAGGCCGGGCAAGGCGCCGCCGTTGAACGAGGCGCCGGGGGTCTGTCCGCCGCCCCATCCGGCGTAGACGGTCGGCCTGGGGCCGGCGCGCGGGCCCAGGCGCCGCGCGTGCTCGGCCAGCAGCATCGGTGCCAGCCGGTCCAGTTCGCCCCGCAGCCAGGCCGGCATGCCCGGATCGACCACCGCGGCCAGGGCTTCGGTCTGGATCAGCGGCGCGCGGCCTACGTAGACGTAGCGGTCGCGGGTGAAGTCGGTGACCGCCCGGCCTTTCAGGACCGCCCCGTCCAGCAGCATCGGCTCGCGGCTCTCGACGGTGAACCGTCCGTCCGGGCTCTCCAGGTCCGCGCCGTTCAGGTCGAAGGGCAGGCGCTCGGCCTCCGCCGCGTCGCGCAGCGGCGCGACCACGTACTGGCCGACGAAGTGCGCCTGGCCGCCGTCGGAGAAGCCCAGCACCGGCACGTAGTCGGCGCGCAGCGGCGCGGTGAACGGCTTCATGCGGATGCGCACGCGGGTCAGCGGCCGGTCTCCGCTCAGCACGTCGTGCGAACCGCGCCGCTCCAGCCGCACCCCTGGGGTCTCCACCGTCCACGACAGCGGCCGCCAGGGCACGCCCTCGTACTCGGTCAGGGCCGAGCGCATGAACACCCAGGCCGGCGCCGCCTTGCGGAAGCGGTACTCGATCGTCCACTCGCCGCCCCCGGCGGGGCGCAGGACGACGGCGACCTCGGGCGCGTCCGCGGCGACGGCCGGGAGCGCGAACAAGGCGGAGGCGAGCAGGGCCAGGACGGCGAGGATCGGTCGAAGCATGAGAGCGGCTTACGCCGGAGCGGCGGGCGATGTCAGCTTAAGCTTTCGTCACGGGCGGACCTGCGGGATCGCCGCACGCTGCGAAAAGCTCGGCCGTATAGCGCGAGTCGGGCTGTCTACATCTAGATTCTGTGGACAGGTCGGAACCTAGATATTGCGTCTCTTAACGATGCGTTTACGATTAGTAGCTGCAGGACGGCGGGGCCGCCCTCCTGTGGACACAATATCTGGGGTCGGCCTCGACGCCGATTCCTCCTCAAGGGCGGGTATGGGAGGCTGAGATGGGCTGGACCGACGAACGGGTCGCCACGCTGAAGAAACTGTGGCTGGAGGGCCTGTCGGCCAGCCAGATCGCCAAGCAGCTGGGCGGCGTCACCCGCAACGCCGTGATTGGCAAGGTGCACCGCCTGGGCCTGTCCGGCCGCGCCGCGCCCTCGCAGCCCTCGCGTCCGGTCTACCGGCCGCAGCGTCCCCGCCCCGCGGTGGCCGCCCAGCCGGCGCCGCGCCGGGCCGAGCCGGCGGCGCGCCCGGCCGCCCCGGTCCCCTCGCCGGTGCTGGACCTGCCCGGCACGGCGAACGTGCTGACCCTGGGCGCCCACATGTGCAAGTGGCCGATCGGCGACCCGTCGTCGGACGAGTTCAGCTTCTGCGGCCGCCGCTCGGGAAGCGAGGGCCCCTACTGCGTCGAGCACGCCCGGGTCGCCTACCAGCCGCAGCAGAAGAAGAGCGGCGCGAGCGAGCTGGCCCGCAGCCTGCGCCGCTACATCTGAGCCGACGCACGGTCTGACGACATCGACGGCGGCGGGTCTCTCGGGTTCGCCGCCGTCAGCTTTCGCGGTTGGACCACCAGTAGACGCCGCCCAGCGTCAGGGCGAAGGCGGAGAACGCCGCCACGACCAGGATCAGATAGGCTTCGGGACTCATCGGCGGCTCCTCTCGTCGGAGCCGCGATCATCGTGCCGTCGGCCGAGCCTGGCCATTCCGGGCGCACGCGTAAGGGGAACTACGGAGCTCCCCCGCGCCGGCGTCACTCCTTGGTCCAGCGGTTCAGCCAGGCCTGCATGGCGCCGTGCCACTGGACCGCGTTCCTGGGCTTCAGCACCCAGTGGTTCTCGTCCTCGAAGTAGAGGAACTGGCTGGGCACGCCGCGCCGCTGCAGGGCGTTGAAGGTCGACAGCGACTGCTCGGTCGGCACGCGATAGTCGCGCCCGCCCTGGACCACCAGCATCGGCGTCTTCCAGCTCTCGACGTGATTGACCGGGTTGAAGCGCTCGATCGTCTCCCGGTTCTCCCAGGGCACGCCGCCGTTCTCCCACTCGGTGAACCACAGCTCCTCGGTCGAGTAGGCCATGGAGCGCAGGTCGAAGATGCCGTCGTGGTTGACCAGGCAGCGCCACGGCTCGGCCCAATTTCCGGCGATCCAGTTGATCATGTAGCCGCCGTAGGAGGCGCCCAGCGCGCAGGCGCGGCCGCCGTCCAGCCACGGGTACCTGGCCTGGGCCGCGGCCCAGCCCTTCTGCAGGTCCTCCAGCGGCCGGTCGCCCCAGTGCTGGGTGATCGAGTCGGTGAAGGCCTGGCCGTAGCCGACCGAGCCGTGGAAATCGATCATCACCGCCGCATAGCCGGCGCCGGCGAACACCTGCGGGTTCCAGCGGTAGGACCAGGCGTTGCCGAACGAGCTCTGCGGCCCGCCGTGGATCAGGAAGGCGACCGGGTATTTCTCCCCGGCCTTCCAGCCGTGCGGCTTGACCACGTAGCCGTGGACCGTCTCGCCGTTCCAGCCGGTGAAGCTGAACTGCTCGAAGCCGCCGAACGCGACGTCGGCCAGCTTGTCGGCGTTGTGGTCGCTCAGCCGCTCGGCCTTGCCGCCCTTGGCCGACACCCGGAAGATCTGGGCCGGGGAGTCCATGTCGTCCTGGGCGTAGACCACGCCGTCGCGGCCCACGTCGAAGCCGGCGACGTGGCCCTCGCCGGTCAGGGCGCGGACCTTGCCGGTCTTGGGATCCACCGCGAACAGGCGGGTTTGGCCGACGTCGGCGGCCAGCACGTACAGGCTCCTGCCGTCGGCGGACCAGGCCATGTCGTCGGCCGAGCGGTCCCACGTCGGCGCGACCTCGCGCACGGCGCCGGTCGCCAGGTCCATCAGCATGATCCCCAGCCGGTCGGCCTCGAAGCCCGGCCGCTTCATGGCGCGGTAGGCCAGCGTCTTGCCGTCCGGCGACACCACCGGTCCGGTGTCCCAGGCGGGGTTGGCGGCGGTCAGGTTCGCCGGCGCCGCCGACCCGTCCACGGGCGCGCGCCACAGGTCGAAGTTGGTGCTCCACGGCTCGCCGGCGCCGGCGAGGCGGGCGGAGAAGATCACCGCCGAACCGTCGCGGGTGAAGGCGATCTCCGCATCGTCGCCGAACGGCTTGGACGGCACGTCGCCGTCGAAGCCGCGGGTCAGCGGCGTGGCGTCCTTGGCCGGGCTCGACTCGACCTCGACCGCGAACAGGTGGTTGCGCGTGCCGTCGGCCCAGGCGTCCCAGTGCCGGACGAACACCTTCTCGTGCAGCACGCCGCTTCCCTCGGGCTTCTCGGCCTGGCGACGTACCGTGCAGTCCAGCGTGTCGCAGTCGGGGAACACCGCCATCGACACCGCCAGCCGCCGCCCGTCCGGCGACGGCTTGAACGCGCCGACGTAGAGCGGCAGGTCGGTCGCTTGCGTCGCCGTCGCTCCGTCCACGGAGGTGCGCCACACCTGGCTGGAGCCCGAGCGCGACGACAGGAAGTAGAGCGAACCGTCCGGCCCGAAGCGCGGGGTGTTCGCCCCGCCATCGGAGACCGCCAGCCGCCGGGGCTTGGCGCCCCTGGTCTTCAGGTCCAGCGCCCAGAGCGAGACCACGCCGCGGTTGGCTTCCCAGTCGGTGGCGCGCACCTGCCACACCGCCCAGCGGCCGTCGGGCGAGACCTGCGGGTCGGACGCCCGATCCAGCCTGGCGAGGTCCTGCTCGGTGAAGGCGCGGGTCTCGGCCGAGGCCTGACCGGCGAGCGCGCCCAGCGCGGCGGAGACGGCCAGAACGGCGGCGAAACGACGGACGGGGATCATCGGCGAACCTCGAAATGCGGAGGTTCGCGACCTAGCACGGGGCCGGGGCGGACGGAAACGCCCGCCCCGCTCGCGTCAGGCGGCCAGCCGCAGGCGCATGGCCAGCGCGTTCCAGTCCTCGCTCTCCAGCGTCGGCTTGGCGGCGTGCTCCAGGATCGCGTCGAACGCCTCCCTGGGCGCGGCGGCGCGCACGAAGTCGAGGAAGGCGAAGCGCTCCTGCGGGTTCATCGCCGGGATCATCAGGCGCAGGTAGGCGATGTTGTCCTCCGGCGCGATCGACCCGACGATGGCGGCCTCCATCGCGCGGACCTCCTCGTCGGAGAACAGGCTCCAGAGCAGCGGCAGGGTCGCCGTCTCCTCGTCGGCCATGTGGGCGAAGTCGTCGGCGGCGAAGCGGCTGAAGCGCAGGTACAGGCTGCGGCCGAGCGCCGGCTTCAGCGTCGCGGGCGCGGTCTCCAGTTCGGCGATGATCGCCTCCAGCTCCGCGAACGCCTCGTCGTGCTCGCGGTGGGCGTGCTCCAGGCGGGCCGAGGCGCCGGGACTGCGCTCCTCCAGCCGGGCGTGGATGTGCTGCTCCTCGTGGTGCAGGTGCCCGGCGCTCAAGCGCAGCTGCGCCTTCAGGTCGGCCAGCACCGCGGCCCGGGCGCCGTCGTCGTTGAAGTCGGTGCTGCCGAGCCGCAGCAGCAGGCTGGAGAGGGCGCGGCGGATGCCCTTGTGGATCGGGCCGTACAGGTCGTGGCGGCGGGGTTCGGACATGACTCCTCCGTCGCCGGACGGGGGAGCGTCCGGCGGGTGTCGGTTGCGGGAAGGGGAACGCGGAACTGGAACGCGGTACTGCGGCGGGCGGCGCGCAGGCCGGCCTCGCGGGGCGCGGCTGATCGCGCCGGATCGCGGCGCGATTGTGGCGGTTCGCGCCGCATTGCGAAGGTTTAATGAACCGGTTCGACGGCGTTCCCGGCGCCTCCTCGTTGCCGAACGCGTCCGGCGGGACCATTTTACCGGCCGACGAGTTTCAGCAGCGCGGGAGCCCGCGCGTTCCACGCTCAACACCGACAGGACCCCGATGATCGGAGACACCTCGCTCGCCCCGGCCGCAGCCGACCTGATCAAGGACGGCACGGACGCCACCTTCATGCAGGACGTGCTGGAGGAGTCGCGCAAGCAGCCGGTGATCGTCGATTTCTGGGCGACCTGGTGCGGTCCCTGCCGCCAGTTGACCCCTGCGCTGGAGAAGGTGGTGCGCGAGGCCAAGGGCGCGGTGAAGCTGGTCAAGATCGACGTGGACAAGAACCCGCGGTTCGCCGGCCAGCTGCGGGTGCAGTCGATCCCGACCGTCTACGGCTTCGTCGACGGGCGGCCGATGGACGGCTTCATGGGCGCGGTGCCGGAGAGCCAGCTGAAGGCGTTCATCGGCCGGCTGACCGGCGGTCCGCCGCCGGAGTCCGACATCGACCAGCTGCTGAACCTGGCGGCGGAATCGATCCAGGTGGAAGACCTGGGCGGCGCGGCCCAGGCCTACGCCCAGGCGCTGCAGCTCGACCCGACCAACGTCAAGGCGATCGCCGGCATGGCCCGGGTCTACTTCATGGGCGGCGACGCCGAGCAGGCGGCCCAGATCGCCTCGATGGCGCCGGAGGACTCCAAGGACCCCGACATCGTCTCGGTGCGGGCCATGCTGGAGCTGGCGTCCGGTGCCTCGTCGGAAACGGCCGAAGTCGAGCGCAGGCTGGCCGCCGATCCGAACGATCATCAGGCGCGCTACGACCTGGCCCTGGCGCTGGCCGGGGAAGGGCGTCTCGAGCACGCGGTCGATCACCTGCTGGCCATCGTTCAGGCCGACCTGGAGTGGAACGAGCAGGCGGCGCGCAAGCAGCTGCTGAAGATCTTCGAGGCTGCGGGGCCGACCTCGGAGGTGGCGAAGAACGGCCGCCGACGGCTGTCGTCGCTGCTGTTCAGCTGAGGTCGGCTCCCATGCCCCAGGGCTACGTCCGCACCGCCGACCTGCCCCAGGTGATCCCGGTGTTCCCGCTGGACGGGGCCCTGCTGCTGCCGCGCGGGCAACTGCCGCTGAACATCTTCGAGCCGCGCTACCTGAACATGGTGGACGACGCGATGGCCGGGGACCGGGTGATCGGCATGATCCAGACGCTGGGCGGCCAGCGCGCGCGGCCGAACCTGGCGCCGGTCGGCTGCGTCGGCCGGATCACCAGCTACGCGGAGACCTCGGACGGGCGCTACCTGATCACCCTGACCGGGGTTGCGCGCTTCCACGTCGCGGCGGAGCTGCCGGCCTCCAGCCCCTATCGCCAGGTGCGGGCGGATTACGAACCGTTCGCCGACGACCTGAAGCCGCCGCCCGACGACGGGTTCCTGGAGCGCGAGCGGTTCCTGGGGGCGCTGAAGGCCTATCTGGCGCGCCGGTCGCTGGACGTGGACTGGGACACCGCCGAGGCCGCGCCGGAGGAGGCGCTGGTCAACAGCTTGGCCATGGCCCTGCCGTTCGAGCCGCAGGAGAAGCAGGCTCTGCTCGAGGCGGACGGCCTTGCCGAGCGGCGCGAAGCCCTGACCGCCCTGCTGGAGATCGACGCCGCCGCGCTCGACGATCCTTCCGAGAGCGGCCCGCCCTCGGTACAGTGACGCCATGACCGACCAGCCGACCGTCGAAGACCCGATCCAGCCCGCCGTCGATCCGCGCCTGCTGGAGATCCTGGTGTGCCCGGTGACCAAGGGGCCGCTGGAGTACGACCGTGAGAAGGCCGAACTGGTCAGCCGCGGGGCGAAGCTCGCCTATCCGATCCGCGACGGGGTGCCGATCATGCTGCCGGAAGAGGCGCGGGCGCTGGACTGACTCCCACCTTGGGGGTCACACCCGCTCGATCACCATGGCGATGCCTTGGCCCACGCCGATGCACATGGCGCACAGCGCGTAGCGGCCGCCGCGGCGGTGCAGCTCCTCGGTCGCGGTCAGCGCCAACCGGGCGCCGGACATGCCCAGCGGATGGCCGAGCGCAATGGCGCCGCCGTTGGGGTTCACGTGCTCGGCGTCGTCGGGCAGGCCGAGCCGGCGAAGCACCGGCAGGGCCTGGGCGGCGAACGCCTCGTTCAGCTCCACCACGTCCATGTCGCCGATCGTCAGCCCCGCCTTCTCCAGCACCTTCAGCGAGGCGGGCAAGGGGCCGATCCCCATGATCCGCGGCGGCACGCCGGCGACCGCCGTCGCCAGAACCCGCGCGCGGGGCGTCACGCCGTAGCGCTCGACCGCTCCGGCCGAGGCGACCAGGATCGCCGCCGCCCCGTCGTTGACGCCAGACGCGTTGCCGGCGGTCACCGTGCCGTCGGCGCGCACGAACGGCTTCAGCTTCGCCAGCTGCTCCAGGGTGGTCTCGCGCGGATGCTCGTCGCGCTCGACCAGCAGGTGGTCGCCCTTCTTCTGCGGGATCGGCACGGCGACGATTTCGGCGTCGAAGCGCCCCGACGCCTGGGCGCGGGCGGCGCGCTGCTGGCTGCGCAGTGCGAAGGCGTCCTGGTCGTCGCGTGAGACCTGGAACTCCTGCGCCACGTTCTCGGCGGTCTCGGGCATGGAATCGACGCCGTGCTCCGCCCGCATCACCGGGTTGACGAAGCGCCAGCCGATGGTGGTGTCGTGGATCTCGGCGGAGCGGGAAAAGGCGCTGTCGGCCTTGCCCATGACGAAGGGGGCGCGGGTCATGCTCTCCACCCCGCCGGCGATCATCAGCTCCGCCTCGCCGGTGCGGATCGCGCGCGCGGCGATGGACAGGGCGTCCAGCCCCGACCCGCACAGGCGGTTGACGGTGGAGCCCGGCACGTCTTCCGGCAGACCCGCCAGCAGGGCGGCCATGCGCGCGACGTTGCGGTTGTCCTCGCCCGCCTGGTTGGCGCAGCCCAGGATCACGTCGTCCACCCGCGCCCAGTCCACCCCGGGGTTGCGCTGCTTCAGCGCCTTGATCGGGTGGGCGGCCAGGTCGTCGGCGCGCACGCCCGCCAGCGCCCCGCCGTAGCGCCCCACCGGGGTCCTGACCGCGTCGCAGATGAAGGCGTCCGCCATGCTCTCTAGTCCTCTGTCGTCACCGGCCCGCCGACCGTGCGGCTGAGCCCGTTGAACTCCGCGACGGTGCGCCCGTCCTCGCCGCGCACCACCACCCGGTAGACGCCCGAGCGCCCGGCGACCGCCTGTTCGAAAGCCTCCGCCGTCAGCCGCTCGCCCGCCTGTCCGGCCGACAGGAAGACGATCGAGGCCTGCTGGGCCACCGTGGTCTCGTTGCGCGCGTTGCAGGCGTAGGCGAAGGCGGTGTCGGCCAGCGCGAAGATCATGCCGCCGTGGGCGATCCCGTGCCCGTTCAGCATGTCGGGACGCAAGCGCATGGCGACCCGCGCGTAGCCCTCCGCCGCCGCCTCGATCTCCACGCCCCAGGCGGGCCCGGTCCCCTCGCGCGACAGCAGGGTTTCGGCCACCCGGCGGGCGAGCGACGGCTCGCTCACGCGGCGGTCTCCAGCAGCGGGCGGCTGAGGAAGGCGGCGCGGCGCAGAACCTCGCAGGGCCGGTACATCTCCTCGCCGGTCTCCTGCGCGATGCCGTCCAGCGCCCGCACCACGAACCCCGCGCCGACCTGGTCGGCCCAGGCCAGCGGGCCTTGCGGATAGTTGGCGCCGAACAGCATGGCGCGGTCGATGTCGGCGGGCTCGGCCACCCGGTCGCGCACCGCGTCGGCGGCGCCGTTGGCGAGCTGGGCCAGGGTGCGCAGCACCAGCCCGCCCGGTCGGTCGCGCAGCCGAAGCGCCCGCTTGCCCGCGGCGGCGGCCAGGCCCGCGGCCGCGTCCCGCGCCCGCTCGTCCGAGGCGGCGAACACCACCGTCTCCACGGCGTTCAGGTCCCGCGTCCAGTCGATCAGGGCTACGGGCGCGCCGTGCTCCGCCGCCCAGGCGGCGGCCGAGCGGCCGTCGGCGCGGGCGACCACCACGTCGTCGGCGCGCACCGTCTCGCCCGCCGCGAGGCGCGCGAACGCCGCCTCGTCGCCTGCGACCGGCGCGGCCTCGACGAAGCGCGGCGCCGGCAGGTCGCCGCCGTAATCGTACACCCCCGACCCGCTCTTGCGCCCCAGGCGCCCGGCCGCGACCAGTTCCAGCTGCGCCTGCTGCGGCGCGAACCGGGTGCGGCCGAAACAGGCGTCGTAGACCGAGCGGGCGACCGCAGAGTTGACGTCGTGGCCGATCAGGTCGGCCAGCTCCAGCGGCCCCATGCGGAATCCGGCGCAGACCTTCAGCGCGTGGTCGATGTCGGCCGGCTCGCCCACGCCCTCGCCCCAGGCGCGCAGGCCCTCGCCGTAGAACGGCCGCGCCACCCGGTTGACGATGAAGCCCGGCACGTCGCGCACCCGCACCGGCGTCTTGCCCCAGGCCTTCGCCGCCGCGAACACGGCCTCGGCGACCGCGGGATCGGTCGCCGCGCCCGACACCACCTCGACCAGCTTCATCACCGGCGCCGGGTTGAAGAAGTGCATGCCGACGAACCGCCCCGGCCGCGCCAGCCCGCGCGCCAGGGCCGTCACCGACAGGGACGAGGTGTTGGTGGCCAGGATCGCCTCGGGACGCACCAGCCCCTCCAGCCCCGCGAACAGCGCCGCCTTCACCCCCGGGTCCTCGACCACCGCCTCGACCACCAGGTCGGCGTCGGCGTGGGCGGCGAGGTCGGTCGACCAGACGATCCGCCCCAGCACGGCGTCGGCGGCCGCCTGCTCCAGCCGTCCCTTGCGGACCTGGTCCGCCAGGGCCTTCTCCACCCCGGTCCGGCCGCGCGCCAGGGCGTCCTCGGACACGTCGGTGACGCTGACCCGCGCCCCCGCCTGGGCCGCCACCTGGGCGATCCCCGCCCCCATGGCGCCCGCGCCGACGACGCCCGCCCGTTGCACCGGTCCGATCATGGCGCTGCTCTAGCAGCGGCGCGGGCCCCGTCCAACCGATTGACCCTCCCGCCGCCCCGCCCTAAGCCCCGGCGCGGGAGGACCGGCCATGGCCTACGAGACCATCCTGTTCGAGATCGCCGAGGGCGCGGCGCGCCTGACGCTGAACCGGCCCGACCGGCTGAACAGCTTCACCGTCCAGATGCACGAGGAGGTCGCCGACGCCCTGGACCGGGTCGAGCGCGAGGGCGCGCGCGCCCTGCTGCTGACCGGCGCCGGGCGGGGCTTCTGCGCCGGGCAGGACCTGTCCGACCGCGCGGTGGCGCCGGGCTCCGAGCCGGTCGACCTCGGGGAGTCGGTGGAGAAGCGCTACAATCCCCTGATCCGCCGCCTGACCGGCCTGCCGATGCCGGTCGTCTGCGCCGTCAACGGCGTGGCCGCAGGCGCCGGGGCCAACATCGCCCTGGCTTGCGACGTGGTGCTGGCCGCCCGCTCGGCCAAGTTCATCCAGTCGTTCGCGGCCATCGGCCTGATCCCGGACTCCGGCGGGACTTGGGTGCTGCCGCGCCTGGCCGGACAGGCGCGCGCGCTCGGCATGGCGCTGACCGGCGAGCCGATTCCGGCCGAGACGGCCGAGAGCTGGGGCTTGATCTGGAAGGCGGTGGACGACGACGCGCTTGCGGCCGAGGCCGACGCGCTGGTCAGGCGCTTCGCCTCAGGGCCGACCCGGGGCCTGGCGGCCACCAAGGCGGCGATCCGCGCCGCCTGGGGTCAGTCGCTGGACCAGGCGCTGGACCACCAGCGCGACCTGATGCGCGAGCTCGGCCGCAGCGCCGACTATCAGGAGGGCGTGGCCGCCTTCCTGGAGAAACGCAAACCCGCTTTCACCGGCCGCTGAGCCGAACCACGGGACCACCCATGAAACCGCTGAAGCTGCTGAACTACGCCGAGGACCGCTGGATCGGGGCCGAGGGCGGGCTGTCGGAGGTCCGCTCGGCGGTGACCGGCGAGACGGTGGCGGAGCTGGGCTCCCAGGGGCTCGACTTCCGCGCCATGACCGAGTTCGCCCGCAAGGTCGGCGGCCCGGCGCTCCGCGCCATGACCTTCCACGAGCGGGCGCGGATGATCAAGGCGCTGGCCGAGGCGGTGATGGCGCGCAAGGAGGAGCTCTACGAGCTCAACGCCGCCACCGGCGCCACCCGCACCGACGGCTGGATCGACATCGAGGGCGGGGCCG
>Ga0196964_10001583_pt1 | contig 11489 bp, 6 predicted proteins | sample S1_10metaG_FD_148615 | JGI IMG/M metagenome (GOLD analysis project Ga0196964, IMG submission 148615) | Soil microbial communities from Anza Borrego desert, Southern California, United States - S1_10 | ecosystem: Environmental > Terrestrial > Soil > Desert | place: USA: California | collected... | reverse complement strand
CATGTGGGCAGCGTTCCTGGCGGCCGGGCTGATGTTCGTGCTGTTCACGCTGATCCTGTTTTTCAAATTCACGGGGCAGTAACGAGAGGGGATAGGGTTCAGGGTCCAGGGTTCAGGGTCTGACGTCGCCGTTTAGACCCTAAACCCTGAACCCTGGACCCTGTAGTTCGATTCAGGAGGGGTAATGTCATCCAAGATAACGCGCGCGTTAATTTCAGTTTCGGACAAGACGGGCATCGCTGATTTTGCGGCTGGGCTGGCTGCGCTGGGCGTCGAACTGGTTTCGACCGGCGGGACGGCCAAGGCGCTGCGCGAGAAGGGTCTGAAGGTCAAGGACATCAGCGAGATCACCGGCTTTCCGGAGATCATGGACGGCCGCGTCAAAACGCTGCATCCGAAAGTGCATGGCGGACTGCTCTTCCGGCGAGACCTTGAAAGCCACGTCGGCCAGGCGCGCGAACACGGCATTGAGCCTATCGATTTAGTCGTGGTGAATCTCTATCCTTTCGAGCAGACCATCGCCAAAGAAGGGATCTCAACCGAAGAAGCGATTGAGCAGATCGACATCGGCGGCCCGTCGATGATCCGCTCGGCGGCGAAGAACTGGGAATCGGTCACGGTCGTCGTCGATCCAGACGACTACGCCACTGTGCTGCGCGAAATGCAGGAGAACGGCGGCGCAACAAACAAGTCCACGCGCCTGCGGCTTTCGGCGAAAGTGTTCGCCACGACCAGCCGCTACGACGGCGCGATCTGCAGCTACATGGAAAGCATCGGCGAAGAGGAAACGCCGCCAACGTTCACGCTGCACGGCTCGCTCAAGCAGTCGCTGCGCTATGGCGAAAATCCGCATCAGAAGCAGGCCGCGCTGTACGTTCTGCCGGGCTACAACGAACCGTGTGTCGCGCAGGGCGCGCAGATTTCCGGAAAAGAAATCGGCTTTAATAACCTGCTCGACATGAACACTGCCTTTGAAATCGTGAAAGAATTTGAGCGCCCCGCCGCCTGCATTGTGAAGCACAACAATCCCTGCGGCGCCGCGTCGGGAGACGATATTCTCGAGGCGTACAAAAAAGCCTATGAAGGCGATCCGCTCTCCGCCTTCGGAGGCGTGCTGGGCCTGAACCGCCGACTCGATCACCGCATTGCCGAAGAAATTCTCGGCGCCAAGGGCTTTAAGGTGGACGCCATTGTCGTTCCCACGATCACGGCTGAAGCCAAGGAACTGCTCACGACAAAGAAGAAGTGGGGTTCGAACGTGATCATCGTCGAAGCCGGCGATCTCGAGGGCTTCAAGCGCAACATCGCCATCGAGCAGCGCGCGACCGAGTACCGCGACGTGAGAACGATTCCTGGCGGCATTCTCGTGCAGAGCCAGGATGCGACCACGCTTGAAGATGAGTTTAAGAATCTTAAATGCGTCACGAAGCGCGAGCCCACGCCGGACGAGCTTGCCGCGCTGAAGTTCGCCTGGATCGTCTGCAAGCACGTGAAGAGCAACGCGATCGTGCTGGGGAAGGGGACGGCCATCGTCGGCGTCGGCGCCGGGCAGATGTCGCGCGTGGATTCGGTCGAGATCGCGATCAAGAAAGCCGGCGAGCGTTCCAAAGGCGCGGTGCTGGCCAGTGACGCGTTCTTTCCGTTTCCCGATGGACCCGAAGCGGCCGCGAAAGCCGGCGTGACGGCGATGATTCAGCCCGGCGGCAGCGTGAAAGACGCCGAGGTCTTCGCACTCGCCGACAAATACAACGTCGCCATGATGACGACCGGCTACCGGCATTTCCGGCACTAATGATTGACGAGGACGATCGACGGTTGGGTTGCCAAAGCCTATCGTAAATCATCCATCGTAAATCATAATCGTTCTTGCCATAAGCCGCCTCAGCCATCACACTAGTCTGCACCATGAGTGGTCTCGCGCAGGCAGTGGGCACTCGCAGTGTGTCGCTTTGCGAAGACTGGCAGAGCCGACAGCACCGTTTGCGCACATCTCCGCCGCGCATCCACAAGCCGGTCATCGCCGCGCAGCTTCGTATTCTTGAACATCTTCTCGAGCGCTTTGGGCGGCAGACTGTAGGATGCTGCACGGCCCGCTTCCCGCTGCCGCCGCAACAGGTGCTCGAACCGGAGATCTCAAGCGGCGACCTGTTCTTCAACCACCGCGCGCTGATCCTGCATCATCACTGGAAAAAGCAGCATTGCCCCGCACTGACTCCGGATGAAAAGACGCGGGTTGCTCCCGTCCTTCAGCGTATCAGCGAACAATGCCCGAGACGGCCGGTCGAACGTCCCTGGAACATTCCAAAAGAAAGGCATTCTTTTCTCAAGCCGCTTGAAACGCTTCTGGTGGATTCGACGGACTGGCTGGCCCGCTTCCTGGACTCTTACGCGCGGGCGCGCTTTGCTGCACGAACAGGTCCGGCCCTGTCTGACGAGGCGGTCGAATCGCTTGGTGCCGGCGCGCAGAACGCGTCATCGGAATCGGCATCGCTGTCGGTGGCAATGATGCTCTGCTGCGACAACCCGCGAGTCATCGATTATGCCGTCGCCGCCTGGCGCTCGCGCATAGCCGCCAACCGCTTCGATTCTGCGGCAGGCATGCTCGAGGAGATGCTGTGCCAGCCGCTGAGGCGGATGCGCGCGTGCGATCTGTTCCGCCTCGAACTGGGCAACGCGCTCAGCAGTGTCCGCTTGCGCGCGCTGCTGATGCTTGAGAAAATCGGCGGGCTGGACGATGTCGGCCTGATGCTCGATCTGCTCTCCGTGCCGGCGCAGGGAGAGGACCAAACGCGCGAACGCGATGCGCTGCTGCGCGCCGCGTGCGAACTTTCAGGAGCCCGCAACCTACGCATGCAAGCACCGACGATCAGCACGGCGATCACGCTCTATGAAGACTGGCTGCGCCGGCGCAAACGGCTCAGCGCATCATCCGGCGCTTTCCGCCGCCGTTATGCCGCTGCCGAAGCGGCCGTATTCGACTTTCTGCTCGCGCAGTACCGCGAGCGCCCCGAAGCGCAGCACACGGCGCCCTTCGCCGTGCCGGCTGAAGCCTTTGCAGACCGGCGCGCCATTCTCGTTTACCACCAGCTCGGAAAAACCGAGATCGTCGGCGTGAAGACCGAACAGGAGGCGAGCAAGCGTGCCTCGTCAATTCTGCAGCGCATGGCCAGCATGAATCTGCAGGATTCGGCCAAGTCGTTCGTCGATGCCGGCCGAGTGAAAAGCGAAGAGCCCGTGCCGGTGCTCAAGGATGCCGCATGCCTTCCCTCTGCCGCGCAGCTGGGCATCTGGCAGCGCATCGAAGAAGAGATTTTGATTCGCGGCACGAAGAATCATTCGAACATGATTCTCAAGCTGATCGGCGATGCGCTGAGCCTCGGGCCGGCGCTGCCGGAGAAGGCTGTTTATTATCTCAGCTGCCAGGTGGCAAACGCGCAGGCCGTGGAACTCCTCGCGCGTTGTGAAAACCGCAGCGCCGTCGATTACATGCTTGGCGCCTGGCGAAGGCGCATGAGTACACGCAAGCTGGGCCCCGCGCACGCACAGCTCTTTTTCCTTTCGGCCGCGCGGCGCGAGCAGGTGCTTGAAAAATTTCGCCGCGAAATGCTCTCTGCCGAAAAGCCGAAGATGCGACTGGCCGCGATACGCATCCTCGGCCGTGTGGGCCACATCGAAGACATCAGCCTGCTCAGCGATATACTGGGTCTGCCGCGGCACCGCAACGAGGATCCCCGGGAGCGTCCCGCCATTCTGTGCGCGATGCGCCGCCTGGCAGGGATGAGACCGCCGCCGCCTGTGCTGGTGTAGCCATTGCAGATTTCAGATTTCGAGTGGCGTTAAGAGAAGCTTGCGTTCGAATGTGAAAAGAGTTTTCCGTTCTCCATACTGCCTTGAACGAACTATACTCGGCGGCGGACTTCCTAATGAAAGCGAGGCGATCTATGAGCTTCCGCGTTTACACCATGCTGGCAATGATTTGTTTCATACAAGCCGCAGGCGCACGCGCCGGCGAGCTCACGTTCGTCAAAAACGTCGAAGCTCAGCCGCTGTGGGCTCAGGCGCGGCGCGTCATCGAGGCGCTCGATTTTCTGGGCAATCCTCTTCCGCAGGAGAAAAAAGACGCGCTGCAGAAAGCGGCCGAAGCGGGCGACAGCACGCTCGTCAAAGCCATTCAGGATGCTTTCGATCCGCTCTGCCTGATCGAAGTGAACATCAATCCCGAATCGCGCGTTAAGGCTGCGCCGGGCCCCGCGGCGCCGGAACTGGTCGAGCAGGGCTGGCGGCAGTTCCTGGTGAAAGTTCATAATGAAGCGGGCGTCACGACCGAGCTCAAAATCGTCAGCCCCAACGCCAGGCCACTGGCCAATTCGCCGGGCTCCGAAGTCGCCGACCGCTGGCTCGATCTGCAATCCTTCAACGCGCAGCCGCTCACGAAGACGCTCAGCGGCCTGGCTCTCGAGTACCGCATTCTGCAGCTCTACAGCCGCGATGCCGGCAAGCGCGAGGCGAAGCTCAGTTTCAATGTCGGCCAAGGCACGCAGGATCTCGGTTTCCGCGACGCGGCCGATATTCTGTTCACCTGCCTGCCTGCCAACGAGGTGGCTTTTCGCGTGCGAGACGAGAACGGACAGCCCACGACGGCTGCATTCGTCATCCGCGACAAGCAGGGCCGCGTGCATCCCTCTCAGGCCAAGCGCCTGGCGCCTGACTTTGCGTTTCATCCGCAGATTTACCGTGCCGACGGCGAGGCCATCAAGCTGCCCAACGGCGACTACACGGTGGATTACCGCCGAGGCCCGGAGTACCTCCCCGGAACGCAGACGCTGCGCGTGAACGGACCGAGCACGATAGAAGTCAAACTCGTGCGCTGGATTGATCCGGCAAAAAGCGGCTGGTGGTCGGGCGATCACCACATTCATGCGGCGGGTTGCGCGCATTACTCCAAGCCAAGCGAAGGCGTGCACGCCCCGGATATGCTGCGCCATTGCGTGGGCGAGGATCTGAAAGTCGGGGCGAATCTGACGTGGGGTCCGTGCTTCGATTACCAGAAGCAATTTTTCACCGGCAAAGACGACAAAGTCTCGCAGCACCCGTACCTGCTGCGCTACGACATCGAAGTCAGCGGCTTCGGCTCGCATAAATCAGGGCATCTGTGTCTGCTGCGGCTCAAAGAGCAGATTTATCCTGGCGGCGAGTCGAGCTCGCACTGGCCGACGCTGTGCCTCAACACGCTGCGCTGGGCCAAAAAGCAGGGCGCGGTGTGCGGGCCGGCGCACACCGGTTGGGGCTTGGAACTGAAGACGGCCGACCTGCCCAATTACGAAATTCCACCGTACGGCGGTATTGGCGCATGTGAGTATATCGTCGATGTCACGCATGAGGTTCCCGGCCCCGACGGCAAACTGGTGCCCGCCGTCGATTTCCTCTCAATGGTCGACACGCCGTATGTCTGGGAGCTGAATATCTGGTATCACGTGCTGAACTGCGGCTTCCGCACCCGCGTGAGCGGCGAAACGGATTTTCCGTGCATCTATGGCGAGCGCGTGGGCCTTGGCCGCTCGTATGTGAAGCTGGATGGCAAACTGACGTACGAAGACTGGTGCGAAGGCATCCGCGCCGGGCGAAATTATGTGAGCGATGGCATGAGCCATCTGCTGGATTTTAAAGTCAACGACGTGGCGATGGGCGAGAAGGGCAGTGAGCTGAAGCTCGCGCAGCCCAGCACCGTGCGCGTGAGCGCCAAGGTAGGAGCACGCCTGGAAGAGAAGGCCGACGAAACCATCCGCACCAGGCACTATAAGGAGAAGCCGTATTGGCATCTGGAGCGTGCGCGCATTGGCGCGGGCCGCGATGTTCCCGTGGAACTGATCGTCAACGGTTACCCCGTTGCAAAAAAGACGATTGTCGCCGATGGCGTGACCCGCGAGATCGAATTCGATGCAAAGATCGAGCGCAGCAGCTGGGTGGCGCTGCGGATTCTGCCATCCTCCCACACCAACCCGGTGTTCGTGCTCGTGGGCGATAAGCCCATTCGCGCCAGCCGCCGCAGCGCCGAATGGTGCCTGAAGGGCGTCGATAAATGCTGGAGCCAGAAGCAGAAGCTCATTGCCGCGGCCGAACAGGACGACGCTGTCAAAGCTTACGACCACGCCCGGGAGACGTATAAGCGCATCCTGGCCGAAAGCGATGTCGAATAAGATAGTGCGTGTGATCCAACCCTAAATCGGGTGGCCCGGACGAAGTCCGGGTGCCGCAGCACAATCAACCCTGCTTGCGCGTCGCATTGTCGAACGACTGCACTGTTCAAGGAGGGTTGATTGTCGCTGCGCGACCCGGACTTCGTCCGGGCCACCCGGCAACTGCTGCGCTACACAATTGCTGCTTTCTGCGGAACTCTGGCGAAGGTCTTGCGTCTAAACGCCGGGAACGAGGATTGCCCAATGAATCGACTGTTGATGGTGGTGATTGTTGCTCTTGTCGCCAGCGCTGTATCCGCCGGGGACGCGGCGCCGGCGCCCGAGATCAAAAAGGTCGTGCTTTATAAGCACGGCATTGGCTATTTCGAGCGGCACGGGAAAGTGAAGGGCAACGCGAGCGTTTCCCTGAACTTCAAGACCGAGCAGATGAAGGACCTGCTCACGAGCTTTTTCGTGCTGGATCTGAACGGCGGAAAAATCAACGCGGTTCTCTACGATACGAAAGACCCGCTCAGCAAGCAGCTCGAAGGCATTCTTATTAATGTGCCTGAAGGCAGTGCGCTGAGCCAGTTTCTGATGCAGCTCAAGGGCGCGAAGATCAGCGTTTCAGTTGCCGGAGACAAGATTTCCGGCCGCATCATGGGCATTGAGCCGATTACCGAGCGCAATAAAGATGGCAGCGTGCTGCGGCAGGATTATAAACTCGTGCTGCTCACCGATGCCGGCCCGATCCGTTCGGTCGATCTCTACTCAGTCAGCGAACTGTCGCTGCAGGATCCGGCGCTTCAGCGCGATCTGGAGCGGCTGCTGGCGATCACGCTCGACGCCAAGTACACCGAGCGGAAAACCGTCACCATCCAGGCGCAGGGCGAGGGCGACCGCGATCTGCGCATCGGCTATCTCGTCGAACAGCCCATCTGGAAAGCGTCCTACCGGCTGTTGCTGGATAAGGATCCGAAGAACGACACGCTGCTGCAGGGCTGGGCACTGACGGAGAACAACACCGAAGAGGACTGGAAAGATGTCGAGATCGCTTTCGTCGCCGGCAATCCACTGTCGTACATCATGGATCTTTACTCGCCGTATTACCCGCAGCGGCCAACGGTCCCGATTCCAGGGCTGACGGGCCTGGCGGTGAACTGGGGCGCGGCGCCTGAAGCTAATGCAATCGATGCGCTGCAGCTGGCCAGACTGGAGGACGCCGCCGAGAAAAAGCGCGACGGTTTTGCCGCTGACGAGAAGGCGGGAGGCGTGATGCGCTCGCGCAAAGCCATGAACGCCGCGCCCGCTCCGGCTGCGCCCGGCGAGGCGCGGGGGGAGCTGGCGGCGGCCGGAAAACCGATGGCCGAATTGGCCGAGCGCAGCATGGCGGCAATGGCGACGGGAACAAAAGTCGGCGAGCTCTTCAGTTATGAGGGTAAGGAAAAAGTTTCAATCGCGCGCGGCAAGGCGGCGATGGTTCCAATTATCATGCAGAAAATGAAAGGTGAACGCGTGGTGTATTACAAGGCCGCGTTCTCGCCCAAGCCGGTGGATGCCTACATCCTCAAGAACGATACGGACCTCACGCTGGAGGCCGGCGCGGTGAGCTTCTTCGAAGAATCAACCTCGCTCGGCAGCGGCATTCTCTCGCACGTGCTCGTTCCAGGCGCCAAAGAGATTATCCCTTACGCGCTTGATGCCGCCGTGTCGGTAACCCCCGCGGTGAAATCGCACAGCGAGCCGGCATATAAGGGCTCGCTCGCCAACGGTTACCTGACGCTGACGTCCGTCGAAACGCTGACCAATACGTGGAAGCTTGCCAACAAGGGCAAAGAAGCGCGCACGGTGCTGATCGATCAGCCCATCAACGCGCTATACAAACTCGTGGAACCGGCCAAGGCAGAAGAGGAGGTGGAAGGACATTACCGCTTCCGCGTGACGCTCAAGCCTGCCGAAACGCGGGAGTTTAAGGTCACAGAGCGGCGTGACGTGATGCAGCAGGTGTATCTCGCGAACATCGCGGAGGACCAGATCCGCTTCTACGCGCGCCAGCCATACTTCAGCGAGAAAGCCAAAGCGTTTTTTGCTGAACTCGCCGGCCTGCAGGCGCAGCGCGCGGAGATCGTGCGCAGGCTGCAGGAGATGAACGGCCAGGTGCAGCGCTTCAGCGAGGAGCAGCGCCGCCTGCGGGATAATCTCAATACGCTGCGCAATACGCCCAAAGAAGAAGAGCTGCGCGCCAAATGGATCAAGTCGCTGTCGGATGCCGAGGAAAAGCTGGTGCAGCTGCGCACGGCAATTGACGACGCCAATGCAAAACAGCGTGCGCTGGATGAACAGCTTGCGAAGAAAGTTCTGGAGTATCAAGGCGAGTAAGCGCCACAAGCGATGCAATCACTACGCCGCGGCAGGGGCCACTGGTTTCCGCCGCGGCGTTGTACTTTACGGAACGCGTTTTACCCTCTAGTCTCTACGCGACTTTTGCTGTGAGGAGGAGGGAACGAATGGGCCTTGGCCTTGGCATTAAAGTATTCTGGGCGGCGATCAGCGGCAGTGAAGAGATGACTGTCCGCCTGCACCGCGCGCTGCACGGAATCAAAGATCCGCCGGAAATCCGTGAAGTGATCCGTGAAGTGGCCGTGCCGATGAAAGAGGCGCCGCCGCCGCGTGAAATCGTGCGTGAAGTCGAAGTCATCAAAGAAGTCCCGGTCGAGGTCATCAAGGAAGTCGAGAAAGAAGTCATTAAGGAAGTTCCGGTTGAGGTGATCAAAGAAGTTGAGGTGATTAAAGAAGTCATCAAAGAAGTGCCTGTGGAAGTAATCAGAGAAATTGAAAAGGAAGTAATCAAGGAAGTTCCCGTTGAAGTGATAAAGGAAATCATCAAGGAAGTGCCCGTCGAGGTAATCAAGGAAGTTCCGGTGGAAGTGGTTCGCGAGGTTGTGAAGGAAGTCGCTGTCGAGATTCCAAAGGAAATTCCGAAGGAGATCATTCGCGAAGTCCCTGTCGAGGTGATCCGCGAAGTCATCAAGGAAGTGCCCGTCGAGGTCATCAAAGAAATTATAAAAGAAGTGCCGGTCGAGAAAATCCGCGAGGTGCCCAAGGAGATTTTTAAAGAGACCATTCGCGAGGTTCCCGTCGAAGTCATCAAAGAGATCGTCAAAACTGTTCCTGACACGCATGGCCCCGTGCAAGTCCTGGCGCTGCTGCAGCAGGATGGCCGCCTCATCGATTTTCTCTTTGAGGACATCGATGGCTACGACGACGACCAGATCGGCGCCGCCGTGCGCGAGATTCATTCGAAGTGCCGCAAGGCGCTCGCGCGGTACATGAATATTGAGCCGGTGCGCACCGAGAAAGAGGGCGAAGTCGTGTCACTCGGCGCCGGATTCGACGCATCTGCCATTCGCGTGACCGGCAAAGTCACGGATAAAATCCCCATGTTCGGCACGCTGCGCCACAAGGGCTGGAAAGCCTCGAAGGTCGAACTGCCCACGCGCCCGAGCGGCGCGGATCCGGCGATTATCATGCCGGCTGAAGTGGAAGTGGAATAACAGCGGTTTCAGGTCTGCTGTTTCTGGTTTCTGGTAACGGCAGCGCGATCCTGTGGAACTGAAGATGCCGCACGAGCGACTCGAAGATTCTGTCCTGCGCCTTCACGACTCTGATAGCGTCGTTGTCGTTAAACGTCCACTGAAAGCAGGAACTGCGCTCACGTCGGGCAGCTTGACGCTGACCGTTAAGTCAGACATTCCGCCGGGCCACAAGCTCGCGATTGCACCCGTTGCCGAAGGCGGCAGTGTCATAAAATACGGACAGATCATCGGTTTCGCTCGGCATGCCATCGCGCCGGGCGACCACGTTCACACGCATAATCTGGTGCTGAAAGATTTCGGCAGAGAGTACGACTTCTGTGCCGATGTGCGGCCGGTGAACTATTATCCCGCGGCGCAGATGCGAACCTTTCAGGGTTATGAGCGTCCAGATGGCCGAGCCGGCACTCGAAACTATATCGCCGTGATCTCCAGCGTGAATTGTTCGGCATCGGTGTCGCATTACGTTGCCGATCGCTTCCGGACCGCAGAGTTCAAGCGCGACTTTCCAAACGTGGATGGCGTGATCGCCTTCACGCATAAGGGCGGCTGCGCGATTCCGCTGGATGAACCGGTGCGGCTGCTGCAGCGCGTGCTCGCCGGAATCGCCCGCCATCCAAATATTTTTGGATATTGCCTCATCGGCCTGGGCTGCGAAACCAACCAGGTCGGGAATCTCGTGCGCGCGCACCAGCTCGATGCGTTGCGCCCTGGCGAGCAGGCCCCGGCGGTGCTGACGATTCAGAACACCGGCGGCGTGCGCAAAACCGTTGAGGCTGCCGTCGAAGCCGTAAAGAAACTCCTGCCGCCCGCCAACGGGATGCGCCGCACGCCGCAGCCGTTGAGCAAGCTGATCCTTGCCGAAAACTGTGGCGGCTCGGATGGCAACTCGGGAATCACCGCCAATCCTGCGCTCGGCATCGCCTCCGACGAACTGGTCCGCTACGGCGGAACATCGGTGCTGGCCGAAACGCCTGAAATCTACGGCGCCGAACACCTGCTCACGCGGCGCGCGATCTCGCGTGAAGTCGGCGAAAAGCTCGTCTCGCTGGTGCGCTGGTGGGAGGATTACGCGCGACTGCATGGCGGTACGATTGACAACAATCCGTCTCCTGGCAACAAGGAAGGCGGACTCACGACGATTTATGAAAAGAGTCTCGGCGCCGTCGCCAAGGGCGGGCAGTCGCCGCTCGCGGCCGTGTACAAATATGCCGAGCCCATCACGGCGCGAGGCTTCTGTTTCATGGACACGCCCGGCTACGATCCGGTGAGTATGACCGGACTTGTTTCAGGCGGCTGCAACATCGGCGTCTTTACGACGGGCCGCGGCAGCGTGTACGGCTGCAAGCCATCGCCGTGCATCAAGGTGGCCACGAACACGCCGCTCTTCGATCATATGAACGAGGATATGGACTTGAACGCCGGCACCATTCTTGACGGCACGGAGACGCTGGAACAGGTCGGCAAGCGCATCTTCGAAAAGATAATTTCCGTCGCCAGCGGCGAGAATACGAAGAGCGAGCTCTGCGGCATTGGGGACGAAGAATTCGCGCCGTGGATGCTCGGCCCGACGTATTGATTTCTGAGTCTAGGTGTCTTGCGTCTCGAGTCTTGAGTCTTGCCAAGAGCCAAGAGCCAAGAGCCAAGAGCCAAGAGCCAAGAGCCAAGAGCCAAGAGCCAAGAGCCAAGAGCCAAGAGCCAAGAGCCAAGAGCTAAGAGC
>Ga0196964_10001582_pt1 | contig 11490 bp, 10 predicted proteins | sample S1_10metaG_FD_148615 | JGI IMG/M metagenome (GOLD analysis project Ga0196964, IMG submission 148615) | Soil microbial communities from Anza Borrego desert, Southern California, United States - S1_10 | ecosystem: Environmental > Terrestrial > Soil > Desert | place: USA: California | collected... | reverse complement strand
TCGCCGCCCTCGCACTGGTCGGCTACGTGTCGGAGCGGGTCATCCGGCGACGCAAACCAGAGCCGTGACTCGCGGCACCTGGCGTGGTAGACTGCGCCATATGTATCGTGCCACGGTGATTCGTACAGTGCGAATGGACAGGGTCTGTTCTGCGTCTCTTTGCTACTAATGACTTTGATCCAATAGGAGACGCATTGCTTGACGAATTTACCGATGAAGTTTTTGCTAACGTGAACTTTAAAGGAACCATTAGAACCTCTGTTGAATCAGTTACTGAACTATGAACGACAAGCCGCGCCGCTTCTGGCAGATCCATCTGATTACGCTGCTCTTAGCCACCGCGGCTTTCGGGATTGTTCTGCTCATACAATTCTGGCCTCGTGGTGGAAGTGTTTGCTCAGATTGGCTGACCGTGAACGGCTTATCGTCTAGGATCACCGTACAGCAGACTTACATCCAGTATCTGAGCAAGCAGGTGGTCACTTGCGAACTGCGCAACGACAGAGACGGGCCGTTGGCTGTGCCGGAGCCCGGAAATGTTTATTGCGACATCGTGCTCAACGCCGCTGATGGACGCAGCGTGGTGCTCGAGTCCTACGTAACAGTGACCCCTGGCATCCCGACGGCAGACTGGTTTCGAGTTCTAAGCCCAGGGGAAATGCTCCGATACGCGTATCCAGTCGAAATGCTTCAGAGAGGCGACTGGGTTTCATTCAGGACGCCGCGCGCGGAGTATGCGCTGAATCCTGCTGCCGAAATCGAAATTCGCCACCGCTACGAGTGGAACGGACAGCAATTAAACGCGTCTATTCCGACGTCCAACTCATTTGATCCGTCCATTGTCTGGGTTGGGAAATGTACGTCACATGGAGTGCAACTTCGCTTCGATGTTTGGACACCCGCGCGGGTGCTAAGAATTATCTGCCAGTTGTTGCTCGCAGTTCCGATGACGATCTTAGCGTGTGAGTGCCTCATCCGCCGCAGGTCCAAGCCATGAAGCTCCCGCGCCTGCAACTGCATCTGTCCACGCTGATGCTGCTAACTGTGCTTGCGGGGGCGTTCATTGGGGCGAATGTGCAGACGGTCATTTCCACAGAGGAAGCTGATGGTGGCTTCAGCCGATGCACTTTCGAGGGCTACGGCTGGCCATGGCAATGGCGCTTTAAGTTGCTTTACGTAGAGCTACGGCACGAAGATGGCAGATGGCGTCATGCGCCAATATCGGCGGCGGCTAACGCAACCGTGCGAGGAGCACACGTTCAACCAGTTCGGGGCATCACCAACGCACTGGTGGCAATCGCCGCCCTCGCACTGGTCGGCTACGTGTCGGAGCGGGTCATCCGGCGACGCAAACCAGAGCCGTGACTCGCGGCACCTGGCGTGGTAGACTGCGCCATATGTATCGTGCCACGGTGATTTGTACGGGTCTCTCTGATTCAGAAGGATCACAGGCGGCAAAGGACATTTTGGAAGGTTTTGCGGAGCGTCCTTGGCATCAAGACGTACAGTGCGAATGGACAGGGTCTGTTCTGCGTCTCTTTGCTACTAATGACTTTGATCCAACAGGAGACGCATTGCTTGACGAATTTACCGATGAAGTTTTTGCTAACGTGAACTTTGAAGGAACCATTAGAACCTCTGTTGAATCAGTTACTGAACTATGAGCGACAGGCCGCGCAGGTTCTGGCAGATACACTTGAGCACGGCAATGATTCTCATGCTTGCTGCCGCCTCTCTGCTCTATCTAAATCTAAACCCCCAGGTACATGGCTTCGGACCGTGGTATGGATGGCCAGCCATTGCGTATCGGGGCGATTTCGCTGAAGCAGCTTTCTTAGAAAACGCGTTTGGTCGCAAAATTACTGGGATTGATAGCGCAGGACTGCTGACGAATGTCACTGTGTGCTTGGGTTTGCTCGGAGTTACAGCGGTTCTTTGCGAACTCATCATTCGCCGCAGGTCCAAGCCATGAAGCTCCCGCGCCTGCAACTGCATCTGAGCACGCTGGTGCTGTTGACGGTGCTCGCGGGCGCGTTCATCGGCGTGAACATTTGCCCACGGAAAGTACAGATAGACGAATACGGATTGGAGGCACTTCGAGCGAAGGAGTATGCGCGTGTGGCTACAGAGGACGCAGAACTCTTCGTCTATAGCAATAAGCGAACGAAAGCAAACTCGGCAAAGATTCGTGCTCAGAAGTTGGCCCTGAGTGGAGAGGTCGAGAGACTCGAAGCGCAGGGTTGCCCCTTTGAACAGAGGTTCTTGATCATCGATGGGAAACCGTTCGATATTACCTCTCATGGAGAAGGGTTTCAGCGGAAGGACCCTCTGATTTTTAACTGCATCGTTGGCGTTTGCGTGCTTGTCACAGTCGGCTACCTCGCCGAACGCATGGCACGGCGACACAACCCTAAATAGTTGACTTCCGCCCGGCTGCGCTACCGTCGCGGGCATGACGTTCATCGAATCGGAAGGGCTCTATCAAAGACCAACGCGAACGGCTCAACCGAGCCACGCCAGATGATCGCTACGACTACGAGGAGCGCGCTGCTATCTTCGAGTACCTGGCTCGCGAACGGCGCGGCGATGCTGAGCGCCACGCTTACTGCGTGATTCAATTCGAGAAGGGGTGGAACCGAGAACGACGACCTTTTTACTAATGCGCTGGTGTTTGCTTCGTATGGTCACGACCACTACTATCTTCCGCGAGGGGTTTCCGATCCGGAGACCGAAGTGCTTTCCTTTCCGCGTACACTCGCGCCGATGCTCGCGAGCAGTGGTTCCCTTCCAAAAGCCGACGACGAGTTCGCTTACGAATTCAAGTGGGACGGAATCCGCGCAATCGTTTTCCTCGAGAACGGCCGCGTTCGAATCCAAAGCCGAACGCTGCGCGACATGACGCTTGAATATCCGGAGCTTGAGCAGCTCGGCTACGCGACGCGGCAGTCCCGGTTGGTGCTCGACGGCGAGCTCATCTGCATCGGCGCAGACGGACGGCCCTGTTTCGAGCGAATTCAGTCGCGGATCGGACGCGGCAAGCCGCTCGCGATAGCCTTCCGGCAGAAGGCAGCGCCCGCGACCTTAATGGTCTTCGATCTCCTGTTCCAAGACGGCACCGATCTCCGTCCCGCTTCTTATTCCGAGCGGCGGAAAAGGCTGGATGATCTTGGCTTGTCCGGCTCATGCTTCCAAACGCCGCAAGCTTATGTCGGCGGTGGTGCCGCCGTGCTTCAGACCGCGCGCGACCATCAGCTTGAGGGCGTGATATGTAAGCGCCTCGGAAGTCGGTACCGATGCGGCAAGCGCACGGACGAATGGCTCAAAGTGAAGAACCGACAGACCGCCACCTTCACAATCGGCGGCTGGGTCCATGACCGCGATGGTCGCATGGAGGCGCTCCTTGTCGGCACTCCGAAGTGGGACGGGAGCTTGGAATTCGTGAGCCGCGTCGAACTTGGAAGGTTCGGGCAGATCATGCCACTGCTCGAGAGCCTTCGCAGAAAGGAAAGCCCGTTCGGCTTCGACCTAGAAACCCGGCGTGCGCGATACGTGCGCCCGGTCTTGAAAGCTGAGTTCGCTTTCCTGTACCGAACCCGCAGCGGCTGGCTTCGTGAAGGCTGCTTCAAGCGCCTGCTCGCGCCCGCCTGATCGCCCGTCCTTGCCGCCTGTCGCTTCGACAGCACGCTTTTCTGCCCAGAGTACTAGTCTAGGTCCGGGATTCAGGCTTGTGTCGCGCGTCTTCGTCAAGGACGGCTGGTGCAGAATCTTACGTAAGGAATCTACGTAAGGAATCGGGTTTCTAAAACTCGATTTCATAGGAGAAATGACATCAAGGGCTTGACTCTGACTCTGGGTATCGTGGTTCAAATCCACGCGGGGCAATTACTCTTCGAGCTGATCGATCTTACTCGGTCGTAATCCCCTTGATCTCGCTCTTCTTGATGTTGACTGTCGAGCCATCTTCGCACTTCAGCATCACCTCTTCACCGTTCTCCATCGCGATGCGGACTTTCAGCTCGCGGCCATCGTTGAGGACGTACGTCTTCATGTTGCCCTTCGCGACCGGTTTTGCAGGTGTTGTCGCGGCTGCGGCGGCGGGATCGCTTCCCTTCTTCAATGCGGGCGAGGCGGCGGAAGCCAGGTCCGTGAACGTTCGCAGCGGAAAGATCGGCGGCTTGCGACGTTCCGGAGCCGGCAGTTCCAAGCCATACTCGCTGAGCCGCTTTTTCACCTGGTCCATCGCGGCTTTGGCGTATTCCTGCTGAACTTTCAGATCCCGCATCTGTTCCTCGAGCTGCTGGTGTTTCAGGCGCGCCTTCTCATTCTCTGCCTTCACGTTCTTCAACTGGGTTTCGATCTTTGTGATCTGGTCGCGCACGTCGGCTTTGGAGCTGCGATACTCGCTGAGGTCTTTTTCAGTCTGCTCCATCTGACGCTGTGAGCTCTCCACGCGGCCTTTCCATCCGGGGATCTGGCGTTGCGTTTCGATGATATTGTTTTCGACCTGTCCGGGGACCACGAGCAGGATCTGGTAGGCCTCGCGGCACAGCGTCTTGCCGTCTTCACAGTTAGGGCAGAATTCCTTGTGGACAACGGTGCGCTCGACCTGGCGAATGGTCGTGTCGGCGTTCTGGCCGCGAACGCTCTGATGCGTATCGACGGTTTTCACCAGCGATTGCGACGTCTTCACACCGGTGCCATTGCAGACGCCACAGGCCGCGGGCTCGCCCGCTGGGAGAAGTGATGCAGTAAGAAGAAGGAAGCCGGCGAAGAGAAACGTGGATTGAATACGATTCAGCATGAGGCGCTCCTTCGCGCGGGTTGCAAACTTGCGTTCCCAGGTAATGAAAAGAATAGAATTGTTGAGATAAGGTACTCGACTGACGCTCAATGTGCAAGATGGAGGGCCGAAAATGCAGCTTGCACGGTCGCGGCACTACTTTTCGATGCGCTGCAGCGCCGCGGTAATGATGTCTGCGTCCTGTGCCGAGTAGGTCAGGGGATCCCGCGCCAGCACTTCCAGCATGGCGAGCACTTCCGGGTCTTTGCGTTTGGCGAAGTCCCGCAGCACGCGCGCGCGGCCGATCTCGATCGTGCCGAGGTGAACGAGTTTCATTGTCTGGTTCTGCTCGGCAAGCATGGCGCGGATGCTCTGATCAACGATCGCGACGCGCTTGGCCGGGGTCGAGACGATGAGGTCGGCGCATGCGTTGGCGACGAACGCGCGGATCTGCGCGGCGGTCGCCGCATCAACCTGTGCCACGACCTTGCGGTCAAAGCGATCCAGGATTGCCTCCAGATCAATCTTCGGTGTCAGCTGCCTGGCCATCGCTGCTCCGATCAACGTGCCGCGAGACGCGCGTTCAGCCGCTCGAGATGCGGTTCCGCGGGCTCGCCGCAGTACTGCGATTTCGGATACTGGTGTATCTCCGTCCACAATGCCAGCGCGCTTTGCAGATGCCGGCGAGTTTGTTCCGGCGTCCTGGCTTCGTCGGCGCAGGATTCTTCAAGTTTCGCCTGACGCGCCATCAATTCGTGAACATGCAGCATCGATTCGAGTCCTTCGCCGCTGCCGGTCGCGAAGGTCCCGATCGTCCACTGATGTTTCTCGGCCTCGGCTAGATGCTCGATCGCGCCGCGCTTGTCGGTCGGAACCAAGGCATCAGCCCAATTCACATGCAGGTTCAGATACGCGTGCGCTCCTTCGAATGTATGCGCGCTGGCATGCTGCTTCTGCAGAGCGGCGAGTAGGTTCGCGAATTTGGCCGCAATTGGATCGTTAGTCATTAGCTTTCAGAACCTGCCTAAACACGATGCGGCGGCTGCCGAGTCACTCGAAATAGCGCAAACCCAAGCCCCAAGAACCCAGGGCCGAGGAGCAACATAACATAATCGCGGACGAACAAGCCGGGGCGAAGGATTGCAAAATCTGGCTTAGCGGGATCGTAAAAAGCTGGAGTTACAAGGTTGGGGGTCAGTTCGCCGAGTTCCAGTTGTGCCCACTCACGCATGCCTGAACTCAGCTCGTTGATATAAAGCCGACGACTGGTGAAGCTTTGTGCACCAACGGTGTAGCTGTAGCTCACCCGTACTGAGAACATGCGTTTATCTCGGCGTCGAATGTCTTCTTCAATCGACGCTTCAACGACTGTCGCAGGGACGCTGGGCCAAGCGGTACTGGCTCTTGCGCGCAGGAAGTTCTGAACTGACACCCAAAGCGCAAACGGAGCCGTGACCAGGCAGATAATGCCAAAGACTAGAATCCCAAGCCTGATGATCGGTGAAGAGCGTCCGCCGTGAGAGATCGGTTCAGTCATAAGGCCATTCTAAAACGATAAACAGCGGATGAGTATACCCACACGAGATCACCAGATCGAAGATAGAACGCCAGCACTTCTCATAGGCTCAAAAATTACATCCCGCCTTCCGGTTGCGCGCTTCGCATGCGCTGTACACTCGCCTGCAGGGAGATTCATATTCGATGCCTGGACCTGCGCCGACGTTCTGCCATCTTCACACGCACACGCAGTACAGCCTGCTCGACGGCGCCTCGCGCATCGGCGACATCGTCAAGCGCGCACGCAAGATGAATCAGCCGGCACTCGCCATCACCGATCACGGCAATATGTTCGGCGCGATTGAGTTCTACAAAGCGTGCACGGACGCGAGCAAGAACGCCGAGAAAGATGGCCTCCCGCCGATCAAGCCGATCATCGGCATGGAAGCCTACATCGTCCCCAACGGCGAAAGCCGCCTGAAGCGCGAGAAGGTCGACGGGAATTACGACTACCACATGCTACTGTGGGCCAGCGACCTCACCGGCTACAAGAACCTGATGAAGCTCTCGACGTACGCCTATAAAGAGGGTTTCTACTACAAGCCGCGCATTGACCGCGAAGTGCTCGCGAAGCACAGCAAAGGTCTGATTGCATCGTCCGGTTGCATCGGAAGCGAAATTCCGCAGAACGCGATCAACAAAGATTACGCTGCCGCGTGCCGGCAGGCATCGATCTACCAAGAGATCTTCGGCAAAGAGAACTTCTACTTCGAGATTCAGGATCACTGCATCGGCCTGGCCGATACACCCGCGGCGAACGAAGCGATGCGCGAGCTGGCCGCCTTACAGAAAAAGAGCAACCAGGCAATCATCAAGATTGCGAAGGAACTCGGCGGCAAGCTGATCTGCACCAACGACAGCCACTACACTGATCGCGACGACGCCAAGGCGCATGACGCGCTGCTCTGCATCGGCACGGGCAAACTGCTGAACGATCTGCAGCGATTGAAGTTCGCGTGCGACGAGTTCTACCTGAAGAGCAGCGAAGAGATGGGGCGTCTCTTCGCCGACATTCCCGAGGCGCTGAAAAATACGCTCGAAATCGCCGAGCGCTGCAATCTAAAGCTGAAGTTCGGCGAGTACCACTTCCCGGTCTTCAAGATTCCGAATAACGAAGACCCGAACGCGTACTTCCGGCGACAGGTTATGGAAGGCGTGAAGCAGCGGTACGGCTCGCCTGTGCCCGACAAAGTGATGGCGCGCACGAACGAAGAACTTCGTGTGCTCGAGAAAATGGGCTTCGTCGGCTACCTGCTGATCGTGTGGGACATCATCCGCGAAGCGCGTTCGCGCGGGATTCCCGTCGGCCCCGGCCGTGGCAGCGCCGCCGGCTCGATCGTCTGTTACGCGCTGGGCATCACGAATCTTGATCCGCTGAGATACAGCCTGATCTTCGAGCGCTTCGTGAACGAAGGCCGGAACGAGATGCCGGATATTGACATCGACTTCTGCCAGAGCCGCCGCGCCGAGGTCATCGAGTACGTGCAGGAGAAATACGGGCGCGACTGCACGGCGAACATCATTACTTTCAATGCAATGCTGGCGAAAGGGGCCGTCCGCGACGTCGGGCGCGTGCTGGAGTGGGACCTCGCCGAGGTCAACAACGTCGCCAAACTGATCCCTGTGGCACCCGGGAAGAAAGTCGTGCTGAAGCCGGCTCCCGAAGACCGGCCGGAGAACGACGAAACGACATACGCGATCGATGACGTTCCTGATCTTAAAACAATGTACGAGAACGACGAGCGCGCGAAGCTGCTGATTGATCTCGCGCGGAAGTGCGAAGGCATCGCGCGGAATACCGGATGTCACGCCGCGGGACTGGTGATCGCGGATAAAGACATCACCGAGTACGTGCCGCTGTACAAAGACAAGAACGACATGCTGCTGACGCAGTATGAGATGGCCCATATCGACAACGTCGGCCTGCTCAAGATCGACTTCCTCGGCCTGGAAACGCTGACGAAGCTGCAGGTGACGACGCGCCTGATCAAGGAGCGGCACGGAACGAAGATCAAGGAGCCGCTCACGCCCGACGGCTATCTGGATCTCGACAAGATTCCGCTCGAAGACGCGAAGACGTACAGGATGCTCGGCCGCGGCGACGCACGCGCGGTGTTCCAGTTTGAATCCGAAGGCATGCGCAAGCTGCTGATGGATGCGCGCCCTGACTGCCTGGAAGACCTCGTGGCGTTGAATGCCATGTATCGCCCGGGCCCGATGGACAACATTCCCAGCTTCTGCAACCGCAAGCACGGGCGCGAGCAGATCGTCTACATGCTCCCGCAGCTCGAGCCCATCCTGAAGGACACGTACGGCATCATCGTGTACCAGGAACAGGTGATGCAGATCGCCAATCAGCTCGCCGGCTTCTCGCTCTCGGAAGCAGACAGCCTCAGAAAGGCGATGGGCAAAAAGAAGAAGGACCTCATGGAGAAGTACGGGGTCCAGTTTGTTGAAGGCTGCGGCAAGAACGGCATCGACAAGGGCAAGGCCAAGGACCTCTACGACCTGATCGCGAAGTTCGCGGAGTACGGCTTCAACAAGTCGCACGCAGCCGCGTACGCGTTCGTCGCGTACCAGACGGCGTACCTGAAGGCGAACTATCCGGCCGAGTTCATGGCCGGCAACATGTCGCTGGAGCAGGGCAACACGGACAAAATCGTCGAGTACATCGACGAGGCGCGGCGGATGGAGCTCAACATCCTGCCGCCTGATATCAACAAATCCGGCATCCGCTTTGGCATCGAGAACAACAACCTGCTGCGCTTCTCGCTGGGCGCGATCAAAGGCGTCGGCGAAAAGGCGGTGGAATGCATCGTCGCCGAGCGCGAGAAGGGCGGCCCGTTTAAAGATCTGTACGACTTCTGCGAGCGTGTGGACGGAAAGAACGCGAACAAGGGCTGTGTCGAAGCGCTCATCAAAGCCGGCGCTTTCGATTCGATCGCAGGCGACTACGGCCGCGCATCGTTGATGGGGGCGCTCGAAGACGCGATGAGCCACGGGTCGCGCCAGCGCGAAGACCGGAACTCCGGCCAGGGCAACCTCTTCGGCGGTGGCGGTGGCGGTGCCGATGCAGAGGAGGCCACGCACCGGCCGCGCATGCCGCACGTGCCCGAGTGGAAAGAGAAGCAGCGCCTGGACGAAGAGAAGGCAGTACTCGGATTTTACTTCTCCGGACATCCGCTGGCCGAGGCGCGCGAACTCGCGGAAGGACTGTCGTCGTGCTCGATCAAGGCCGTCGCCGAGATTCCAGAAGGCTACGAAATCCTGCTCGGCGCCTACGTGACGAAGGTGGATATCAAGATCACCAAGATGAAGCAGGAAAAGATGGCGGTGCTGACGATCGAAGATTTCTCGGGCTCGATGCAGTGCGTGTGCTTCCCGAAGACGTATGCGAAATTCAAGGAGCTGCTCGCGCCGGACCGGATTCTGTTCTTCCGCGGCAAGATCAAAGCCGACCAGATGGGGCAGAACGGCGGCGGGAATGGAAATGCCTCGGCGCAGAACGGTGAAGCCGGGCCGGTGACATACTCGATCATGCCGGACGAAATCATGCCGCCAGATGTCGCCGCGCAGCGCTATGCATCAGACGTACTTGTTCGGATCGATGAGACCTCAGAAACGACCAAGCCTGCGGCGGGAAGCGGCAAGAAAGCAGCAGACTTCCCCGCGGGCCTCGAAGGCGTGCAGGCGCGCTTCCAGTCGATCATGGCGCTGGTGAAGCAGTATCCGGGTCGCGCGCCGGTTTATTTCCAGATCGAACTCGAGAGCGGCCAGAGCGGCCCGGCATCTGTCGTGATCAAGGCGGGCGACAAGTACCGCGTCAGTCCGAGTCCCGAATTCTTCGCCGCGCTGCGGCCGCTGGTAAAGCCCGGCGCCTTGCGCGTGATAGGCGAAGGCACGCGCGCGAAGAAGGCCGAACAGCCGCGCTGGAAGCAGCGTCCGCAGCCGATGCAGGCGGCCGCGGGGAATTAATTTTTTCGCCCGAGATAATGGGGCGCCCGGCTATGCGGGCGCCCCTATTGATGGTTTCTTGATTAGTTCGCAGCAGGGCTGCTTTCCACTGCCGACGTATCCACCGGCTTCTCGGCCGATTCCGTCGCTGTATCGAAGCGCTTCGCCAGCGGCTCCTGGTACTTCATCCAATGCTTCCACGTGTCGTTGAACAGGCTGCCGTACCAGCCGCCGAACCAGTCAGTGCCGCACGGGGCCGCTGAAGCCTGGTCCTTCTTCGGCTGCAACGCTTCCTCGATCGCGTAGATCGTGGCGTTGGCCGCATTCACTGGCTCCCCTGAGATCGCGACTCCGTTGACCTTCTTCGCGGGATCGAGTTTCAGTGCAGTGCCGGACATCGCGGAGTACGACTTCTCCTCCTTCAGTTCAGCAAACGAGATTTTTTGATCGGCAACGACGTGGCCTTTAACGAACTCCGCAAGGCGGCTGTTGTCTGCAAACAGCTTCTCGCGATCAGAGAGCTTCGTGAAGGCGTCCTCTGTCGGCGCGAAGATCGTCAACGCAGTCTTATGCTTGAGGTCCTCTGCGAGGCCGGCCTTCTCGAGAGCTTCGGCAAAGGTCTTGAAACGGTTATCGGTCTTCAGCGTATCAAGTGCCGATGCCTCTACGGCGACAGCCACGGGGCAGAGGACTGAAAACAGAACTGCCAGAGACACAACAAGAATTTTTCGCATGTGAGCTCCTCCTGAAAGTGGCTTCAACGATCAACTCCTGCCCCAGCGCAGTCGCGACCGCATTTTCTCGATGCAGGCGTCACAGACGTGCGCGAGCTTCTTCCAGATGGTCCAATGATGCGGAAGCAGGTTTTTCCACTCCATGAAACACCTCCCTTCAGGGACGGCAGCGGGCGCTTGCGCCTGGCAGCGCCCGCGTGCATTCCTATTCGGATTTCACTTCGATTCGGCGCGGCTTGGCAGCCTCTGCCTTCGGCAGCGTTAACCGCAGGACGCCGTTTTTCACCGCGGCCTCAATCCGCTCCCCGTCGACATCCTCCGGGAGCGTGAACGTCCGCACGTAGTCGCCCTCTTCGTACTCGCAGTGCACGAGTTTGAAGCCTTCCAGGTCCTGCGGCTTCATCGCGCCGCGAACCGTCAGCAGGTTCCTCTCGAGGGTGATGTCGAGCGCTTTCTCATCCATAC
>Ga0196964_10001581_pt1 | contig 11494 bp, 27 predicted proteins | sample S1_10metaG_FD_148615 | JGI IMG/M metagenome (GOLD analysis project Ga0196964, IMG submission 148615) | Soil microbial communities from Anza Borrego desert, Southern California, United States - S1_10 | ecosystem: Environmental > Terrestrial > Soil > Desert | place: USA: California | collected... | reverse complement strand
CACTGTGAGTAGCGCACGAGAAAGTCCTCGTAGCTGTGACACGCTTCGGCGGCGGTGCGGAAGTCCTGGCTCGCGTCGACATCCTTCACCTCCTTGCGCTCGATCGGCCGACCATCCGAGTCCTTGGTCATGATGTTGTGGACGACGAGCGCGAACGGCTTCCAGTGCTCAGGCGGGGCGTTGGTGTCACGCACGACGCCATGCCAGATCACCTCCACGCGCAGCGTCTTGTTGAGGAAGTGCCTGATACGACGGTAATGCTCCTGGCCCTGGAGCTCCTGCCATTCCGACATCCCGATGCGGGAGCCGTCCTTGTCGACGTAGATGGGCACGCTATTCGCCGAATGCCTTGCAGAAGGTCGCGGTCTCCAGGGCGCCAACGAAGTCGACCTCCGTTGCGTGCGGGTATGCCGGGGGCCAGAACGCCCTCAACGCATGCGCCGCCTCGGGCGGGTCGCCTGCAAGGGGGAAACGGAGGCCCCGCGCCCGCAGCGCCGGCTCCATCTTCGCAATGGTGGGCAGCAGGCGCTCGTTCACGTAGCCGGCGAGATCCGGGTCGGTGAGCGGCAGCCGGCCAGGCGCGGCGTTGTCGTAGTTGTCGGCGAGCTTGCAGCGCATCGCCCAATCGTTGTCGGACTCGAGGATGCGCTTGATGTAGTTCCGGTAGGAGAGCCCCGGCTCGCGCGTGAGCAGGTTGACGACGTGGATCACCCGCGGCCCGTAGCCTTGCCTGGCGAGGAACAACCCCGTGACGCCGCAGTCCTCGATCGTGTCGTGCAGCAGAGCCGCGTGCTTCTCGACCGGATGCGCGTCGGCGCCCAGCCGCAACATCACCCGAAGCGGGTGCAGCCAATACGGTTGCCCTGCCCTGTCGGTCTGCCCTTTGTGCAGGGTCCGCATCAAGGCAATGGTGTCGTAGATGCTCGGGAATTTTTCCATCGGTATGTGTTCGCTCATGCTGTCACGCTACGCATCGAGGTCTGGCAGCGTCACCGGATCAATCACGTCGCCGAACTGCGCCTTGAGGTCGGCGAGGTCGAGCTCGCCAAAGGCTATCGCCATGCGCGCGACGACCGGCAGCACGTTATGGGCCTTGAGCATGTAGACGAGCGACCCGACGCAGACGGACTCGTTGCCCGACGCCTTATAGCCTCCGTCCTCATCCCATTCCCCGCCGATCCGAGAGTGAACGGTCTTGTGGCAGTTGAAGTAGGTCGTGTCCTGCGTGAGCGACTCGATGATGCCATCGAGGCGGCCGCGCATCAGTTCGATCGCGCCGACCTTGCGGAACGGGCAGTTCTCGCACGGCTTCTTGAGGTTGAAGTTCACAGCGCCGAGAGCTTCTGGAAATGGTGGCGGTAACGCTCGATCAGCTTCGACTGCCACTGCGTCCCTCCGAGAGTGGCGACCTCGATCCAGGCGAACGCCGGAATGTGTTCCCGCTCGACCTCGACCCATCCCGGAAAGAACCCGAAGAACCGCGGTCGAAACTCCTCGAGCACGTTGTAGTGCTCCTCGCCGGGCTCAGCGTAACCTGGCTCCATCTCCATGCGCCGGCGCCCGACGATGCGGAACTGGCGCTCGCCGATGTGAAAGTAGATGCCGTCGCTCATCGTTGCGCTTCGTAGGCGATCTCACCGCGGGCCACGTCGACGACGTGCGCCCACGCGAGACAGCCCTCTCCTTTCACAAACCCATCGGCGAACGCTGTCGCCTGATCGACGGTGTCGAAGCCCTCCTTGAAGTCTCCCCACCCACCGGACGGGTAGTAAATCGAGCCGGCGAACACGAGGAACGGCTTCACGCTTGGTCTCCCAGGACCGCGCGGTAGTGCTGGTCCTCGTAGACGCCGTCGTCGAGGCACGCAGCGATGTGCGCCTCCTCCGACTGCTCCCATTGGGCGATCAGGGTGTTCAGCGCCGCAACGCCCTCCTCCAGCGTCGGGTAATCGGCAACGGGGCATTCGTCCACGCCAGGGCGGCACATCTTCTGCGCCTCCTCGTCGTTCTTCGCCCCGCAGCGGGGACAGGAGTCGTGAAAGCTCACGTGTCCCTCTTCGTCCTGAATTTGGGGAAGTTGTAGCCGGAGCCGTCGTCGTATTGCGGCACCTTGAGAAGCTTGGCGAGGCGCTTCGCGTGCTCCTCGTGGGCGTCCACATCCCGGCAGCATGAGCAGCCCTCGCTGCTCATGTAGTCAGCGACCGCCGCGCGGAGCTGTTTCAGTTCCTCGCGCGTCATAGGATCTTCACCCAATTCGCCTCGAGATCGGCCCGTGTCTTGTCGTCGTCGGCAGGGTTGACGGCGCGCGTGAGGTCCCACAGGAAGAAGCACTCAAACGCCTGGTTGTAGGCGGCGTCGATCGCCGTCTCCTTCACGCAGTAGTCCCGCGCGAGGCCGCAGACGAACACCCGCTTCACCATCCGGTCGTAGAGCCAGCCGGTGAGGCCGGTGGCGTTGCGATGACCGTCGGGGCCGTAGTTCTCCCTGAACGCGCTGTAGGAGTCGATCTTCGGGTTCGAGCCCTTGCGGATGATTACGTCGGCGCGGTTCATCAGCCCCGGCGGCAGCGACGCGCCCTCGGTGCCCTGCACGCAATGGACCGGCCAGAGCCGCTGCTTCGCGTAACCCTGGAGCTCGCGGCTCCAGTAGGTATCGATCAGGTCGAACTCCTTCAGCTCCGGGTAGTTCATGGCGAAGCTCATGTGGTTCTTCGGGTGCCAGTCCTGCGTGGCGACGACCACCCCGAATTCACGCATCAGATTGAAGATCGGGCCGACAATCTCGTTGCCGCCGGCGACGGCGAGCCGACCGCCAGGCATGAAGTCGGGCTGCAGATCCACCACGATCAGTGCGTCGTGGACGAGGTCGATGGTCGGAAGTTTCATGGTGCTCCTCAGTAAAGAACGGGTCGCTCGGGGAAGTCGTGCGGCACCAGGCAGACGACGTAGCCCACCCTGTTGACGACGTGAAAGCCCGAAGCGAGGTAGAGCTTGCCGTTGTCGCCAGTGACGACGGTCCAGACGTGCTTGGGGTCGAAGGACTTCGCTATCCGATAGTCCACGATGTAGTCGCCCTGCGAACCGTCGCCGAGCGCGGTCGCATCCCGCGGCTGGTAACGGCGCTCGAACGTGCTCCAGGACATCGCCCTCACGGTTTCTGCTCCTGCTCGATCTCCTCGAGCGCGAGATCCTTACCGCAGTTCAAGCAGCGGCCGCCGGCGGTGTCGGTGTGGGAGCACTCGGGCTCCTTCGGCTGCTCGGGCGCCGGCGGGTGAACCAGGATCTTCTTCTCCAGCTTGTCGGCCCACTCGTTGAGCGCGGCCTTCACCTTCTCGAGATCCTTCTCGGTGCAGCCGTCAGGCAGATCCTTGAGCTTCACGATCCGCGCCCACTTCCGGCTCGACACCACGGTCGAGCGGATGACGAACTGCATGGCTTCGCCCTTGGTCACCGATGAACCTCGCCCCAACGGGTCTGGAGCTCGACGAAGTTCCGCTTGTGCACCTCCTCGATCACCTTGTTCTTCGCCTTGTCAATGGCCTCTGCCTCGTTGCGGGCCTTGACCGTAACGGTGACCGACTCCAATACCTGCTCGTAGACGGTGACGGTGAAGTCCTTCATGCGAGCGCCTTTCGAGCTATGTCGTCGGGGAGCTCCTCGAGCACGCGCTCGATCCAGCCCGCCTCGTCCTCGATTTCATTGAGGAGCTCACCGCACGAGAACCCCGAGAACGCCTCGACCGGACTGATGTGGTCCGGCAACTCGTCGTCGTATTCGGCCGCCTGCAGCTCCTCGAGCGCCGCCTTGATCGCCGCGAAGTCGTTGACCCCGGTCATGCGCTCTGAAATGGCGCACACCTGAAACGCGCGACAGGTCGCGTATTCCCTTAGTTCGTCGGTCAGCTTCATAGCATCCCCAGGCGCTTGCCCTCTTTCTTCCAGGCAGCAATGTCGCGCTCTCTCTGGCCGGCCTCAAGAAGCTCCTTGCCGGCCGGTGTCAGTTCGGTCCAGGTATTGCCGCCCATGTGACCTTGGCGCTTCCAGCGACCCTCGTCTGCCGTAACGCGCTTGATGAGCCCGAGGTCGGTGAGCGTCTTCCACAGCTTCGCCTCGCCGCGGTAGCAGGGGCCGCTATAGCACAGCGGCCTCTCACTGATAGCCTTGAGCAGCTTGAATTGCGCGTCGGTCAGCTTCATGCGGGCACTGTAGCGAGCGGTTCGCGGAAGGTGTCTTCCTCGTCGTGCTCGATGCCCGAGTAGGACTCGTGCAGATGACGGTCGATGATCGGGTCCGAGAAAATGAGTGTGTTCCCGCGGCGCATGAAGTTCTCGCCGTGAAAGTCGATGCCGGCGCCGATGTTGGAGCCCTTCGGGTGGCGGTATTCCCAAGCGAACCTGGACAGGTCGAGAAGCGCGTGTCGGATGGACACGGGCAGCATCAGCTCCTCGGTGGCGACCTCACGCAGAATCGCTGTGACGTTCTGCGGGGTGCGCTTATCCATGTCGAGGTAGTCCATGCTGCCCATGATGCGCACGCCGACCCGATGGAACGCCTTCGTCACCGCATCAGCCAGTGGCTCGAGCGGCGAGAACATGCTGCGCTCAAGGTGCTCAATCTCCAGCAGGTAGACGGGCTCCTTGTTTACCGCGTCGAGCTGGAGCTCGCCGACGATGCCGTGGTCTTTGACGAGCCGCGGGAAGTGGATGCTGCGCTCCCACGGCCGGTGCCTTGTGAGCAGCGCGTAGGTCGCCTTGTCGAGCGTGAACTTGAGGACCGTCCTTATATCGGCATCGACCTTCGATTCCCCCGGAAACACCAGCGAGAACATGCCTGAACCCAGGCAGCGCGTTGACACGAAGCCGTGCTTCGCGCACAGGGCTTTCACCGCCGGGTCCAGCGGGCTCATCAATGGGTCCATTCTCTCCCTCGGTCGCAGTTGCAGTTGCAGGAGCACTAAGGCTGGTGCATGCCCGATTTCGGCTTCGGTGTCGGCTCGGGGTTCTTCGGGCCATTCAGGTCATCACCCGGACCAGGCGGTATCAGGTGGACGATTTCGACCGGCTGCACCACGTTCAGGTAGCCGAACAGGCCGTAGAGAAAGATCTGCAGGATGCGCAGGAAGAAGTTGCAGGTCGTGTCGAACACGAGACCCACCAACGCGCCCAGGATGTCGAAGATTGCCGTTGTGGCGCGCACGAGCCCCGTCAGGATCGGCATGATGAGCTGGAACACCACCATGTAGGGCAACAGGCAGAAAAGCCCGACGGTGCCCAGCCACAGGCTGTGGAACCAATTATCGTTGGCGAGCGTGCGAAGGTTGTGCGGGCTCGGAAGCCAGATACGTCGGGGTTGCTGTTGGTTATCCACCTGCGTCTTCCTTTCCGTCCTTGCAGAGCTTCACGAGGTCGTTCACATCGAAATGCGGGCCGAAGATCCGGGCGCCGCGATACTTGAAGCCTTCCCGGGCGCGGTGCTCGAAGGAGCTCAAGCACACCTTGAAGGCGGCCGACACGATGCGGGACTCGCCCGCTTGCGTGCTGACCGACACCCATGCCGTGAATTGGATGTCCTCGCGGCCGGTGTAGATGTCCTTGTCGAGATACCAGGCGCGGATCAGGATGCCGTATTGACCGTCGACGCGGACCTCGAACTTGTAGCCGAAGAACTCCACTTCGTTCAGAAGTTCGCCGGCACGTTCGGCGAGTTGTTTTGCGTTCATTTACCCCTCGCCGCGAGCACGATGAGGATCACGATGCACAGCCAGGTCGTCCAGTGCAGGGTGACGGTAATCACGCGGCCGCCCGGAGCTCGGGAAGCGCGAAGTAGCCCATGCGCTTGCCGGCGAAGAACGCCTTCATCATCACGTCCACGTCGTATTCGGCGCTGTGCGCCTGGCTTTTGTCGTAGGCGATGCCGAGCGCGAAGCAGAGCTCGCCGAGGGACGGTGTCTTGCCGAACGGCGTCGCCCACTTCGCATCCGAGGTGTCGATGACCGGCGGGTTGGGCGCGGGCTGGCCCACGCGAATGAGCTCCGCGCGGATGAAAGGCAGGTCGAAGTCCCGGCCGTTGTGCCCGACCACGAAATGAACGGTGGAGAGAATCTTCGCCAGCTTCGGCGCGATGACCTCGAAAGTCGGCTCACCCGAGACTGCCTCGAAGGTAATCCCATGAACAGCTACAGCGTCGCCTGGCACCGCGCGCTGTGGGTTGATGCGCTGCACCCACTTGGCGAGCAGGGCCTCGGTTTCTACGTCGTAGAGCAGCGTAGCCACCTCGACCATGCGGTGCCCTTTGTCTTGCTCGAGGCCCGTTGTCTCGATGTCCAGGCCGCAGGCGACGATGCGACTCACTTCCAGAGCACCTTCCAAAGAGCGACAAGGGACTCACCCACGGTCGCGAACAGGCAGAGCACTAGGATCACGACGCAGGTCACGGCGAACTTGAAGCCATTGGGCTTCATGCCGTCGAACCAGGCGTCGATGCGATCCAGCGTTTTGAATGGAGCTTTCATCTATCCCTTTCCCTCTTGGGGCTTTTCCGAGCGGGTCAAACGGCCCGCCGGGAAAAGCCCCTGCGCGGTTCTCGCGCAGGGGTAAAGCATCGCGACTTGCTTTTGGCGCGTCGCGACGGGGAGGCTATTTGTCCATCTCGGCAAGGTCGTCTGCCGTGACGAAGCCCGAATCCGACGCGCGCTGCGACTCCTCGCTGCGCTCGGGAAGGACGATCTTGGGCTCGGCGTTCTCGGGAGCGACGAACTTCGGGAACTTGCCGTCGAGGCCGAGCTGGAGCAGTGTGACGAGCTCCACCGTGAGCAGTTCGCCCGTCCAGGTGGCCCGACCGCGGCTCTTGGTGCGAATGAGCAGACCCTCGACGCGTGACAGGTCGGCGCCCCGCACCTTACAGAACGCCCGGATCAGGTCGACCCGCGCCTCGAGATGGGCCTGCTTGCTGTTGAAGATCCAGTGCGGCTCGTAGACCACGTAGGAGACCTTGTCGTCGAGCTGGCCGACGACCTCCAGGTGCCAGCGCGGATACGCGGGGTCACGCCAGTGGAAGAAGTTGCCCGCAAGCGGGTCGGTGACCGACGCCGCATGGTGCGTAAGCGTGTGCTGGTCGGCGAACTTCGCGGCGAAGTGCCGCACGTTCTCCATGTTCTCGCCCACGACCGGGGTGAGGCCCTTGTATTTCGCGAGAATGTCCTGCGGGATGATGTTCATAGCCTCGTGCCGGTTAGTCGGTCAGTTGTGACTGATCTACTATAGCGACAGAAAGCTGGCCCATTCAGCCCGCCCGACGTTCCGCGTTTCGCCTGGCGACGTGCGCTTGGTAGAGCGGGTGCGTCTTGGCGAGAAATGGCGCGACCGCAAGGGCCTTGTCCAGAAACTCCCGACGCAGCGCCTCCTGTGCATAGTGGTATTCCGTGCGGAGCTGCTGAAGCTTGAAGAGTGTCTCGCAGCCTGACTTCGGCCCGGCGATGTGGATGGGGATAAAGCCCCCGCCGTAGCTCTCGACATAGGCGTAGCGCACGGTGCGCGTCTTGTCGTCCTTGTAGGGGTCGCTCGGATGACGCGGATGGGTCGGCAAACTCATGCTCTTGATCTTGCCGCCCAAGACGTAGGGGAACAGGTCGTATTTCCAAAACGCGAATTGTCCTTTCATGACACCCTTTCCACGTCCTGCGACGTGAACAGAAAAGCATCGAGCGGCGGCGCCAGGTCGACGTTCCAGCACTCGGGCTCGGTGTATGCCCGGCTGACGCCGGTGACGACGACGCCCTCGACCGCTGCGCGGGCCTCCTCTCGGGAGCGCAGGCGAACCTGGCCGAAGCCTGTGTTGGTCAGCCTGACCTTCATGCCCCGCTCGGGACGCCAGATGCGGCTCATTTGCGCAGCCCCTCACGCACTTTCATGAGGATCTTGCCGAGGTGGTTTTGTCCGCGACCGTTGCAGACGCCCCAAAAGGTGTCGCCCCACGTGTTGCCCTCGATCAGCTCGGCGTCGCCGGTCTCGAGGAGTTTGCGGGCAAGACCCGGATCGTTCTCGAATTTGGAGCGCACGAGGAGCTCCATCACTTCGAGCTTTATCGCATCCCAATCCGCCTGCATGTGGACCTTCCGGCCGCGATACTTCGCGATGCCTGGAGTTGGGGAGTCCATCACCCACGCCTTCTCCTCCGTCGAGCGCGTCTTGGCGGCCTGGTAACGGTGCTCCAGCGTCAGCCCATCCCGCTCGACGTAGAAGTTGGAGAGGAAGGCGTAGCGCCCTGAGAATTTGTCGATCTTCACTTTTCCACCCTGCAGTTGGAGCAATGACCGTCCGGCTCGTCGCCATCGAGCGGTAACATTTCATGAGACTCGGCCCACCAGCCGCAGCCGGGACACTTCTCGACGTTCTCGTTCAGCGCGGCCTCCTTCAGTTGCTCGGCCGACAGCTTGAGCCGGGAGCGCACGCGAATCTCACCATCGGCATAACTAGTGAGGTCGTCGATGTCCTTTGTAGAGAGCTTGGCGACCATCAAACCGTCTTGACCATCGCCTGCACGTAAAGCTCGTTCATGATCCTGCCGTTCGGTCCCCCGTTAGGACCGACCGCCCAGGCGACGGAGTGGTGAAGCGACCCGTGCGGCTGCCAGCCCTCCTCCAATAGATGCTTAATCTCCCTCTCGAGGCTGTCTGCGCTGCCGTGACGCAGGACCTTGTAGTCGGTGGCGATCACGTCCGCTCCCGGAAGAGCGCGGCGTCCACCAGAACGGCAGTGGCATCCTGCATCATGCCCATCGCCCCGCGCGGCCACATGTCGTTGTCGACGAGTTGGACGAAGTTGACCTTCTGTGAACGGTCGAACGGGTGGCCGTCCTTGATGACGACCGCGTCCACCGTGCCAAGGTCGTGACCGTGGCACAGCGGCGCGACTTTCATCGCCGCACCGCCCTCGAGCGGCTTGAACTTGTCACCCACACGGAGTCTGCCGAAGGGCAGGTAGTGGACGTTCATTGGTGTCCTTTCTTCTTGCCGAACCGCTTGCCCTCCTTCGGACCCTTCACGCACATCACCTGCTTGAGCGTGTGCAGGACCTCCACGAGATCGGTCTGCAGCGCCATGACCTCGTCGATGTTCTTGTAGGCGGCGGGAATCTCGTCGAGCACCGAGTCGTCCTTCGCGCACTCGACGCCTTTGGTCTGCTCGATCACGTCGGCGACGGTGAACAGCTTCTCCGCCGCGGTGCGCGTCATCTTGCGGCCGGCGCCGTGAGAGCAGGAGCAATAGCTGTCGGGGTTGCCCTTCCCGCGCACGATGAAGGACCTGGCGCCCATGCTGCCGGGAATGATGCCGAGATCGCCTTCACGCGCCCGGATCGCCCCCTTGCGGGTGACGTAGACGTTCTGCCCGAAGTGGTTCTCCAGCGCGATGTAGTTGTGGTGGCAGTTGATCGCTTCCTGCGTGACCTCGAACGGCTTCTTGATGTGGTGGCGCAGGTTGCGCAGCACCTCCTCCATCATCATTTCGCGGTTCAGGAAGGCATAGTCCTGCGCCCAGGACACCGCCGACACGTAGGCGTTGAATTCGGGCGTGCCCTCGGCGAGATACGCGAGGTCCTTATGGGGCAGACTGATGAACCACTTGTCGGCGAGCTCCTGCGCTTTCTCGATGAAGGCCCGCCCGATCATGTTCCCGATGCCGCGCGACCCGGAGTGGAGCATCACCCACACGTCCTGGTTCTCGTCGAGGCAAATCTCGATGAAGTGGTTGCCGCCGCCCAGGCTGCCGAGCTGCGCGATCGCCTTGCCGATGGAACGATCACCTATCGCGTCCGACACATCCCCGAATTGGTTCACGGTAAACATGCCGCGGTCGACCATGAGCTTGCGGTTCGCCTCGATCGTGTCGGGATTCCGGTGCTCGCTCATCCCTGTCGGGACGCCGCGCTCGATGCTGTGACGAATCTCGGCCAGGCTGTCGGGGAGGTCGCTCGCCTTGAGCGACAGACGTAGCGCGTTCATGCCGCAGCCGATGTCCACGCCCACCGCGGCAGGGATGACTGCCTTATAGGTGGGAATTACCGACCCGACCGTGGCGCCGATTCCAGCATGCACGTCAGGCATGACCGCGATGCCCTTCGGGTGGATGAACGGGAGCTTCGCCACGTTGAAGAGTTGCTCCATCGCGGTCTGCTCGATGTCCACACCGACCTCGCCCTTGCCGTCGACGAAAGGTGCGTAGTATTCGCCGGGGTTGGGGATGCGCTCCCCTACCCACGCCTTGATCTGCCGGCCGCCGTGATGAACGATGCGTTTCATCAGACCCGCCGGTATTCGCCAGGCATGCTGGTGCGCCAGACGGGGCCAGCCGCTATGGTGTCTTTGTGACCGATCGCCCGCAGTGCCTCCATCGCGCCGTCGAAGCGCATCTTGGCGTCGCGGAGTTCGCGCTGCAGCTCCTTGACTTGCTGCTCCAGCTCGCGCTCCCGCTGACGGGGCTCCTTGTCCTCGACCACCCTGTTTAGACGCAAGACCTCGTCATAGAGCCGCTGTTTCGTTGCCTCCATGTCCTTGAGTTGCCCCTCGAGGCGCGTGATCTTTCCCTTCAAATGTGCTTCGCTCATGATTCTCCTTAACTGAATAGAGGGGCGCCCTTGGAGAGCGCCAGCTTCCTCGCAAGCTGCTCAAACACCTGGCGGGCTTCGCCGGGTGTCGCACGCTCGATGACTGTGATGATCGGGTCGACGGTTTGGCTTGTCTGCGCAACGCGCACGGTGCTCTCCCCGGGTCTCCAATGCAGCATGAACAGCTTGCCCTCGCCCGTGCGATAGAGGATGCGGTAGGGATTTGGTTTCGGCGCTGGCCCGACGTGAAGGTGGCGGATCTCCGAGATCATGTCCATGATGCTCTTGGAGCACAGCCCGGACACCGCATTGAACAGGGTGAGCATGGAGCTCGCGAACTGCGCTTGACTGATCTTGCCCTGCTTCAATCCAAGCGCCAGACGTTCGCACTCCTCGAATGCCTTACGGTCGATCTCTTGCCGCATCGTGGGCAGCGCCTCATCGCGGCCCTGCTGGAACGCGACGCTGTTGGCGTAGTCGTTTGCTTCGCTCATTCCGATCCGCCTCCTACCGGGCGCATGGGGCATCCCTCGCAATACGAAGCGAGCGGGCCGCCGTCGCGGCAGCATCCCTTCTTCCTTCTGCGAGGTTGAATCTCCTTGAACACAGGTTCTTTCTTCGGGGTGCGCCCCCACGGCTTGCCTCTCGGTTTAGCTGGCATGGTCGTCGCCGCCGTCTGCTCGGCGCAGCGTCAGGATGTTCGCTGCGATGGCTTGCCCGCCGCTGGCGGAATTGTTGATCGCCACTTGCGCGGCGGCTTCGATGGCGTCATTCCAGCTATGCCCGGTTGCGGAGGGGACGCACAGCAGTTGCCGCGCTGCCTCGCGCACCGTCTCACAGTCCGTCAGCATGTCCGCGTCGAACAGGTTGGAAGCCGCTCTTTGCAGGCGCTCCAC
>Ga0196964_10001580_pt1 | contig 11494 bp, 3 predicted proteins | sample S1_10metaG_FD_148615 | JGI IMG/M metagenome (GOLD analysis project Ga0196964, IMG submission 148615) | Soil microbial communities from Anza Borrego desert, Southern California, United States - S1_10 | ecosystem: Environmental > Terrestrial > Soil > Desert | place: USA: California | collected... | reverse complement strand
GCTCTATGTAGCCAAGGGCCTCGGTTACCGTCCCAATTTGCTCGTCCGCGCGATTCAAACGGGGCAATCAAAGAACATCGGCGTCATCATCTCAGCCCAGAAAGCATTCGGCTCCGCATTGATCAGTGGGGTTCACGACGCGCTCAGTGAGCGCGATTATCTCCCGCTGGTGCACTGGAAAAACATGGTCGGCTATCCGAACCTTACTGTGCGGCGCCACCTTGAGATCGATGTCATTCACAGGCTGCTCGACCGCCGCGTAGACGGAATCATTCTGCTGCCAACCGACGAGTCCACCTCAGACGCTTATTTTTCCGAGGTTTGGAAGCGGGGGATCCCACTGGTCACGATCGACCGGAAAATGCGCAAGGGGAATTTTGATTTCGTCGGCACCGACAACACGACCGGCGGACGCCTTGTCGCAAGGCATTTCTTAGAACTAGGTCACCGCCGAGTCGGCCATATTTCGGCGAAGCACATCGGACCTTACGCCGAGCGGCGGGCTGCCTTCGAAGGCGCGCTGAGAGCCGGCGGCGCGACCTGTACCTCTTTTCTTGCGGACGAAGAGCCGAATCCGCTGCCTGCGATCGAAAAGTTCTTTAATCTTAAACCGTTGCCGACGGCGGTTTTTCTCGCTTCCGACTACTACGTGCCAGTCCTTTTTGCCAGCGCTGCCGCGCGCGGCGTTCGAATTCCTGACGACCTTTCGGTCGTCGGCTACGCGGACCTCCACTTCGCGAAATACCTGACCCCAGCGTTGACCACTGTTGCTCAAAATCCCTATGCAATCGGTCGGCGCGCGGCGACCACGCTGCTGCAGCGGCTTGAGCCCGGAAGCGAGGGTCCGCCCGTGGACATTCGTCTCACGCCCGAATTGGTTGTGCGCGGGTCGACCGCGAATCGCGCACTACAACGCTGACGTCATGCCTTCGGATGACAAACATTGGCCTGTAACGCTTGCACCGGACAGCTTTTCCGGGCGACATCACTAACTATTTTCGAGTCCATCTCCCATCGGCAGCGGTGTATCTTTCGCCAGCGCCCGACGCTGCGCGCCAATGGAGATCACACATGAAATTTTATCGAATGACAAGCCTCCTTTTATTGGCCGCACTTGGTCTTTCACTCTCAGCGGCGAATGGCGATCCGCAGGTCGGCACGGATCATCCGTGGTATTCAGGCGAACTGACCTGTTCGACGTGGGAGCGGCTGTTCGCTAATCAGGCGCAAATATTTAAGCGCGTGAAAGGCAAGGAACCGAAAAGCGACGAGGAGAAGGCCCTGGCGAGCTGGATGTGGCGCAACTACCACTACTGGCATGGCGAAGAAGGCGTCGAGGATCTCTGGAGCGCTGGGTGGAACAAAGGCGGCGCGGTCGAGACTCGCGATTACTGGAAAGGGCTTTTTGCCGATGGGTTCGGATTGTGCTTCGCCGCACACGAACAGTGGATCGCGGAAATGAATGTGCTGCTGGGTCATTGCCGCAGCCGCGGCGCCATGGTGACCGGCCATCATTCGTTTGAGGTCTGGCTCACCGGCGGCGAGTACAAAGAGGGCTCCTGGGCGCTGCTGGACCAGGATATTTCGACAGTGATTTACGATCTGGATGGCAAGAAGCTGCTGTCAATCGAAGAGATCCAGAAGAACCTCGACAAGCTGATCGACCGCGATTTCAAACCGGAGCGCCAGCAGGGCTGGCCCATGTCTCCTTATCTTGCGAAGCACTGCGCGGGCTACGCCGAGTATGGCGGCCAGGCGCCTCTGTCCGGTTACGCCAGCAACCCGCCGATGGTTCATCTGCGACGTGGAGAGACGCTTCGCCGCTACATCAAGCCCGGGCTTGCAGACGGGAAGACGTTCGTCTTCTGGGGGCGCAATTACAACGATGAGGGCATCCCCGGTCCACACCGCTGGGCGAGTTGGGTTGACCGGCCGGAACAGTTTTTCGGCGGCAAGGGCAAGCCGGGCCAAGCCTGGTACGCCAACGCCGTCTACACGTACGCACCCGACTTCAGCAGCGACGATTATAAGGAAGGCGTTATTGCCGAGACGAACGACCAGGTCACTTTTGAATTCTACACGCCTTACATCATCGCCTGCACGCCGCCGAACATGGAAAGCTGGGGCATCTACGACAAGGGAGGCAGGAACGGCCTTGTTTTGAACGGCAAAGCCTCCTGCGCGGTTTCTATCTCGACCGATCAGGGAAAGACCTGGCAGGATTGCGGCACGTTCACGGATGGCCTCGACCTTACTGATCGCGTGAAAGGCTTCCGCCAGTATCTGATCCGTTTCGCTGCGGGAGCAAAGGCGCTCGCGGGCAGCGGCCTGAAGATGACCACGGTTTGCCAGGCCAGTTCCTCCATCACTCCGCGTCTGAAAGACGGCGGGACGAAAGTAAGCTTCGCGTCCAGTGGCAAGGCAGTACTGAATGCAGGACCGTGTCTGGCTCAGGCACAGGCGCATGTTATCGAGGGCGGATTCAAGTCTCCTAACGTTACAATGGAACTTAAGACGCCGCGCAAGGAGCCCATCGTTGCGATTTACCCAGTCGCGCAGGTTCTGTCTTACTCACCGCCAAATCCAAAAGTGAAGTACCAGATCGACGCCTCTCTCGATGGTGGCAAGTCGTGGGAGGCTGTTGTTAAAGACTGGTCGATTCAGCACATGGGCTATCAGCCCAAAGGACACTGGTCGCAGAGCTTTGTGTGGGGGAGCAAGGAATTCAAAACAGCGGCGGACAGGGTTCGCGTGCGATTCAGCAACTCTGGTGGCATAGAGTTCATGCGCGGCGAGCTGCACCTAATTTATAAGATCCCGAAAGAAGACGGTACCAAGGTGACGTTCTGCTGGACCGACGATGCCGGTGAACATCAGAAATCGAACGTATTCGCGCCCGGCGACAAGTCCCCCGTGTGGGACTTGCCAACCGGCAGGAACGTCACGACACGCTGGGTGGAACTGGAGCCGGTGAAATAAACCGTAACAAGCGCAGGCTTATAGGAAGGATCATGGCACCGCGTGCGCGAGTTCATATGATTCCCGCTATATTGATGTAAGCTCATCCTTGTATGTAGCGTCTTGGCTCGTATGATGAAATGCTAACCTAATATTGAGTGAAGGGTCGGGGGAGACACCATGTTACTAAAGTTACTCTCTCTTATTTTACTAAGTGTAGCCTCGATCCACTTGGCAAATGCTGCAGCTCTGCAATTCGATTCAGACGATGTTGTCAATTTACCATTAGGCCAGACCGCCTATCCGCTCACCGGGTTTACCTGGGAGTGTTGGGCTCAATTCAGCACGCAAAACTCAAACATCTGTATTTCTGCTTTAGATACAGCATGGAGTCAAGATTTCTATCTCGGAACAACAGTGTCAAACGGCCAGAAAATTTTCTTCTTTTCAGTGCCAGACGACACCTTTAATGGGCCAGTTCGTAGCGTCAGGTTTATTCCGCCAGGGGGAGTCGTTAACAACCGTTGGTATCATCTCTGTGGAGTGGCTGATTATCCCGGAAATACAATCAAGCTGTACATTGATGGCGAGCTGGTTGACTCGGCTGCGTGGAATTTAACGCCGATGAGTCGCTATATGCCTGTGGCGATAGGCAAAAATCCCGGTGAGCCCGGTATCACCAGTTTTGTCGGCAAAATTAGTGATGTGCATTTCTGGAATTATCCGCGCTCGAGTGCTGAAATCGTTTCCGGAATGAATACATCCGTAACAGGCAGCGAAACTGGCTTGATTGCAGCGTACAACTGTGATGAGGGTTCAGGTCAGATCGTTAACGATCTGACGGCAAATGCGCGGCATGGAACTCTGGGCTCCAGTAATGCAGTAGAGTCAAATGATCCGGTGTGGTCAATCGAAACGCGTCCTGCTTATTCGTTACTCGTCTCCCCGTCTGCATTTCAATTTAACTATAATGTGAGTAGACCCACGATCGCGCCGCAAACATTCAGCGTATCGAAAAGTGGAAGCGGACCATTGAATTATACCATATCCGCGGATCAGCCATGGCTAACGGTGTCCCCCAATAGCGGAACACTTTCGAACAGTTCACAGAACATTCAACTGACCGTGTCACCAGCCGGGCTACCGGAAGGAGTCTATTCTTCGACAGTCACGATCAGCGCCTCCGGCGCAATTTCCAGAACGGTCGGCGTGACGCTGAATGTAACGGATCCACTTTGCGTAACTGCTCTTTCGTTTGTTCCTGGCAGCACCACAACTTCACCGCCAGCAAACATCACAGTATCATTTAATCGAAATGTAAACCCAGCAACCGTGAATAGCTCGACTCTTAGATTGCTTCGCCCAGGGCCTGACTCTGTTTTCGGCACTTCGGATGATGTCGCGGTGGTGCCCGACGCCCTGACCGTGACCGGAAGCACGGTGGATCTCGAATTATCAAGCACTCAGTTGCCCAATGACAGTTACCGGCTAATCCTTGGCACGGAGCCCGTGGCGCTGCCTGATTTGAAAGCCCACTGGCGGCTGGATGATCCTGGATCAACGCTCGTTGACTCCTCCGGAAAAGGCAACACCGCAACTGCAACCGGCACTCTGCAAACACCGGGGAAATACGGCATGGCACGAGCGTGCAACGGATCGAGTGCAGCCAGCGAATTTATTGATCTGAACTCTCAAGCCGAATTGAACTTCGCGGCTGGTGCGCCATTTACTATTTGCGGTTGGATTAAAACAACGGATGGCTTTGGCTCCATTGTCTCATTTCGCCATTCAGGAAATGATTTCCCGGTGATTGATATCAATGTTGGCTATAGCGGGGCTTTTACAAGCGCCGGTAGATTGATCACACTGATCAGAGACGACGGAGGAAGTACGGGATTCGCACAGGCCGTTGGCGGGCTAGTCAACGATGGCAACTGGCATCATTTTGCTGTGACCCGCAATTCAGGTAATTCAATTTCACTTTATCTGGATGGCGCATTCCAGCAATCGGCGAGCGGAGCGCGGTCAGGCGGATCAATTACAACGAACTTAAGGTCCCTGGGCCTGGAAAGACGTTGGATGCTGACAGGCCACAGTACTGACGATAATCGTTTTATAAATGGTAGTATCGATGACGTACGCGTTTATGGCAGCCAGTTATACCTTGTCGAAATTCAAAAACTGGCTTCTCTCTCTACTATCGCAGATGCTAATGGCAATTTGCTTGATGGAGAGATAAATATAGATTTTCCCTCCGGGAATGGTGCGCCGGGCGGTGATTTCATTGCGAACTTCATCTTGACTCAGCCGCAGCAATCGATCAACTTTCCGATCCTGCAAGATCAAGTTTATGGTGCTTCGCCTATCACATTGGCTGCAACCGCCAGCTCTGGTCTGCCGGTTTCATACAGTGCAACTGGACCTGTTGTGCTTGCGGGTAATACGCTCACTATCATTGGTGCAGGCAACGTCACTGTTACTGCCAGCCAGGAAGGCAATGAAAGCTTTGCCCCGGCACCAACTGTGCAGCGGTCATTTTCTGTAGCTCCGGCAAGTCTAACAATCTTCGCTGCCGACAAGAGCAAGTTATATGGCGATGCCTTGCCGATATTGACTGCTGTTTATTCTGGATTTGTCAACGGCGATGCAGCTACGGACCTTGACGTTCCTCCGACGTTATCAACTATTGCTGATGAGACCAGTTCAGTCGGCAACTACCAGATAATTGCCAGTAGCGCTTCCGATGCAAATTACACAATTAGTTTTATCAATGGTACGCTGAGCATCATTCCTGCTTCGCTTGTGATAATCGCCGACAATAAGTTTAAAATCTTTGGCCAGAGTAATCCGACCTTCACAGCTACGTATATTGGGTTTGTTAACGGCGACAGTGTCGGAAGTTTGAACACACCCGCGACGATTACGACCAGCGCCGGGGTTAATAGCAATGCCGGCACGTATGCGATAGTTGTAAGCGATGCGTCGGACCCGAATTATGACGTCCATTTTGTCTCAGGAGTGCTGGAGGTAACTGCTGCAAGCCAGTTGATAACCTTCACATCACTTGCAAATAGGACTTTTGGGGACGCGCCGTTTACATTAAGCGCCACAGGCGGAGCCTCAGGTAATCCGGTTACATTTGCTGCAACCGGGCCTGCGACCATTACTGAAAATACAGTTACAATCACTGGGGTGGGGTTGGTGACGGTGCGAGCATCGCAAGCTGGAAATGGCAATTACCTTGCCGCGCCGGACGTCGATCAAAGTTTCATTGTGAATCCAGCGGCGCAAACGATCAATTTCGGCGTATTGGCCGATAAAACATTTGGAGAGGCTGCTTTTGACGTGAGCGCCACAGGCGGAGCGTCAGGTAATCCGGTGACATTCGCCGTCAGCGGCCCGGCAACGGTAGTGGGAAGCACTGTTACGATTACCGGCGCAGGCCTGGTAACAGTTACGGCTTCACAGGCGGGTAATGCGAATTACCTCGCCGCTGCTGACGTAAGCCGCGCTTTCAATGTTGCCAAGGCCGCACAGACGATCAGCTTCGGAGTCTTGGCTGATAAGACGTTTGGAGAGGCTGCTTTTGACGTGAGCGCCACAGGCGGAGCGTCAGGTAATCCGGTGACATTCGCCGTCAGCGGCCCGGCAACGATAGTGGGAAGCACTGTTACGATTACCGGCGCAGGCCTGGTAACCGTTATGGCCTCACAGGCGGGTAGTGCCAATTACCTCGCCGCAGCTGACGTAAGCCGCGCGTTCAACGTAGCCAAGGCGACACAGACGATCAGTTTCGGCGTATTGGCCGATAAGACGTTTGGAGAGGCCGCTTTTGACGTGAGCGCCACAGGCGGAGCGTCAGGTAATCCGGTGACATTCGCCGTCAGCGGCCCGGCAACGTTAGTGGGAAGCACTGTTACAATTACCGGAGCAGGCGTCGTAACTGTTACGGCCTCACAGGCGGGTAATGCCAATTACCTCGCCGCAGCTGACGTAAGCCGCGCTTTCGTTGTAGCCAAGGCCGCGCAGACGATCAGCTTCGGAGTCTTGGCGGACAAGACGTTTGGAGACGCTGCTTTTGACGTGAGCGCCACAGGCGGAGCGTCAGGTAATCCGGTGACATTCGCCGTCAGCGGCCCGGCAACAATAGTGGGAAGCACTGTTACGATTACCGGGGCAGGCCTGGTAACCGTTATGGCCTCACAGGCGGGTAGTGCCAATTACCTCGCCGCTGCTGACGTAAGCCGCAGCTTTGCTGTCGCTAAGGCAACACCGGTAATTACCTGGGCCAATCCAAACGACATTCTATCCGGTACGGCACTTAGCGCAGCGCAGCTGAACGCAAGTGCCAGCGTTGCTGGCGTTTTCAGCTACTCTCCGACTTTCGGCACAGTGCCCGCCCGCGGATCGAACCAGCCGCTAAACGTCTCGTTCACTCCCTCGGATTTCGTAAATTACAATGCTGGAGCAGCGAGTGTGAGCATCAACGTGCTGAATGCCGATCCAACGCTGAGTTCCGTGAGCGCGACACCGAATCCAGCAACTACCGGATCTGCGGTGGCGTTCTCTGCTGCGGCCAGCGACATCGATGCTGACTCGCTCATTTACACGTGGGATTTTGCCGAAGGCTCCAAGGCATCGGGTCCGAATGCAAGTCACACTTACAGCGTTCCTGGCACTTATGCGGTGGTGCTCAGTGTCTCCGACGGACAAGGGGGGACGGTGAGTTCCACTATTCCGCTTGTGGTGTCCGCACCTGCTTCTGCTCCTGGCGCTCTGGACAGCGATGGAGATGGTTTCACGGACGCTATCGAAGCGGCCTCCGGCTCCTCGGCGAGCAGCGCGATCGAAACGCCGTTGGGTGGTGCGAAGTCGACAAATCCGCTTCCGCTTGCGGATGCCAAGCTGAAAATAAAATTGAACTTTAGCAAGCCCGGTACGAGCGATGCCATCACGCTGGCCGGCACATTGCTATTACCCGATGGCTTTAAGCTTCCTGGATCGAAACTCTTGGTGGACGTTGGCGGCGTGGCAAAGAGCTTCACGCTGGGAGCAACTGGCAGCGTCAAGGTGGGCAATGATTTGGCCGCCGTAAAGAGCAAAGGCACCTCAGCCCGAACCGCAAAGTTCGTTGTGAAATTGAGCAAAGGCAATTTCGCATCAACTCTGGCGCCCATGGGTTTGACGTCAGCGGATGCAAACAGTACCAGCGTAAACGTGCCGCTCATGATTATTCTGGGCGATGTCACTTTTGTGAAAATTCATCCACAGATCTATAGCGCCAAAACTGGAAAGACCGGTGCTACAAAGGACAGGAAATAATTTAAGCGGTGGCTGCGTGGCGCGATGGCGCCAGTGCCCCGTTATGAGCCGTAGATCGAGCGCGACGCTCCACATTCTCACGAGCGCGGCAATCAATGTTTACTTAAGTTTTGGAGTATACCGCGAGCACCGCCTGCAATGCGTCAAAATCGATGGGCTTGACGAGATGCTGGTCGAATCCGGCTTCGCGTGAGCGCCGCCGATCTTCCTCCTGCCCCCAGCCTGTAAGAGCTACGAGACGAAGTTCTTTATTTTCAGGGCGTTGCCGGACCAACCGCGCCGCCTCACAACCATCCATACCCGGCATTCCAAGGTCCATGAAGATAATCGTGGGCCGTAAGGTTTTTATGGATTCAAGAGCAGTCTTTCCGTCATAAACAACCTGAACATCCGCGCCCAGAAAGTTCAACATCATTCCCAGGCTGTCGGCTGAATCTTTATTGTCATCTACCACGAGGATTCTGCAGATAGCCGGATCGACTTCGGACTGCGCTGCCGGCTGTTCACTGTCCTTGAACTCCTGTTTCGTGGCAATTGGCAGCCGGATGGTAAACTCACTGCCGCAGCCAACTCCATCACTTTTTACCTCAACCTCGCCACCATGCATCGTAACAAGCGAGCGCACTAATGAGAGGCCAATGCCCAACCCGTCCTGGGTGCGTCGCAGCGGATTCTCGACTTGCACGAACATGTCGAAAACTCGAGTAATCATGTCGCGGGGAATGCCGATGCCGGTGTCGCGTACAGAAATGGAGACCTTCTCGTTTTCAACACGCGCTGAGAGTACGATGCGGCCGCCGCTTTCCATGTACTTTGCTGCATTGTTCAGCAGATTTGAGAGCACTTGCGACAGGCGAACGGCATCTCCTTCGACATAGATCGGGTCTTCAGGCACCGAGATGCTCAGGCTGTGCTTGCCGCTCTCGATGAACGGTTTACTTGTTTCTACCGCGTGATGCACGATCGCCGAAATCGAAAGACGTTCCTTCTTTAATTCAATTTTTCCACGGCTGATCCTGGACACTTCCAGCAGGTCGTCGACAAGCCGAACTAGATGCGCGACCTGGCGTTCCATCATCTGGTTTACTCTCGAGGCGGCCGCCGGGTTCTGACCGGCCATTCGCAGTACGTGCAGGCTATTTCGAATCGGCGCCAGTGGATTGCGAAGTTCATGCGCAAGAGTAGCCAGGAATTCGTCTTTTCGGCGATCTGCCTCCTTCAATTGCCGCTCAGCATGCTTTAATGCAGACATGTCCTGAAAGACATTAATGGCTCCGACAACCTGGCCCGCGTCATTGCGGATTGGATCGATGCTGACAAGCGCGATAAAACGCGAACCATCTGGACGTTCCACTTCTACTTCAATGTTTCGGAATGCTCGTCCTTCTCGAAGAGCAATTTCCATTGGACACTTTTCGTGGGGCAGAAATGAGCCGTCCAGGGTGTAGAGTTTGTGTGATCCGCAGTAGCGGTCGGCGCTTTCACCGGTGTTTGGAACCCGTCCCCAGAGTTTCACCGCCTGCTCATTCCAGTACGTGAGCTTTCCAGAGGGCGCTTCGCAGGTGTACACTCCCACTGGAAGCAGCCTTAACAGGTTTCTAAGCTCCTCCTGGCTTTGGCGAAGTTGGGCTTCAATCTTCTTGCGCTCAGAAATGTCGCGGGCGACTTTCGAAGCACCAATCAGGTTGCCGGACGTATCGCGTAGCGGCGAGACGGAAAGCGAAACATCGATGCGTTTCCCATTTCTAGCGACCCGGACCGTTTCGTAGTGTTCAAGACGGTCCCCGCGCGTTAATCTTTTAAGAATGTCAGACTCTTCAGCCATCCGATCGGGAGGAATAATCATCGAAATATTCCTGCCCACCGCCTCTTCAGCGGAGTAGCCGAAAATGTGTTCGGCGGCAGAATTCCAGGAACGGATTTTTCCTTCCAATGTCTGACTGATAATCGCGTCGTGTGAGCATTCGACAATTGCCGCCAGAATGGCCCGGTCTCGCTCCGCCTGTTTCAGATACGTAATGTCGCGCGTAAAGCACCGGGAATAAACGAATTCTCCACTCTTGAAGTGTCCGTTCGAGTGAATCAATACATCCTTGATTGAACCGTCTTTGCAGCGCAGTTGCGCCGGATGGTTCAACAGGTTTTCGCCCTTTCCCAGCCGGCATAGAATGTTGTCAAGGGCTGCTCGATCTACGTGAAAATCGCCGATGTGGCGGCCGATATACTCGTTTGCTGCATAACCAAGCAATTCAAGCTCAGCTTTGTTTGCCCAGAGTATTTTTCCATCAGAACCTACCTTATGGATGCACTCCAGCGCATTCTCAAGAAAGTCGGACAGCTCGCGTTCGGCTTCGGCCCTTCGTTGAGCCTCCGCTTTCATATGCTGCGCATCGTGCTGCAGGCGAGCGATCATGCTCAGTCGCTCTACGGGGGTAGCCAGTTCCGAGTAACTTTCAGCGGGGATAACCTGCGAGTGGCAATCACAGACATCTGCAAGCGACGGCCCGTCTGTGTGCCCGCTGAAGCCTTTCATGGGATACGCACAGAACAACGAAAACGAGTGATGTCGCGCCAGGTCGTTCCACAATGCTTCGAGCTTGCAGGCGCCGGTGCGATTGCCGGCGTCCCATAAAAGCGCCACCATTTCTCCAAACGCTCGCACTTTTGGCCAGCGCTTCTGCAAGTCTCTGATTACGCCGCCCACCACGTCATCGAATTTCTTGGCGTCAGGTTCTGTGCCAGTCATAAACCCGGCGAGAGTCTCTTCAGCATCAAGAAGGACGCACTGCGCCCTTGCTTGCGCCAGCGGGAGATCACAGTTTTCGTGAGCCAGTAACTTATTGATGTGTTCGCGATGCAGTGGGGTGGCAATGATCGCAACGCCTTCACCAGCACTTAAAGCGTTTTTGACATAGGCTGAGACTGACGTTACCAGCGCCGAATCGTCTTCGTAAAACTGTACGAAGTGGGCTCGGTCTTCCATAACGCTCCAGTCGAGCTTAGGTGCAAGCAGTGGCACAGAAGAGCTCGGCTGCCGGACTCCGACAGCTTTGGTTGATGATCCGGAAAATTTCGGGTTTCGTTGTGCCGAGTCCATCAAGTTGTACCAGCATCATTGCCGAATTTAAATCTTAGACACACGCACTTGGAAGGCAATAGGAAAGATTGGAGATGTTCACCTAAGGATTGCAAGAATAGGGAATTGTATCAAATT
>Ga0196964_10001579_pt1 | contig 11494 bp, 12 predicted proteins | sample S1_10metaG_FD_148615 | JGI IMG/M metagenome (GOLD analysis project Ga0196964, IMG submission 148615) | Soil microbial communities from Anza Borrego desert, Southern California, United States - S1_10 | ecosystem: Environmental > Terrestrial > Soil > Desert | place: USA: California | collected... | reverse complement strand
GGCCATGACGGTCAGCGTCCACACGAACCAGTCCGCCCTGGTCGCGCTCCAGAACCTGAACAAGACCAACGACCAGCTGGCCGAGGTCCAGAGCCGCATCAACACCGGCTACAAGGTCGGCGGGGCCAAGGACAACGCCTCGGTCTGGGCCGTCGCCCAGGGCCAGCGGGCCGACGTCGGCGCCCTGGCGGCGGTGAAGATGAGCCTGGATCGCGCCACCTCCATCGCCGACGTCGCGATGGCCGCCGGCGAATCGGTCTCCGACCTGCTGATCGAGCTGAAGGAGAAGGTGGTCGCGGCGATGGACCCCTCCATCGACGCCAACTCGCGCGCGGCGCTGAACTCCGACTACAAGGCGCTGCTGCGCCAGGTCGGGCAGGTGATCGAGAACGCCGAGTTCGACGGCGCCAACATCCTGAACGGCTCGCTGGCGACCAGCATTCGCTTCCTGGCCAACGCCGACGCCGATTCGTTCGTGACGCTGGGCGTGAAGAACATGAGCCTGGGCGGCGCGATCATCACCATGGCCGCGACCTCGTCGATCAACACGGTGACCAACGCCACCGCGGTGCTGTCCCAGCTGAACGCCTCGATCAACAACGTGAACTCCGCGCTCGGCGACGTCGGCGCCCACGCCAAGCAGATCGAGGCGCACAACCGCTTCGTCTCCAAGCTGGTGGACACGCTGGAGAGCGGCATCGGCAATCTGGTGGACGCGGACCTGGCCAAGGAGACGGCCAAGCTGCAAGCCCTGCAGGTGCAGCAGCAGCTGGGTGTGCAGGCGCTGTCGATCGCCAACTCGGCGCCGCAGATGATCCTGTCGCTGTTCCGCGGCGGCTAGACCCGGCTCACGACCCCGTAGCCCGGCGCGGCGCCTCCTGCACCTCGGCGGGGGGCGCCGTTTCCGTTCCGTAGGTCTGGGCCAGCAGGGTTTGCAGGCCGCGCGCGTCCAGCCGGTACGCCGGCTTGCGGGGCAGGGCTATGCGCGCCTGGGCGATCACCGCGGCCAGATCGGCCGGCTCGGTGTCGCCGCCGCGACGGAAGCGGGCGATCAGGCGTTCGAACAGGGCGCGCAACGGACTCATGCGACCTTCACCGGGACTGGAAACCACAGGCGGCAAACGCGTCCGGCGAAGCCGCGTTCCGGCGAACCCGGGCACGTTTGCGTGCGTTAGGCGCGACGGGGTGCGTCTACCTGCGCGCTGAGCCATAGTCACCGGCATGATCGAGCTTCGCGACCTGAGCGACGACGACTGCGAACGCCTGTTCCTCTGGCGGCGCGAGCCCGAGGTTGATCGCTGGATGTGCGGCCGCGCCGCCCAGACCTTCGACGAGCACCAGCTCTGGTTCGACGCCTTCCGGTCCAACCCGGACGTGAAGGGCTGGATCATCACCCGACTGGGCGCGCCGGCCGGATTCCTGACCCTGACCGGCCTGACGAGCTGTCACCGCCACGCCGAGTGGGGCTGGTACGTGGGCGAGGCGGACGCACGGGGCAGGGGGGTCGGCCGCGCCGCCCAGGCGCTGGGGCTGGACCGCGCGTTCGGCGAGCTCGACCTGAACAAGGTCTGGGCCGAGGTGCTGGCCGATAACGAGGTGGCGCTGAAAGCCCAGGCCGCCGCCGGCTTCCGCCGCGAAGGCTATCTGCGCCGCCACGCCCGCAAGGACGAGGCGTACCGCGACGTGGTGCTGCTGGCGATCCTGGCCGACGAGTGGCGCGAGCGGCGCGGCGCCTTCATGGCCTCGCTGGCGGCCTCGCGGCTGATCGCGGCTTAAGCTCTCGTCAGCGAATCTGAACGAAACTCGGCGGGTGATCACCTTCGACACCAGCCTGCTGCTGGGTCTCTACGGCCCGACCCCGGCTGCGGCCGGGGGCGCGGCCGCGCGCAGGAAGACCGATCCGACTCCGCCCTGGGACCCGAAGGCCGCCGCGCCGCAGGCCAGCGATCTGGTCAAGGCCGCGCTGGCCGGGCGGCGGTTCATCGACCCGACCGGGGCTAAGCTGGACGTGCCGGGGGCCAGCCAGGACTACCGCCAGCTGTTCGCCCTGTATCAGGGCCTGAACGCCCTGCACGGCCTGGCCGAGCGGATGGACGCCAAGGGCGTGGACGCGCTGGAGCGGGCGCAGATCCAGCGCCGCTTCGCCTCGGGCCTGGACGAGGTCGGCGACTTCGTAGAGGCCCTGAAGCTGGAGAAGCTGCGGCTGGTCCGCGGCGAGGCGGCCGAAAAGCTGAAGAGCCAGTCCGGCGTCCGCCGAGACAAGGCCGAGTACGTGGGCGCGGTGCTGCACCAGGGCTCGGCCGACGCGCCCGTGGCGGCGTTCCAGGGGGACGTGCGCTTCTCGATCACCGTCGCCAAGCTCGGCGGCCCGGTGCAGGTGAACGTCGATCTGGCCGACATGGGCTCGACGCCCCGCACCATGTCCAAGGTGATCGAACACCTGAACGGCAAGCTCCAGGCCGCGGGAGTCCAGACCCGCTTCCAGCGCGAGCGCATTCCCGGCGCGCCGCAGACGATCACCGCCGGCGGCAAGACCGTGACCCTGCCCGCCACCGCCGACCGCTACGCCCTGAAGGTGAAGGGCGCCACAGGCGAGGCGGTGGCCTTCTCCGCGCCCGAAGCCGCCGACGCGGTCTATCTGGCGCAGCGGGCGGGCAAGGCCGAGGGCGGCGTCCAGCAGCTGCTGAAGTTCCAGACCGACCTGAACGGCGGCGCCGCGCCGCCCGCGGCCGCCTCGCGGGTCGGCGAAACCCACTGGGTGGACGGCCGCGCCTTCCAGGCGACGCTCGGGCCCGAGATGGAGACGGTGCGCGCGACCGCCGCCGGGCCGGACGGCGCGGTGTGGATGCTGGCCGACCTGAAGGGGACCGCCGCCGGTCAGCCGATCAAGGGCGAGCGCGACGTGGCCCTGCTGAAGTACGACTCGGCCGGCAAGCTGATGTTCGCCCGCACGCTCGGGGCCGCCGAGGCCGCGTCCGGCTACGCCCTGTCGGTCGCCGCCGACGGCAAGGTGGCGGTGGCGGGCTCGGTGACCGGCGCGCTCGACAAGGGCGACGACGGGCTGGAGGCGAAGAAGGCCGACAGCTTCGTCACCGTGTTCGACGCCGAGGGCGAGGAGCTGTGGACCCAGCGCCGCGGCGCCCGTGAGGCCGACGAAGCCCGCGCGGTCGCCTTCGGGCCTGGGGGCGAGGTCTACGTCACCGGCCGGGCGCTGTCGGCCATGCCGGGCGGCGGCTCCGCCTCGGGCGGCTGGGACGGCTACGTCCAGGTGTTCAGCCCGACGGCCGCGACCGCGACCACGCCGGCGTCGGCGGCGCTGAAGACTGTAGTCCAGTTCGGCGGGGCCGGGTCGGACCGCGGCGCGGCGGTGGCCGCCGACGCGACCGGTTTCGTCGTCGCCGGCGTGGAGAACGGCCACGCGGTGCTGCGCCGCTACGCCCTGAACGCCTCGGGCCCGCCGACCCTGGTCGCCAGCCGCAACCTCGGCGAGCTGCAGGGCGGGGAGGTGACCGGCGTCGTCATCGACGGCAGCCGGGTGATCGTCACCGGCACGGCGCGCAACGCGGGCTTGTCGGCCGGAACCGTGACCCGCGCCCACGGCGGCGGCGCGGACGCCTTCGTCGCCTCCCTGGACGCGGGCCTGACCGCCGGCGCCGCGGACCGGCTGACCTGGTACGGCGGCGCGGGCGACGACGCCTCGGCGGCCATGACCGTCTCCGGCGGCAAGGTGTGGCTGACCGGCAAGACCTCGGCCGACCTGCCGGGCCAACCCAAGATCGGCGCCCAGGACGGCTTCCTGGCGCGCCTCGACCCGACCACCGGCGCGATCGAGTGGTCGCGGCGCTTCACCGCCAAGGACGGCGAGGCCGCCCCGGCCGCGATCGCGGTGCAGGCGGGCGGGGCCAGCGTGCTGGACCGCCTGGGCCTTCCGAAAGGCGCGCTCGACTACGCCGACTCCAAGCGGGTGGTGGCGGCCACCGCGATCCGCGCCGGCGACCGCTTCTTCGTCAAGGGTTCGGAAGGCGGCGCCGCGCGCTCGGTGAGCGTCGAGGCCGCCGACACCCTGGCGACCCTGGCCCGCAAGATCGAGCGCGCGTCCGGCTTCCGGGCGAAGGTCGAGGTGGTCAAGGATGGCGACTTCGACCGCCTGCAGATCAAGGCCCGCGACGCCCGCGGCTCCATCGAGGTGCTGTCCGGCGAGGTCGGTCGGGACGGCCTGGCGGCGCTCGGCCTGTCCGAAGGCCTGGTCCGGCCCAAGGTCGCCGAGGACGAGACCGACGAGCGCCCGCCGGTCTACGGGCTGAAGCTGTCGCGCGAGCTGCGGCTGGACTCCAAGGAGGCGATCAAGGCGGCGGTGACCGCTCTGTCGGGCGCCCTGTCGGTGGTTCGCACCGCCTATCGGGACCTGGCGAACGCCGGCAAGCCGCCGACGCCGAACCTGAACGGTCCGGTCCCGGAGCATCTTCAGGCCCAGCTCGCCAACTACCGGGCCGCGCTGGAGCGCCTGGGCGGTTGACGCCCTCCATCACGTGAGCGTTATTGGGCCCCGGCGGGGCGCACGGCTTAGGCGGACCAGTATGGAATTCCCGAAAGACAAGCGGGTCGTGATCGGCCTGGGCGCGGGCGCGGCGGTGCTGGCCGGCGTGCTGATCGCCGCCCTGGCCATGGGCGGGCGCGACAAGACCCCCGAGCCGTCGCCGGCCGCCAAGGGAGGGCTGGAGATCTCGGTCAGCGAGACCCCGACCATCGACCCCAGCCGCCAGCTGCGCTGCTTCGTCAACGGCCAGTTCATCGGCATGGCCACCCTGGCCGACTGCGCCCGCCGCAACGGCGTGGGCGCCCAGGCGCTGGACGTGGGCCTGGACGAGACCGGCAATCTGGTCGCGGCCGAGACCGGCTCGCTGGCCCCGCCGCCGGTGGCGCCCACCCCGGCCGAGATCGCCCCGTCGCCGGAGCCCGACCTGGACCCGGGCCTGCCGTCCTCCGGTCCCGAGGCCCCGGTCGCCGACGCCGGCCCCGGCGGCACCTGCCTGCGCCACCTCGGCGGCGAATGGCGCCAGCTGTCCGAGAACCTGTCCCTGAACGCCTGCGTCCAGCTGCTGTTCGCCGGCCGCTGCGAACGGCCGGGCTCGGCCGCCTACGGCCGCTGGGGCGACTCCACCCTGCGCCTGGTCCCCGGGCGCGTCGAACAGCAAGGCCCCGGCGGCGAGTTCCGCACCCTGGTCGAGCAGGGCCGCGGTTGCAGCCTGCCGCAGATTCGCTGAAGGTCAGACCTATGAAGCGCCTCGCCCTGGCCGCCCTGGCCGCCGCCGTTCCCGCCCTGTCCGCTTGTCAGCAGACCGTACAGGCCCCGACCGACCCGGGCGTCTGCTGGCACTACGTCGAGGAGGACGACGGAAAGCCGCGCTTCAACAAGGTGGCCGACGGCCAGCGCTCGATCGAGTTCTGCGCCGCGCGGCTGGAAGAGATGCGGGTCAACTTCCTGCGCTTCGGCAGCTCCCGGCGCGAGATCGTCGGCGCCTACCAGGGCCGCTTCATCTTCGTCGACCGGGCCGGCATCTCCACCGCCGAGAGCCTGGACGGCGGCCGCTACACTCTGCTGGTGCGTACCGGCGACGGCCGTCTGGCGGCCCCGGGCTCCATGCCCATGCGGCCCGAGGACATGCGCTGAGTCCAGGCTTGCGGACCAGAACGGAATGTGAACAGTTAACGCTTTCCGTTTGCGTCCCGCGCGCCCCCCGATAGGGTGCGCGCCGACTTCCGAATCCAAGCAGAAAGGCTGAGCCGATGGCCGGCAGCGTCAACAAGGTGATCCTGGTGGGCAATCTCGGGAAGGATCCCGAGATCCGGACCCTGAACTCCGGCGACCGGGTCGCCAACCTGCGCATCGCCACCTCCGAGCAGTGGCGCGACAAGCAGAGCGGCGAGCGCAAGGAGAAGACCGAGTGGCACTCGGTCGTGATCTTCAACGACAACCTGGTGAAGGTGGCCGAGAACTACCTGCGCAAGGGCTCCACCGTGTACATCGAAGGCGCGCTGCAGACCCGCAAGTGGACCGACCAGCAGGGGGTGGAGAAGTACTCCACCGAGATCGTGCTGCAGAAATTCCGCGGCGAACTGACCATGCTGGGCGGCCGCGGCGGCGGCGCGGGCGAGGGCGCCGGTTCGAGCGGCGGCTACGGCGGCGACGACTACGGCGGCGGCTTCACCCCGGGCCCGGCCGCCCGCAGCTCCGGCCCCAAGGAAAGCTTCCCGATCGACGACGACATCCCGTTCTGATCGGGATCACCACACCGCGTCGGCGAAATGGTCCAGGATCACGCTGTCGGCGGTAACCAGCTTGGCGCCGGACGCGATCGCGTCGGCCACGATCAAACGGTCGAACGGGTCGCGGGTCCAGCCGAGCGACCCGGCCTCGGCGGCGACCCGGTTGAAGGGGCTGGGCGAGAGAACCAGACCGTATCGCTCGCCCAGCGCCTCGATCAATTCGTGTGGGAGCTCATTTCGGCGACCTCCGCCTTCGTAGAGGATCGCCAGTTCCACCAGGACCGCGCCCGATACGGTCGGCCTCTCGTTTTCCAACGCTCGCAGCGCGTCGCGGCTGAGCCTCCTTAGTTGGTTGCGATGCAGCCAGATGACGATGTTCGTATCGAGATGAATCACCGGTCGGCATTCGACCACTCGGCCTTCCACTCGACCAGCCACTCCTCGCCCGCGTTCAGTTCGCGCCGCTCTCCTCCGTCATTCGAGGAGCGTCGTCACGCGCCTCCGCCAGCGCCTCGGCGATCGCGGCTTTCCACCGCCGCTCAGGCGTTTCCTGCTTCTGACTTTCCGCCGGCGGAGCCTGGATCAGCACCTTGCGGCCCTTGCGCCGCACCACCAGCGGCTCGCCGGTCTCGATCGCCCGATCGACCAGCTTGAACAGGTTCTTGCGCAGTTCGGTCAGGGTGACTTCGGTCATATGTACAGGGTGGGCGCGCGACATGTACATGTCAACGCCGTCTCCGCTCGCGCACCGCTGAGCCGCGGGGTGGCGCTTGGCGGGCGCGTCGGCCAAGCCGCCCCTGTGGTCGTGAACGGTAACCGGAGTTGAAGCGCGCGCGGCGCCGATCCGCTCTATGAGCGGGACGACTGCATGTCCGACACCTCCCGCCTCTCCGTCCTCGAAATCGCCGCGCTCGCCCTGATCGTGCTGGTCTGGGGCGTGAACAACGCCGCGGCCATGGTGGGCACCCAGGTGTTGCCGCCGCTGCTGATGGGCGCGTTGCGCTTCGGCGTGGCGGGAGTGTTCCTGATCCCGTTCGTGCGGCCGCCGTTTCCAAACCCGAAGAGTCTGCTGCTGCTGGTGCTGTTCGGCGGGCCGATCCACTACGGGCTCGTCTACCTGGCCTTCGCCATGGCCCATGATCTCAGCCCGATCGCGGTAAGCCTGCAGCTGTGGATCCCGCTGACGGTGCTGTTCGGCTGGTGGGTGCTTAAGGAGCGGCCGTCCGGGCCGGCGGTGGCGGGGCTGGTGGTGTCGTTCGCAGGCGTCGCGGTGATGACCGCCGACGCCCGGGCGCTTCGGGACTGGGACGCGATCCTGGTGGGCCTGGCCGCCAGCGCCGCCTGGGCGCTCTGCACCGTGCTGGCGCGGCGCACGACCAGCACGCCGCCGCTTAAGATGCAGGGGCTGCTGGCGCTGGGCACGGCGCCCACGCTGGGGATCGCGACCTTCGTGTTCGAGCCCGATCCGATCGGCGCCATGGCGCGGGCCGACGCCCTGATCTGGGCCTGCGTGCTGTGGGCGGGGCTGGCCTCCAGCCTGTTCGCCACCGCGCTGCTGTTCTGGCTGATCCAGCGGCGCGAGGCCGGGCGGGTCACGCCCTACCTGCTGGCCACGCCCGTGGTGTCCGGCGCCATCGGCGTGGCGTTCATGGGCGACGTGCTGACCGCCCAGATCGTGGCCGGGGCGGTGATGACCATCGGCGGCGTGGCTCTGGTCGCCCTGGCGGAAGCCGGCCTGAAACGCCGCTCGGCCCGCGCCCAGGCGGTCGCCGCCGACGCGGGCGCCTGACTCACCAGTCCAGCGTCCCGAACAAGGCCGCGTAGACCTCGATCCCGTCCCACAGGTTCTGCAGCCGCAGGTTCTCGTTGACGCCGTGCTGGTTGTTGTCGTGGTTGACCATGGGCACGATGATCGCCGGCGCGCCCAGGGTGTCGGTGAAGATCGAGACGGGCAGGCTGCCGCCCAGCATCGGCACTTCCAGCACCGGCTCTCCGACCGCCGCGGAAACGACCTTCGACACCGCGCGCGCGGCGGGCAGGTCCAGCGCCGTGCGGGTCGCCGCGTAGCCTGCGCTCCACTCCGCCTTCACCACCCGCGGATGCGCGGCCAGGACGGCGGCGTCGGGTTCCTGGTCGGTCACGAACCAGCCCTGGGCTTTCAGGTGCGCCTCGATCCGCCGCCGCACCCCCTCCGGGGTCTGGCCGGGGACCAGACGGAAGTCGATCGACACCTGCGCCCGGGTCGGCACCGCGTTGGCCGCCGCCTCGCCCACGCCCCCGGCGCTTACCCCGCGCACGTTCAGGGCCGGGCGCATGACGCTGTCCATCAGCCGCTCGCCCCCCTCGGTCCGGCCGAGCGCCAGTTCCTGCGCCAACGCGCTCTCCACGTCGGGCAGGGCGGCCAGGGCGGCTTTCTCCGCGGCGGTGAGCGGCCGCACGTCGTCATAGAAGCTCGGGACCAGGATGCGGCCCTCCTCGTCGCGCAGGTCGGCCACCAGCCGCGCGGCCGACACCGCCGGATTGGGCGCCCAGTTGCCGTAGTGGCCGCTGTGCAGCGGACGGCGCGGCCCGTAGACCGTCAGCTCCAGCCCGGTCACCCCGCGCACCCCGTAGACCAGTTGCATGCGCCGGCTCTGGTGCACCGGCCCGTCGGCGAAGATCCAGACGTCCGCCTTCAGCAAGTCCTTGTGGGCGCGCAGGATCTTCGCCAGGTTCGGCGATCCCTGTTCCTCCTCGCCCTCCAGGAACACCGTCAGGTTCACCGACGGCTTGCGGCCGGACGCCTTCAGCGCGTCCAGCGCCGCCAGCATGGCCACGATCGGTCCCTTGTCGTCGCTTGCCGAGCGCGCGTACAGTCGCGCCTCCGGGTCCAGCGGCCCGGTGCCCGCCGTCCAATCGATCTTCGACTGCTTCCCGCCCAGCGGCCCGGCGCGCAGTTCCGGCGTGAACGGGGCCGAGATCCAGCCCGGCTGGTCCACCGGCTGGCCGTCGAAGTGGGCGTAGAAGACGATGGTCCGTTTGGCGCCGGGCGTACGCAGCTCTCCGAACAACGACGGCGGCGTCCCCGGCCCGGCGGAGAGCCGCTTCACCTTGAAGCCGCGCGCCGCCAGCATTCCGTCCAGCCGGTCGGCGTTGCGTTCGATCGCGGCGACGTCGTCGGCGACGTTGGGGATGGACAGCAGGTCGGCCAGTTCCCCCACCACCCGCCGTTCGTTGGCGCTCCGCCAAGCCCGGACGTCTTCCTCGAGGCCGGCCGCTTGCACGCTCGCGCTCAGGCTCAGCCAGCGGCGATCGCCGCCCACAGCACCCGCATCTTCGCTCCCCCTGCGGCCCCGACCTCAGCCCGCCTTCAGCACGCCGCAGGCGACCCGGGCGCCTGAGCCGCCGATCGGCTGGGTCGCCTGATCGTCGGGCGAAGCGTGGATGACGATCGCCGACCCGTCCGCGTCCAGCAGCGCCGTCCGTCCGCCCGCGCCCTTCAGCGACACCGCCGTGGTGAAGGCGCTGTCGCGCGCCACGCCCGCCTGTTGGCGAACAGGTTCGGCAGGTCGCCCGCGTCGGGACCCTGGGGGTGCATCAGGCCGTGGGGCTTCTTCGCCGGATTGACGTGGGCGCCGGCGGACTCGAACCCCGGCGCGGCGCAGGCGCCCTTCTCGTGCAGATGCACGCCGTGCCAGCCGGGCGTCAGCCCCTTGGCCTCGACCCGCATCAGCACGCCGGTGGGCGCCTCGAAAAAGCTGGCGACGCCGATCACCTGGCCCTTGGCGTCGCGGATTTCCGCCGTCGCGCCGGGCCTGGCGCCTTCGGCCGCGGACCTGGCGGCCTGAGCCTTGGTTTTCGGGGCCTTGGCGGCGGGGCCGCCGGCCTGGGCCAGCGACAGGGCGAGGGCGAGGATCAGGGGGCTCATGGGCGCTCAACTCCGGTCTGGGGCGGGGCCGTTCCTTTTGCACCCCGTCCGCCGGGGTGCTAACAAGCGGGAAGGGCGTCTTTTCGATTCTTACCCGTAAAAATCCTTGACCGACAACACGATCACATCCCCGCCCGGCGGCGGCGCAGGGGGCATCGCCCCCGTCTCCATCGAGGACGAGCTGAAGCGCTCGTACCTCGACTACGCCATGAGCGTGATCGTGTCCCGGGCCCTGCCCGACGCGCGCGACGGGCTGAAGCCGGTGCACCGGCGCATCCTCTATTCGATGCACGAGCAGGGCCACACGCCCGACCGCGGCTACGTCAAGTCCGCGCGCATCGTCGGCGACGTGATGGGTAAGTATCACCCGCACGGCGACACCGCGATCTACGACTCCCTGGTGCGCATGGCCCAGCCCTTCTCGATGGGGCTGGTGCTGATCGACGGCCAGGGCAACTTCGGCTCGGTCGACGGCGATCCGCCGGCGGCCATGCGCTACACCGAAAGCCGGATGGCGCGTCCGGCCGGCGCCCTGCTGGCCGACATCGACAAGGACACCGTCGACTTCCAGCCGAACTACGACGGCTCCGAGCACGAGCCGGTGGTGCTGCCCTCGCGGGTGCCGAACCTGCTGGTCAACGGCGCCGGCGGCATCGCGGTCGGCATGGCCACCAACATCCCGCCGCACAATCTGGGCGAGATCGTCGATGCCTGCCTGGCGGTGCTGGACGATCCCGAGATCGGCCTGGACCAGCTGCTGGAGATCGTCCCCGGCCCCGACTTCCCGACCGGCGGCGAGATCCTGGGCCGCACCGGCGCGCGCCTGGCCCTGATGACCGGCCGCGGCTCGGTGGTGGTGCGCGGCAGGGCGACGGTGGAGACGATCCGCAAGGATCGCGAGGCCATCGTCATCACCGAGATTCCCTATCAGGTGAACAAGGCCCACCTGCAGGAGAAGATCGCCGAACTGGTGCGCGAGAAGCGCGTCGAGGGCATCTCCGACGTCCGCGACGAGAGCGACCGGCGCGGCATGCGCGTGGTCGTGGAGCTCAAGCGCGACGCGCCCGGCGACGTGATCCTGAACCAGCTGTACCGCTACACCGCGCTGCAGTCCTCGTTCGGCGTCAACATGCTGGCGCTGAACCGCGGGCGGCCCGAGCAGATGGGCCTGCGCCCGCTGATCGACGCCTTCCTGGAGTTCCGCGAAGAGGTCGTCGTCCGCCGCACCAAGTTCGACCTGGCCAAGGCCCGCGACCGCGGCCACGTGCTGGTCGGCCTGGCCATCGCGGTGGTCAACATCGACGAGGTGATCCACATCAT
>Ga0196964_10001578_pt1 | contig 11498 bp, 8 predicted proteins | sample S1_10metaG_FD_148615 | JGI IMG/M metagenome (GOLD analysis project Ga0196964, IMG submission 148615) | Soil microbial communities from Anza Borrego desert, Southern California, United States - S1_10 | ecosystem: Environmental > Terrestrial > Soil > Desert | place: USA: California | collected... | reverse complement strand
ACAACGTCGGCGGGGGTCGCGCCGGGGTCGAACACCGCGCCGTACAGCACGATCCGCGCGCCGCGGAAGTTGGACGAGACCTCGACCTCGGTCTCCGTCAGCGCGGCGGAGACGGCCGGGGCGTCGGCGGGCGGGGGAACGGCGGCGATCACCGGGCCGGCCCCGGGGCGAAGGCGAAGGGCTCCAGCGGCGGCACGAACAGGCTCAGCCCCATCTGGATGCCGACCAGCAGCACGATCAGGGCCAGGAACGCGCGGAGTTCGTCGGCGCGGAAGCGGCCCGAGGCGCGCGCGCCCAGCTGCGCCCCGACCACGCCGCCGAACAGCAGCAGGCCCGACAGCAGGATGTCCACGGTCTGGTTGCGCCCGGCCTGCAGCACGGTGGTCACCGCGGTGGTGACGATGATCTGGAACAGGCTGGTGCCCACCACCACGCTGGCGCGCATGCGCAGCAGATAGACCATGGCCGGAACCAGGATGAAGCCGCCGCCGACCCCCATGATCGCCGACAGCACCCCCGCCAGCACGCCCAGCGCCGCAGGCGGGATCACGCTGACGTACAGGCGCGAGCGGGGGAAGCGGACCTTGAACGGCAGGGAGTACAGCCACACCGGCCGCCGCTCGGCCGGGCGGCGCGGCGGCTCGCCCCGGCGTCGGCGCAGAATGGCGTTCAGGCTCTCGGTCAGCATCAGGGCGCCGACCGCGCCCAGGAACACCAGGTAGGACAGCGCCACCACCAGGTCGGCCTGGCCCAGCAGGCGCAGCCAGCGGAAGAACTCCACCCCCAGCACCGCGCCCAAGGCGCCGCCCGCGGCCATCACCGCGCCCATCTTGTAGTCGACCGCGCGCTGGCGGCCGTAGGCGATCACGCTGGAGGCCGAGGAGGCGACCACGTGGTTGGCCTGGCTGGCCACCGCCACCGCCGGCGGCACGCCCATGAACACCAGCACCGGGGCCATCAGGAACCCGCCGCCGATGCCGAACAGTCCCGAGATGAAGCCCACCGCCGCGCCCAGCGCCACCAGCAGCGGCGCGTTCACCGAGACTTCGGCGATGGGCAGATAGATGTCCAACGGTCACGCCTTCGGCGGTGCGGGATAGCCCCCTGGTCCATGCAAGACCTGAGCCGTAAGGCTCAACGTTCGGCCAGGGCGGACGGTTCGGGATCGGAGGCGCGGAAGCCGGAGGCCGCGCGCTCGGCGCCCAGGCGCTGGTCGATCGACAGTTCCGCGCGCAGCTGCTCGGCGCCCTTGCGGGCCTCCGCGTCGCCGGCGCGGGACGCGATCAGGTACCACTTGTAGGCCTCGACCGGGTCCTTGGCGACGCCGAAGCCCTGCTCGTACAGGCGGCCGAGATTGTACTGGCTGTCGACCAGGCCCAGCTCGGCGGCCTTGCGGAACCATTGGGCGGCCAGGCCAAGGTTCTTCGGCCCGCCGACGCCGTCGAAGTGGTAGAGGCCCAGGTTGTGCATCGCCCGGCGTTCGCCGCCGACGGCCGCCCGCTCGGTCCAGCGCCGCGCCTCGGCCGCGTCCTGGCGCAGGCCGTGCTCGCCGCCCTCGTACAGCTTGCCCAGGTGGAACTGCGCCGGGGCCCAGCCCAGGTTGGCCGCGCGTGTCAGGGTCTGGACCGCGCCGGCTTCTTCGGCCGCCAGCATCCGCACCGCTTCGTCGTAGATCTCGCCGGCGTCCGGCGCGGGCGCTTCCGGCTGGGCGGTGATCGTCGGCGCCACGGCGACCGCAGCGATCGCCTCGGCCGGAGCGGCGGCCTCGACCGGGCTCTCCGGCGCGGCGCCGGGGATCAGGTCGGCCGGCAGGGACGAGGTCCCCTCGTCGTTGAAGATGTAGACGTAGCCGGTGACCGCGCTGGCGATGGTGGCGGCGGTGGCCGAGGCCAGCAGCGCCTTCTTCACCGTGGAGGCTTCGCGCTTCTTCTGCTTCTCGACCCGCTCCTCGAAACGGGCCTTGGAGTTCAGCTTCAGGGTGGCGAAGCCCAGGCCGCTCCCCTCGGTCGTGTTCTTGACCCCCAGGCGGGCGGCGGCGCGGGCGGCCTCGATTGCCTCGCGAGTGGAGACCGGCGGGCGCGGGCGGGCGGCCTCCTCGTCGTCGAAGGCGAACGGCTCGGGGAAGCGCTCGGATTCGGTTTCGGGCTCGAACGCGGCTTCGGCGACGAACTCGGTCTCGGCCGCGAACGGGTCGTCGAAGGCCCCGGCGGTTTCCGGCTCGACCGCCGGCGCGCGGGCCTCGGCGGCCTCGACGAAGGCGGCGAACTCGTCTTCCGAGGCCTCCTCGAACAGGGTCTCGGCCTCGCCTTCCGCGTCGAAGCGGGCGGCGGCGAACGGCGCGAACTCCGGCTCGGCGACCGGCGCCGGCGCGACGGATTCCGCGCGCCGGCCCTGCAGCTGGCGGTCGATCTTCTCGCGCGCTTCCTCCAGCAGCCGCTGGGTGCGCTCTTCGCTCAGGCGGATGCGTTCGGACAGCTCGCTGGAGGTGCGCTCGTGACGGGCCTCCAGCTTGTCGGCCAGGCGGTCGACGCGCTCGCCCACCTCCCCGGCCGTCGCCGCCGCGCGGCGCTCCGACTGGGCGATGCGTTCGGACAGCCGCTCGGAGATGCGGGCGATCTCGCCGGCCAGGCGCTCCAGCGCCAGCCCCTGCTCGCTGTCGTTGCGGCCCAGCCGCTGTTCGACGGTCTCGGCCACGCGGGCGACCTCCATGCCGACCCGCTCGACGGCCTCGGCCGCCTGGTCCTCCACGCCGGTCATCCGGCGGTTCAGGTTCTGGGCGATGCGCAGCACCTCCTGCCCCATGCGTTCCACCGCGCCGGCCGAGCGCTTCTCCGCCGCCTGCACGTGGCCGTTCAGGTCCGACAGCGCGCGCTCGACCCGGTCGAAGCGGCCCTCGGACACGGTCTCGATGTGGCGGACCAGCTCGGCGCGCGACTGCTCGACCCGGCGCGACAGCTCCTCCGCCAGCCGCTCGAAGCGCGCCTCGCGCTCGGGCTGGACGCGGGTTTCCGCCGCGTTCAGCCGCTGGTCGAGGTGGGCGAACGAGGTCTCCAGCGCCCGCACCGCGGCGGAGGTCTCGGCCTCCGCCCGCTCCAGCCGCTCGGCGATGCGGGCGATGACGCCCTCGACCAGGGCCGAGCCGTCCACCGGCGCCTCGGCCTCCAGGCGCCCGACCCGGCGCACGGCGCCCGACAGCTCCTCCTGCATCTCGCCGATGGCTGCGCGGGTGCGGGTCTCGCCCTCGTAGAGCTGGTTGGCGATCTTGCCGAGCGCGGTCTCCAGCGCCTTGACCGCCTCCATCGGCCGCGAGCCCGGCGTCTCGCGCTCCAGTCGGCGCAGCCGGTCGTGGCCGTCGCGGACGTCCTCCAGCACGCTCGCCAGCCGGTCGGCCTGGTTCAGTTGCTCGGCCTGCTGGGCCTCCAGCCGCGCCAGCACACCGGCCACGGCCTGATCGACGCCGCTGATCGCCAGGGTCGAGCGGCGCTCGGCCGCCTCGATCCGTTCGGACATCGCCTCCAGCAGGTCGGCGACCCGGGCGGCCTCGTCGTCGGCGCCGTAGGCGTCGTCCAGCCGCCGCGAGCGGCCGCGGCGGTCCAGGCCGGCGTAAGGCGCCTGGCGGCGGGCGAAGGGGACGACGCTCTCCTCCTCGGGGCCGTCCTCCAGGATCATCTGGTTCAGCCACTCGCCCAGCGTCATGCCTGAGCGGCGGGCGAGATCCTTGGCGATCTCGCGCGCTTTCGGGTCGATCCCCTTCACGCTCCAGGGCGCGCCCGCGCTCATGCGACTCTCTCCCCGACCATAACTGGACGCTACCTATCCAGTTCTGGGGTGTAAACGACCTGTTAACCCCTAGATGTTGGGGGTCGTGATCTTTCTGTGGAAGATTCGCCAACCCCGCCCCTCTGGTTTCGCGCGAACATGGTTAAGCGCGCCTTAAGCATCGGCGCCTGCGCCTTGCGACGGAAGGGGAACACGGCCATCTGAGCCGCCATGGGATGGACCGCCACCTTGATCGCGCTCGCCGCCGGCGTGCTGCTGACCGCCTTCTTCGGCTGGCGCGGCGCCCGCGCGCCGGACCTGATCAAGGGCCCGCGCCTGCTGCCCTACCGCTTCCTGATGGTGCTGTCGGCGGCCTGGGTGCTGTTCGTGCTGGTGCACGTGGTCAACCTGCTGGGCGTCACCACCGGCCGCTAGGAACCCGCCGCGTCGCGATCCTGTTGAGCCTCGAAGCACTCTTCGAGGACCGAACATGGCGCACTACGAAATGAACCAGGCCGACGTCGAGGCGAAGCTCTGGCGGGCGATGGACGACACCAGGATCGGCATGCTGGGCGTGGCCGGCGGCGAGCCCCGGCACATGCAGCCGATGACCGCCTTCGCCGAGCCGGACGAGCGGACCATCTGGTTCTACACCTACCGCGACACCGACTTGGTGCGCGACGTCGGCGGCGGACAGGCGGCTATGTTCTGCCTGGTGTCCAAGGACCGCGAGATCTACGCCTGCTTCGGCGGCGAGCTGTCCGAGGCGCACGACCCGGAGCGGATGGACCGCTACTGGGGCCCGGTGGTTGCCGCCTGGTACCCGGAGGGCCGCAACGATCCGCGCCTGACCATGCTGCGCCTGGACCTGCACGACGCCCAGGTCTGGGTGTCGGAGGCCGGTCCGGTGAAGTTCGGCTGGGAAGTCGCCAAGGCCAACCTGACCAAGTCCACCCCCGACTTCGGCGGCCGGGCGGACTTGAACTTCCAGTAGCGAGCCATCTCGCTTCCCCTTGATGGGGGAAGGGTCGGGGACGGGGGTGCGCGCGCGGCGGTGAAGCAGAAGGCGCTTGAGGCGGCACCGTCTTGGCGCGCCGCCTCCCGAGCGGAACTCCCCACCGGCGGCGGACCTCACCCTCCACCCCGCCCTCCTCCCGTCGAGGGAGGAAGGAGATCTGCTCAAACCCCCGCCTGCGGCCGCTCCCCGTCCTGGCCGACCTCCCGCGCTCCGGAGTCCAGCGTCCCCTCCAGCCGCAGCTGCGCGATCGCGTCCTCCGGCACCGCCAGCGGCTGGAACGCCGGGCCGTTCAGCGGCTCGCCGTCGACCGAGAACTGCGAGCCGTGGCACGGGCAGTCCCAGCAGGTCTCGAATCCGTTCCAGTGCACCACGCAGCCCGCGTGGGTGCAGACCGCCGAGCGCAGGTGCAACCGGCCCTGATCGTCGCGGTAGGCGGCGATCTGCTGGCCCTTCACCTTGACCAAGGCCCCTTCTCCCGGGGCGATCTGCTCGACGGAGCCGACCTCGCCGCTCCCGGCCAGCTCCAGCCAGTGCTTGGCGGCCTCGACGTTCTCTTTGACGTATTCGCCCAGTCCCCGGCGCTGCTGGCGCGACGGGTCGTAGAGCTCGGCCCAGGGGTTCTCGCGGTGCTGCACCAGGTCGCGCAGCATCAGCCCCGCCAGGGCGCCGGTGGTCAGGCCCTGGCCGCTGTCGCCGGTGGCGACGAACACCGCCTCGTGGTTCGGGCTCTTGCCGATGAAGCCGACGTAGTCGGCGGGCTCGTACACCTGGCCCGACCAGGCGTAGGCGACCGGCCCCATCTGCGGGTTGCGCTCGCGGGTCCACGCCTCCAGCCGCCGGACCCGCTCCTCGCCGTCGTCGGCCGTGCCGGTCTTGTGGTCCTCGCCGCCCACGATCAGCAGGTCCTCGGTCTCGCCCGGCTGGATGCGGACGTAGTGATAGCCCGGCTCCTCGGTGTCCCAGATCAGGGCGTCCGGGGCGGAGCCCTTGGGCACGGGCGCGGCGATCACATAGGTGCGGTAGGGCGCCTGCTTGGTGTGGATCGGAATACGCAGGTGATAGGGCGAGTTGGTCGCCACCACCGCCTGCCGCGCGGTGATCGAGCCGCCGCCGATCTCGGCCTCGACGCGCACCCTGCCGTCCTTCTCCTCGACCGAACGCAGCGGCGTCTCGTCGTGCAGCCGCGCGCCCATGCCCTGCAGCGCCCGGATCAGACCGTTCAGGTACTTCAGCGGGTGGAACCGCGCCTGGCGGGGGAAGCGGATCGCGGCGGTGTTCAGCCACGACAGGGCGCCGGGCTCCAGCCACTCGGCGTCGGCGAACCCCGCCTCGTGCGCCGCGTCCAGCTCCTGGCGCAGGTAATCGACGTCCTCCTGCTTGGCTGGAATGAAGAAGCCGTCCACCCGGGCGAAGTCGCAGTCGATCCCCTCCTCGAGGCAGATCGCCTCGATCCGGTCCACCGCCGCCTTCTGGCTTTCGTACCAGAGCCGCGCGCGCTCGCGGCCTTGGCCCTTGATCAGCTCCTTGAAGTAGTCGTCGGTGTCGAAGGCCAGGTGCGCGCTGGTCCGCGCGGTCATGCCCCGGCCGAAACGGCCGCGGTCCACCACCGTCACCTGACGGCCCTCCTTCGCCAGTTCGTAGGCCGCGGACAGGCCCATGATCCCGGCGCCGATCACCAGGACGTCGGCCTCCTCGTGCGAGGCCAGCGGCCCGAAGCGCGGAGCCGGAACCTCCATCCAGAGCGAGCGGCTGCGTTCCTGTTCGACGTTCATGGGCGCGTCCTCCGGGCTGCTGTCCGGCCGTCAACCGGAGCCCGCGCGCCTTGTTCCCCGCCGCTCAGCCCGCGCCGAAGCACCAGGCCAGCACCGCCTTCTGGGCGTGCAGGCGGTTCTCGGCTTCGTCCCAGACCAGCGAACGGGGACCGTCCAGCACCGAGTCGGTGACCTCCTCGCCCCGGTGGGCGGGCAGGCAGTGCAGGAACACCGCGTCGTCGGCCGCCAGCGACATCAGCCGGTCGTCCACCTGGTAGGGCTCGAACACGTCCATGCGCGAGTCGTAGTCCAGGTCGCCCATCGACACCCATGTGTCGGTGACCACCGCGTCGGCCTCCTCCACCGCCTTGGTGGGGTCGTCCATCAGTTCGACCGACCCGCCCTGCTCGGCCGCGCGCGCCAGATCGTAGAGGTCGGGGTGGTACTGCGGCGGGCAGGCGACCTTCAGCCGGAAGCCGAACTTGGGCGCGGCGTGAATGAAGCTGGCGCAGACGTTGTTGCCGTCGCCGACCCAGGCGAAGGTCCGCCCGTCCACCCGGCCCCGGTGCTCCTCGAAGGTCATCAGGTCGGCCAGGATCTGGCAGGGGTGGCTGCGGTCGGTCAGGCCGTTGATCACCGGCACGCCCGAGGCTTGGGCCAGGCGCTCGACGTCGTCGTGGCGGGTGGCGCGGATCATGATCGCGTCCACCATCCGCGACAGCACCCGGGCGGTGTCCTCGATGGTCTCGCCGCGCCCGAGTTGAAGATCGGTGGCGGTGGCGATGATGGTGTCGCCGCCCAGCTGCCGCATGGCGGCGTCGAACGAGAAGCGGGTGCGGGTGGAGTTCTTCTCGAAGATCATCGCCAGCACCCGGCCCGCCGCCGGCGCGTCGTCGTCGATCGCGCCCTTCGGCTTGCCCGCCCGGGCTGCCTTCCGCCGCTTGGCGTCCTCCAGAATCGCGCGCAGCTCCGAAGGCGACAGCCGCCAGAGATCGAGGAAGTGCCGGGGCTGGGTCATCTCTTGTCCTTTCCCCCTCTCCCGGACGGGAGAGGGACAGCCGTCGCCTTAGGCGGCGGCAGGGTGAGGGCGACCGCGGGTCCAGAACCTGGCGCCCTCGCACCCCCTCATCCTCCCGCGCGGGCCTGCGCCCTGCGGGCACCGGCGCGCGGGGCCCTCCTTCTCCCGTCCGGGAGAAGGAGCGTCAGGCCGCCGCTTTCGCCCGCACGCTCTCGCAGGTGCGCTCGAAGCGGTCGATCGCCTCGCGCGCCTCGTCCAGCGTCAGCAGCAGCGAGGGCAGCAGCCGCACGCAGTTGTCGCCGCCGCCGGCCACCAGCAGCTTGTGCTCGCGCGCCGCGGCCATGAACTCGCGGTTGTTGGGGATCAGCTTCACCCCGATCAGCAGCCCGCGCCCGCGAACGTCCACGACCACGTCGGGATAGCGCTGCTTCAAGCCCTCCAGCTGCTGGCCGAGGTAACCCGCCACTTCGTTGACGTTGGCGAGCGTCTCCGGCTTGGCGATCTCGTCGAAGGCGGCGATCCCGACCGCCATGGCCAGCGGATTGCCGCCGAAGGTCGAGCCGTGCACGCCCACGGTCATGCCCTTGGCCGCCTCCGCCGTCGCCAGGCAGGCCCCGATCGGGAAACCGCCGCCCAGCGCCTTGGCGATCGCCATCACGTCCGGCGTCACGCCCGCCCACTCGTGCGCCCACATCCGGCCGGTGCGGCCCATGCCCGACTGCACCTCGTCGAAGATCAGCAGCGCGCCATGCTCGTCGCACAGCCGCCGCATCTCGCGCAGCAACTCGTCCGGCACGGCGCGCGCGCCGCCCTCGCCCTGCACCGGCTCGATGATGATCCCGGCCGTGGCCGGCCCCATGGCCGCCTTCAGCGCCTCGAGATTCCCGAACTCGACCTGGACGTAGCCCGGCAGGCGCGGGCCGAAGCCCTCCACGTAGGACGGGTTGCCCGCCGCGTTCACCGCCCCGTAGCTGCGGCCGTGGAACGAGCCGTCGAAGCCGATGATGTCGATCTTCTCGGGATTTCCGTTCGCCGAGTGATGCTTGCGCGCCAGCTTCAGCGCGCACTCGATCGCCTCGGTGCCGGAGTTGGTGAAGAACACCACGTCGGCGAACGACCCCGCCGTCAGCCGGTCGGCCAGCGCCTCCTGCCCAGGAATCTGGAAGATGTTGGAGACGTGCCAGAGCTTCTCCGACTGGGCCCGCACCGCTTCGACCAGAGCGGGGTGGCAGTGGCCGAGCGCCGTGGTCGCGATCCCCGCCACGCAGTCCAGATAGGCCTCGCCGTCGGCGGTGTAGAGCCGCGCGCCCTCGCCCCGTTCGAACGCCAGGGGAGCGCGGTTGTAGACGCCCATCAGATGACCGGTCACGGCGAGCTTGTCCTTCCGAAATGCGAACGTCCCCGGAGCGGGCGCGCCGGGGACCTGTGTGGGATGACAAGGGTTTTCGGCCCGCGGGCCGGGGAAGTCAACGCAAGGACGGCTTAACCGCGGGATCGTTAGGCGCTAAGCCCGGGTCCATGTGGGACTCGCTGCTGCTCGACCTGAACGCCGCGACCATGGCCCCCGGCGCCGGTCCCTACGGGGCCGTGCGCGACGCCGCCGTGGGGATCGAGGACGGCCGGATCGCCTGGATCGGGCCGCGCGCGGACCTGCCGGGCGCGCCGGAGACCCTGGCGGCGGAGGTGCGGGGGCTGGGGGGCGCCTGGGTCACGCCCGGGCTGATCGACTGCCACACCCACCTCGTGTTCGGCGGGAATCGCGCGACCGAGTGGGAGCGCCGGCTGAACGGCGCGACCTACGAGGAGATCGCGCGCGAGGGGGGCGGCATCCTGTCCACCGTGCGCGCCACCCGCGCGGCTTCCGAGGACCGGCTGATCGACGCCGCCCGCCGACGGCTGAACGACCTCAAGGCGAACGGCGTCACCACCGTGGAGATGAAGTCCGGCTACGGCCTGGACCTCGACAGCGAGTTGAAGACCCTGCGAGCGGCCCGGCGGCTGGCGCTGTCGGGCGAGGTGCGCGCCTCGCTCACCCTGCTGGCCGCCCACGCCGTGCCGCCGGAGCATCGCGACGACCGCGGCGCCTATGTCGATCTGATCTGCGAGCGGATCATTCCCGCCGCCGCCGACGGCCTGGCCGACGCGGTGGACGCCTATTGCGAGACCATCGGCTTCACGCCCGCCGAGGTCGACCGGATTTTCCTGACCGCGCGCGAGTACGGCCTGCTGGTCAAGCTGCACGCCGAGCAGCTGTCCGACCAGGGCGGCGCCGCGCTCGCCGCCCGCCACGGGGCCCTCTCCGCCGACCACCTGGAACACCTGACGCCCGAGGGAATTGCGGCGATGAAGGCCGCCGGGACGGTGGCGGTGCTGCTGCCCTGCGCCTTCTACTTCCTACGCGACGAGAAGGCGCCGCCGGTCGCGGCCCTGCGCGACGCCGGCGTGCCGATGGCGGTGGCCACCGACTGCAACCCCGGCACCTCGCCCTGCACCTCGCCGCTACTGGCCATGAACATGGCCTGCACCCTGTTCCGCCTGACGCCGGAGGAGGCTCTGGCCGGCTTCACCCGCAACGCCGCGCGCGCACTCGGCCTGGACGCGCGGCTCGGCACGCTGGAGCCCGGCAAGGAGGCGGACCTGGCCGTGTGGCGGATCGACGACCCGGCCGAACTCTCCTACTGGATGGGCGCGAGCCTGCTGGCCGGGCGCTGGGTGGGCGGGCGAGAGTCCCCTTGATTCGCTCATCCCCGCGAAGGCGGGGACCCAGACCTGCCGGCGGGGCGGTCGGGCCGTCGCCCACATGATCAAGTTTCTAGGTCCCCGCCTTCGCGGGGATGAGCGGATTGTCTATTGATCCGCCGAGTCGAAGCGGAGAAGCCCGTGACCGTCCACACCAACGTCCGAGTCGTCCGCGCTCCCCGCGGGGCCGAGCGCACCTGCAAGACCTGGGGCGCCGAGGCCGCGCTCCGCATGCTGATGAACAACCTCGACCCGGAGGTGGCCGAGCGGCCCGAGGAGCTGGTCGTCTACGGCGGCATCGGCAAGGCGGCGCGCGACTGGAAGGCGTTCGACCGCATCGTCGCGGCGCTGCGCGACCTCGAAGCCGACCAGACCCTGCTGGTCCAGTCGGGCAAGCCGGTCGGCGTGTTCCGCACCCACCCCGACGCCCCGCGGGTGCTGATCGCCAACTCCAACCTGGTGCCCCGATGGGCCACCTGGGAGCACTTCAACGCCTTGGATCGCAAGGGCTTGATGATGTACGGCCAGATGACCGCCGGGTCCTGGATCTACATCGGCACCCAGGGAATCGTTCAGGGCACCTACGAGACCTTCGTCGAGGTCGGCCGCCAGCACTTCGGCGGCGACCTGTCCGGCAAGTGGATCCTGACCGCGGGCCTGGGCGGGATGGGCGGCGCCCAGCCGCTGGCTGCAACCATGGCCGGCGCCTCGTGCCTGGCGATCGAGTGCCAGCGCTCGCGCATCGAGAAGCGGCTGGAGACCCGCTACCTCGACACCGCCGTCGACGACCTCGACGAGGCCCTGCGCCTGATCGAGCAGTCCACGGCCGAGAAGAAGCCCCTGTCGGTCGGTCTGCTCGGCAACGCCGCCGAGGTGCTGCCCGAGCTGCTGCGTCGCGGCGTGCGCCCCGACGTGGTCACCGACCAGACCAGCGCCCACGACCTGGTCAACGGCTACCTGCCCAAGGGCTGGACCGTCGCGGAGTGGGAAGAGAAGCGCCAGAGCGACCCGCAGGCGGTCGAAGCCGCCGCCCGCCGTTCGATCGTCGAGCACGTCGACGCCATGCTGAGCTTCTGGCGCATGGGGGTGCCCACCCTCGACTACGGCAACAACATCCGCCAGGTCGCCAAGGACGAGGGGCTGGACGACGCCTTCGACTTCCCCGGCTTCGTGCCGGCCTACATCCGTCCGCTGTTCTGCCGCGGGGTCGGGC
>Ga0196964_10001577_pt1 | contig 11498 bp, 10 predicted proteins | sample S1_10metaG_FD_148615 | JGI IMG/M metagenome (GOLD analysis project Ga0196964, IMG submission 148615) | Soil microbial communities from Anza Borrego desert, Southern California, United States - S1_10 | ecosystem: Environmental > Terrestrial > Soil > Desert | place: USA: California | collected... | reverse complement strand
GCAGGTGCAACGAGAGGTTGCCGTCCGTGGTCTGGAGGCGGGCCTTCAGCGTGTTGAAGTCCGCGCACTCCACCCCCGACAACACCGCCATGATGCCCAGGCGAACGCGGCCGTGGATCACCTCGTCGATGCGGCTGATGTCGAAATCGTCCGCCATCAGGGGCGCGCCGCCCGCCGCATCAGGAGATAGCCCGGCAGCGCCATCAGGCCGAAGAGCACCAGGGCGTAGGCGAGATACTGCACGTCCGTGCCGGCCAGGAGCGCCAGGCCCGGCGCCGCGACGAAGGAGGCGATCGCCAGCCACCACAGCGGTCGCGAGCGCGCCATGGTGGCGGTCACCGCCCAGCCGACGCCGTAGAAGGCCAGAATGATGGATGGGATCAGCAGGGCGATGTCGGCGATGTCGGCCTGCCCGTCGCGGGCCAGATCCACGGCGACGATGGACAGGAAGAGGGCGAAGATGCCCCAGCCCAGGGCCGACCAGACGATGCTGAAGGCGCGGTTGGCGGCGGTCATGGTCCCGCCTGACCGCTTCAGGCGGCGGACCAGCACGATCAGGGCGACGAAGAAGGCCAGCACCGCGACGCCCCAGACATAGCTGTAGGCTTCGGGCGGCACGGGCAGCAGGGCGGATCCGACCACCCAGTGGGCGACGCTGGCGAGGCCGTAGATCGTTCCCGCCGCGAAGAGGATGGAGCCGCCCTGGACAGGGCTGCGGGCGCCCTCCTCGGCGAGGCCGCGAAGGTAGGCGAGGTCGGCGGTGTCCTGGTCTGTCATGACGTGAGGCTCCTTTCAGAATCGGCCGGCGCGGGACAGCCAAAGTCCCGGCAGAAGGGCGAACAGCGCAAGGCCGCACGCGGCGGCGAGATACTGCGCCGGGGTCCCCAGGAGGAGACCGACGGCGGCGACGGCGGCGAAGGCGGCGGCCGCGAAGACGGCGGCCATCGGCCCGGCCCCCCGGACGGAGGCGATCGCCCAGGCCAGGCCGTAGAGGCAGGGGCTGATGCAGGAGGCCCACCGCATCAGGCTCCAGTCGCGCTGAACGGCCGAGATCGCCGCCAGCCCCAGCACGCTCGTCGCCAGGGCGAGCACCGCCAAACGCGACCAGCCCGCGGCCCGGGAGGCGCCGGGAGCGCTCGAGCCTCTCAGGCGCATCAGAACGGTGATGAAGACCCCGACCGCGATCAGCCAGCTGATCCCCAGCACGCCGCGATGCAGCGGCGCCAGGCCGCTCATGACGGACCACTGCACCATGTTTGCCGATCCGAAGCACAGTCCCGAGGCGATCAGCACGCGGCCGACGGCCCGGCCTACCGCGCGGTCGTCACAGGCGGGGGTCGAGGGCGGAAGAAGCAGGGCGGTGGTCATGATCGTCTCCAACAAGGAGCGGCTTAGACAATCTTCTTTGCGAGGTAAAGTGCTTTTGCCGCTGACCGCCTGCGAAGGTCGGGTAGGAGGCGGCATGCGCATGAGTTTTCACCGCATCGCCTATGAGGCGCTGGAGGTCTGCAACGCCCTGGAGATGCCGGCCGTGGACGCCGCCGTGGCCGCCGCCGGCCTGCCGCCGGGCGCCCGGGCGCTGGACATCGGGACCGGCAACGCCGCGGTGGCGATCCGCTTGGCGCAAGGCTTCGGGCTTCAGGTCACGGCGGTCGAGGGCGATCCGGCGATGGCGCAGCTGGCGGGGGCCCGCATCCTCCAGGCGGGCGCCGACGTGGACCTGCGCCGGGCGAGGTCGGGCGAGGTGCTGCCGGAGGGGCCTTGGGACCTCATCGTCGCCATCGGCTCCACCGACGCGGCGGGAACGGGCGAGCGAACCCCCCGGGGCATTCTGGAGGGCTTGGCCGGCCATCTGGCTCCAGGCGGCCGCCTGCTATGGGGCGACCTCTTCTGGATCGGGGAGCCGCCGGCCCCCCTGCGCCAGATGGTGGAGGCGACCGACAGCTACCTGTCCCACACGGGCTGGCAGGACGCGGCTCGGGGCGCGGGCCTCGAGGTCGAGCGGGCGGAGGTCTCGTCCGACGAGGTGTGGGTCCGCTACGCCGCCGCCATGGACGGGGCCGTGCGCGCCTGGCTCGCCGACCACCCGACCGCGCCGGAGTTCGACGCCGTCCAGTTCCACGCGGACCGGGTGAGGGCCATGCTGGAGTTCGGCCGGCCCTTTCTCGGCTTCGGCCTCTACCTGCTGCGCAAGCCCTGAGCCTCAGCGGAACGGCGGCTCGTCGAAGGCGCGCAGCTTGCGGGAGTGCAGCCGCGAGCCTTCGCGGCGGAGCAGGTCGACGGCCTGGATGCCGATCCTCAGGTGCTCGGAAATCGAGCCCTCATAGAAGCGCGCGGCCTGCCCCGGCAGCTTGATCTCGCCGTGCAGCGGCTTGTCGGACACCGCCAGCAGCGTCCCGTACGGCACGCGGAAGCGATAGCCCTGGGCGGCGATGGTGGCGGACTCCATGTCGATGGCCACCGCCCGGCTCTGATTGAACCGCAGGGCAGAGCGCGAGAACCGCAGCTCCCAGTTGCGGTCGTCGGTGGTCACCACCGTGCCGGTGCGCATGCGCCGCTTCAGCGTGTCGCGGTCCTCGCCGGTGATCTGTTCGGCCGCGCCCTGAAGCGCCTGCTGCACCTCGGCGATGGGCGGGATGGGGATCTCGGGCGGCAGCACCTCGTCCAGCACATGGTCGTCGCGCAAGTAGGCGTGGGCCAGCACATAGTCGCCGATGCGCTGGGTGGGGCGCAGCCCGCCGCAGTGGCCGATCATCAGCCACGCGTGCGGGCGGGTCACCGCGAGGTGGTCGCAGATGGTCTTGGCGTTGGAGGGGCCGACGCCGATGTTCACCAGGGTGATCCCCTGCCAGCCCGGCGCGGTGAGGTGATAGGCGGGCATCTGATGCCGACGCCAGGCCGCGTCCATCACGGCGGCCTCCGGATCGGGGGTGTCGCGCGTGATCACCACGCCGCCGGCGCAGGACAGGGTGTCGTAGGGGCTGTCGGGGTCCGCTAGCTGGGCGCAGGCCCAGCGCACGAACTCGTCCACGTAGCGGTGGTAGTTGGTGAAGAGCACGAAGCTCTGGATGTGCTCCACCGGCGTGCCGGTGTAGTGGCGCAGCCGCGCCAGCGAGAAGTCGGTCCTCAGCCCGTCGAAGTGGCTGAGCGGGAAGATCTCGCCGACCGGGGAGAAGGAGCCGTCCACGATCTCGTCGCCGATGTGGGCGAGATCCGTGGTGGGGAACCAGCGGGCGATTTCGGCCGCCATGGCCGGGTCCAGCGCCACGTCGGCGCCGTCCAGCACATAAGGGAAGGGGATCTCCTGACGCGACGGCCCCACCTCGAAAGTGGCGCCGTAGTCCTGCTGCAGGAGGGTCAGCTGCTCCAGCAGGTATTCGCGATAAAGGTCCGGCCGCGTGACGGTGGTCACATAGACGCCGGGCTTGGACATCCGGGCGTAGGCGCGGCCGTGGGAGGAGGGCGCCGCCCCGCCCTTCCAGCGGACCCGAAGCTCGGGATAGGCGAACAGGCCGTGCGACCGCTCGGCGGGATAGGGCCTCTGGCCGCTGTCGACGAAGGTCTTGATCGCGGAGCGCAGCGCCTCGATGGCGCGGGTGTAGAGGTATTCGAGGCGGTCCAACGCCGCCTGGGCTGTCATCGTGTCTGTCATGGCCTCCTCTATCCGAACCGAGGCCGCTTGGCGAGACATAGCCCAAGAAGCGCCAAGAAGTGGGGCTCCAGATCGGGCCTCCCGCGTTGTCCCTGCGCGGCGACCTTCGCGCCGCCGGATGCCCCCATGACCGACAGCCCTCCTGACCGCCGTCCCTCGCCTGCTCCCGAGCCGCCGCAACGGCAGTGGGGCAAGCCGGGCTCGACCTTCTTTCAGGTGGGGTCTGGCGCGACGCCTCGGCCTCAGCTGGAGCCGACGCCGCGTCCGGCTCCTCCCCGGCCGCAGCCGGCTCCCGAAGCCCAGCCGCAGCCCGCGCGTGGGGGGCGGCCCGACATGCTCTTCAGCGGCTCGCTCGTGCCCACCGCCCGCCGCGCCCCGGCGCCGTCCATCCCATCCGAGCCCGAGGCCAGGCCCGAACCGGCCATCGCCGCGCCGACCCCGGCCGCGTCAGCGGAGGCTCCGGCGACGGAGCCGCCGGTCGCCGCCCGGCCCGTGGACCTGACCGTCAGGCCCTTGCCCCCGGCTGAGCCCGAGGTGATCGCGCCGCCTGTGGCGGCGCCCACCGAAGCCTTGCAGACCTTTTCGGCCGTCGAACCTCCGGTGGAGGTCGCTCCCGTGAGGTCGGAGCCCCGAGCGGCGACCGTTCGCCGGACGGCCGCCCCCAACCGCCTGCCCCTCTACCTCGCCGCCGGCGCGGGCGTGGTGGCGATCGTGGGGCTGGCGCTGTGGTTCACGAGCCGCGACGCCTCCACCCTGGACCCGTCGGAAGACGCGCCGGCCGCTCCGGTCAAGCTGGAGGTGGAGCCGGCCCCGCCGACCGCGCCTCCGATCCTGGACGCCACGGGCGCGGCCGCTCCCGCGACAAGCGCCACGACCACGGGGACCGCGCCTGCGCCTGCGCCGACGCCGAGCCGGGCGACCCCCGCGCCCGCGTCGAGCGCCCGGCCCGCGCCGGCGACAACGCCCCAGCCGTCGCGCCCGGCCACGGCGACCCAACAACCCAGCGCGCCGCCCGCGGTGACGGTGACCCCGCCGCCTGCGGCCGAGCCGCCGGCCAAGGAGCCCCCGACGGTGGTGGTCACGCCGCCCCCGCCTCCGCCCACGGCGGCCGAACGGCCGAGCGCCGATCCCGACGGCCCGGTGACCACGCGGCCTCAGCCGCTGAACTAGGCGAGGGTGACGTAGCCCCGCTCCACCAGGCGGCGCAGGCCCTCATAGGCGTCAGCCAGCTCCTCGAAGGCGGTGCGATGGGCGGTGAGGCGCGCGATCTGGTCGGGGGTCGACGGCGCGCCGGCCCCGCTCTGACGCAGGGCTTCGGCCGCCCAGCGGGCGCGCGCCGTGGCGGCGGCCACCGCCAGGGCTTCGAAGCTCTTCAGGGTGACGCCGGCCAGCATATGGCCGGAGACCTCGCGGTTGGCGGCGTAGGCGGCGTAGTCGATCTGCTCCAGCAGACCCCTCAGCCGCCGCTGCTCCTGCGGGTCCAGGTCCTGCGGCTCGAAGTGATCCGTCCGCCTCCGCCAGCTCTGGGTCGCGACCGTGGACATGGTTCGTCTCCGCTCTGCCTCGAGCCGGAGGGTGCGCCCCGTGGCTTAACGAGCGATTGTCAGGCCGGGCGCGAGCCGACCAGCGAACCGTAAAGGTCCGTCCGCCGGTCGCGGAAGAAGCCCCAGGCGGCGCGGTGCCGGTCGATGTAGTCGAGGTCGAAGGTGTGGACGAGCACGCCCTCGTCCTCGCGGCCGAAGCTCTCCACCAGATCGCCGCGATGATCGGCGATGAAGGAGGAGCCGTAGAAGGTTTGGCCGACCTCCGTCGCGTGTTCCGTCCCGGTGCGGTTGGAGCCGACCACGGGCACGACATTGGAGACCGCATGACCCTGCATGGCGCGCCGCCAGGGGTCCGCCGTGTCCAGCTCCTTGTCGTGGGGCTCCGACCCGATGGCGGTCGGATACATCAGCACCTCGGCCCCCATCAGCATCATGGCGCGCGCCGTTTCCGGGTACCACTGGTCCCAGCAGATGCCGACGCCGATCCGGCCATGCCGCGTGTTCCAGACCTTGAAGCCCGTGTCGCCGGGCCGGAAATAGTATTTCTCCTGGTACCCCGGGCCGTCCGGGATGTGGCTCTTGCGATAGACCCCGAGCGGCGAACCGTCCGCGTCCACCATCACCAAGCTGTTGAAATAGTGCGGCCCCTCGCGCTCGAAGATGGAGACGGGAATGGCGACGCCCAGCTCCTGCGCCAGATCCGCCATGGGCTGGAGCACCGGATGTTCGCGCCAGGGATAGGCGTGCGCGAACCAGCGCTCCTCCTGGGAGACGCAGAAATACGGCCCCTGGAACAGCTCGGACGGCAGGATGACTTGAGCGCCCTTGGACGCCGCTTCCCGCACGAGCTCGGCCGTGCGGCGGATGTTGGCCTGCATGTCCTCGCCATAGGAGGACTGGAGCGCGGCGACGGAGAGGGTGCGCGGCATCAGGCGGGCTCCTGCTGGGAGATGCAGTGAAAGGATCCGCCGCCGGTCAGGATGGCGGTGGAGGCGAGCGGTATGATCCGGCGCTCGGGGTAGACGGTCTGAAGCCCCTGACAGGCCAGCTCGGCCGCCCGCACATCGCCATAGGTCGGCACGATCACCGCGCCATTGGCGATGAGGAAGTTCATGTGGCTGGCCGGGATCGGCCGCTCGTCCTCGTCGCCGACGAAACCCGGCGAAGGCAGGGGCAGGACGCGGATCGGTCGCCCGGCCGCGTCGGTCATGCCGGCGAGGGCGCGGGCGGTCTCGGCATAGACCTCGTCGTTGGGGTCGCCCCGCCCATAGGCCACCGGGCAGGCGACGACGCCCGGCGCGACGAAGCGCGCCAGGTTGTCGACATGGCCGTCGGTGTGGTCGTTCAGCAGGCCGTCGCCCAGCCACAGCACCTTCCTCGCGCCCAGGCTGTCGCGCAGCGCCGCCTCGGCCGTCTCCTCCGTCCAGCCGGGGTTGCGGTTGGGGTTGAGCAGGCACTGGCGCGTGGTGAGCACCGTGCCCTCGCCGTCGTGGTCGAGCGCGCCGCCTTCCAGGATGAAGGGGTGGCGCGCGATCTCCAGGACGGAGGCCTCGGCGATCTGGTCGGCCACCGTGTCGTCGTGCTCCAGATCGTACTTGCCGCCCCAGCCGTTGAAGCGGAAGGCGGCCGCCGTGCGTGACCCGGCCCCGAAGATCGGACCCGTGTCGCGGAGCCAGATGTCGCCGAAGCGGCCTGGGACGACCTGAACGGCCGCTTCGCCCGCGAAGCGCGCCTGGGCGTCGGCCACAGCCTCCTCATGGCCGACCAGCAGCTTCACCCGCTCGCGACCGGGACCCGCCAGGGCGCGGACCAGGGCCTCCACCTCGGCCTGCGCCTGTTGAAGATCGTCCTGCCAGAGCTCGGCGTGGCTCGGCCAGCCGACCCACATGGCCCGGTGGGGCGCCCATTCGGCGGGGACGGGGAAGGCGGCCATGGCGGACCTCCGAGGCGGGGGGCTGAAGGCGAGGCCGGGCCAGATAGACACCCCCACCCCCCGTTTCAACCTGCGCCCAAAGAAGAAGGGCGGCCCGTCGCCGGACCGCCCTCCAACTCTGTCTGATCCGTCGGTCCGCTTAGAAGCGGGTGCCGATCGTGATCCGGGCCGTGCGCGGCGCGCCCACGGCGCCCGTGCGGAAGCTGCCCGACTGGTTGCGGACGCCGGCGCCCGGCAGCACGTCGACGGTGTAGGCGTTGGTGCCCGACGAGATGCTGCCCAGGTACTCCTCGTCGAACAGGTTGGTGACGTTGAACTGGACGAAGGCGTTGCGGATGTTGAACGTCTCCGTCAGGTCGTACCGCGCGTCGAAGTCGAACACGGTGTAGCCCGGGAAGGCTTCGTCGTTGACGTCCGTGGTCCAGCGGAAGTCCACCCACTTGGCTTCCAGGCCGAGGCTCAGGTTCTCGGTCGGATCCCAGTCGACGCGGCCCGAGAAGGTCCACTCCGGCGTTTCCACCAGCTCCTTGCCCTTGGTGGGCAGGAACAGGGTCTGGCCGGCGAAGGTGCCGAAGGCCGTGTCGTTCTGGACCTCGCTCGTGTTGTAGGAGGTCGACAGGTAGAGGGTCAGCTGATCGGTGGGCTCCCAGCCGATCTGGGCGTCGACGCCCATCTGCTTCACGGCGCCCAGGTTCCGATCGATGAACTGGTCGAAGGTCGGGTTCGGCGTGACGCCGTCCGCCAGGAACTGCTGGGTGTCGCGCGAGCTGATGATGCGGTTCTGGTAGTCGGTGTACCAGAGGGCCACCTGACCGAGGTAGTTGTCGCCCCGGACGCGATAGCCGATGTCGTAGCTCTTGGTGGTTTCCGGCTCGACGCTGGAGAACTGCAGGGAGCCGTTCGGCAGGCGCGACGGCTGATAAAGGTTGTCCGTCCGCGGCAGGGAGATGCCCTCGGCGTAGCTGATGAAGGCGTTGTGCCCGTCGGCGATACGGTACAGCACGCCGATGTTCGGCAGGGCGTCCTCGTACTTCACCGTGGTGGAGAAGGGCGCGACGAACTCGGTGGTGCCGGTGGAGGCGAAGCGCACATTGCCGTTCGCCAGGGTGGCGGACGGGGCTTCGGTCGTGCAGCGCACGGTCGAGGTGCCGTTCTGCGAGTAGCAGTACTGGTTCAGCTCACGGGTGAACTGCGGGAAGCGCACCCCGGCGTTCAGGGTCAGGGCGTCGTTCAGGAACTGACCGCGATATTCGAAGGCGAACTGCTCCAGCGAGGCGATCGAGAAGCGGTCGCGGAAGCGGTACAGCTGGCCGTCGCGGGCCCGGACGGCGCCGGCTTCCTCGCCGAACAGGCGGTTGCTCGACCAGATGCTGCGCGGCTCGGCCGTCTGGTTCAGGCGGCTGCCTTCGCCGGTCTGGCGGTGGCGGCCGTAGTCCGCCGTATAGGCGACGCGGAAGCGGTTGCTGTCGTTCAGGTCGTAGATCAGCGAGGTGGTCAGGCCGTAGCGGTTGGTGTTGGTGATCGACGGCGCATAGACATAGACGGTGTCCAGCACGTCGCCGTCGCCGTTCAGGTCGACGCCGGGGCCGCCCGAGTTGCCGCCGACCAGGTCGATGCGGTCGTCACGCTCGCCGAGCGTGGCGGCGGTGGTGCCGCCCGTGGCCAGGGTGAACTGATAGGACGGGTCGAAGGTGAAGCGCAGGCTGTCGGTCAGGCCATAGCTGAACTGGGCCCGGATGTTGCCCGTGTTGGACGGGTTGATCCGCAGCGAGGTGCAGTTCGTCAGGCTGGTGTTGTTGATGGTGACGCCGCGATAGTCGATCACCGTCGACTGGTTGGCCTCGTTCTGCGCCGTGCCGTTCACGCCCACGGGGCGCTGGCAGAAGCGGTCGTTCTCCGGATAGACGCCCGCGTTGAAGTTGGTGAGGTTGACCAGGTTGTTGTAGGCCGCGTTGCGGTTGCGGTTGTAGTGGCCGGCCAGGCTGAAGAAGTTGCCGGCGCCCAGCGGCTGGTACAGACGGCCGTTGTACTGCAGCCGCTCCAGCTCGCCGGTGGAGCCCTTCCACTTGTCGTACTTCTGGTAGGACACGGTGGCGAAGGCGGTGGTGCCCCAGGGGCCGAACTCGCCCGTGTCGGTGCGCAGGAAGACGCGGCCGAAGTTGTTGCCGCCGATGGTGCCGCGGACCGTCACGCTGGGATCGGCGTAGGGACGAACCGTCGTGTAGTTGATGGTGCCGCCGCTGGCGGAGGCCGTGGGGCTGTCCACGTCCGTCGTGCCGAGGTTCACGGCCGCGCGGTCGATCAGCTCGCTGTCCAGCTGCTGGTTGAAGTAGATCTGGTAGTTGCCGGTGTCGTTCAGCGGCATGCCGTCGAAGGTCATCGACACGCGCTGGGAGTCGAAGCCGCGGATGCGCAGGTTGCCGCCGGAGGCGCCGTAGGGGTCGTTGTCGGTGAAGTTCACGCCCGGCAGGATGTTCAGCGACTGGGCGATGGACTGACCGGGCGCCCGGCGGTCCAGGTATTCGTTGGTGATCGTCGCGCGGGTCTTGGGAACCGTCTCGTTGACGATCGTGCCTTCGATGTTGAAGGGGCCGCGGGCGCCGGTGACCACCACGTCCTCGACGCGGGTGGCTTCCGTGGCGACGGTGCCGGACGACTGCGCGGAGGCCGCGCCTGCGGCCAGAAGGCCGGTAAACAGGGCGGTGGTCGCCCAGAACACGCGTTTGCGGTTCATCATTCTCGAAATCCCCTGGTAGGAAGGCGTGGTCAGCCGCTCCGGCAGGCGGGCGCGCCTGTCGAAATCCTGCCCGCTCTAGGCCGCGTCTCGGACGCTCGGGCGACAACGCCGTGACAGTGATATGACAGTCCCCAGGGGTGGCGGCAGGGTCACACCGGCGGGGCGCCGCCGATCATCCGATCCGCCACCCGCTCGGCGGTGCGCCGGATCAGGCGCGGCCCTTCGAAACTGCCGTTGATCTGGGTTTCGGCGATGACCCGCGCCCGGAACCGGCGGAAGAGATCGGCGTCGGGCGCGCGAGGATCAGCCCAGAAGTCCGACAGCGGGCCCTGATGCGTGAGTCCCGGCAGGTCGAAGAAGGCGCGGCCCAACACCTTGACCGGGGCGCCGAAGCCGAGGGCCGCCAGGGCGGCGGTCGAGTTGTTGACCACCAGGCCGCGCGAGGCGCGCGACAGGTCCGCCAGGACCCCGCCCTCGAGAAAATCCACCCGCGCCTCCACTCCGCGGGTCGCCGCCAGCCTTTGCGCCAGGGCGCGGAGGTCGGCCGCGCCCGGGTCCAGCGGGTGGTTCTTGACCACCAGCCGCAGCTCGGGCGCCGCGTGGCGGGCGAAGTCGTCGAGCACACGCGCCAGGAAGTCCGCGTTGGTCTTGAGGTCCGAATGGCGCAGCAGCTGGCTGTCGCCTTCCCGCTGCAGACAGACGAGGAAGAAAGGGCCGCGCGAGCGGAGTTCGGCGGCCGTGGGCTCCTCCAGCCGGCGCATCCTCAGCCAGCGACGCGCATGGCCCAGCGCCTGGCGCCACGGGGCGGGCTCGAACGGCGGCCGATGGTGGGGAAAGGCCGGCCGTCCCAGGGCCTCGGCCAGATAGTAGCGGGCGACGGCGGCGACCAGGTGCCGCGTTATGGGCCCGACCGGCTCGGGTTCCGGCGCCGTTCCCGTCCAGCCGCGATAGGCTTCCGGGTCGCGCGGCAGTCGGCTGTGGGCGTTGGCGCCCCCGGCCTCCACCGTGACCCAGTCGGGCCGGAAATAACCGTTCTCCAGCACCCAGACCGGCCGCGAGCCCGCCGCCTCCAGCGCGGGTCGCCCCTGGGGACGGGTCTCGCCATAGACGACCAGGTCCGTGGCCCAGGCGGCGACCTCCGGAAAGCGATCCCGCCAGGCCCGCAGGTCGCCTCGAAACACGGCCGCGCCCGGGCCTCGACCATCGATCAGGTCCCCGGCGTTGAACACCATGTGCCGCACCTCCGCGCCTCGCTCGCGCAGCGCCTGGTTCAGCAGGCGGCCGAAGCGCCCGTAGGGAAGGGTGACGAGGAGAAAGCGACGGCCCTGGCCGCTCCGGTGCGGCGCCGTGACCCTCGGGGCGGCTGAGACGGGCAAGCGGACGTCCGATCAAGAGGGCGCGCAAGGCCTGTCTAGGCGCTCCCGCCGGACCGCTCAAACGGAAACCGCCGGTCCCGTTTCCGGGACCGGCGGCTCCTTGGGTTCGACTGAACCTCTTCGCCCGAGGGCTTAGAAGTTGATGTCGATGGTGGCGCGACGGTTCAGCGGCTCGCGCACGCCGTCCGGCGTGGCGCGGGCCAGGTCCGTTTCGCCGCGGGCGTCGAGCGACACCACGCCGCCGTTCACGCCCTGG
>Ga0196964_10001576_pt1 | contig 11509 bp, 8 predicted proteins | sample S1_10metaG_FD_148615 | JGI IMG/M metagenome (GOLD analysis project Ga0196964, IMG submission 148615) | Soil microbial communities from Anza Borrego desert, Southern California, United States - S1_10 | ecosystem: Environmental > Terrestrial > Soil > Desert | place: USA: California | collected... | reverse complement strand
CGCCCCGGGCATCCGGTCGCCGTCGGCGAGCACGGTGCCGCCCTTGCGGCCGATGACGCCGGTGAAGTCCCACAGGTCCGACCAGAACTCCTCGGGCTGGTCCACCGACCACTGGTAGAAGTCGGGGTAGCTGTTGACGTCGAGCTTGCGCTTGCGGATCACCTGCTGCGCGAAGTGCGTAAGCTGCGCCTCCTGGATGGCACGCTCGCCCGGCTGCCAGAGAACCTCAGGTGCCAATGACGCCACCATCTTTCTTTCGAATCACGACCGTCGAGGAACGCGGACGCCCGTTCGGCTCGTAGTCCGGCCAGCTGGAGTAAGCGCGCGGGTTCGCGGGGTTGGAACGATCACCGGGCTGCTCGCCGGGGTGCTGGACATTGACGAAGGCGGTGCGATTGTCCGGCGTGGTGTGGAACGCGGTGATCTCGCAGCCGCGCGGCCCGGTGAGGAAGCGGCGGAAAACGCCGACTTCCGGATCGACCGCCAGCATCTGGTTGTTGCCGAGCGCGGCGAACGGGCCTTTGCCGAGCACGCCCGGCGACATGTCGGTCTGCACCCAGAGCGTTCCCATCGAATCGAACCAGAGACCATCCGGGCACGCAAAGGCGTCGCCCTTGATCGTGCTCGCGCCGTGCGGTCCGGCGAGCACGAACACCTGCCAGCGGAAACGCGTCGCCGCCACGTCGTCGCCTTCTTCGCGCCAGCGCAATATGTGGCCGAAAGGATTCGGTCCGCGCGGGTTCGCAGGGTCGCCCTGCCTGCGCTCGCCGCTGTTCGTGCACGCGGCGAACACCTCGCGCGTCTGCGGATGCGCCACGATCCACTCGGGCCGATCCATCTTGGTCCCGCCGGCCGCATCGGCGGCCTGGCGCGTGCGCACCTTGGCCGCGCCGTCGGCGGGAAGCGGCAGCCAGTCGCCGCTGCCATCGGCGTTGAAGCGCGCCACGTACAGCGTGCCTTCGTCCAGCAGATTCCTGTTGTTTTCCCTGCTCGAAGGTTCGAACGGGCGGGCGGTGACGAACTTGTAGATGTACTCGAACGCCTCGTCATCGCCCATATAGAAGGCGCAGCGGCGGTCCGCTCCGACGGAGCAGGCCGCGCCTTCGTGCTTGATGCGGCCAAGCGCGGTGCGCTTGACCGGGACGGAGCTCGGATCGAACGGGTCGATCTCGACGATCCAGCCGAAGCGATTCGGCTCGTTCGGGTGCCGCCCGGCATCGAAGCGCTCGTCGTGCGCGGCCCAGCGGTAATTGCGGCCACGCGGGGTGATCCCATAGCGCTTTTCGTCCGCCGTGGTGGCGCCGCCCGAGCGCTCGAACTGGAAGTTCCAGTTCTCCTCGCAGGTGAGGTAGGTGCCCCAGGGAGTCCAGCCGTGCGCGCAGCCGTTATAAGTTCCCAGGACTTCCCGGCCGGCCGGATCCGGCGCCGTGCGCATCAACTCGTGGCCCGCCGCCGGACCCGAGATCCCGCAGGGCGTGCGCGCCGTGATGCGCCGCGCGTATTGCGAAGGCCGCACCACGCGCCACTCGCTGCCTTCGAGGCGGACTTCGATTATCGAGACGCCGACCGCATTCTGCGCCTTCAGTACTTTCTCGGCGCTCCAGTTCGCCATGCCGTCGGGGAAGAGCAGGCCTTCGTCCAGGTACTCGTGATTCATGGCGAGCAGGCCGTGCGTCGACCCGGCGAGCGGGAAGTAATGCATGCCGTCGTGGTGCATCCCGGCCTGCAGCGCCTGGTCCGCCGCGCTGTTCGACGCGTCCATGCGGAACTCGGGCATCCCGGCCGCGGCGCCGACCGGATCGCCCCAGCGGAAGAGCACGCGCGCCTCGTAGCCGGGCGGCACGCGCAGCGCGTCCTCGCTCGAGGGCGCGATCGGCGTGAAGGTGATCTGCGGACGCGTGGCCCGCGTGACGCAGCCCGGCAGCGCGCCAAGCGCCGCCGCACCGAGGCCACCCTGCAGGAATGCCCGCCGCGAGACGAGGACATTCTCAAAGCTGGGATTCGCGCTCGGATTGCTGCTGCCCGGAACGCGGAGGTGGCGGCTCACGGCGAGGTCTCCTAGGATTCGGCGGTGATTATATTGCCGCAGGATCGAGCGGCCGCTTTTTCGAATATTCGAAGGCACCATCGCATGGCCGAGGCCGATGTCGTGGCCCGACTGCGAGCGCTGCAGCCTTCTTCAGACCGGAAAATCGAAACCACGGCGCTCAAGCTTGCCGAGCACGTGCGCGCCACGCGGCCGGCCGCGCTGAGCGCGGAATCGTTCCTGCGGCACTACGGCCTGACGACACGCGAGGGCGTGGCGCTGATGTGCGTCGCCGAGGCGCTGCTGCGCATACCGGATGCTGAAACCGCGGATGCGCTGCTGCGCGAGAAGCTCGCGCAAGGCGACTGGTCGCCGAGCAAGGACGACCCGCTGCTCGCAAGCGCCGCGGACTGGGCGCTGCTGCTTACGGGCAAGCTCGCGCGCTGGCACGACGAGCCCTCCGCGCTGAAGCACATCGTGGCGCGCCTCGGTGAGCCGGTCGTGCGCGCCGCCGTGCGCCAGGCGATGCGCATCCTCGCCGAGCAGTTCGTGCTGGCGGAAACGATCGAGCAGGCGGTAAAGCGCGGCGCCGAGCGCGCGCCGTATGTGCACTCGTACGACATGCTCGGCGAAGCGGCGCGCACCGCCGCGGACGCGGCGCACTACATGCAGCTCTACACCCACGCGCTGCGGCAGGTGCGCCCGCCGGACACGCTGTCGATCAAGCTCTCCGCGCTGCACCCGCGCTTCGAGGAAGCGAAGCGCTCGAGGGTTTTCGCCGAGCTCCTTCCCCGACTGACGATGCTGGCCGAACTTGCCGCGCAGCGCGGCGTGCCCTTCACCATCGACGCCGAGGAATCGGAGCGCCTCGAGCTCACCCTCGAGCTGCATGCCGCGCTGGCGGAGAAATTCACTCCCGGGCTCGCGGTCCAGGCGTACCAGAAGCGCGCTCTGCCGGTATGCGACTGGCTGATCGAGCTCGCGCGCAAGACCGGCCGGCGGCTGCCGATTCGCCTGGTCAAGGGCGCCTATTGGGACGGCGAGATCAAGCGCGCCCAGCAGCTCGGCATGCCGGACTATCCGGTCTTCACGCGCAAGGCGGCGACCGACGTCTCGTACGTCGCGTGCGCGACGCGCCTTCTGGGCGCGCCGCAGGCCATCTACCCGGCGTTCGCAACGCACAACTGCCGCACGGTGGCGACCATCCTGCAGCTCGGCGAGGGACGCGAGTTCGAATTCCAGAAGCTGGTCGGCATGGGCGACGCGCTGTACGACGCGCTCCTCGCCGGACGCAACGTGCGCGTGAGGCAATACGCACCGGTGGGCAGCTTCACCGATCTTCTGCCCTATCTCGTGCGCCGCATGCTGGAGAACGGCGCCAATACATCGTTCGTGCACCAGATCGCCGACCCCGACGTGCCGCTCGAAACGCTGGTCGCCGACCCCGTGCGGCAGCTCCCCGAGCCCTATAGGCCCGACGAGCGCATTCCGCTGCCCCGCGAGCTTTATCCGGACCGGCTGAACTCGGTCGGCCTCGATCTCGCGCGGCGCGACGTGCTCGACGCCCTCCAGCAGAAGATTTCGCGCGACGGCGCGCTCGCCCCGGTACACGAGACCTCGAAGGCCGAGCTCGACGAGGCAGTTTCGCGCGCCGCGGCCGCCTTCGAAACGTGGTCGAAGATACCCGCCGGCGAGCGGGCCGCGCGCCTCGAGACCGCCGCCGAGCTCCTCGAGGGCCGCATGGTAGAGCTCCTGTCCATCATCGTGCGCGAGGGCGGGCGGACCTATGCCGACGCCGTCGCGGAGGTCCGGGAGGCGGCCGACTTCTGCCGCTATTACGCGCTGCAGGCCAGAACCGCGTTTTCACCCAAGGTGCTGGCCGGCCCGGCGGGCGAGCGCAACGAGCTGCAGCTCCACGGCCGCGGCGTAGTCGCCTGCATCAGTCCGTGGAATTTCCCGCTCGCCATCTTCACCGGCCAGGTGGCCGCCGCGCTCGCTGCCGGCAACACCGTCATCGCCAAGCCGGCCGAGCAGACGCCGCGCACCGGCCTGCGCGCCGTGCAGATCCTGCGGGAGGCCGGCATCCCGGCCGCCGCCTTGCACTGCGCGATCGGCGACGGCGAGACGGTCGGCGCGCCGCTCGTCGCCGACCCCCGCATTGCCGGCGTGGCGTTCACGGGCTCGGTAGAGACCGCACGGTTGATCAACAAGGCCCTCGCCCAGCGCGACGGCCCCATCGTTCCCCTCATCGCCGAGACCGGCGGCGTCAACGCGATGCTCGTCGATTCCTCGGCCTTGCCCGAGCAGGTGGTCGACGACACGGTGATCTCGGCGTTCCAGAGCGCCGGGCAGCGCTGCTCGGCACAGCGCATCCTCTTCGTCGACGAAGGCGCCGCGCCGCGCGTCCTGCAGATCCTGTCCGGCGCCCTCGCCGAGCTGAAGGTCGGCGACCCGCGCGAGCCCGACACCGACATCGGCCCCATCATCGACGCGCCGGCCCAAGCCGCGCTCGTCCGGCACGTCGAGCGATTACGAAAATCAGCCCGGTTGATCGGCGAAGCGCCCGCTCCGACGGCGCAGGGGACCTTCATCGCCCCGATCGCGTTCCAGCTACCGCTCGACGAATTGCCGCGTACCGAAGTATTCGGCCCGGTGCTGCACGTCTGCACCTACCGCAGATCGAATCTTGGCAAAGTCCTGCAGTGGCTGCGCGATACAGGCTTCGGCCTGACGCTAGGCATCCACAGCCGCATCCAGAGCTTCGTCGACGAAGTCGTCGAAGGGACGCGCGTCGGCAATACGTACGTCAACCGCAGCATGATCGGCGCAGTGGTCGGCGTGCAGCCGTTCGGCGGCGAAGGACTCTCCGGCACAGGGCCGAAGGCCGGCGGACCGCACTATATGCTGCGGTTCGCCACTGAGCGCACGCTGACGGTGAATACCGCCGCCGTGGGTGGCGTGACGGAACTGCTCAGCGAACCCGCGCGCCGGACGCCCTGAGAGCGCTATCCAAGCTGGAAGCGCTCGAAGCGGTGCAGCGCTTCCTCGATGCGGCGCTTGCGCTGCCGGCGCTCGCGAGCGCTCACCCAGCTCCATTGCTGCACGAGGAGTTGCCGACGCACGCGATCGGCCTTGAGGTCGAGCACCGCGGCGATCTCGTCGCCGACCAGCACCGGCTGCGCGAAGTAGCCGAACATGCGCTTCTCCTTCGGCACGTAGGCCTCGAAGCGGTGCTCGTAGCCGAAGAAGCGCTTCAGCCGCCGGCGCTGGATTACCAGCGGATCGAAGGGCGAGAGGATGTGCACCTGCTCGCCGGGCTCGATGGTCGCTTCGAGTGCCTCGGGACGGGCCCAATGCTGCATTCCCGCGATCTCCAGCGACACGAGCTCGCGGCGCCGCACGCGGGCCTCGATCAGGCGGCGCATCGCCCCTTTGCGCGGCGCATCGCCGAAGCAGGCCGAATCGAGGCTGATCACGCCCTGCGAGCGCAGCGCGCGCTCAAGCAGGTACTCGACGATCTCGCGCTCGGACGCCGGTGGCGGCGGCCGTTGCCAGCCGAAGTGCCGGTTCATGAGCTCGTAGGTCTTGAGCATACCGGTGCGCTGGCTCACCGTCAGCAGGCCGCGGTAGAAGGCGAGCTGCAGCGCGCGTTTGGAGGGCTTGCGGCTCGCCCAGGCATGGTGCTTCTCCACCAGCACGTCGTCGTCGATGTCGCGGATGGTCAGTGGCCCGTGCTTGCGGATGCGCGCGAGGACCTTGCGCAGCTCCGCATCCTTCACCGTGCCGAACCAGGCGCTGCGCGAGGCCCAGTCGCGCTTCATCGAGCGCAGGAAGAAGCGCAGGTCCCGCGTAGGCACGTAGGAGAGCGCATGCGTCCAGTACTCGAACACCGTCTTGTCGATGCTCTGCGCGCGGTGCAGGTCCTCGCGCCGGTACTGCGGAATGCGCGTGTACAGGATCTGGTGATGGCATCGCTCGATGACGTGGATCGTGTCGATCTGCACGTAACCGAGGTGCTCGATGGCGGCGCGCACCGCCCGCGGGCCATCGCCGAACGGCGCGGGCTCATCGAGCCGCTGCGCGCGCAGCCAGATGCGCCGGGCCTGGAGATCGCTCAGGGTTCGCTGAGCGGCTTGTGGACCGTCGAGTAGTGCGGCCGCGTGAGCCGCTCCGGCTGCAGCAGGTCCTCCATCTGCGCCGGCGTGAGCAGCCCTTTCTCGACGACGAGCTCGCGCACCTGCCGGCCGGTCCTCAGCGCCTCCTGCGCGATCTCGGTGGAGCGCGCATAGCCGAGGATCGGCGTCAGCGCAGTAACGATCGCGGTCGATTCGTCGACGAAGCGCCGCGCGCGCTCGCGGTTCGCGGTGATGCCCTTCACGCAGCGCTCGCCGAGCGTGCGGCAGCCCGCGGCGAGGTGCTTTAGGCCCTCGAACAAGCTGTGCGCGATGATGGGCTCGAAGGCGTTGAGCTGGAGCTGCCCGGCTTCGGCAGCCATGGTGACGGTGATGTCGTTGCCGATCACCTCGAAGGCGATCTGGTTCACCACCTCCGGGATCACCGGGTTCACCTTGCCGGGCATGATCGACGAGCCGGCCTGCACCGCGGGCAGCGAGATCTCGCCGATGCCGGCGCGCGGGCCTGAGGAGAGCAGGCGCAGGTCGTTGCAGGTCTTCGAAAGCTTGACCGCGATGCGCTTCAACACGCCCGAGAGCTGGACGAAGGAGCCGGCGTCCTGCGTCGCCTCGACCAGGTTCGGCGAGCTGACGACCGGAACGGCGGAAACCTCCGCAAGGCGCGTGGTGACAAGGCGCGCGTAATCCGGATGCGCGTTGATGCCGGTGCCGATGGCGGTGGCGCCCAGGTTGATCTCGCGGATGAGGCCGGCCGCCTCGGCCAGGCGCTGCTCGTCCTCGCCGAGCATCACGGCATAGGTCGAGAACTCCTGGCCGAGCGTCATCGGCACCGCGTCCTGCAGCTGGGTGCGCCCAACCTTGAGGATGTCCCTGAACTCGTCCGCCTTCGCCTCGAAGCGCTTGCGCAGGTCCACCATCTCCTGCAGGAGGCGCCGGATGCCGAACTGCAGGGCGAGCTTCACGGCGGTCGGGTAGACGTCGTTCGTGCTCTGCGAGAGGTTGACGTGATCCAGCGGATGCAGGTGCTGGTACTCGCCTTTGCGGTGGCCGAGGAGCTCGAGCGCGCGGTTGCAGATCACCTCGTTCGCATTCATGTTGGTCGACGTGCCGGCGCCTCCCTGGATCACGTCGACGACGAACTCGTCGTGCAGCTTTCCCTCGCGGATTTCCTCGCAGGCGAGGCGGATCGCCACCGAGCGCCGGTCGTCGATCAGGCCGAGCTCGCAGTTGGCGATCGCCGCCGCCTGCTTCACGCAGGCAAGCGCGGTGATGAGGTCGGGATAGATCGAGATCGGCGTGTCGGTGATGGCGAAGTTCTCGAGCGCCCGCAGGGTGTGGATGCCGTAATAGGCGTCCGCGGGTACCGCCCGATCGCCGAGGAGATCGTGCTCCGTGCGCACCGGCTGCGTCATGGGGCGATTCTGGCACTATCATGGCGCGATGAGCGACGACCTCGATTTCAGCAAGCCGGCCGGCGCAGCGAAGCCGCCCGCGCCGGCGGCAGCCGCGCCGCAGGTCCCGCTCTACATCCCGGCGGTGGCGCGCGCGTTCTTCGAGTCCGCGGGCAAGGAGGAAGAAGTGCCGGCCGGCACGGTGTTCTTCTCCGAGAACGAGAAGGCGAGCCGGCTGCTTCTGAGGCGCGACAAGATGTATTTCCTGGTGGAGGGGCGCGTCGGCCTGGTGGCCAAGGGCCGCCCGATCGGCGAGCCGAAAGTCGGCGAGATCTTCGGCGAGATGGCGGCGATCAGCGATTCGCCGCGCAGCGCCACGGCGGTGGCGCAGACGCCGTGCCGCGTCATCTCGCTCGACGACAAGGGCTTCGCCGCGGCGCTGCAGAAGAAGCCCGAGTTCGCGCTGATGATGCTCGGCACGATGATCATGCGGCTGCGCGCCATGATCGCGCGGCTCTCCGGCGTGCCGAGCGGCACCGAGATCAAGGAGCAGAAGCGCGTTTTCGACAAGAACCTGCTTGGCAGCATGGTGAACGGGCTGGGCGATCATTCGGTGGTGCGCTACGAAAAGGGCAAGGTGATCATGGTCGCCGGGCAGGCGGGCGCCCTGATGTACGTGGTGATCGAGGGCATGGTGAGCATCTCGATCCGCGGCGCCGTGGTGGAGCGGGTCGGTCAGGGCGGCATCTTCGGCGAGATGGCCCTCATCGACCAGTCGCCCCGGGCGGCCAACGCCACGGCGGAGACCGATTGCGCGCTCCTCGCCATCAACCGCAACGTCTTTCTCCACCTGGTGAAGTCGGAGCCGACCTTCGGCATATCGCTCCTCTCCGCCATGGCCGAGAGGCTGCGCAATACCGCGGCCGCGTTGAATTAAGTAGAATTTTTTACCACCTTAGGGAGGAGACCCCATGAAGACCGCATTCGTCCTGCTCGCCGCCGCGGCGATCGCCGCGCCGGCGCTCGCCCAGGAAGGCACGCTGAAGAAGATCAAGGATTCCGGCTCCATCACCATCGGCCACCGCGACGCCTCGGTGCCGTTCTCGTACTACGACGACAAGCAGCAGCCGGTCGGCTATGCGATGGACCTGTGCCACCGCATCGTCGACGCGGTGAAGAACGAGCTGAAGATGCCGAACCTGAAGACGAACTACCAGCTCGTCACCTCGGCGAACCGCATCCCGCTCATGGCGAATGGCACCATCGACCTCGAGTGCGGCTCGACCACCAACAACCTCGACCGCCAGAAGCAGGTGTCGTTCACCATCACGCACTTCGTGACCGCCAACCGCTGGGTGGCGAAGCGCTCGGCCAACGTGAAGAGCCTGAACGACCTCAAGGGCAAGACCATCGTCTCGACGGCCGGCACGACCAATATCAAGCAGATCACCGAGCTGAACGGCCAGCAGAACCTGGGCATGAACATCATCTCGGCCAACGGCCACCCGGAAGCGTTCCAGATGGTCGAGACCGGCCGCGCGGTCGCCTTCGTGATGGACGACATCCTGCTCTACTCGCTCGCCGCGCAGTCGCGCAACCCGAAGGACTACGAGATCTCGCCGGTCGCGCTGTCGGTCGAGCCGTACGGCATCATGCTGCGCAAGGACGACCCGGCGTTCAAGAAAGTGGTCGACGCGGCGATGACCAACATCTACAAGTCGGGGCAGATCAACGCGATCTACGACAAGTGGTTCCTGAAGCCGGTGCCGCCGAAGAACATCAACCTGAACGTGCCGATGAGCGAACAGCTCAAGAAGGTGGTCGCCAAGCCGACCGACTCGGGCGACCCGAACGACTACAAGTAAGCTCGAGCCAGCGTGCAGTACAGCTGGCACTGGAAGGTCCTTCTCGAGACGGAGCCCGGCGGCACGGGCTCCTATCTCCAATACCTGATTGTCGGGCTCGGCTGGACGCTCGCCACGGCGCTCGCCGCGGGGGTGCTGGCGCTCGCCATCGGCATCAGCGTCGGCACGTTGCGCACCACGACGGCGAAGTGGGTCGTGCGGTCGGGGAACCTTTACGTCGAGGTCTTCCGCAACATCCCGCTCATCGTGCAGATGTTCCTCTGGTTCTTCGTCGTGCCGGAGCTCTTGCCGACCAGAATCGGCGACTGGATCAAGCAGATGCCGCCGCCCTGGGGATCGTACGTCCCGGCGGTCCTGTGCCTCGCCATCTTCACTTCGGTGCGCATTGCAGAGCAGGTGCGCGCCGGCATCAACTCGCTGCCACAGGGCCAGCGCATGGCCGGCACGGCGCTCGGCCTTACGCAGGCGCAGAGTTACCGCCACGTGATCCTGCCGCAGGCGCTGCGCATCATCCTGCCACCGCTCACCTCGGAGTCGATGAACATCATCAAGAACTCCTCGGTGGCCCTGACCATCGGGCTGCTGGAGCTCACCGGCCGCGCGCGCGCCATGCAGGAGTTCAGCTTCCGGGTCTTCGAAGCTTTCACCGCCGCCACAGTCATTTACCTCCTGACCAACCTCGTAGTGGTGCTCGCGATGCGCGCGCTCGAGCGCAAGGTGCGGGTGCCGGGACTGATCGGCGGGCAGGCCATCCAGGCGGGGCATTGAGGTGAGCGGCTTCGACTTCGACGTCATCCAGCGCTCGCTCGTCTACCTTTTCCGCGACGGCATGACGTTCACCGTCACGCTGACCCTCCTCGCCATGACCGGCGGCATCATCTTCGGCACGCTCCTCGCGATGATGCGGCTCTCCTCCTTCAAGCCGCTCTCCATGCTCGCCGGCGCCTACGTGAATCTCATGCGCTCGGTGCCGCTCGTGCTGGTGATCTTCTGGTTCTTCTTCCTGGTGCCGTACATCGGCGCCTGGATCACCGGGGCAAGCCGGCCGGTCCAGGTCGGCGCCTGGATGTCGGCGGTGATCACCTTCACGATGTTCGAGGCGGCGTACTACTGCGAGATCATGCGCGCCGGCATCCAGTCGATCGCGCGCGGGCAGGTATGGTCGGGCTACGCGCTCGGCCTGAACTACTGGCAGACGATGGGCTACATCGTGCTGCCGCAGGCCTTTCGCAACATGCTGCCGGTGCTCCTCACCCAGACGATCATCCTGTTCCAGGACACGTCGCTGGTCTACGTCATCTCCGCCACCGACTTCCTCGGCGCCGCGTCGAAGGTCGCCAACCGCGACTACCGCCTGGTGGAGATGTACACCTTCGTCGCCGTCGTCTACTTCATCATCTCCTACTCGCTGTCGCTGCTCGTCAAACGCCTCCAGGACAGGATCGCCATCGTCCGATGATCTCGCTCAGGAACGTCTCCAAGTGGTACGGCAGCTTCCAGGTGCTGACCGACTGCTCCACCGAGGTCGCCAAGGGCGAGGTGGTGGTGGTCTGCGGTCCTTCCGGCAGCGGCAAGTCGACGCTCATCAAGTGCGTGAACGCCCTCGAGCCTTTCCAGAAGGGCGAGATCTACGTCGACCGCGTGCCGGTGCACGACCCGAAGACCGACCTGCCCAAGCTGCGTTCCAGGGTCGGCATGGTGTTCCAGCACTTCGAGCTCTTCCCGCACATGACGGTGACGCAGAACCTCACGCTCGGCCAGATCAAGGTGCTCGGTCGCTCCGAGGCGGAAGCGCGCGACAAGGCCCTCAAGCTCCTCGAGCGCGTCGGCCTGTCGGCGCACAAGGACAAGTACCCGGCGCAGCTCTCCGGCGGCCAGCAGCAGCGCGTCGCCATCGCCCGCGCGCTGTCGATGGACCCGATCGCCATGCTGTTCGACGAGCCGACCTCGGCGCTCGATCCCGAGATGATCAACGAGGTGCTCGACGTCATGGTCGAGCTCGCGCGCGAGGGCATGACCATGATGGTCGTCACGCACGAGATGGGCTTCGCGCGCAAGGTCGCGCGCCGCGTGATCTTCATGGACGCCGGAGAG
>Ga0196964_10001575_pt1 | contig 11509 bp, 5 predicted proteins | sample S1_10metaG_FD_148615 | JGI IMG/M metagenome (GOLD analysis project Ga0196964, IMG submission 148615) | Soil microbial communities from Anza Borrego desert, Southern California, United States - S1_10 | ecosystem: Environmental > Terrestrial > Soil > Desert | place: USA: California | collected... | reverse complement strand
GGTCTAGGCAATGCACTCGATGAACTAAACCGTTCATCTGAAGCCATTTCCGCTTACCAACAAGCTATCAAACTCAACCCTGAATATAGCCCTGCTTACTACTATCTAGGGGTAGCGTTGTATAACAACAAACAATATGACAAAGCTGAAAACGCTTACCGCCAAGCTATTGAACTTGGTTTGGAACACGCCACTGTTTACGACAGACTGGGCGATGCCTTGTACCACCAGGAGAAACTCAAAGAAGCTGAAGCTACATACCGTCAGGCGATCGCACTTGACTCTAAATATGCTCCTGCTTACGTTGGGCTAGGTAATACACTAGATGACTTAAAGCGGTTAGATGAAGCCATTGCAGCTTACCAACAAGCTATCAAAATCGACCCCAAATATGCTTATGCTTACTACCATCTAGGCATAGCGTTGTATAACAGTGACCAATTTGATAAAGCTGAAGGGGCTTTCCGCCAAGTTATTGAACTTGGTTCTAAATCTGCCGCTGTTTACAATAGTCTGGGCGATGCCCTGTACCACCAGAAGAAACTCGCCGAAGCTGAAGCTGCTTATCGCCAAGCGATCGCACTTGACTCTAAATATGCTCCTGCTTACTACAGGCTGGGCTTAATCATGCATCAACAGGATAAACTTGATGAAGCCGTAGCTGCTTACCGTCAAGCGATCGCACTCGGCATTAAATCTCCTACTGCTTACACGCTTTTAGGTGTAGCCCTCCAGCAGCAAGGCAACTTAGCAGAAGCAATTAAGAATTACAAGCAAGCGCTGGCTATAGATCCCAACTATGAGTACGCGCAGAAATCTCTTAAGGAAGCAGAACAGCAGTCGAATTCACGGGCAAATTGACTTGAAAAAAATTACGAGTACAGTTTTCTCCCTCTCCCTGCGGAGAGGGGGCCGAGGGGTGAGGTATGTAAATCATAATGAATGAGAAACGCTATAGAAGCAGGTTTCGTATAAGACAAAACTGCTAGCTGCTTCTATTACAATGAGGGTGATTTTTCCTGTCTCAATGGAGTGCGACAGAAGATGCCTCCTTAGTAGAAGCAGGGGAGACGAGCTGGTTGCGTAAGCCCTAACTTTATTAGTGCATAAGTCAAAAACGCTCGGAAATATAAGGATACAGTTGAACTTACCATTCAACCAAGCTAATCTTCTACCAAAAGATAGAAAGCTGCTTTAGCCATTTTTCTACCTTTTGGTAGAGAGCTAGTATCACCATACCCGTTGCCAACCATGATTAAACGCATAATATCCAGCATCGCGATCGCCAGCTGCATCTGTTTGAGTGCTTCTGCTTATTGGAGATCGTCTCTAGTGGCGATGCCTTCGGCGAGCTTCGCTAACGCACAAGCTCCCAAATCCGAGGATCTATTCTATTTGTACCAAGGTAAGCGAATCCCTTTGAACCTGCGGCAGGATGCGTTCGTTGTCAAAGGTGAAGCAGGATCTAGCACCAGAGGCGGTACTAGAGGGGGTGAAGAATCCCCGGACGATGGTGGCGAACCATTCTTCATGCGCTTGCAGCAATATGTAAGCAGCGGCAGTCGCGGTCCTGAAAGTGCCGTAGCGAATGCAGAAGTAAAGCCTTTGGGAGAAAATTATGCCTTGGTGAATCTGCCTAATGCCACTCCCGCGATTAACGCCCAAGCGAAACAGGAGCTATCACAAATTCCCGGTGTCTCGGCTACACTGCCAGTGATGACTCGTCAGGGTCGCTCCGAAGCGATCGCGCTGCCAAATGAAATTATCATTAGTTTCGATCGTAATTTACCGGAAAGCCAAGTCCAAGCGATTCTCAAAAACCAAAATCTCGAAGTCATCCGCAAAGTAGCGTTCACCCAAAATCGCTATGTAGTTCGCTCTACCTCCGCGTCGGGTACGGCTGTTTTAAATGTAGCCAATCAACTTTATTCTGTGACGGGCGTGCGATCGGCAACCCCGAATTTTATTCAGTCGGTCTCAAATCGCATCGCGCCATTGTCGGTAAATGCTCTCAAGCAAGAGCAGAGTGCTGAAGATACCGAGAATGCGGTGAATAAGGTGATCGGTACCGAATCTACTTCTGTTGCCAAGTTTAAGACAGCTTTGCTACCGCTACAGTGGCAACTTGATAGCGGTCCTTTATCGCAGTCTTTAAAGAAAGATACTAAGTCTGGCGATTGTTCAAACGGCAGCAATGCTAATTGCAACGCCAGAGTGCGTACAGATATTCGCGCACCGGAAGCTTGGCAGCAAAGTAATGGGGGACAGGGCGTAGTTGTCGCTGTGTTGGATACTACTATTCAGTGGAATCATCCCGATCTGAAAAATAATCTTTACAATTCCAGCAATCTTTCCGATCGCTGCCCTGGGGAAGTTCACGGTTGGAATTTTTCAGCTCTCGATACGGTTAGCTCGAATAATCAAATAACTTGTCCGGGAAAACCAGATACTCGCATAAGCAAGAAAGAACTGAATGTATTGGCACCGATACTTAAAGATACATTTCGCTTGTCGGACGAGCGGTTACGGAAAAAATATTCTCAGCTTGCTGAACGGATAAAAGTTTTCAATTGTTCGTCTTGCTCGGATAAGCAAATTGCCAATGAAGTGCGCGAACAACTTCGCCATAATGTTACGGGCGAGTTTCACGGGACTTGGGCAGCGGGAACGATTGCAGCGCGATCGACAACTGGAAGAGGTTTGATGGGTGTCGCGCCGAATGTGAAAATTTTACCCGTTCGCACGGCGGGACTTGGGGGGGAATTTACTACAGAAGCGATCGTCAGTTCCATTGGCTATGCAGCCACTAGGGGCGCTGATATTATTAATATGAGCTTTGGCGGTTCGGTTCCCCTAGCAGAAATTACCGATGAGATTTCTTACGTACTCGCTCTCAACCCTAAATTAGTACTGGTGGCTTCGGCGGGTAATGAGGGGGATAGTGAAGATCCGAGCGTGAAATTTCCGGCTTCAGTACCGGGAGTGGTTTCTGTAGGGGCGACAAATTTAGCTGGTAATCGTACTTTTTATAGCAACTACGGTACTAATTTAGCTGTAGTCGCTCCGGGCGGAGATTTGGATTCTCCAGAAAAAGTTGGCGGTATTTTGACTACGGGCGGTACGTGGATCGATGGTTTTTGGCAGGGAACGTCGATACCGAAATCGGCTTGGGGCAGTACTTTAGATAAGAAAGGCGGATATATTTGGGTGCAGGGTACTTCTTTTTCTGCTCCGATCGTCTCTGGGGTACTAGCACTGATGAAGGGAGAAGACTCGAAACGTAATCTCGGTCGCCAGCAGTTAATCGACATTCTCCAAGATACTGCTAGCTATCAAGGGTTGGCGGTATCAGAAGGCGATCGCACTATGTATGATGGGTTGCGATCGCAGTCTGCTCTACCTGCTAATATTTCCGCCGAGAAGTATTTCTTTGGCAGTGGTTTGGTAAATGCTGAGGCGGCGGTGAGCAGAGTTAAGCAAGTCTCGGCGCGTTAAAACCCTCGGCGACTGAAGTCGCAGCTACACAGCCTAAGTCCGCCTGCGCGGACTTAGATTTTCTTATTCCTTCTTCCTTCTTCCTTCGCGTTCTAGTCTTTGGCAACGCTGGCGCGAATGCGGTTCATCAAATAAATTTGCATAACCCCGGCAACGTCAGAAATATATGTATGCAGTAATAAATCAACTCCTGCTATGCTTCGTCTTTCTCGTATCGGTTTCGTGAGTGCCACTCTAATTTTTTCATTAATCTCCCCCTTACAGATTCAGGCGATCGATAAATTACCTTCAACCAGTCTTGCCAAAAACCAGAAGATCTCGGTACAAAATTCCGATGTCGATCAAGTACAATCTATTGAAACCCCACCACTAGCCGACCAAAGGTTACAAAAAACCCTAATTGCCCAAAATCGACCACTATCAGCGTTATTGGTTTCTGAAAGAAGCCGCACGCGATCGCTTGTCGGGCTATTTAAGGCGCGATTTTCTGCTAATCGTCAAGGGGGAATTAACAATTCTTTACAAGCTGCCGTTGATTCGCCCAGCATTGAGCAAATCAAACAAGTTGCCAAACAGCAAAATGCAACGCTGGTTGAGTATTCCATTATTTCTGACGAATCTACAGTCAATGGAAAGCGGCAAACGAAAGAATCGGAATTATATATTTGGGTAGTTAAACCTACAGGCGAAATTGCTTTTCGTTCTGTGGATTTAAAACCTTTGTGGCAGAAAGAAAATACCTCTTTAACCGATTTAGTCACTGGATCTCGTGAGCAGATTGGGGTTAGATCTCTGGGGGTGAAAGGTGGTCTTTTAAATATTTCGCCAGTGGAAAAAGAAGGCGATCGCGTTTCTCCCAACTACCAAAAACTGCATCAACTGCTCATTGCACCTATTGCCGATATTTTACCTAAAAATCAGAGCGATAAAGTAATTTTTATCCAGCAAGGAGTGCTATTTCAAGTACCTTTTCCGGCATTACAAGATGAAAAAGGTAAATACTTAATCGAGAAACACGCTATTTCGACGGCTCCTTCAATTCAAATATTAGATTTACTTCATCAGCAACGACAGAGCATAACCAATGCTAATGATGTTTTGGTTGTGGGCAATCCCGATGGTGCAATGAAACCGCCCAAGATTGGAGAAGCACCGCGAAAATTGTTATCGCTACCGGGTGCAGAAGCAGAAGCAAAAGCTGTTGCTAATATTTACAACACCCAAGCACTGACGGGGAAATCAGCTACAAAAGCTGCTGTTATTGAACGGATGCCTTCTGCTAAAATTATTCATTTGGCAATGTGTATGTTCGTTGATGATGTGGGAGGTTCTCAAATGCCGGGAGTTATCCCACTTACGCCCTCTGGTAATGATAATGGTTGGCTGACGGCAGAAGAGGTTAGCAAGCTCAACTTAAATGCAGAATTAGTTGTTTTAAGTGGTGGAGATACTGCCAATGGAAGAATTACAGGGGATGGGGTAATTGGATTGCCTCGCGCTTTTATGGCGGCGGGTGCTAGAAGTGCGATCGCTACTTTATGGATGGTTTCAGATACAACGCCCGTGCTTTTGATGAGCGAGTTTTCCAAAAATTTACAACAAAACCCTGATAAATCAATGGCTTTACAAAAAGCGATGCTGACGACGATGAAACAATATCCCAATCCGCGAGATTGGGCGGCTTTTACCTTAATTGGAGAAGCTGAATGAGCGTGTAGAGACGATTGCATTGCACTATGCGCTTTCTTGCGGCTACGCCAACGCTAATGCGTCTGTTGCATAACCTCTGCCAAGCCGGAAATATAGGCAGTAGTAAACTAACTCCAAATTCTCATCGAATAAGTCATGGCAAAACATCCCAGCAGAAAAATAATTCGCCTCGCCCGTGTATTCCTAGCGGTGACTTTATTCACACAAGCCACATTTTGTCCTACCATTGCTGAAGCTGCCCAAAACCGCAGAGTTGCTAACTTTAAGCAAGGCAGTCGGGAATCTCAGGGGCAAGCGGGAATTTCGGAGGCTGGGCAGAATCGTAATACTGAAGTTAGCGAGGCAAGAAAAAAACAAAATGCGCCGACTGCCAACCCCGTACAGCTTTCACCCAACTTTGTTAAGCACTTCGCGCCACAAACGCAACTCACTGGGCATACGGGTAGCGTCAATAGTGCCAGTTATAGCGAAGATGGAAAACTCATCGTCACTGCTTCATCTGATGGCACTGCCCGCATCTGGGATAATTCTGGAAAATTCCTCACGGAACTTAGGGGGCATAAAGGTAGCATTAATAGTGCCAACTTTAGCTCAGATGGAAAACTGATTGTCACCGCCTCATCGCATGGCACTGCTCGAATCTGGGATTTATCGGGTCAAGAGTTAGCTATTTTGCAAGGGCATTCCGGTAAAGTTTATAGTGCCAGTTTTAGTGCAGATGGCAAGCACATCGTCACGGCAAGTGATGACAAAACGGCTCGTGTGTGGGATACCTCTGGTAAGCTGCTAGCGGAACTTAAAGGGCATAACGGCAGCGTCTACAGTGCCAGTTTTAGCTCAGATGGACAACGCATCGTTACTGCCTCGGCAGATAAAACCGCCCGTATTTGGGATAGTTCCGGTAAGTTGCTCTCCGAACTTAAGGGGCATACTGATACAGTTTGGAGTGCCAGTTTTAGCAGAGATGGAAAGCACGTTGTCACGGCAAGTGATGATAAAACTGCTCGTATTTGGGACAGTTCAGGTAAGTTGCTAACCGAACTTAAGGGGCATTCTGATAGTGTCAGAAGCGCCAGTTTTAGCTCTGATGGACAACAAATTATTACCGCAAGTGATGATAAAACTGCTGTTGTATGGAACTTGAAGGGCGAACAGCTAGCCATCCTTGAACGTAATGAAGGAAGTGTCAACAGTGCTAGTTTTAGCTTTGATGGACAGCATATTCTTACCGCCTCATCTGACAATACCGCTTCTATATGGGATTTATCCCGTTGGATGTTAGCCGAACTCAAAGGGCATCAAAACTTGGTAGAAAGCGCCAGTTTTAGCCCGGACGGAGAACGCATCATCACCGTCACCGCATCAAGCGAAACTGCCAGAGTGTGGAATGCCAATAATGGTCAACTAATTGCCGAACTCCAAGGACATCAAGATATGGTAAATAGCGCCAGTTTTAGCCCGGACGGAGAACGCATCGTCACCGCATCATATGACGAAACTGCCAGAGTGTGGAATGCCAATAATGGTCAACTGCTAAACGAACTCCAAGGACATCAATACTCGGTAAAAAGCGCCAGTTTTAGCCCGGACTCTCAACGCATCGTCACCGCATCATCTGACCATACTGCCAGAGTGTGGAATGCCAATAATGGTCAACTGCTAAGCGAACTCCAAGGACATCAAGGCGGGGTAAATAGCGCCAATTTTAGCCCGGACTCTCAACGCATCGTCACCACATCATCTGACAAAACTGCCAAAGTGTGGAATGCCAATAATGGTCAACTAATTGCCGAACTCAAAGGACATCAATACTCGGTCTATAGTGCCAATTTTAGCCCGGACGGAGAACGCATCGTCACCGCGTCAGATGACCACACTGCCAGAGTGTGGAATGCCAATAATGGTCAACTAATTGCCGAACTCAAAGGACATCGATACTCGGTACGAAGCGCCAGTTTTAGCCCGGACGGAGAACGCATTGTCACCGCATCATGGGACAAAACTGCCAGAGTGTGGAACGCCAATAATGGTCAACTGCTAAGCGAACTCAAAGGACATCTTGGTGGGGTCTATAGTGCCAGGTTTAGCCCGAACTCTCAACGCATCGTCACCGCATCATGGGACAAAACTGCCAGAGTGTGGAATGCCAATAATGGTCAACTGCTAAGCGAACTCAAAGGACATCAATACGGGGTCTATAGTGCCAATTTTAGCCCGGACTCTCAACGCATCGTCACCGCATCTGGTGACAAAACTGCCAGAGTGTGGAATGCCAATAATGGTCAACTGCTAAGCGAACTCCAAGGACATCTTGCCCCGGTCTATAGTGCCAGGTTTAGCCCGGACTCTCAACGCATCGTCACCGCATCTGGTGACAAAACTGCAAGAGTGTGGAATGCCAATAATGGTCAACTGCTAAGCGAACTTAAAGGACATCTTGGCCCGGTAGGAAGCGCCAGTTTTAGCCCGGACTCTCAACGCATCGTCACCGCATCATATGAGAAAACTGCCAGAGTGTGGAATGCCAATAATGGTCAACTGCTAAGCGAACTCCAAGGACATCAAGACTGGGTAAGAAGCGCCAGGTTTAGCCCGGACTCTCAACGCATCGTTACCGCATCATCTGACCATACTGCCAGAGTGTGGAATGCCAATAATGGTCAACTGTTAAGCGAACTCAAAGGACATCTTGGCGAGGTCTATAGTGCCAGTTTTAGCTCGGACGGAGAACGCATCGTCACCGCAGCATCTGACGGAACTGCCAAGGTGTGGAATATTTCTGGCAAGCTGCTAGCAGAGTTGTTGCCGTCGGATATTGCCTATTCCCCAAAAGCTGAAGCAGACCGACTGCGGGATTTAGAGTTTTCTGCCCCAAATTGGGAGCGAGCATTAGTGCCTTGGCAAGAAGCATTAAAAATTTACCGAGAACTTAAAGACCACGAAAATGAAGCTATAGTTCTACAACAATTGGGTAATGCTTATTCGGTTCTAGGCGACTATATCCAAGCGATTAATTCCTACTCAGAATCTCTAACGATTGCGCGAAAATTAAACAATAGCGAAAGCATCGCCAAAAGTTTATCCAGCCTGGGAGATATTTATACTACTTTAGCTGACTATCCCAAAGCCATAGAGTATTACAATCAAGTCTTAAAAATTTTTTCTACAGCATCGGTTTTAGTCGGTTTGGGAAATGCTAACTATTACCAAGGAAAATATGCTGATGCTGCTAACTATTACCAACAAGCCTTAACCATCCACTCCCAACAATCAAAGGAAGATGCCGTTGCCCAAGATAAACTTTATTTAGGTAGTGCTTACAATGCTTTGGGTGATGCTAATAAAGCTTTGCAATATTACAAAGAAGCCTTAGAATTATTTAAATTTCAAGTCAACTTACTAGGACAAGGAGAAGCAATAGGAGGTCTGGGAAATACCTACTTAGCACTAGGGGACTCAACGAAAGCCATTAATTACCTACAGAATTGGGTGAGCATTGCACGACAAAAAGCAGATAAACCAAGCCTGGGCAACGCTCTCAACAGTCTCGCCAATGCTTACCGAGTTTCTGGCAATCTTCCCGCAGCCGAAAGCACTTTAAATGAAGCAGTTAAAGTTTGGGAATCAATTCGCGAAAAATTAGATGATGCCCAAAAAATTTCGATTTTTGAAAAGCAAGCTCGTACCTATCGCTTCTTACAGGAAGTGTTGATTGCTCAAAATAAATATGAATCAGCCTTAGAAGTTGCTGAACGCGGTCGCGCCAGAGCTTTTGTGGAGTTACTGAGTAGACGCACCAACTCTAATGCGAAAGAACAATATACCCCTGAACCCCTAAATCTGGCACAAATTAAACAACTTGCCAAAACTCAGAACTCGACCTTCGTTCAATACTCGATTATTTACGAAGATTCTCCCACAGCCAATCCACAAAAACCCAAAGAATCAGAACTTTACATTTGGGTAATCAAGCCCACAGGGGAAGTGACGTTTAAGCCAGTTGATTTTAAACCCCTGCAAAAAGAGCGTAAGACCCTTGCCGATTTAGTGGTCAGCAGCCGCAATGACATCGGTGTGAGAGGTCGTGGTTTGGACGTGGTACTGCTTCCTGGTGTTGACCTATCAGAAGGCTTCAAGAAACTCTATCAATTACTAATCGAACCCATTGCCGACCAACTGCCTACCGATCCCAAAGCTCATGTAACTTTCATTCCGCAAGGTGAATTATTTCTTGTTCCCTTCCCCGCACTTCAAGATAAACAAGGTAAGTACCTGATTGAAAAACATACTATTCTCACAGCTCCGGCTCTGGCTGTGCTTTCTTTAACTCATCAGAAGCCGCCCAAAATCTCTGGAAAAGGTGCTTTAGTCGTGGGAAATCCGGTTATGCCCAGCGTAAGGACTAAAATTAAAGAACCACCCAGGCAGCTAGAGCCTCTACCAGGAGCAGAAGCAGAAGCTCTTGCGATCGCACCCTTACTAAAAACTAAACCGCTGATTGGAAAAGATGCCACCAAAGCCGCCGTAGTGCAACGGATGCAGGAAGCTCGCATCATCCATCTAGCGACTCACGGGTTACTCGATGATTTTAAAGGATTGGGAGTACCGGGCGCGATCGCACTTGCACCAGATGGTAAAGATGACGGGTTGCTGACTTCTAATGAAATTCTCGATATGAAACTCAATGCCGAATTAGTTGTCCTGAGCGCTTGCGATACCGGAAGAGGCAAGATAACTGGCGATGGCGTGATTGGGTTATCTCGCAGCTTGATTACCGCAGGCGTACCCAGTGTAATTGTATCCCTCTGGTCAGTGCCAGATGCCCCGACAGCAGAGTTAATGAAAGAATTTTATCAAAATCTCCAAAACAATCCTGACAAAGCTCTAGCCATGCGAGAGGCAATGCTCAAGACAATGAAAAAACACCCGCAACCCAGCAATTGGGCAGCTTTTACCCTAATTGGGGAAGCCGAGTGATTGGAATAAGTCCGCGAAGGCGGATTGAAGATAAAGTGCATAAGTCGGAAATTGCCAGAGATATAGGGTTTCAAGAGGGACAACCTACCGCTCCCACGACAAGATAGGTGATACTATGCGAACCCGGAAAATCTTTGCCACCTTACTAGCTTTAACTTTAGTAACAACTCCCAATTTAGCAGTCGCTCAAACCTTCGATGAGTTAATCGAACAAGGCGATGCTGCTTTTGAAGCCGAGAAATATTCAGAAGCCGAAGCCATTTGGCGTAAAGCCATCGAAGCCAATCCCAATTCTGCTCCCGCTTACGTTGGGTTAGGTAACGCCTTAAACGCACAAAACCGTTCCGATGAAGCGATCGCCGCTTATCAAAAAGCGACCGAAATCGACCCGGAATATGCTTACGCTTACTACAATCTAGCGGTAACGCTATCCTCCAAAGACCAATTTAGTCAAGCCGAAGCCGCTTATCGCAAAGTTATTGAATTGGGTATTGAATATGCCCCGGTTTACGCAGGTCTGGCTGACGCGCTGTACAGTCAAGATAAACTTGATCAAGCCGTAGCTGCTTACCGCCAAGCGATCGCCCTCGATTCTAAGTACGTTTCGGCTTACATTGGTTTAGGAAATGCCTTAGATGATTTGAAACGCTCGGATGAAGCTATTGCAATTTACCGCCAAGCTATTCAACTAGACCCGAAAAATCCTTATAGCTACTACAATTTAGGTTTGGCACTGCACAGACAGGAAAAACTCTCGGAAGCCATCACCGCTTATCGTCAAGCGATCGCGCTTGGTTTTAAGTCTGCCCCCGTCTATACCCTACTAGGTTTAGCCCTCCAAGAACAAGGCAAGCTAGCAGAAGCGATCGACAATTACCAACAAGCGATCGCTCTCGATCCCAATAACGAGCGAGCTTCTGAAGCTCTCAAAGAAGCGCAGCAGCAGTTGAACTCGCGGACAAATTGATTGAAGAGGAATTAGAATTATGAACAACATCAAACGTCGGCATTTTTTACAATTAGCGAGTTCTGCCTTAGCCACTGTAGGCATAAGCCAATTAGATGTCATGCGACAAGGCGATCGCTATAGCCGTGCGATCGCACAAACTGGCGGACGAAAACTTGCCTTGCTAGTCGGCATTAATGATTATCCATTTGGTAATAAACTGTTTGGGTGTCTTAACGATGTCGATTTACAGAAAAATTTATTAATTTATCGCTTTGGCTTTCAAGAAAAAGATATTCGCATTTTAAAAGATAATCAAGCTACCCGCCAAGGTATTCTCACCGCCTTTGAAGAGCATTTAATAAATCAAGCCAAACCAGG
>Ga0196964_10001574_pt1 | contig 11513 bp, 7 predicted proteins | sample S1_10metaG_FD_148615 | JGI IMG/M metagenome (GOLD analysis project Ga0196964, IMG submission 148615) | Soil microbial communities from Anza Borrego desert, Southern California, United States - S1_10 | ecosystem: Environmental > Terrestrial > Soil > Desert | place: USA: California | collected... | reverse complement strand
AATCAGCAACTTCAGGACAAACTGGCACGCCACTGGCAGGAATTTCTCGATTTAATTGAAATTTTGCGACGCATGGGCGGATTGCAAGATTTAAACCCGACGCCACTGGGAGAAGCTGCTGCTGCTATTCGTGGCGATAACGAACTGTGGCTAGGTTTGGCGATGATGTCTGGAGAACTAGACGATCTCGATCCCCACCACTTGGCAGCTGCTGTGTGTGCTTTAGTTAGCGAGACGCCACGCCCGGACAGTTGGACAAATTACACACTAGCAGATGAGGTAGTAGAGGCTTTAGCGAAGTTACGAGGCATTAGGCGTCAGCTGTTCCAGTTACAGCGCCGATATAACGTCGCGCTGCCTGCGTGGCTGGAGTACGATTTGGTTAGCATTGTCGAGCAGTGGGCGTTAGGTGTGGAATGGATAGATATATGCGCTAACACAAGTTTAGATGAAGGGGATATTGTCAGGATTTTGCGCCGGACGGTGGATTTATTATCTCAAATCCCCCATGTACCCCATGTTTCCGACTCTTTGCAGCGCAATGCTTATCGGGCTATTCAACTGATCGATCGCTTTCCAGTTAATGAGGTGGTTGCTTAAAATTTGCGATTTCCATGAAATGGCAAAAACTATATCTTGCACCCGCCTATAGCCCCGCCGCTAAACCCGCTCCCTGTCAACGGGGAGCGGGTTGGTATAGATTTCAAGATTTATTGACATCCTCCTCGACTACGACGGTACGAGGATTCCTCCCCACGCCATCTAAGATGGTCGCCGAATGGGGTTAACGCGCTTCTTCAAGCACAGCCTGAAACCAGGTCTTACACGCTCTCCACGTCCGTTTTAAGTCTCGTCATGCCCTCGCGCGACTGTATGTATCGTTTCACTCAAAAGCACGAAAAATACTTTTATTTTGTCTCCAGGTTGGACTTAACCATTGCCCTTCGAGCTTTCCCTATTGCTGGTTCAGGCTCAGTTTCACATCCTACGGATGGTATATATACTGCAAACTTAGATGGGGTTTTCAACCATCTTAATTATAACAAAAGTCGCCCTTGCATTACGTTAGCGAAGCGGCGCGAAGCGTGGCTTGCATCCCATTAATTTCCGTCAAAATTCAGGAGTAAAGCCCTTACTGTGACTGAATTTGAAATTGAAATAATGTCAAGAGTCGCTAATGCTGTTGCTATAGCTTGCTAAAATTTGTGTATGTATAAGCATTCATGCAGTTCCGTCCAGATACAGCAAGCTTAAAAGTAACTACAATAAATTGACAAAAATCAAAGGTTATATGGAAAAGAAAAAAGAAAAAATACAAAAAGTAAATAATATTTATTTTTACTTTACATCATTGACTTTTACTTTGTTAGGAAATCTGGTATTGCTACTACAGGCAGCCGATGCCCAAACGGTAGTACTGGGTGTGGTACAAAGTCAGGAAAATCAGGGGGTATGGCAGGCGATGACAACGCGATCGCAGCCAAGCGAGGTCGCCTCTTGTAACTTTGACCTTTCTCAAGTCAACAAAACTGCGGAGCTAAGCGACCATATATCTAGTCTGCCAGCTAGTACGCCAGCACAACAGGCTTGCCAAATCGCCCTCGGACAAGCATCACCAGCATCCGTGCCTATCAGACAAGCTAATACAACAACTACTGCTGGACAGCGACTTCCCGATTGGCGAGAAATGCCCTCTCCCTCACAGGCACAGAGATTGCCGATACCCACTGGAGCGATCGCCCCCGCTAACCAGCCACCAGACAAACTTCCAGACGCCAGAAGTTCCCAACTCAGGATACAAGCAAATCCTACCCCTACAGACGATAAGCGCTGGGTACAAGACGCTATAGAAAATTGGCAAGAAACTCCAGCAAACCCATCTCCAATTAATAGGCGGCCAAGCGCCTCGCCCCTAGTCCCCTCAGCTAATTTACCCCTGTCGCCAGTAGACGATGTACCAGTGGCACCGGCTGGGTTGGAAGTCAAGCCTGGATCTGCGCCGCTTACGGCTGTGCAAGTCAACTCTATGCGTCAGGAACTTTCAAACCTCATCGGTCGATTTGAAAGCGCCCTGTTAGCCCAACAGGCTGCCAGCAGCAATCTTAATTTAGCAGCAAACGACAAAGAACAAGTTGCTGGAGTTACTAATACAGAAGAATCTAAGTTCTCCCCTCAAGCCAACAGCCAGATACCTTTGATGATATCTGGCGATAGAACACTGGCTCAAGCGAAAGCTGGTTTAGTAACATTTCTCCAGATGGTTGGTAAACAAAATTATAGTGGTGCCCGAAATCAGTGGTTACAGACGCGACAAATTCTCTGGAACAACTACCCCACCGATCGCAAAATTAGCACCAGTGAGATTCGCGCCATCTGGTTAGATCGTGCCTCTATTGTAAATGCTCGGTCAGAGCAGGATTTAGCCAAGATTTTCGATCAGATAGCGAGTGCAGGGATTAACACCGTCTTCTTTGAAACGCTCAATGCCGGGTATCCCATTTACCCCAGTCGCATTCTCCCTGTTCAGAACCCTTTAGTCCGTGGCTGGAACCCCCTAAAAGCCGCCGTTAAGTTAGCGCATGAACGGGGAATGGAGTTGCACGCCTGGGTGTGGATTTTTGCAGCAGGCAACCAGAAACACAATACCCTGGTCAACCTGCCGACAAACTACCCAGGCCCCATAGTTGCGGCTCACCCGGATTGGGCGATGTTGGATAATCACGGGCGTTTGTTTCATCAACCTTCAGGAAAAGTATTCCTAGATCCTGCTAATCCTCAAGTGCGTCGTACTTTGGTGGATGTGTTGGATGAAATTGCCAGTGAATATCAGGTGGATGGTATCCAACTCGACTATATTCGTTATCCGTTTGCAGGCTCCGGTGGTAATACTACTTACGGTTATGGCAAAGCGGCGCGTCAGCAATTTCAGCAATTAACGGGTGTAGATCCGATCGCTATATCTCCACGCGATCGCGATCGCACCTCCAAGTGGACAGAGTTTCGGATCAAGCAAATAGATAGCTTTGTGGCGATGGTATCAGATCGCCTACATGGCAAGCGACCTGAACTGATTTTGTCTGCTGCTGTGTTTCCTATCCCTAAACAAGAACGTCTAGCAAGGCTGCAACAAAATTGGGAAGAATGGGCCATGCGGGGCGATGTAGATGTAGTAGTACCCATGACTTATGCCTTGGATACAAATCGACTACAGCAGATTACCTCCCCCTTACTCAGAGGTGCAGCACTAGGTTCAAGTCTAATTGTGCCTAGCGTTCGGCTCTTGAATTTGTCGGATCGGGTGGCGGTAGATCAAATGCAGCTGCTGCGGGATTTGCCAACGGGTGGTTACTCGCTGTTTGCGTTTGAAAATTTTAGCGATCGCCTGCATACGATTTTGAGTCGCACCCAAGGAACAGTAATGCGATCGCCAAATCAGCCAGTCCCTTATCGCCAGCCTTTCTATGCCGCAGCTACTCGTTATGCAGCCTTGCAACGAGAATGGAGTTTTTTGCTGGCAAACAATCAACTCTGGATTCGCGAACCAGTATTAAGTGAGTGGCGGAAGCGATCTGACGACCTCTCCGTAGCTCTGAATCAACTAGCAGCAAATCCTTCTAACAGTAACCTATTGTCGGCAAGGGCATTGCTAACGTCATTCCGATCGCAATCCCGCAAATGGATGCAGCTGCAAGCTGTACAGCAGCCTTATCAAGTCCAGGTTTGGGATAACCGCTTAGCAACGGTAGAAAACTTGCTGTTATATGGGGAACGGGCGATGTGGAATCGCAGAAATCTCTCTTTTTCGGAGCAGAAATAAGGTTTCGTTCGGAATTTCTATTTCATGTGGATGCTTGCCTGCGTGCTACCAGCGCTGCTTCAAATTGTTCTTTGAGCTGATCCGCCTGCTCTTCAGCATGAGAAGCAGCACCTGCCAGCCGAGCTTGGTGCTGTAACGGAGCCGTAATAGCAATTCTCTCCTGCTCGTAAGTTCGCAGAGCATCGCCGAGTTGTTCCCCATCACCTAGATCGATACAAGCTAGAACCTTAGCCAGGGCTACCGCATCCTGTATAACCATAGTTGTACCCAACCCCAACGATGGTCGCATCGGGTGAGCCGCATCACCCAGCAAGGTAACATTCCTGCCGTTCCCCCACTGCTGCACTGGTTCCCTGTCGAAGACACCAGTTTCGATGATCGCCTCCGGGTCAGTAGACTGAATCATACGTTCAACAAAAGGCGGCCATTTATCGAATATCTGGAGTGCTGTCAAATGCTTAGATGAACTTTTTTCATTCGGGTGTAGCGCTGTGCCACCCCAGGCAAGCAATTGTGTACCCACATCCATTATCCAGAAATTCTTTTTCTCTCCGACCACAAGTTGAAATCCAGCACCTTCAACGAAGGGGTCGGCAAGCGGTGCCAATTTCTGACGCTCCACGATACCCCACCAGGTCATGGTTCCTGTATAAAGAGGATCACCATCTGCAACAGTAATAGATCTCACTGCCGAGTTGTAACCGTCGGCACCTATTAGAAGGCGAGCATAGACATCATTCTGTTGACGGAACTTCAAGCACAATTGCTCTTTGCCCTGCACTGAAGTCTCAGTGAAATTGATGAAGGGATGATTAAGATGAACCGTTACCGTTGCGGGTAGTGCTTGATAAAGACAGGTTTGTAAGTTATACCAGCCTAGCCAGGTAAAGCCTGTCCCGGCGCGCGGGGATTCATCAGCGAAAAGAACCTCGCCATTTGGTCGCATTAATAACTGCCGTTTGGGATTCACCCCCAACGTCTTCACCTGTTGCGCCAGAACTGCATCGATTGAAGCTAGCGCCGCATAGCCCATATCACCCATCCCCAAGGCCGCACCAATCGGTCGTAACACCTGCGCTCGCTCAAAAACTCCGACCTTGAAGCCGAGCCGTGCTAAAGCATGAGCAGCCGCAAGTCCACCTGGTCCTCCTCCGATGATGGCAATATCGACGACATTAGCGATCGAATTTGTTTCACTGATCACGTTAACTTTGTTCCCCAGTCTTCTCCAGCAAATCGGATACCGACCTACCAGCGCGACAATGCTACTACATTATATGTATAGCAATAGCCTTGGCGGTTAGGGCATTCTCTCAATCTCAAATCCAGTCACAGTAAGGGCAAGACGAGTGACTCCTGCTATATATGTAGCGCTATAGTGGCTGCTTCCTTAAAATGCGTAAGTCCTGAATATGTAGCTTGACAAAAAAAATTGGTGTTACCTCTTGACTCTCCAGTCGAGTGGAGAATTTAAGCTGAATTTAAATTCACTAGCGGGACTTAGACAAAAAGTGGCTAAAAAATAGGCTCAAACCCAGTCTCTGGATAGTTTTGAGGTCGATTTAGGTTTTTTCTTGCTGTGACTGGGTTTGAGTCTCCTAAACCCCTATCAAACTAAATCCCTTTCCTAGAGAGGAATACAGCATTATTTCAGCCCACAACTTGTCTAAGTCCCGCTAGAGCGATTGACTAACTTCTTATAGTCGCTCAAGAGAGGTTACAGCTATGGTACTACAGCTAAAAGTTCCCAAAATTGCTTGTTCTGGTTGCGTGAATACTGTGACTAACGCAATCAAAAAAGTTGATTCTAATGCGATTGTGCAGGCTGATACCAAGACAAAGCTAGTCAGCGTAGAAACGCAAGCATCCAAGACAGTAATTGAAGAAGCGATCGCCTCTGTTGGCTATCCAGCAGCCTAATTGGTTTAGTTGGTTAATTTTTCCGGACTCAAAACTTGCAATTAGCAGGGGGAAAACATGAAAACCACGCATATAAAAGGGCGTATATTCGCAGCACTGACTGTAAGCTTAGCGATCGCGTCTGCCTCAACTGTCGTGGCTGAGCCTATCCATCAAGAAAATCACCACCACGGTCACGATATGGGCACGATGGATGCTCCGGTGCCAGCTAACGCCAGGACACTGCCGCCCGTACCCAACAACCTACCAGCCTGGATGGACAACAAAGATAGGAATCACATCTACCGTAAGCGTGGTTCCTACAACGACGACATCTACAACGTGCGATCGCTAGCGCTTGACCTGAACGCGATCGCCGTAGGTCATGCGATGGCTTACCAAGACCTGGTTATCGGCAAGGGCGATCAGCTGGAAACCGACACCTTCAACCGCATCAACTGGGTGTTAAATAACCCGCCACGTTTTATGCCCGACGAAGCTAACATCTCGTCAACTTTTGGTCGCAAGTACGGGGTACTAGAACAAATCTTCGACTGGACGCACATTCTACACGCGCAGACCGTGGATGTGCTAGCTAGCACCAAGTTAACGGACGCCCAAAAAGATGCTGAAATCCAACGCCTGTATAGATTCTACTCCGAGAGCGTACCCTACGCTATCACACCACTGCCGATGAATATGGGCTATCTAGATTCGCAGCCATACTCGAAGGCATTTCGCCAGAAGTATCCCAAGGTCAATGGTCTGTTTTGGGGCTATCACTGGCTACAGGGCACAATGTATGACACGCTATCTGGCAAGAAACTTCAACAACAGCGCCAAGTTTATAAAGAAATCGGTAAGCGCTACCACGATGTTGAGTTGTATCGTACCGATCGCCCCTTCATGCCCATGTTCGCTGAAGTCAGCCCAGACTTTGCAGCACGCTTCCCGCACATATCGAATACCTTCGATAACCTGCATATGCTGCACGACATGGTTAACGACATCTTAGCTTCGGACTGGATGACCGACGCGCAAAAAGAAGCGCAAATCAAACGCGCCATCTGGATGGTGTCCGCCGAAGCACATAAGGGCATGAAACCTGGTGACTTCAATCCCAACGACCCGTTGCACGATCACCGCTTCATGCCCGGTATGCCTGGGATGGGCATGATGCCAGAAGGCTTGATGAATCATGAGGGGATGAATCACAGCCCCACACCCACAAATAAGCCACACGACCCGATGATATCAAGTCCGGGCGATCGCCCATAAGAAAAGAACCTCTCCCCCAACCCCTCCCCGTGGACGGGTAGGGGTGCCGCAGGCGGGGTGGGGTTTTCACGAGAATTGTGGGTAATCAAGCGGACTTGATATGAATCACGACACACCGCCCTCCCCTAAACACGGCTCCCCCAGGCGGTTACATAGGGCACTAATCGTGATTTGCAGGGCATTTAGCAATCGGAAAGGCAGGTAAAACATCCAATGAGACAACTAATGAAACCCGCGATCGCAGCGCTGGGAGCAGTGATATTAGGGGTATTTACAGAAAGTTCGGCGATCGCTGTTGACCACAACAACGTTGACGCAAACCGCCCGTTGTCCTTCGATGATGCCGAGAGTATCGGCTTGAGGGAACAGTCGCTGGAAGTGGGCGTCGGTGTCACGAAACCGCGTGGGCGTACACTAGGCGGTGAGTTGGAGTTGGAGTATCTCTACGGCTTTGCACCTAACACGCACCTCAACATCGGCATCGATCCGAGTGTTGGAGGTCGGACTAACAGGGAGGATACCCGCTTCGACCCCGGCAATGTCTCTGTGGGTGTGTTCCACAACTTTAACCGCGAATATAACAACACGCCAGCTTTCGCCGTTCGTGCTGATGCTTCCTTGCCAACTGGACGTAATTCGCAGGGTGTGGACTTTCGCCTGCGCGGTATTGCCAGCAAGACATTTGGGCAATACGATCGCCTACACTTGAACCTCGATCTAAACGTAAATACCAAGGCTGAGGAAAACGATCGCGACGTTGTTCCTGGTGTAATTTTGGGCTATTCTAGACCGCTTGGTTATCCGCGTCGCTTCGATCGCACCATTTTGGCGGAAGTGGGGGTGCGTGGTAGCGAGGAAAAAGGAACAAACGCGATCGTCTCAGCAGGAATTGGACTGCGCCAGCAGGTAGGCTACCAAAGCGTACTCGACATCGGTTTACAAAGTGACCTCGCTGGCGACAGGCGCGATCGGAACGATGTGCGCTTTATTGCTGGCTACTCGATAGCTTTTTGATGAATATTTAGGCGATCACAAAACCGATATCGATATTTTCTCCCATTTCATACCTTAATAACCGAGGTTAGCGATGGATAACGCCACACTCAAACTCCGAGGCATGAGTTGTGCCTCCTGTGCAAATAGTATTGAAGACGCCATTCGCTCTGTTCCAGGCGTCAGCGAATGCAACGTCAATTTTGGGGCAGAACAAGCCAGCGTCATCTACAACCCTAAAATAGCCAATCTAAAAGCGATTCAGGATGCCGTCGATGCTGCCGGATATTCTGCCCAGCCCATTCAAGACTTACTGACTGAAGAAGATAATACCGAACTCTCGGCGCGACAAGTAGCATTGCGAGGCTTACAGCTCAAGGTCTGGACTGGTGGCATTATCAGTACAATTCTGGTAATTGGTTCGCTGCCAGCCATGACGGGGTTGGAGATTCATTTCATCCCTATGTGGCTGCATAACTTCTGGCTACAAGCCGTGTTGACTGCGCCAGTACAGTTCTGGTGTGGCAAGTCCTTCTACGTAAATAGTTGGAAAGCCTTAAAGCGTCACGCTGCAACAATGGATACATTGATTGCTTTGGGAACCAGCGCAGCCTATTTCTACTCACTGTTTGTCACTATCTATCCCAGATTCCTCACGGAGTCAGGACTTACGCCTAGCGTTTACTACGAAACTTCAGCAGTAGTGATCACGCTTATTTTATTGGGGCGGTTGTTTGAAAATCGCGCCAAGGGACAAACCTCAGAAGCTATTCGCAAACTCATGGGATTGCAGGCGAGAACTGCCCGAATCGTCCGTAACGGTCAAGAAATGGAAGTTGCGATCGCCGAAGTTCAACTCGGAGATATTATCCTAGTGCGTCCCGGTGAAAAGATTCCGGTAGACGGTGAAGTAATTGAAGGTGCCTCAACCATCGATGAGGCGATGGTGACAGGAGAAAGTTTGCCTGTTAAAAAGCAGCCTGGGGATGAAGTGATTGGATCTACTATCAACAAAACAGGTAGCTTCAAGTTTCGGGCGACGCGAGTTGGCAAAGATACCTTCTTGGCGCAAATTGTCAAGCTAGTGCAGCAGGCGCAGGGTTCTAAAGCTCCAATCCAGCGATTAGCAGATCAGGTGACGGGATGGTTTGTCCCTGCTGTAATTGCGATCGCGATCGCTACCTTCATCATCTGGTACAACGTCATGGGCAATGTTACTCTCGCCTTGATTACCACCGTGGGTGTACTCATCGTTGCTTGTCCCTGTGCGTTGGGTTTAGCAACTCCCACGTCTATCATGGTGGGTACTGGTAAAGGGGCAGAAAATGGCATTTTAATTAAAGGTGCAGATAGCCTCGAATTGGCGCACAAACTGCAAGCGATCGTTCTCGATAAAACCGGGACATTAACGCAAGGAAAGCCTACCGTTACAGACTTTGTAACGGTCAACGGTACAGCGAACGGTAACGAGTTAAAAATCTTGCGCTTAGCTGCATCCTTAGAACGGAATTCTGAGCATCCGTTAGCTGAAGCTGTGGTGCAATATGCCCAATCCCAACGGGTAGAATTGGCAGAAGCGCAAAACTTTGAAGCTATAGTAGGTAGCGGCGTTCAAGGATATGTTTCCAAGCAGCTTGTCTTTATTGGTACGCAACGCTGGCTCAATGAGCTGGGAATTGATACCCAAGCTTTGCAAACTTATAGGGATAAGTTGGAGTATCTAGGCAAAACAGTTATTTGGATTGCCATTGACGGAAAATTGCAAGCGATCGCGGGAATTTCTGACGCCCTCAAACCGTCTTCTACTAATGCCGTTCGCGCCTTACAAAAACTCGGTTTAGAAGTGATGATGCTGACTGGGGACAATCGCCGCACGGCTGAAGTGATTGCCCGTGAAGTGGGAATCAAACGAGTAATTGCTGAAGTCCGCCCAGATCAAAAAGCGGCTCAAGTGCAGGCAATTCAGTCTGAAGGCAAAGTTGTGGCAATGGTGGGGGATGGGATTAATGATGCTCCTGCTTTGGCTCAAGCAGATGTAGGAATTGCCATCGGAACGGGTACAGATGTAGCGATCGCTGCTTCTGACATCACCCTAATTTCTGGGGATTTGCAAGGGATTGTTACTGCCATTCAACTTTCCCGCGCCACGATCAAGAACATTCGCCAGAATCTCTTCTTTGCCTTTATCTACAACGTTGCAGGTATTCCCATTGCTGCGGGTATCTTATTCCCCTTCTTTGGTTGGCTCCTCAGCCCCATTATTGCTGGAGCAGCAATGGCATTTAGCTCCGTCTCAGTGGTGACAAATGCTCTGCGCCTGCGGAAATTTCAACCCAAAACAATTATTTAATTCAGCGATTTTGTTGGAGGGAAGACAATGCTTAAAAAATCTACTTTTCTTGGCACTTTAGCAGGAATAGGATTTTGTTTGGGTACAATATCAGGGGCACTTGCAGCCAAAATGCCTATCCAACACTCTACACAATCTACACAATTTCGCCACATTGAACAACCGTTGGCAAATAAAGTATTTGTGACGCTGGGGGGGCTAGGGCTAATTGGTTTAGAACTCTGGTGGTTCCTCCTCAGTAAGCCCCAATCTAAGAAGGTAGAAGCCCGTGAGGGAATTCAGGAAGCGACAGTTACCGTTGATGGCGGTTACGATCCGGGCCGTGTTGTTGTAAAGGCAGGGCAACCTGTTCGGCTTAACTTCCTACGTCGCGATCCCAGCAGTTGTTTAGAGGAAGTGCGCTTGCCTGACTTCCACATCGCGCAACAATTACCGCTCAATCAAGTGACGATTGTTGAATTTACACCGACAAAACCAGGTCGCTATGAATTTGCCTGTGGCATGAATATGTTCCGGGGTGTGGTGGAAGTCCAGGCAGCAGATTCATGAAACTAAATAAGGGTAAGTTTTTCTTACCCTTACCCTTATCCTTATCCTAAGATGCAACAAACTATCCGCCTCAAGAATATCAAAACGCAGCAAAGTACCATCTTGCAGAGGATTTCCCACTTAGCCTCAAGTCCGACTTTAGATACTCATTTGGTTCAGGATCTTGTTAAAACGCTGCAACATAATGTTACAAACATTGAACAACTTTGCTCAAAAAGTCAAGCAACGCCAGCTAACTTGACCAGTGTATCTCGTTCTATCTACGCTTGGATGAAGTTTCTGACGGATTTGAACCACCTACAACTTCACCTACAAACTACCCGCCGAGTGTGGCAAATGGCGTTGTCAGCTTATAGAGCCAATAATCAGAATTTGGAAGGTGTAGTTGTTGAGTTGACTAACATGGCGGGGCTATATAAAAGCAGATGCTCTGCAAATGCTGCTACTATCACAATCAGCGAAGGATTTATCAATGCTAGCGATAAAGTTCTCAAGGCATTGGTTACGGCTGCTGTGTTAGGTAATACTCAACCTTATACAACAATGATTAGGGAGTTTGCTAGTTCGGAAGAATACAGTGATGTGCTATTGGAACTTGACTTAATCACTGAAGCTATTGCAGAAAAC
>Ga0196964_10001573_pt1 | contig 11516 bp, 10 predicted proteins | sample S1_10metaG_FD_148615 | JGI IMG/M metagenome (GOLD analysis project Ga0196964, IMG submission 148615) | Soil microbial communities from Anza Borrego desert, Southern California, United States - S1_10 | ecosystem: Environmental > Terrestrial > Soil > Desert | place: USA: California | collected... | reverse complement strand
AAACGTCAGGCGCGCGCGCCGTCATATCCGCGTCTCCGCCACAGATCGTAGAGCATAACCGCCGTCGCCACGGCGAGATTCAAGCTGTCCGCGCGCCCGCGCATCGGCAAGCGCACCAGAAGATCGCAGGCCGCTTCCATATTTGCAGGGAGCCCCGATTGCTCGTTGCCCATCAGCACGATCGCGCGCGCCGGCGCCGGCAGGTCCGCGCCCAGCGCCGCGCCCTTCAGCGAGGCGCCCAGCATTTGCGCGCCGTGCGCCCCCTTGTAGCGCAGCAACTCGTCGAACGACGCGCGCGCCAGGTTCACGGCGAAGATGGAGCCCATGCTCGCGCGCACGGCTTCGACGGAGAACGGATCGCAGCTTTCGCCCAACAGAACGACGCCGGCGGCGCCCGTGGAATCGGCCGTGCGCAGGATCGTGCCGAGGTTGCCCGGATCGCGAACGCCTTCGAGCGCGACGACCGACTCGCCGTCTAGGCTGTCGAGCGGCGCCAGGCGCTGCTTGTAGGCGCCGATGACCGTCTGCGGATTGTCGCGCTTGGAAATGCCTGCGAGCACCGTTTCGCTTGTCTCGATCACGCGCACGCGCCGGGCTTCCGCGTCGCCGATCAGTTTGCGCACCTGATCGCGCGCCATCGCCGCCGGCGAGTAGACGAGCGTGTCGGGCCAGACGCCGAGATCGGCCGCCTCCACGGCGAGCCGCGCGCCTTCCGCGAGGAAGAGCCCGGTCTCGGCGCGGCCCTTCTTCGCGTGCAGGCTTTTCAGCGTCTTGATCAGCGGATTGGAGGGGGAGGTTATCTGATGCGCCATGTTCTGCTCGCGGCGCTCGCCCGCCGGGGTGTTTCCGGTTTTCGCCTAGTTCGGGAGGCATTAGAAGGGCGTCAAGTCATGGTTTATATGCGCGTGGTGCGAGAAAAATGATCGGCCTTATCTTGTCCGAGGCGATCCTGTTCATCGCCGCCGGGCTGATCGGATTCGCGATCGGCTGGCGTGCGCGCACGCTCGCGTCCGCGCGGCGCATGGCCGATGAGCGCCATGACGTCGAATATCTACGCAGCGCCTTGAGCGAAGCGCAAGTGCGGCGCGCGCGCATATCATGAGCGCGGACGACGACGAACACGAACGCGGCTCGCGCATCGCGCTGATGATCGGCGCGGGCGGCGCCGCGCTTGCCGCTTTGCTCGGCATGCTCGCGCCCCAGGGCGGCGCGATTTGGTATGCGCCCCGGGTGCTGGAAGAGCGCGTGGCGACGGCGTTGTCGGCCGCCGGCCATCCCGGTCTCGACATCAGCATGGACGGCCAACGCGCCGTGCTGCGCGGCTTCGTGGAAGACGAGGCGGACATCGAAGCGGCGAGGCGCGCGGCGCTGACTGCCGCGGGACCGGGCGGCGCTTGGGCCGGCGGCGTCACCAGCGTGGATACGTCGGGCGTGAGCGTTGGCGCGTTCTCTCGGCCCTACTCCTTCAGCGCGCGGCGCGACGGGCCGCGCGTGGTGCTCGCGGGCGCAGCGCCAAGCGAAGCGTCGAAGGCGGAGATCATGCGCGCCGTCGCGGGCGCCTTTCCTACCGCCGAGCGTGTCGATGAAATGCGCATCGCGGGCGGGGCGCCGTCGGCGCACTTCACGGACGTGGCGGTCAATGCAGTCCGCGCGCTGGCGCACCTCAGCGGCGGCGAAGTCCGTATCGTCGATACGCAAGTCGTGGTGATCGGGGACGGCACGCAGCGCGCGGTGGACGCGGTGCGGCGCGCGCTTGGAGACGAACCCGCGCCATTCAACACGCGCTTTGCGGTGACCATCGATGGCCTGGACGTCGAGCATCCCGAACTCCAGGGCCTGAACCTCGTTAGCGGCAGCGCCGAGACATGCGAGCGCGCGTTCGACCGGCTGATGGAGCGCAATGTCATCAACTTTGCTTCCAACTCGGCGACGATCGAAGCGTCGAGCCGCGCCACGCTGAACGCGCTGGCATCGGTGGCGCTGCGCTGCGACCGGTACTCGATCGAGGTTGCTGGACATACCGACAACCAAGGCGAGCGCGAGATGAATATGCAGCTCTCGCAGCGCCGCGCCGACGCGGTGGCAAGCTACCTTGCGCAGCAGGGCGTGGACCGCGCACGTCTCTTGGCGCGCGGGTATGGCCCGGACCGGCCGCGCGGCGATAATGCGACCGCCGCCGGTCAGGCGCAGAACCGGCGCATCGAATTTTACGTGAGCGGCGCATGATCTATCTCATCGGTCAATTGTCGCTCTGGCTCTTCCTCACCGCGGCGTTCGCCGCGCTCGCCGGTTGGGCGTTCGCCGCGCGCAGGAACGCCCCGGCGGAACGCGCGTTGCGGCGCGAGCGCGACAATCTCATGCGCGACCTCATCGGCATGGCGCAGGGCGAAGCAGGCGCGGCCAACGACGAAGCCGACCGCGTGCGCACGGAAGACGCATTGCGCAGCCAGCTTTCGGTCCGCGATGCGCGCGTGGCGGAACTGGAGCAGGCGCTGGAGCGGGCGCGCACCGCGGCGGATGACGCGGTCAGTGAGCGGGCCGAAGCGCAGCGCAGGCTGGAGCGCGCCGATTCCGACGCCCGCGAACTGGAGCGGTTGCGGGCGCTCGACGCGGCGCGCGAACAACAGCAGCTGATCGATGCCCGGGTCGAAGAGCCGGAGCCGGATCGCGAGGATCCTGCGCTGCAGGCCTGGCGTTTGCGCTATTTCGAGCAGCGCGTGCGCTACCTGGAAGGGCTTGGACGCCAAGAACCACGGCCGCTTTTGGCCACGCCTGAGCCGGAGGACAAGGCGCCGGCGCCTGATCAACTCGCGATAGATTGGCGCGCGCGCGAAGCGGAGGCGAGAGCCGCGTTCCTCGAAGGCGAGCTTCGGACCGCAAGCGCCGCGCCCCCGGCGCCAGAGGGGCACCCGCCCGAGACCCCGTTCGCCGCCAATGCCGACGTCGATATGCTGCTGCGCTGGCGCTTGCTTTATCTTGAGCGCCGCGTCGCGCACTTGCAGGCGCGGGCGGCTGAGCAGCCCGACTCTGAGCCTGAACCCGAGCCGCAACCCGTCATCAGTGAAGCGGCGCCCGACCCGGATCGTTGGAAGTGGCGTGCGCGCTATCTTGAAGCGCGCGTGCGCCATCTGGAGCAGCGCCCGGCGCCAATTACGGCGCCGGCGGCGGCGGAAGCAGAAGACGCGCCGCCGCCTCCGCCGACAGAACAGCCGCGCCGCAAACCGCCCATCCTGCCATCTCCCCGCGACGGCGCGCCGGATGATCTGACGCTGATCGACGGCGTCAGCGCTCAGCAGCAATCGACCTTCTATTCGATCGGCGTCTATCACTTCGATCAGATCGCGGCATGGACGCCCGAAAACGTCGCCTGGGTAGACAATTATCTGCGCTTGCGCGGCCGCATCGACGAAGAAGACTGGGTCGAGCAGGCCAGCGCGCTCGCGCGCGAGTTGGCGGGCGCCTAGTTCAGCCGATCGCGTTCAGGCAAGCGGACCGTTTCGCGCGTGCCATCGCGCCGTTCGATGAACACCGTGCGCCAATCCGGACTCGCGTGCGCCTTAGATCCCGTCGCTTTTGCGAGCGCGATCTCACGCTCCGCGCGTTCACGGAAATACTCAAGGGCGCGCGTGTCCGTCATGCGTTTCCTCCTGGCCATTATGTGGACGGCAGAGTCCAACCACGGCGCGCGCAGGTCAACTTACCCTTTGTAGTAGGCGCAGAACTTGTTCCCTTCCGGATCGCGCAGATAGGCGCCGTAGAATGGCGGATCGTACTCGCCGCGCACGCCGGGCGCGCCCTCGTCCTTTCCGCCCGCAGCGATGCCGGCGGCGTGGAACGCGTTCACCGCTTCGCGCGATGGCGCTCTGAACGCCAGCATCGAGCCATTGCCGTGGCAAGCTTTGTCGCCGTTTTCCGGCGTGGCGATGTAAAGTTCGAGACCCTCTTTCTTGCCGCCAGGACCGTAGCCAGCCCATCCGCCGCCTTCGAAAGTACGTTTGTAACCCAAGGGCTCAAACGCCGCGTCGAAGAATGCGCACGAGCGCGCGATGTCATTGGACCCGATGGTGACGTAGCCGATCATGCTCTGATCCTCCCGCGGGCGAATACGCACCAACCGGCGTTGGGTGTCAAGAACAAAAAGAGAACTGGTACGAAATCAGCAGCCGGCCAAGACGACAGCCAGCAACTCCGCGCCGTGGCGCTTCAGCTTCGCTTCGCCGATGCCGGGAACGCGGGCGAGCGCGGCCAGGTTGTCCGGCTTGGCGCGCACGATGGCGGCGAGCGTCGCGTCGTGGAAGATCACGTAGGGCGGCACGCCGTGGGACTGGGCGGCATCGCGCCGCCACGACCGCAACGCCTCGAACAGCTTGGCCTCCTCGCCTTCAAAGCCCTGCTTGACTGCGTTCTTCGCATCGCGCGAGGCGCGGCGCTCCTCCTTGCTGCGGCGCGTCGGCTTGGCCTGTTCGCGCACGCGCACCTCGTGTTCCTTGCGAAAGATGGCGCGGACTGTTTCAGCGTCGCCGACGCTGAGCGTGGGGCGCTCGCCCTCGGTTTCGTCGAGCACGCCGTCGAACAACAAGCGCTCGATCACATTGCGCCAGACGCTTTCGTGCTGATCGGCGCCGATTCCGAACGTGGTGCGAGACGAATATTGCTCGTCGAGACCGTCAGCCGCCTTGCCGATAAGGTGATTGACGACACGCCCGCGCCCGAAACGCTGATCCATCCGCATCACGGCTGAGATGGCCTTGGCCGCAAGCTCCGTTGCATCGATAGAGGTCGGCGGATCGGTGCAGATGTCGCAGACGCCGCACGGCTCGACATTCTCTTCGCCGAAATAGCGCCGCACGCCCGCGCGCCGGCAGGTGAGGCCGTCGAGGAACGCGAAGAGTTGGCGCGCCTTCTTGACCTGCACGGCTTTGACCTGCTCGGCCGCGTTCGACTGGTTCGCGAACATCACGGCGCGGCGAAGATCGCTGGCGCTGTAAATGCAGAAGCCTTCGGCCGTTTCGCCGTCGCGCCCGCCGCGGCCGACTTCTTGCCAATAGGCTTCGATGCTCTTCGGCGAATCCGCGTGGATCACATAGCGCACGTCGGGTTTGTCCACGCCCATGCCGAAGGCAATGGTGGCGACCATCACCACGTCGTCTTCTTCTTGGAAGCGATGCTGGCGCTCAGAACGAAGGCCCGCATCGATCCCGGCGTGATAGGCGAGCGCCGGGATTTTCGCTTCCTGCAGGCTGGCTGCGATCTTTTCGACGTGATCGCGCGTCGCCGCATAGATGATGCCCGACTTGCCGCGCCGCGCGCGCACGAGGTCGAAGATGCGGTCTTGCAGGCGCGATGATCTGCGCTCAGCGGCCAGCACGAGGTTCGGGCGGTCGAAGGAGGCGATGACGCTCTTGGCGTGATCGAGCCGCAGCTGAGTGCGAATGTCGGCTTGCGTTTTCAGATCGGCGGTGGCGGTGACGGCCATGCGCGGCGCGCCGGGAAAGCGGTCGGCCAGCGCGCCGAGCGCGCGATAGTCGGGGCGGAAGTCGTGACCCCATTGGCTGACGCAGTGCGCTTCGTCGATGGCGATCAGAGCGATCGGGCATCGTTCGAGGAAATCGAGGAAGCCTTGCGCGAAGAGTCCTTCCGGCGACACGTAGAGCAGGTCGAGCTGTCCATCGCGCGCCGCGTCGAGCCATTGGCGGCGGTCGTCGCGGCCGAGCGTAGAGTCCAGACGCGCGGCCGCGACGCCGGCGGCGCGGAGCGCGGCGACCTGATCCTGCATCAGGGCGATGAGCGGGGAGACGACGAGCCCCACGCCGCGGCGGAGCATCGCCGGGATCTGGTAGCAGAAGCTCTTGCCGCCTCCTGTCGGCAGCACGGCGACAACGTCGCGCCCGTCCAGCACTTCGCCGATGACCTCAGCTTGCAAGCCGCGAAAATCATCGTGACCGAAGACGCGCTGAAGGATGTCGCGGGCGGCGGCGAGATCGGCCATGCGCGCTACATGCACACGAATTCCGCGGGCAACAACACCCTGGACCGCTGCGCGCGCGCTCAATCATCGGCGCGGATCGACGGCACGCGGCGATAGGGCTGCGGCTGATTGCGGATCCATTGCGACAGTACCCATTTGCGCCCCGCGGTTGGCGGAAGCCCGGCGTGCCAGGTGTTCTTGTCGGGCGCGCCGTTCGGCAAGACGTTGGAAAACAGGATCGCATCGCCCTTGGCGCCCTTGAACTGGATGTCGAGCAGCGGGAAGTCAGTGTGCGCGCCTTCGAAATCGTCGTTGAGGTAGGTGACCACGGTGATGGTGCGCTGGCCGGAGGAAAGCAGTTCGGTCAGCGAACCGCGATGGTCGGGATTGATGAAGTCGTAGTGGTGATCGAACTTTTGGCCGACCTCGTAGCTGATGATCGTCGGCGCCTCGTGGTTCGCAACGGGCACGCGCGTGCGGCGCGCGGCGCGCTCCTGCATGATGGCGGCGATGAAGTCGAAGCGGACGCCCGTGGTGGTCGCGGTGCGCGAGGGGTCTTCGTACTGCGTTCCGGTGTGCGAGTTGTGCACGTAGGATGGATGCAGGCGCGGCAGCGCCTGGGCGACGAGCCAGTCGCAGATGGTGGGCGGCGCAAATCCGCGGCAGACGAACACCGCCGATTGCTCGTGGATGCGATCCATCGGCGGGGGCGTGAGCAGCTGGTCCGGATCGGCCCCGCCGATCACTTCAAGCTGCGCGCGCGCGAAGTCGTCACCAGCGGCGGCGGCGGCGCGCAGCAAGGCGAACGCTTCCTCCCATCTGTCGCCATAGGCGGCGTCCATCGCGGCGGCGAATGTCATGGGGACGTTCTAACCGAGGCGGGATGGATCGGCTACGCGGCCGCTAAGCGTGGCGTGCAGGTGTAGTCGGAGCGCGCCGAAGCGGATGGCGGCTTGCCCGGCCCAATAGATCATCCCGCCGGCGAAGCCGCGCCAGGAGGCGCGCGCGGGTCGGCCAGGGGATGGAACATGTTCGCCGCGACGAAGCCGTCGGAGATGCGTCGGCCCAGCCCATGCTGTTCCGACGTAAAAAACGATACTTGCGAGAGCAACTCGGATCGTCATCCGTTTGCAGGCGCCCGCTGCGCGTAGCCAAGCTTTTGGTTCAGCGCGGCTAGCAAGTCCTGCGCGATTTCCGCGATGACGCCGCCGGGCGGGTACACGGCCGCCGCGCCCATCAGCTTCAGCGTCTCCACATCCTCTGGCGGGATAACGCCGCCGATGACGATCATGATCTCGCCGCGGCCGCGCTGCTCAAGCGCTGCGCGCAGGGCGGGCGTCAGCGTGAGGTGGCCGGCGGCGAGGGATGAGACGCCGACAATGTGCACGTTTTTCTCGATCGCGTCGGCGGCGACTTCCTCGGGCGTTGCGAACAGCGGGCCGATTTCGACGTCGAAGCCGAGATCAGAGAAGGCGCTGGCGATCACCTTCTGCCCGCGGTCGTGGCCGTCCTGGCCCATCTTGGCGACGAGGATTTTCGGCGCGCGGCCTTCGCTGTCCTTGAAATCGGCGACCGCCGCGCGGGCGCGCGACACGGCGATATCGTCCGCCGCTTCGCGCTCGTAGACGCCGCGCACGAGGCGGATGGGCGGCTGGTGGCGGTTGAAGGCGCGTTCGAGCGCTGCGCTCATTTCGCCGACCGTGGCTTTGGCGCGCGCGGCTTTGACGGCGAGGTGGAGGAGATTGGATTTATGGAGCGCGTCGCCTCCGGCGACGCTTGCGCGGCCGGAGGCCGCGCGCTCCAAGGCGGCTGCGGTCAGCGCTTCGAGCGCTGCATCAACTTCCCCTTGCTTACGCTCTCGCTTCAAGCGCTCGAGCTTCTCCAGCTGCATCGACCGCACCTTGGCGTTGTCGACCTTCAGCACCGGCACGGCGTCTTCTTCGTCCAGCTTGAACTTGTTCACGCCGACAATGGTTTGATGCCCGGTATCGATGCGCGCTTGGGTGCGTGCGGCGGCTTCCTCGATGCGCGCCTTCGGCAGGCCCTGATCGATCGCTTGCGCCATTCCGCCGAGTTTCTCGACTTCCTCAATATGCGCCCACGCTTTCGCCGCGAGATCGGCGGTGAGGCGTTCGACATAATACGATCCGCCCCAGGGATCGGCGGGGCGTGTCGTCCCGCCTTCGGTCTGCAGCAGGATCTGCGTATTGCGGGCGATTCGGGCTGAGAAATCCGTCGGGAGCGCGAGTGCTTCGTCGAGCGAATTCGTGTGGAGCGATTGCGTGCCGCCATACGCCGCCGCCATCGCTTCGACACACGTGCGCACCGCGTTGTTGTAAACGTCCTGCGCCGTCAGCGACCAGCCGCTCGTTTGGCAATGCGTGCGCAGCGCCAGCGAGCGCGCGTCGCTCGGCTCGAACGTGCGGATCAGCTTCGTCCACAGCAATCGCGCCGCGCGGAGCTTGGCGATCTCCATGAACGGGTTCATGCCGATACCCCAGAAGAAGGAGAGCCGCGGCGCGAACTGATCGATCGTCAGCCCGGCTGCGATGCCCGCGCGTACGTACTCCACACCATCGGCCAGCGTGTAGCCAAGCTCGAGGTCCGCCGTGGCGCCGGCTTCCTGCATGTGATAGCCGCTGATGGAGATCGAATTGAACTTCGGCATCTCGGTCGCCGTGTACGCGAAGATGTCGGAGACGATGCGCATCGACGGCTTGGGCGGATAGATGAACGTGTTCCGCACCATGAATTCTTTAAGGATGTCGTTCTGAATCGTGCCGCTAAGCTTGGCGTGCGGCACGTTTTGCTCTTCGCCGGCGACGATATAGAGCGCCATGATCGGCAACACCGCGCCGTTCATGGTCATCGACACGCTCATCTGGTCGAGCGGAATGCCTGCGAACAACGTGCGCATGTCGAGGATCGAGTCGATCGCCACCCCCGCCATGCCGACATCGCCGAGCACGCGCGGATGATCGGAGTCATAGCCGCGGTGCGTGGCCAGATCGAACGCGATGGAAAGCCCGCGCTGTCCGTGCGCGAGATTGCGGCGGTAGAAGGCGTTGGAATCTTCCGCCGTGGAGAACCCCGCATACTGCCGGATCGTCCACGGCTGCTGCACGTACATCGTCGCGTAGGGACCGCGTCCGTATGGCGGAAGGCCGGGGAAGCCGTCGACGAAATCAAGTCCGGCGCGATCGGCGGCGACGTACGCGCACTTCACGGCGATTCCCTCAGGCGTGAGCCATTCGTCACCAGTGGCCGGCGCAGCTTTCGCGACGTTCGATTCGAGCAAGAGCTTGGAGAAATCAGGCAGCGTCACGCCGGCTCCTTGAACGTTTGAGAATCTCGAAGCGCCACCTCCTTAGCGCTTGGCCAATGCGTTGTTCGTCTTTGACGGCTTGAACGCCACGCAGCAAGTTCGCGCCAACGGCAGCGGCCGGTATGATGAGCAGCCAGCCTGCATTCGCGACGAAATCAGGCGGCCGCAACCAGCCCATCACCTGAGCGCCGCCGTAGATTACTGCGAACAGGGCGGCGCCGGGCAGCATCGCAAACAACGCAGGCCAAGATCGGCGAATAGATTCTCTCGAAACAATCTCGTAGTCGCTTTCGAGGCCCTTGAAAGTCGTCGCGTCCTCGAGGCGAAGAAGGGCGGCGGCGACTTCTTCCGAAAGTGGGGGCCATGACATAAGCGGCTTCACGTCGAAGGCCTTCCCGAGGCAAACGCGGCGAGCGCCGCCGCATCGCCGCGGAAGGCGTTGAGATCGACTGGACCTTGCACGCCGCGTTTTTGGGCGCGGTTGTGGTGTTGCCAGATGATCCAGTCGCGCTCGCGGAAGGACGGTGGCGCGGCGATGGAGCGGATCCAGAAGCGTTCGCCCGTGAGCTCGCGCAAGTGCGCGTCGTGGAATTCGCGCGTGGTGTAGATGATGGGGCGCGCGCCATAGTGCGCTTCGACGCGATCGAGAAAGATGCGCGCCTCCGCGATCACGTTCGGCATGGTCGGTCCTTGGCGGCAAGGCCCCATGTGTTCCAAATCAAGCGCCGGCGGCAGCGCGCCAGCCGCGCGCGGCACGACGGCGATGAAGTTCGCCGCTTGCTGCGCGCCGGGGCGGCAGAGCGTGAAGAAGTGATACGCGCCGCGGTAAAGCTCCGTCTCGCCCGCGGCGCGCCAGTTTTCGGCAAAGCGCGGATCGACATGATCGCCGCCTTCGGTCGCCTTGATGTACGCGAACGCGATATCATCCGCCGCCAGCGCGCGCCAATCAATGGCGCCCTGATGCCAGGACACATCTACGCCCTGCACCTCATAACGCACGGCCCAGGGCGCCCACCATCCGCCAACGGCGGTGAAGAAGGCGAGCGACAACAACACGCCGCCAACTCCAAAGCCGATCAGCACCGCGCGTTGACGACCGCGCCGACCATCGCGGCAATTGTCGCGTGAGAACGGTGCGTTTGGGTTCGTCACGCAGAGATCCCCAGCGCGACGTGCAAAGTCGCAAGCTCTTTGACTGCATCCTGGCCGGTGAAGACGAACTGATCGACGCCTGCCTTGCGCAAGCCCCTCTCATGCTCGCCCGCCTTGCCCGCAAGGATCACCCAGCCGGCGCCTGCCGCCTTTAAGCGCTGCGCGGCGTTCTCAGCATCTTCCGCGTAGGTCGCGTCCGTTCCGCAAATTACGGCGACCCGCGTTTGCGATCGGCGGAACGCATCAATCATCGCTTCACGAGAGGCGTATTCCTCCTCCTCGCCGATGCTGGCGACACCGCCCGCCGCAAATAGATTGCGAGCGAACTGCGCGCGCGTGCCGAACGCGGCGAGCGTGCCGAGCGTGGCGAAGAAGACGGCAGGCCGCTTTGCTTGCGCTTCGGCCGCGTCTCGGAGTGCTTCGAACGGCTCAGCCCAGCGCACCGGGTCGAGCACAGGGTCCGCATCGCTGCGGCGGCGCTCGGCCGGCGCCGGGTGGTGCGGCTCAAACTCCGGCATCGCCACCCCGAGCAGCGGAAAATCGGTTACACCCGTGATCGTTTCGCGGCGCGTGGCGATGGCTTGCTGGCGGCGTGCGCGCGCTTCGGCGATCATGGATTGCAGATAGCCGCTCTGAAACGCGCGGAGGATGCCGCCGCGCGCTTCGATGGACTGCATGATCTCCCAAGCCTTCGCCGCGAGATCGCGCGTCAGTTTTTCCACGAACCAAGCGCCGCCTGCCGGGTCGGCGACGTGTCCCAGCCGGCACTCCTCCAGCAGCACGTGCTGCGTGTTGCGCGCCACGCGGCGCGCGAACGGCGTCGGCAAGCCGAGAGCGTCTGTGAACGGATATGTCGTGATGTCGTCCGCGCCGCCAATGGCGGCGGCGAACGCGGCAGTAGTCACGCGCAGAATGTTCGTCCACGCGTCGTAGCGCGTCATCATCCGGCGCGAGGTGAAAGCGTGGATGTGCGCCCCGCGTTGCTCTGGCGCAGCGCCGCTGGCTTCCAGCACGCGCGCCCAGCACAGCCGCAGGGCGCGCAGCTTGGCCGTTTCGATCAGTAGGTCGGGA
>Ga0196964_10001572_pt1 | contig 11522 bp, 22 predicted proteins | sample S1_10metaG_FD_148615 | JGI IMG/M metagenome (GOLD analysis project Ga0196964, IMG submission 148615) | Soil microbial communities from Anza Borrego desert, Southern California, United States - S1_10 | ecosystem: Environmental > Terrestrial > Soil > Desert | place: USA: California | collected... | reverse complement strand
TTCCAATAAAATCGCCCCATAGTGTAGTTCTCCTGTCATCTTTTACAAGGTGAGCAGGAGACTCGACACTATTTTTACTTTTTGGGTCGCCACACAGGAAGCACGACCGAGCCTTCCCGGATATGGTATTCACGAGACTGCAAAACGATGGTGTCATCCACAGCACGTCCATCGTTTCGGGCGGTTACGTTCGCCCGTGCTTGCTCAGGGTCATTCTCGAAGAACACCCATTCAACTTCGGCTCCAAATTTGGCAGCCCATTGCAGAGCGTATTCTTGCTCTACTTTTCGGCACAGATGCGGGTCAGCTATTACGAAGCTTTCTCCATTTTGGAGACCTCTCTCAATAGCTGGCATATCATTGACATTTGGGTCGTCAATAAATTTGAGGTTTCGCTCCTCTGCCAATCGCCTTCCTAGCTTGCTTTTGCCACTCCCTGGTAAACCAACCACAAAGGTCACCCTACTCATCAGGCAATAGCTCGTACTCCTCAAGAAGGTCGTGAAGTCTCGCCAGGTAGAGCCGACGAAATCCTTTCTCGTAGTAGTTGCCGTAATAGTCGCCGCCGTCGCTTCTTGTGCCAGTTTCGGTCAACGCCATCAGCTTCTTGTAGCCGATGAACGACAATTTCTCGCAGTGTTCGGTGAGGAACTTATCCAGGTCGGTCCAATCAGGCTCTGGCTCGCCTATCACAGGACGGTCTGCGCCGCCCGACCAACAACTGCCACCCGTCATGCCGCCAGCCACCCACGTTATCTCAACGTAGGGTCCGATATGGTCTTGTTCGACGTACATTGACTCGCCGATAAGTTCGACAAAGGCTTTAAGCAGCATTAAGCAGGTATGAAGCTGTTATGTTGCATTATGAGGAAAACCTCAAGTGGTTTGTGAGGTTTTCTTGTGCTCTCGCTTGTAATAGCTGGCATCTTTACGGGTGCCATTAACAGTTTTCGTCCAGCCGCACGAGCAGGTGAGGATGTATTGGTACACCTTTCGGTTGAAGATGGGCGTCCGCCCAGCTTCCCGTTTCCTATACTCAACCTTATGAGTCTGTTTTGGCTCTGACACATTGCTCCAATAGAGCAGAGCGCCCAGCTATGAGGAAAGATACAGCCAGCCGAACTTTGTTTCGATTTCTCGAAGCTGGTCGGCGGTGAGGGGTGTGTGCGTCTTGATGAGGTGAAACTTGCCGTTTGACACAAACCGATAGTTGATTGTAAGTTTGTCGTAATTGCGCAACATCCACCACATCTTGAGATTATCCCAAGAACAGCGAGCTGCCATGTCTCCAACGACAATTGCCCCAAAGAGAAGGAGTGACTGTTCGAGCGTCAAAGTGTACATTGATTGTCCTTATACTGATTGTTCATCCACTTCGGACGGCAATAGCACAGGACGCAATCCAGCGGCGGCTTCAAGAACTGGAACATACACGTCATCCCAATTTCCGCTTGGCAAATCAAAGTCGGTGTAGCCGCTCGAACGCAGCAAATTGCGCAGATTCAAACCATCCTTTCGGTGGAAATCTTCTTGCAGAAACCAGTCCTTCTTGAAGATGAGCCAGCCGACTCTCATGGAGGCAAAAAATTGCACCGACACATTGTGGCGCAAGAAATCAACTAGCTCCAATCGAAGGAATTTAGGCAACGCTGCGTAGGCGTCATCGTGTTGAGCGTGAATATCCATCTTGCACCAGGTATTTCTAGCGTTCGCTTATGAAGATGCTCTTTCCTTTTGTATAAGACGAGCGATGCAAGAAGTTCAAGCTCAAGATGCAATTGCTCGCCCAGTCGAGCCGGATACGCAAGGTTTTGTTCCCGCTCCGCCGCCTACGGCTCCTATGCCACAGCAGAAATATAAGGGTGCGAGGAATGGTGACGAGTCGGATATTCTGCCGTTCTATGCCGTAAAGCAGTATGCACGGATGCTCAAGGGACATCCGAAATACGGTCATCTCTGGAATGTCCACGACCCCAAATGGTGGGCAAAGAAGATGGCTGAGGCTGAGGAGAAGCTAAAGAAGCAGCAAGAGGAAGAGGCTATTGGTTTGCGCCGATTCGCTTTTAAGAATTGCGAAGGCGTCTACTACAATTCCACCAAGTATTACGAGACGGTGTTCGAAGGCGAGAAGAAGGTGCCTGCAATGGCTCAGGACACCGAAGATTATCGCAAGACGGCATCTGAGCTGGGATATGGCGAGAATCTAGACCTCATGTGTCTGCATCATGAGGTTGCGCATACGGTTCTTGCTGAAGCCAACGGCAAGCCGTATTCGCCGACTCTTTGGGCTGTGGCAAACAACCAGGAGGGCGATGTCGCTACTCTTGACGAGCAATACGAGGAAGAGTCTATCGTCCTTGCTTTCCAGAAGTGGTACATGACTGGCGAGGGCGACGACAAGCTGAGGGGACTCAATCTAGAGAAGCTTGGTGAAACGTTCGCCTCTGTCGTTAAAGAGCTTCGAGTTTAAGAAGCTAAGACAAAGATAAAGGGGAGTGGAATTTCCACTCCCCTTTACAATTAAGAAGCTCACACGGAGCTTTACCGGGGTTTTCACCCATCGGTCTTCTTCTTATTGGGCGTTAGCATTTCGAGATTCTTGCCCAATTTCCCCCAAATCGAGCGTGCCTGCTGCCCTGAGACGTGCAGTCGCTTCTTCCCCACGACGATGGTCACTGACGGCTCTTCAATGCAGCAATCTCCGATGATAATTTCGGGTTGAGCACTGTAGTCGTTCTTGCTGAAAATGCTTTGTAGCCAAGTCCACATATTTTGTTTTCCTTTCCGCGTATCCGCTTTAATGTTTATCCACCAATTTCAGCCGTTTCTGGACTATATGCGCTAATTGTCGGCATATTGCCCCGATTCATCGTATGTCTTTCCACAAATTTCGGCTTAAACGCCTCAATCAGATGGGCGATTCCGAGTTCAATCTCGGGCTTTTCGCCGCAGTAGAAGACATCAATGGCAGCGTAGGAATGCTCCGGCCAGGTGTGCGCAGAGAAGTGGCTCTCTTGAATGACTGTTACACCGCTGACACCATGCGGCTGGAAATGGTGATACTCTTCCGTGACAATAGTGCATCGAGCGAGTCGTGCGGCTTCATGAAAGGCTCTCTGGACAGAATCGGGGTGCTTGAGCGTTTCTGGATTGCAACCGTAGAATTCAAGCACGATATGTGTACCTAGAGGCATTTGTTCCATGATGTTCTCTTACAAGATATGCACAGTCATCCATGCCGCTGTTGCAAGAACAGCAACATGAGCCACCTGGTCGGTCCAAATACTCACGTGCGGAGCCATCGGCCCTTCCAAGGTCTGCTGGAATTTCTTTCGCCACCACGCAAGTGGCTTCCTAGTGTCGATTAGCAAATGGAGAAACGCAATTCCCAACGCAACGAGCGGCGGGAAGAGAATCAAATTAGCAATCAAGTGAATGCCCGAGTGGACATAGGCAAGGGGATGCCGCAAACTGGTCTTGTGTGTTGCCATTGCCTCATTTTGCAACAACCAATCTGCGATAAGGTGCAATACAATCCCCCACAACAGAAAGTCTGTGGCGGTTTTAAGGTCGAGAGCTTGTTGTAGAAGCATGATTCACGTCCAAGAGCTTTATCATGCTTCTGTCTTTATTTATGGCACAGCTTAGGCGTAAATTCTTGCTTGTGCTATCGCCCGCTCAATAGTCTCCCGCAGCGTGGGCAACGGCTCTCGTTCGACATACTTCTGATACATGTAGTCAAGATATCGAGTCTGTTGCGCTCCTTCTGGTCGCCCGTAGATAATCTTGCCAGATTTCAGCCACAACCCAAATTCTACGTTAGTGGTGAGTCCCGGAAGCACTTGAGAACGAGGAACCCAGAACAGGATGGTCGTTGCTGCCTGAAGCCCATTGTCCTCCCAATCTATTTGATTGTCGTAGTTGAATTGCTTGGACCCGTCACGGTCTTCAGGGATAAGAAGCGTGCCTTCAAATTCCAGCGTGGCAAATATAAGTAGCGCTTCCGGTCGCCACGATGGACAGGGATTTGCCGCTCTAGGGGTTGGTCCCGCCAGAAAGATAACCGGACCGGACAAGTCATCAAGAGGCTCACGAGCGTAAATCAGTCGAGGCATTTTCACATTTTCAGTGTAGCACTAATCCCACTGCTTGAGCAAGAATTCTGGACTGACAGACTTGAGAATTACTCGTCCAAGTCCGCTGTCGAAATCCCAACGTTCCTTCGTCGGCTTGACGACAACGCCTTCTCGTATGTTGTCACCAAAAAGCGACCGCCCGGAAGTATGTTCCGCCAGCACGTCTTCGTTAAAGACGCCCCTGTAGACGAGTGGCACGATTGGCACCTTCAGGAACGAGGACACTTGCAGGAACTCGTCGTAATCCAAGTAACGGTCTGGCTCGTAGATATCGAACAGACGCAGGTCTGGAATTCCCTTTTCGTCGCCGTAGTGAAGGCTCTGGACGCCCCGACCGAACAGCTCTCCATACACAACCATGTTAGGGAACTGCGACAGCATATCCCGCAAGCCGTAGCGCTCTGCAACCTGATTCCACTTGCTGTTTACTTCAGGCTTGAATGCGGTAATGCGACTTCCTACCCACAGTTCGTCGTTAATCCAAGCAGCACGGAAGGTCTTGCCGTGAATCTTCTCGGTCATCACAACCTCCTCGCCGTCACGAAGCACGGTAGGGTAGTTCATGATGTTCTCGATGTCCGTGTACTTGATGAACTCGCTCGGGAAGTTTCGAAGGTCTTCGTCCACAGGGGGCGGCTCGACATACTTGACGATGCCAAGCTCAGCGGCGACATCCTGACCTTCCTTGAAACGCCCTTTGTTTGGCAGCAACAACCCCTGTGAGAGTTGCCCTCGAAGGCGAATTGTGCGGATGCGGTATGGCTCGCCGGGAGTGATGTTGGGCAGTTTCAGTTCTGCTGCCAACTCTTCTGGCAATAGGCTGTCCACAGGAATGTAAATTCCAAGCTCCTCATTTTCGAACTGGTCATGTCGAACGCAGCAGCGCCATGCTGTTCCATCTGGCACAGCAACAAACATTGAGTCTGCGTTAGGATGAGGCAGACGCTCGAATCGACAGACCTTGACGAATAATGAAGACATGCGGAAGATATTACCGCATGTCTTCAGTTCTGAGGATTAGTCGAGGTCGGTTGGCTCCTTCCAGGAGTCCAAGCCACAGTACGCCACGAACGGCGAGAAAGTCATTCCCGAACGACTCACCCACGCAAGGAACGGCTTGTCAATCTTGAGCACCGGCTTAGGCATCGAAACGCCTCGCTTCATAACCATGACAGCAGCCGACTTCGCCGTAGCTCCCTTCTCGTTGAGCTTCAGGATGGACTGCTGAAGGCATTTGTCCACAAACCAGTCAGTGCCGTATCTCAGTCCCGCCATCCAAACATGGTCTTCAGTGATGTCCACGTCCAGCATCGGCACGTAAATGCGCTGATAGTCTTCCTGCGGATGGTAGCGGTATTCGTTCTGAAGCTGGCTGACAAGAGAGACCAATGTCTCGTCGTTGTCGTCTAGTGGGTGCTCCGGCATGGCGATGTAGAACTGCGTGTCCTTGTCCTTGGTGAAGAGAACGCACATGTCGTATGTCCGCCCTCGGTGTGTGATTCGCTTGCCTGTATGCTGGTCCTTGTTGTCGAAGTAGACGGCAGGAACGGTCGTGCCGTTAAACACCTCAAGTGTCGTCTTTTCGCCTTCGGTGTCCCATTTCATCAGCATCTTCAGAACGCTTGCGGTTGCGAAACCTCCTCCCGGAATTGGCGGACACTTCAGCGTGAAGCCACGCTCAGCGAGCCACGCTGTCACTTCGTCAGCGTTCATCGAAGCCATGCTCTCCAGCTCCTCCGGCGTCAGTTTGCTAAGTTCATGTCTAAGCTCCCAATGTCGCAGAAAGGCTGCTTGTTCTGGATTGATAGCCGACCAATTGCCTGGTGCGGCAATCATTTCTTGAGCCTTGACCATGCAGCTCGTCAGCGGCGGGCGGCAGAGAATACGAGTCTTCACCGAAGACAGAGGGGAAACGGTTGATGTTGTCATTGTGTTGGTTTGTACCTCGAATTGAATGTGTCTTCGGACAGAACTTCGTGATGGTGCGAGTAAACGCTACCTGGTGGATTAGGAACTGCGACAATCCAAGCGCCCGGATACAGTGGCTTGTACTTTCCCGCTGTTCTCAGTAGATATTCCGGTGCGTTAAAAACCGTGCAGCCGAGTTCGTCGCACAGAAAGCCCCTTTCGACTCCATGACTGGGGCAATACCACTTAGTCGGCTCTTTGACCTTTTGGACGTATGCGCCCAAAATTTCACGTGGATGCTTTTCGGGGTCAAACTGCTCGGCTCGGCAGTTAGGAGTGTTGAGTTGAACCAGCATTAGACTCCAAACTCCTCTCGAAGCTGGTTCAATTTGTTGAGCGAGGCTTCATAGGCTGGCCAAGCGGCGCATTGCCCGTTGGTCCATAGCTGCCCATTACTGCCTCGCTCTTCCATCTCTCCGACGACGAGAGCCTTCTGCTTCTCGTTCTCGGATTTAGCTTCTCTTAGCGTGGCAAGTATCTCTGTGTCGCTCACAGAGATATCCTACCACAACTTTATCACGAAGAGAGGGTGATTGCGACAGAGCTTTCCGCTTCTGTCAGAGACTTCACCATCGCCTGTGCAATCTGGTACGGGTCGGCGTTCGAAGCCGGTCGTCTGTCTTCCAGATAACCAACCCAGTTTGCTTGAACCGTACTCTGCGGGATTCGAATCGAGCATCCTCGGTGGCTGACACCGTGGGTGAAATCTCCGAGCTTGGATGTTTCATGAAGACCCGTCATGCGCAGGTCGTTATGAAGTCCGTACCTGTCAACGTGATAGTCCTTGTTCTTCTCAAAAGCGGCAAAGATGGCGTCGAACAGTTCCTTTCCGCCTTCCTTTCGCATTCGCTCAGTCGAGAAATTCGTGTGGAGACCCGAACCGTTCCAATCGCCTCTAACGGGCTTTGGATGGTGCTCCACCCTCACTCCAAATCGCTCACTCACCCGGTAGAGAAGGTAACGTGCAAGCCAGAGCGAGTCGGCAGCGTTTTTGGCTCCCTTGCCAAGCACCTGATACTCCCACTGCCCGAGAAGAACTTCTGCGTTCGTTCCCGTAAGCTCCAACCCCGCGGCAAGACACATGTCAAGATGAGCTTCCATAATGTCTCGTCCTTCCACGACATTTGCGCCGACTCCACAGTAGTAGTCTCCTTGTGGAGCTGGGAAGCCCTGAGCAGGGAATCCGAGCGGACGATTGGTTGCCGGATTGATAAGAACGTATTCTTGCTCAAAACCAAACCAGATGTCTTCTCGGTCATCAAACGTTGCCCTCGTGTTGGAAGGATGCGGCGCAGAACCATCTGGCAGCCACACTTCGCAAAGAACCAGAAATGCATCTTTGCGTCCTGGGTCGTAAATCATCTTAACGGGCTTCAACATGCAGTCAGAGTAATGTCCTTCAGCTTGCATGGTTGAAGAGCCGTCAAAGAACCAAATCGGTAACTCTCCTGGAGTTGGCAGACGGTAATTTGGCGAACTTGGGTCTTGGGCGGGATTGTCATTCGGCTTGTAGAAATCGTCGTCCGAAACCACCTTCGTCTTACTACGCAGGTGCGGCTCTTCATTTCCATCGAGCCAGATATATTCAAGTTTTGGCATAGGGAGAATCCTCGTGTGAAATCGCCTGTTTTTATACAGCCGCCACACGATATGTTATCTGATTCCCTTGGGCAAAATTGAACTTAGAGCTGCGAAAATTGTGACAAAAAGTTAGGTGCCGTCTACTTCTCCCACTTGCTTTTAACGCCTCTCGGATGGTGAGCCGACTTCAGGTAGAACATACGTCCACCTACTCCACGGTTGATGTTCAGGTAGCACTTGATGAACATAGAATCGGGGCGCTTGCAATGTCTATCTAAGTGGTCAAGAACCCGGAGGGTGACGAAATAGTTCGGCCGACCAGGCGGACCTTTAAGCCCAGCTCTGTTGGCAATGGTGTGCAAAACATCAAGGTCGCCATAAGCCACTTTCAAAGACTCGTCAAGAAATCCGTCTCGCTCGGCGTCTTCAATTATCACCTGGCGAGCAATTTCCGCAACGTTCTTCGACTTTGCCATGATTCCTTACTGCTACATTTTCAGTCTGATGAGGAAACTTCGGGCGCATCTGGAGCAAAACCAAGCATGCCGTCGTACACTGGAACTCGCAGTATATCGGCAAGCTCCTGAATCAGACGCTCGTATCCACCTTCCTTGAAATGGTCGCCGAATCGGTCTGCAATGCCGTATGCTTCAGGGGAAGTCTTTGTTAGCGAACCGTTATGGAATTCCTGAAAAACAACGTGCGTCAATGTCGAGATTCCATTGACACGCTCTGCCCAATCTACTCTCTTGTCGGAAAATGGCAATGTCGGCGTACATGTGATGCAGACTGGAATGCCAGCCTCAGCCAGCTTGTCAACAGCACGCCATCGAGCCTCAAGCCCTGGTGCGCTCGGGCTGAAATCTTTACGAACAGACTCGTCGTTCGTCTCAATCGTGAAGTTCACCCGGAGAACTTCTTTCATCCGCTTCAACAAGTCGATGTCTTGCACAATCAGAGGACTTCGAGTCTGGAGAACAAACTTTGACGGCAACCCGAAAGAGAGGAAAGCCCATAGCATCGCACGAGTAAATTTCCTCGTGGCTGGCTGATAAGGGTCAGTCATCACGTTGGCATAGACTGTGTGTCCAGCCACCTTCGGTGCCTGCTCTTTGAGCGCAGCAACCCACTCGTCATATTCAAGCTTAGGGTCTTTACCGGCTTTGAAATCATCGAGACTCTTGTGAAGAATTGTTGGGCTGTAACAGTAGAGGCACCCAAAGGCGCAGCCTGGTGTTACAGATAACCCGCTGACCGAATAGTCGTAAGCCTTGACAAATCCCCGCCCAGGATTGAAGATGTTAATTTTCTTCTTGGCTGCCATTGTCGTTTAGCTTACCAGAATTGCAGCGAGACGACAATCTTTGCAAATCTAAGTCGGCTCTCATATCTTTCATGGTTTTAACTTCCACATTATGCAGCACTTGAAGTTGTTGTAGATACTCAAGGAATTCTGGTTTATCCTTAAATCTCTGGATGCCCTCCGCTATTTGATATTCCAAATAGCCAGGAGTGGAAATTGGTTGGAGAAGAGCTAGGCGTAAGGCTTCTCTGCCCTCGGAAGTCAGAAGTGCCTTTTCTATGATTCGCTCTCGCTCTTTAGTTAGTTCGCTCCGGTTGTTCAGACTCATGTGAGGGATTGTACAGCTTCGGCATCTTCACAAAGCATTGTTCAGGATATGTGCGTTCGAATCCGTTCCTCAAGAGCCAGTCAGCAAGACGTAAGTTCCAAACGCTCTCTGCAAAGATGGGTTTATCCAGGTTGTCGAGACTTTGGATTAGGCGAGTGAAAGCGCCTCTCCCCGGTCGTTTGGCTTCGGCGCTGGCGAGGTCAAACACTTCCATCATCTGCCCTCGGATGATGCGCATAGCATGGCGGACGTAGAGGGTGCTGAACTCCGGGTGTTTGACATGTGCATTTCTGACAGCCTTCTGGTTCAGAAATTCTTCGAGCGTCATCGCCTGTGATTTTCTTGCAGCCATTGTTCTCCGGCAACTATCTGAGAGTTAACTTCGGAGAGTTGGCTTTCCACCTTGCGCAGAGCTTGGTTAAGCTGTTGCTTGCGGGCTTCTAGCTTTGATTTTCGCTCCCGCAACTCTCCGAGCTTGGACTCAACGACTTTCACGCCATCTGGCATGCTTCAGATGCCTCCACGATGCACTGCGTGATATCCTTAGCGCTCATTACGGCAAGGATTTGACGAAGAATGTCGATACCCGTGGTCGATTCCGGCTTGTATCCGAGCACCGCTTGAAATCGCTCACAGGCGGCGTCAAACAAAGGCTTGTCGGCAGCCGCCCTCTTCATAAGAAACATTGCGTCGGCGTATTCTGTTGAAGGACTCCAGTTCCAGCGCTTCCGCTGTTTCTCGCCAGACTCATCTCGCCACCAGCGCTCTTTGGCAGTAGCCAGTTCATCGTGACGAGAACAGTGCCCACCTAGCTCGAAGGCACACTTCGGTCGATTGGCATTGACACCGCATTCCGGGCATTTAACGCCTGACGTGTCCGGCTCAGGGTCAAGTTTCCAGCCCAGAATTGCAGCCGCTCGTGCATCTAAGGCTTTGTCTTCATCGGTCCTCATGCCACCGATATACCCGTTTTTGCCTAGTCTTGAGGATTTGTCAGCCCTGGATGCTTAGGGCAGCGACACCAGCATGTCTCCGAGTAGGCTGGATTATCCCTTGCTTCCGTTATTGCTGACTCAGCCCTAAAGGTCAATACTTTGCGCTGTTTCCCGCAGCCATACATGCACACGCCAGTTTCTGGGTCATATCTGTGCGGATAAACTTTCAGCACAGCTTCTTGCTCGGCTGTGAGATGCATATCGTAGAAAAGCCACTCCATTCCCTCGAACGTGGGAGGGCTATTGAAGCCTGGAATGTCGATATCGTCCAGAAATTCTCCAAGTTGAATTTGGAAATTCTTGGTGGCTTCAGCCGCAGTTTCACCGTGTCCAGTAATGCTAAACCTATATTGCGGAGTGAAAGCCACCCACCGAGTTCCATCGGCTTGCTTCATCTTCACCACCATGACCGGAAATGCCATGACATCAACCATTTACCCCACCCCTTCTGGCAAGTTGCCAGCCATGCCATGCCTCTTCCATCCCATCAAAGTGGACATAGCGACCAACTCCGTCTCTTCTGAACACGTAGTCTCTTGGCGGCATTACATCAGCGTACTGATGGAAAATAGCCAGAGTGTGATTCCAATAAGCTTCTTCAAACAGTGTTCGTTCTTCATCGAGGCTCAGTCCTGTTTGCTGCTCCCGAATAAATTGCAAAGCTCTTCGGCATCCAAGCTCCATCAACCCAAGCTCTTTTGTCTCGTGGTTTCGGGCTTTTTGTGTAGCCGTCATACCTGCTGTCTTGGCGGCTATCTCACCTTGCAGCCAGTCTGCAAATTCTCGCAGCTTAGTCAGACACGAACAGCCGCTAGACATCACTGGTCACCCAGCCCAGCCTTGATGTTCTCACAGTTGGGGGACCTTTCGACGGCTTCATGAAAAGCCTGAAGTGGGTGAATAGGCTTAACTCCGCCAATTCTTCCGCAACCCTCACATGGGTGACTGATATGCGACAGGCAACCCGGATGGTCGCATGGCGCACCGTCAGGAAGGGCTGGTCTTCGGCGAAAAATATCGTCTTGCATTGCTTCCAAATACGGGACTAAACCCAGCTTTGTCTCCCGCCACACTGTTACATCTATTCTACATTCTTTTCGATGTCGTAAGCCCGTTGTCGCTTCATTTTTGCCTCTTCTTCATCGGTCGGCAGATTAAGCTCGGTTCGTCTGGCTCTGAGTTTGGCGTGGACAGCAGCATCCTTCTTCAAA
>Ga0196964_10001571_pt1 | contig 11530 bp, 6 predicted proteins | sample S1_10metaG_FD_148615 | JGI IMG/M metagenome (GOLD analysis project Ga0196964, IMG submission 148615) | Soil microbial communities from Anza Borrego desert, Southern California, United States - S1_10 | ecosystem: Environmental > Terrestrial > Soil > Desert | place: USA: California | collected... | reverse complement strand
CGACGCTGTCGACGGTCACGTCGCCCGCGTCCGCGCCGTCGCCGCCCGTGCCGCCGACGCCCACGCCGATGGCGTAGCCCTTCTGGTTGGACAGGGTGGCCGAGGCCGCCACGTTCAGCCCGCCCGAGCCGCCGCCGCCGGCCACGCTCTGGGCCAGCAGGCCGATGGAGTGCAGGCCGTCGACCAGGATCTGGCCGTTCTGGGTCACGTCCACGTCGCCGCTGACGTTGCCGGCGCCGCCGAAGCCGCCCAGGCCGAACACCACGCTGGGCTCGGTCGAGGTGGAGTCCGCCGTCAGGCCGCCCGAAATGTTGATGCCGCCGGCGCCGCCGCCGCCGCCCACCGACTGGGCGAACAGGCCGCGCGAATAGTCGCCCGAGGCGAACAGGTCGGCGTCAACGTCGGCGAAGACGTTCCCGCCCGTGCCGCCCGCCCCGCCGAAGCCGCCGACGCCGACCGACAGCACCCCGTCCAGCGCCACCGCGCCGGAGATGTTGATGCCGCCCGCGCCGCCGCCGCCGCCGACCGACTGGGCGATCACCGCCGAGCGGTCGTCGCCGACCGCGACCACCTGCACCCGGTCCGCGCCCGGAGCGCCCACGGTCAGGTCCACGACCCCCGCGTTGCCGCCGTCGCCGCCGAAGCCGCCGATGCCGATGGAGGCCGCGCGGCTGGCCTGGCCGCCGGGCGAGGCCAGCGACACCTGTCCGGTGACGTTCAGCCCGCCCACGCCGCCGCCGCCGCCGACCGACTGGGCGACGATGCCGTGCGAGCCGCCGCTGCGGACGCGGAACGCTTCCTGACTGAGCACGAAGAAGCCCAGGTCCAGCTCGAAGGCCGGGTAGGTGACGTCGGCCGCCAGTCCCTCGGCCCAGACGTTGCCGGTGACCGTCGCGGTCACGTCGCCGCCGGCTCCGCCGCCGCCGCCGAAGCCGCCCAGGCCGAAGCCGAAGCTGCCGGCCGTGCCGCTGGTGCTGGCGGAGATGCCGGCCGAGATGTTGAGCCCGCCGCTGCCGCCGCCGCCGCCCACCGACTGGGCGATGATCCCGTCGGAGTCCGAGCCGTCGGTCGAGGTGTCGCCGACGCGGGTCAGGGTGACCGTCCCGCCGTCGCCGCCGTCGCCGCCGAAGCCGCCCACGCCGATCGTGCCCGTGCCCGACGTGCCGGCGCTGATCGCCAGGGCGCCGGAGATGTTGAAGCCCCCGGCCCCGCCGCCGCCGCCCACGCTCTGAGCGATCACGCCGTCGGCGCCGTCGCCTTCGGTCACGTAGTCGCCGGTGACCGTGCCGGTGACCGAGCCCGCGTTCCCGCCGCCGCCGCCGAAGCCGCCGACGCCCACGCCGATGCCGACCGCCGCGTTGTTGGCGGCGCTCAGGCTGACGCTGCCGGCGATGTTGAACCCGCCGGTCCCGCCCGCGCCGCCAAGGCTCTGCAGCAGGGCGCCGTAGGCTTCGTCGCCCTGGGTGGACACGTCGCCGGTCAGGACGCCGGTGACCGAGCCGGCCGCGCCGCCGCCGCCGCCGAAGCCGCCCAGGCCCAGGCCGATCGTGCCGCTGACGCCGCTGGAGCCGCTGACCGCGCCGGTGATGTTGAAGCCGCCCGCGCCGCCGCCGCCGCCCACGCTCTGCAGCAGGGCGCCGTAGGACTGGAAGCCCTGGGTGGCGATGTCGCCGGTGTGGCCGGCGTTCACGGTCGAGCCGTCGCCGCCGTCGCCGCCGAAGCCGCCGACGCCGATCCCCAGCACGCCTGCGCCGCCGCCGCTCCCGACCGACAGGCTGACCCCGCCGGTGACGTTGAAGCCGCCGTTGCCGCCGCCGCCGCCCAGGCTCTGCCAGGTGACGCCGGACGAGCGATCGCCTTCGGTCCAGACGTCGCCGGTCATGCCGCCCGACACCGCGCCCGCGTCGCCGCCGGAGCCGCCGAAGCCGCCGACGCCGACCAGGATGTTGCCGGCCACGGCTTTGGAGCCGGCGATGCCGCCGGTGATGTTGAAGCCGCCGTTGCCGCCGCCGCCGCCCACGCTCTGCACCAGCAGGGCGGCCGCGTCGTCGCCTTCGGTGACCACGTCGCCGTTCACGTCCGCGGAGACCGCCTCGCCGTCGCCGCCGTCGCCGCCGCCGCCGCCCACGCCGACGCCGAGATTGCCGGCCGCTTCCTTGGACGCGGAGATTCCGGCCGCGACCGAGAAGCCGCCGGCGCCGCCGCCGCCGCCGATCGACTGGGCGATGATCGCCCGCGCGCCGTCGCCGGCGGTGTAGGCCGCCAGCAGGTCGCCGGTCGGGTTCGCCACGCCGTCGTTGACGTTCAGCGTGACCGTTCCAGCGTCGCCGCCCGAGCCGCCGAAACCGCCCACCGCCACGCCGACCGTGCCGGCGCCCGCGCCGGCGATCGCCAGGTTGGCGCCCACGGCGAAGCCGCCCGAGCCGCCCCCGCCGCCCACGCTCTGCGCCAGGATGCCGTCGCTGTCCGCGCCGTAGGTCCGCGCAGCCCCAGTGAAGTCCAGGGTGACGTTCCCGGAGTTTCCGCCGCCGCCGCCGAAGCCGCCGACGCCGACCCCGCCCGAGATCGCGCCCGAGGTGCTGGCGGCGATCCCGCCGGACACGTTGAAAGCGCCGTTGCCGCCGCCGCCGCCGATCGATTGGGCGATCACCGCGTCGGCCTGCTCGCCGTGGGTGGTCGCGTCGCCCACGACCGCGGCGCCCACGCGCTTGCCGTCGCCGCCGTCGCCGCCCGAACCGCCGACGCCCAGGGTGTAGGCGCCGCCGATGGACGAAGCCGCGCCGATCGCGCCTGAAATGTTGAAGCCGCCGTTGCCGCCGCCGCCGCCCACGCTCTGGGCCAGGAAGCCGCCGGACTGGTCGCCCCAGGTGGTGACCGCGCGGGCCGAGGCGTCGACCTCGCCCGCGTCGCCGCCGCCGCCGCCCGAGCCGCCGATCCCGACCGCCAGGCCGCCGCCGTAGTTGCCCGCGCCGCCCACGGCGCCGGACACGTTGAAGCCGCCGTTGCCGCCGCCGCCGCCCAGGCTCTGGACGATTACGCCGGTCGAGCGGTCGCCCAGCGTCGCCACCGCGCCGCCGACATGGCCCTCGACATTTCCGCCCACGCCGCCGTCGCCGCCGTAGCCGCCGACGCCGATCGCGCCCGCGCCCGCGCCGTTGGCCGAGAACGCCAGCGCGCCGGACACGTTGAAGCCGCCGTTTCCGCCGCCGCCGCCGACCGACTGGATCAGGGCGCCGACCGCGTCGTCGCCGGCGGTGCCGACCGTGCCGTCGAAGGTCGCGTCCACCTGGCCGCCGTCGCCGCCGCCGCCGCCCCAGCCGCCGACGCCCACCGAGACCGCGCCCGAGGCGCCGCCGGAGCCCGTTCCGGTGATCGCCACCGAGTAGCCGCCGGTCCCGCCGCCGCCGCCGATCGACTGCGCCACCAGGCCGGTGGAGAAGTCGCCCTGGGTGACGATCGCTCCGCCGGAGTCGACGTCCACCAGGCCGCCCGCGCCGCCGTCCCCGCCCGAGCCGCCGATGCCGACCGCGAAGGCGCCCGAGACGGATTCCCCGCCCGAGAAGGCGTAGGCCATGGCGAATCCGCCGGCCCCGCCGCCGCCGCCCACCGACTGGGCGAACAGGCCCTCGGCGTTGTCGCCCTGGGTCAGGATCGACACGTCGCCGTCGACGTTCACCTGGCCGCCGGTTCCGCCGCCGCCGCCGGAGCCGCCGACCGCGGCGCTGGCGCCGATCGCGTAGCCGACCGCCACCTGGGCGGCGAAGCCGCCGGCGCCGCCGCCGCCGCCCACCGACTGGGCGAAGATCCCGCGCGAGCGGTCGCCGGAGGTGACGATCTGCGGGTTCACCTGGATCGGCGAGCCGCCGACGGTGATGGTGCTCTGGGACAGGTTGACGTCGACCGCGCCGCCGTTTCCGCCGTCGCCGCCCGAGCCCCCGATGCCCACGCCCGCGAAGGCGCTGATCGAGACGGTCGAGCCGCCGTTGCCCCCGCCGCCGCCGACCGACTGGGCGAACAGGCCGTGGGAGTCGTCGCCGCCGGTCGACAGGAAGCCGCTGTGGTTGACGGTGACCAGGCCGGAGTCGCCGCCGCCGCCCCCCGAGCCGCCCATGGTGAAGAACACGCCCCCGGTGGTCCCGCCGTCGCCGCCGCCGCCGCCGATCGATTGCGCCTGGATGGCGCTCGACATGTTCCCGTCGGTGTTGATCTCGCCGCTGTTGGAGACGGTCACCGCGCCGCCGGTCGAAGCCGTGCCGCCGGACCCGCCGATGATCACCAGGCCGCCGCCGTCGCCGCCTGCGCCGCCGCCGCCGCCCACCGACTGGGCGAAGATGCCTCGCGCCAGGTCGCCGGCGGTGTCGATCACGCCGGCGTTGGAGACGTTGACGGTCCCGCCCGAGCCGCCGCCGGAGCCGCTGCCGCCCAGGGCCACCACGCCGCCGGAGGCCGCGCCGGCCCCGCCGCCGCCGCCCACCGACTGGGCCATGATGCCGTCCGAGCCCGCGCCCTGGGTGGTGATCGCGCCCGCGCCGTTGGTGACGCTGACCGCGCCGCCGTTCCCGCCGCCGCCGCCGGAGCCGCCGAGCGACACCAAACCGCCGGTGCCGAGCGCCGCGCCGCCGCCGCCGCCGATCGACTGGGCGAACATCCCGCGCGCGTTCTCGCCCGCGGTGGAGATCGTGCCCGCGTTCGAGGCCGTCACCGCCCCGCCGTTACCGCCGCCCGTGCCGCTGCCGCCCAGCGCCACCAGGCCGCCGGTGGCCGAGCCTGAACCGCCCCCGCCGCCCACCGACTGGGCGAAGATCGCGTCCGAGCCGTCGCCCTGGGTGGTGATCGAACCGCCGGACCCGGCGGTCACGCCGACCGTGCCGCCCGCACCGCCGCCACCGCCCGAGCCGCCGAGCGCGACGATGCCGCCGACGCCCAGCGCCGCGCCGCCGCCGCCGCCCACCGACTGGGCGAACAGGCCGCGGGAGTCGTCGCCCTGGGTGGAGATCACGCCGCTGGAGTTGATGGTGGCCGTGCCGCCGTCGCCGCCCGCGTCGCTGCTGCCCCCCAGCGCCACCGCGCCGCCGGAAACGCCGGCGCTGCCGCCGCCGCCGCCGATCGACTGGGCGAACACCGCGTGGGCGGAGTCGCCGCCGGTCTGCACCTGGCCGCCGCTTTGAACCGTCACGCTCGCGGCGCCGCCGGAGCCGCCCGCCGCGCCGCCGGAGCCCAGCGCCACCAGGCCGATGCTGGTGCCGCCGTTGCCGCCGCCGCCGCCGATTGATTGGGCGAACAGGCCGAAAGCGCCGTCGCCGGCCGTGCTGGTCTCGGACGATCCGCCCGCGGTGATCGAGGCCGAGCCGCCGTTGCCGCCCGCCGATCCGTCGTCCCCGAAGGTGACGATGCCGCCGGAGTTCCCCGCGTCGCCGCCCGAGCCGCCGACCGACTGGGCCATCACCCCGTGTGCGTCCTGGCCGGTGGTGGAGATGGTTCCGTCCTGGAAGACCTGGACCGAGCCGCCGTTGCCGCCCGAGCTGCCGCCGCCGCCGTCGCCGATGATGCCGTAGCTGTCGCCGCCGCCCCCGGCCGCGCCGCCCAGGCTCTGGGCCAGGATGCCCATGGCCCCGGTCCCGCTGGTGCCGATCACGCCGTCGGCGCCGAGGGTGACGGTGACCGATCCGCCGAGCGCGGCCGAGCCGCCCGAACCGCCGGAGCCGAGGATGTAGCCGGTGCCGCCCGACCCGCCGCTGCCGGCGCGGCTCTGGGCGAAGATGCCGTGGGCGTAGTTCCCGCCGGTGGCCAGATCGCCGGTCGCGGTCAGGCTGACCGTGCCCCCGGCCCCGGCCGCGCCGCCCCGCGCGCCGGCGATGTTGCCGTAGGCGTCGCCGCCCTGCCCGCCGTTGCCGCCGATGCTGACGGCGCTGACCGCCGACACGTGGTCGCTGTTGGAATGGTAGTCGCCGGTGATGGTCCCGGCCGCGATGGTCGGCCCCGTGCCGCCGTCGCCGCCCGCCCCGGGGCTGTAGGCGATGGTGGCGCAGCCCAGCAGGGGCACGCAGATCTCCACCCCGCCGCCGTCGTTGCCGTTCCCGCCGTTCGAGCCGCGCTGGATGTTCTCCCAGATCAGGTCGCCGGGCCCCGGCGACAGGGTCAGGGTCGCGCCCGAATCACCGCCCGACAGCGGCGGCGGGGTGACCAGTTCGGCCGACTTGTCGGTGACCCGCGCCATGCTCGAGGTCACAGGCGTGGCGGCGTTGTCGGTGACCGTGACGCTGGCGACCAGGCCCGTGTTCGGGTCCAGGGTCACGGCGGTGACCGTGTAGCTCAGGCCCGCGGTGACCGGCGAGGCGAAGCTGTCGCCCACAGTGTCGGCCAGCAGGATGACGTTGTTCTGGCTGGTCAGCACCGAGACCGGCGACAGCACCTGCACCACCGTCTCGGCGTGGCCGGTCAGCGGGTTGGTGACCGTGCCGCCGATGGCGGGGGTGGGGATCAGCGCGACCTGGCTCTGGCCCGCCGGGGCGGCGATCGCCCCGGGCGCGGCGCTCAGGCCTGCGGCGATGGCGAGGCCGGCCGTGGCGCACAGCAGCGCCTGCCTGCGAGCGTAGCCGTTTTGCGCACGCGCGCGCGTACCGTTCGCGCCTTTGCGCGCGCCGCCGGACTTCTTGGCCATGACCCCACACCCCTGAAAGCAGCGCCATTAGCGCCACGTCACGGGAGGAGGGTCAACCGGTCGCGCCTCTCAGGCGACGATGTGAAGCATTGCGGACACGCCCTTCGAACGAGATCAGCGGCTCAGAACGTCACCGTCTCGCCGTCTTCCTTGGTGAAGGACCCCGGGCGGCGCTCGAGCACCTCGAACACCTTCTCCGACGGCCGCGCCAGCACCACTCCTTTGGGCGTGGCGACGATCGGGCGCTCGACCAGGATCGGCTGCTCGACCATGGCCGCGATCAAGGCGTCGTCGGACACCCCGTCCTCCAGCAGGCCCAGCTCGGCCGCGGGCGTGCCCTTGGACCGCAGCACGTCCCGGGGCGAGGCGCCCATGCGCGCCAGCAGATCGCGCAGCCGCTCGGCCGTCCAGCCGGCCTTCACGTACTCGACCACCTCCGGCGCGTAACCGGCCTCGCGGATCATCGCCAAGGCGTTGCGGGAGGTGCCGCAGTTGGGGTTGTGGAAGATGGTGACGGGGAAGTCGCTCAACGGTCGGTCTCCGGTTTGAACAGCCAGCCGAACAGATAGGCCGCCGCCGCCGCGCCCGCGACCTGGGCGGCGACGAAGGCGGGGGCGGAGGAGGGGGCGATGCCGGCGAAGCTGTCGCTGAACGTTCGTGCCAGGGTCGCCGCCGGATTGGCGAAGGAGGTCGAGGCGGTGAACCAGTAGGCTCCCGCGATGTAGAGCGCCACGCTCGCCGGGATCATGTCCGGCCGCCAGCGGATCGCGCCCAGGATCGCGCCGACCAGGCCGAAGGCGGCCACGAACTCCGAAAGCGCCTGCGCCGGGCCGTCGCGGAGCTTGGTCGAAACCTGGACCACCGGCTCGGCGAACATCAGGTGCGCCAGCCACACGCCCGTCACGCCCGCGACCGTCTGCACCGCGCCGTAGGCCAGCGCCGCCTTCCAGCCGATCTCGCGGCGCAGGTAGAACACCAGCGTCACCGCCGGATTGAACTGCGCCCCCGACACCGGTCCGAACACGGTGATCAGCACGAACAGCATCGCCGCGGTGGCGAGGGTGTTGCCGAGCAGGGCGACGGCGTCGTTCCCGCCCGCCAGCCGCTCGGCCATGATCCCGGACCCGATCACGGTCGCCAGCAGCAGCGCCGTTCCCAGCGCTTCGGCGGAGAGACGGCGGGCGAGGTTCGGACGCGCCACCTCAGCAAGCCTTGGCGGAACAGGACGCTTGGGCGACGATCCCGGACAAAGGCGCGCAGACGTCGCTGGACCCGGCGCAGCAGTCCTCGATCAGGAAGGCCAGCAGCTCGGACATCCGCTCGTACGCCGCCGTGTAGATCACCGTGCGCCCGGACCGCCGTGAGCGCGCCAGACCGGCGCCGGCTAGGATGTTCAGATTGGTGGACAGGCTGTTGGGCGGCATGCCGACGGTCCTGGCGATCTCCCCCGCCGCCATGCCGCTCTCACCGGCGCGCACCAGCAGACGGAAGACCTCCAGCCGGCCCGGATGAGCCAAGGCCGACAGGGCGGCGACGGCGGCTTGCGATTCCATATTTCGGGAATAACAGAATTATTGACGGCGACAACCGACGCGTTGCAGGACCGCGCCCGCGCCCCTACCCTGCCCCGATCAAAAAAGGAGGCTCCCCATGCGCAAATCCGTCCTGTCCGGCGCCGCGGCGCTGTTCCTGCTCGCCGCCGGCGGCGCGTTCGCGGCCGACAAGATCATGGACTGCTGCAAGGACTGCAAGTGCTGCGAGAAGAAGGCCGACGAGCACAAGGGCCACGGCGGCCACGACGCGCACAAGGACCCCGCGCCGGCCCCCAAGCCCGCGGGCTGACGCGCGCCGGGGGGCGAGAACGCTTGCAAATTTCATCGCTAAGCACGCCAGCCTGTCGCCCTCAGTCTGGCGTGAGAGCGCGTAGGCTCGACTCGAACGTGAGGGGATGACGCATGAACCTGCAGGCTGACGCCACGCCGGTGGTTTTCGTCAACGTGTCGGATCGGGAGCGGGGGCTCGGGTTCTACCGCGACACGCTCGGCCTGCCGGTGCGCGGTTCCGACGCTTTCGGCGACTTCCTGGAATTCAGCGGGGCGCTGCTGCGGATGACCGCCCTGCCGGACTACAAGGCGGCGCCGCATCCGGTGCTGGGCTGGAACGTTTCCGACATCGCGGCGGCGGTGCGCGCGCTGCGGGTGCGCGGCGTGACGTTCATCGTCCACGAGGGGTTCGGCCAGGACGAGCTGGGGATCTGGACCTCGCCCGACGGCGCGGCGCGGCTGGCGTGGTTCGCCGACCCGGACGGCAATCTGCTGACCCTGTCGCAGGCCTGACGCGGTCACGCCGAGGCGCCTCCCGGGCCCGAACCCGGGAGGGCTCTGGATCGGCGGCTCAGTGCGCCTTGCCGGCGTCCTGTTCGACCTGATCGGCCTTTTCGTCGCCCTTCTGCTCGACGGCGTCGGCGGCCTGGTTCGCGCCTTGCTGCTCGAGTTGGTCGGCCTGGGCTTCGGTGGAGTTTTCGATGGCGTCGGCCTTCTGCTCGGCGGCCTTGTCGGCCGAGCTGTCGCAGGCGGCGAGCGAGAGGGCCGCGGCGGAGGCGGCGGCGAGTACGAGAATGCGCATGGCTGGTCCCTTCAGGTGATCGGGCGCGCCCGGCAAGGGAACGGGGCCGCCCGCCCCCGACAGGGCGAGCGACCCGCGCGCCTCACCCAAGGCGGCCGCTGTCGACGACAGCGACGGAACAACGGACAAGCTTGGCCGTGGTTCCTGTCATTTGACAGAAGCTCTGCGTCACCCGTCCGACAGCAGCGCCCCGCCCTCGTAGGCGGCGAAGGTGGCGGCGGTGAGGATCTGGTTCACCGAGGCCGACAGCGGCACGATCTGCACCGACTTTTCCAGCCCGATCAGCAGGGGGCCCATCACCGTGGCGCCGCCGACCGCCTGGACCAGGCGGGTGGCGATGGAGGCGGCCTGGACGCCGGGCATGATCAGCACGTTGGCCGGGCCGGTCAGGCGCTGGAACGGATAGTTGGCCCAGAGCTCGGGGTTGAGGGCCACGTCGGGCGGCATCTCGCCCTCGTACTCGAAGTCCACGTCGGTGCGGCGGTCCATCAGGGCCACGGTCTCGCGCATCTTCTCGGCGCGCGGGCCCTTCAGGTTGCCGAAGGTGGAGTAGGACAGGAAGGCCACGCGCGGCTGGAAGCCGAGCTTGCGCACCGTGCGGGCGGCCTGAATCGCGATCTCGACCAGGTCCTCGGGGTGGGGCAGTTCGGTCACCGAGGTGTCGGCGACGAACAGGGTGCGGCCTTTGGCCAGAACCGTGGAGACGGCGATCACCCGGCCGGCGGCGTCGATCACCCGGCGGATCTCCTGCAGGGCCTGGTCGAAGTTGCGGGTGACGCCGGTGACCAGGCCGTCGGCGTGGCCGGCGGCGACCATGGCGGCGGCGAAGCTGTTGCGGTCCTGGTTGATCAACCGTTGCGCGTCGCGGCGCAGGAAGCCCCGTCGCTGCATCCGCCGGTACAGGGCGTCGACGTACGGGGCGTTGTGGCCCGAGGTGCGGGCGTTGACGATCTCCACCCCCAGGTCCTCGAACCTCAGGCCCGCCTCGGTCGCGTTCTGCTCGATCAGATCCTCGCGGCCGACCAGCACCGGCGTGCCCAGCCCCTGCGTCTTGAAGGCGTGGGCGGCGCGGATCACCGCGGGCTCCTCGCCCTCGGCGAAGACGATGCGCTTCTTGGGGTAGGCCTGCACCGCGCTGACGATCTTCTGCATCAGGCCGGCGGAGGGATCGAGCCGGCGCTTAAGCGCGGCGCGATAGGCGTCCATGTCCTCGATCGGCTTGCGCGCCACGCCGGTCTGCTGGGCGGCCTCGGCGACGAACGGCGGGATGTACCAGATCAGCCGCGGGTCGAACGGGGTGGGGATGATGTACTCGGGGCCGAACTTCAGCTGGCGGCCCTGGTAGGCGGCGGCGACCTCGTCGGGCACGTCCTCGCGCGCCAGCTGGGCCAGCGCCCGGGCGGCGGCGATCTTCATCTCGTGGTTCACCCGCCGGGCGCGCACGTCCAGCGCGCCGCGGAAGATGTAGGGGAAGCCCAGCACGTTGTTGACCTGGTTCGGATAGTCCGACCGGCCGGTGGCGATGATCGCGTCGGAGCGGACCTCGAGCACCTCCTCGGGCGTGATCTCCGGGTCCGGGTTGGCCATGGCGAAGATGATCGGCCGCGCCGCCATCGAGGCGACCATGTCCTTGGTCAGGGCGCCCTTGGCCGACAAGCCGATGAACACGTCGGCGCCGACCATGGCCTCGGCCAGGGTGCGGTGCGGGGTGTCGGTGGCGTGGGCGGACTTCCACTGGTCCATGCCGGTGGAGCGGCCGCGATAGACCACCCCGTCGCGGTCGACGACCACGGTGTTCTCGGCGCGCACGCCCATAGCCTTCATCAGCCCCAGCGACGACAGCCCCGCCGCCCCGGCGCCGCAGAGCACCAGCTTGACGTCCTCCAGCCGGCGGCCGGTCACCGCGCAGGCGTTGATCAGGCCGGCGGCGGAGATGATGGCGGTGCCGTGCTGGTCGTCGTGGAACACCGGGATGTCGAGCAGGTCCTGCAGCCGGCTCTCGATCACGAAGCACTCGGGGCTCTTGATGTCCTCGAGGTTGATGCCGCCGAAGGTGGCGCCGATGTTCTTGACCACGGTGACGAACTCGTCCGGGTCGCGGGTCTCGACCTCCACGTCGATGGAGTCCACGTCGGCGAAGCGCTTGAACAGCACCGACTTGCCTTCCATCACCGGCTTGGCCGCCGCCGCCCCCAGATTTCCCAGGCCCAGGATCGCGGTGCCGTTGGTGATCACCGCCACCAG
>Ga0196964_10001570_pt1 | contig 11536 bp, 5 predicted proteins | sample S1_10metaG_FD_148615 | JGI IMG/M metagenome (GOLD analysis project Ga0196964, IMG submission 148615) | Soil microbial communities from Anza Borrego desert, Southern California, United States - S1_10 | ecosystem: Environmental > Terrestrial > Soil > Desert | place: USA: California | collected... | reverse complement strand
ATCGGCATTCCTGCCGAGCAGCTTCTGAGCCAGCAAGCTCGTCAGCTTAGTCTGGAAATCGATGGGCAAGCCTTCGATCAGCGGGTCGGTGTCGACGTCGTAAATCCAAGCTTTGCCATCGACGATCGTGAAGAGCATCTGCACCCAGGGGATGTTGAGCGTGCGGGCAGCCAACGCGAGCTGCTCCCGAACTTCCGGACAAGGCACTTCGAAAAATCGCTCAAGCGTTTCCTCGGGCTGAGCGGCCGGAACATAGCGTTCAAGCAGCAGGAGAGGCTTGTTCTCGAAAAAATACCCGCGTACCAGGGGTCCGTCTTTGAGCTCAGCAAGGATGACCGGCGGCTTCTTGAGTGAGATCAAGGCCTCGCGCTGTTTGTCGCGGAACAGCTGGATCGATGCGCGCCCCGTGACGGGGCGCCACACCACTGCGGCGTTCTTCGCACAGAAATCTTTCGCGACATCCATGATGTTCGTGCAGACGCTCTGCGGCACCGAGACGCCAGCGCGGCGAAGCTGTTCCAGCACCAGCGGCCGCATGAAGCCCTGCATGTGCTGTTCGGGCGAGTTCACCACCTTCACGCCGCGGCGCGCCATCTCCATAAACAGGCTGTGGAGATACGTGTACTTCATCTGCTCGGCGATGTAATCCTCGCGCCAGACGCTCCAGTCGATGTCGATGCCGCCGGACGGCAGGATGGGGTCCTGATACGAGAAGCCGCGCACGAACGCAGCGTCCAGCTTTGCCAGATCCACGCCGTTCCAGATCAATCGATTTGCATCAAGAGCCGTGCGGTCTTCGGGATTCAGCGCGAGGTCAAACATCTGCGCTGAGCCAGATGAAAGAGTTTCAAGCGCGTCAAAAAGCCTTTGCGCCTGGCGGTCTCCGGCGTTGGAGAAGATGCCGATTTTCATGGCATTACTTGCCGCCGGAGGACTTCGATTCTTCGGTCCTGGCCACGCCCGAGGCGTCGGCGCTTGCCGTCACAGGCGCGCCGTCGGAGGCGGCCTGTTCCTTCGTGCTGGAGCCGGTATCCAGCGGCTCGGTCTCCACTTTCACCGGCGTAAAGAAGCGCAACGCCTTGCGTTCTTTCAGCGTGCTCAGGCGCTGCTGATCGAGGTCGGTCATGCTCCGCAGCGTGGCGAACGCGTTGGGCAGAACGCCCTGTGACTGCAGGAGCTGCGTCTCGGCCTTCTTCAGATTGATCGATGCGGTGATGCGGGCCAGGTCTGCAAACAGGAGGTCGCGCGAGCGTGAAACGATTTCAAACTCGGTGAGGCGCCCGGCGTTCAACAGGCCTGAAGCGTCATCGTAAGCGCTGGACGCCAGGCGGTAGTTTTCAACAGCAATGTCGTAGGACTCTTTTGCGCTGAGCAGGTTAACGACGGCGTTTCCGACATCCTGCTCGATGCCGTTTTCCGTCAGATCGATGGCGATATCCTGCTGATCGCGGGAAATTTCAGACTCGCGAAGTGCCGCCTTCAGTCCGCGGTTGCCGAGCGGCCAGTTGTACGCCAGCGTGTGCGAGTGCTGCCGCGTGTCGGGACCGGCATTGTCGTCTTTCTTGTAGACCTGCTTGATCTGCGTCAGGTTCGACGGCGTGCCGACACCCTTCACCGGAACGTTGACCAAATGCGCGCCTTCTTTGCCGTTGCCGAACATGCCGGCAAGCGACTGTTGCCAGGTTTTGAAGCCAAACGGCCGGCTGCTCTGGCTGACGCTGAACGTGAAACCGTATTTGAGATCCGGCTTGACCTGGTTCTTCTGGAATTGAACCAGCAGCTCAGAGACTTTGCCGCCAACCTGCGCAGCTTTCAATTCCGGCCGGTTTTCCTTGGCGATAACCATCGCCTCTTCCGGCCTCCACTTCAGCTGCTCGGTGAGCGCCTTCGTGTAACCGGCGGGCAGGAAAAGCGTGTCCTGTTCTTCGTTCAGCAGCGTATTGAGGAAGTTTGACGCTTGCGCGAAATTCGCCCATGCGGTCTCTTCCTGCTCGCGTACGCTTGCCTGCTGCGCTTCGATCTGGATCACGCCGTACTGCGTTGTGCGTCCGGCGTCGAGCTGCTTGCGGAGCTCGCCGGCCAGGCCATCCAGCAGCTTGCGATTTTCGGTCACCGCCCGGAGCTGTTCAATGGTTCCAACCAGGTCCCAGTACGCAAAGTCGATGTCGCGCAGCGTCTGATTCACGACGGTCTTGGTATCCCAGTAAGCGCGCTCCTTATCCAGGTTGGCGAGCTTGATGCCAAGGTCGGCACGCGAGTACGGGCCCCAGTCTTTCGTCCCCGGAACGGGCGTCGCGAAACCGCCGACGAACGAAGACGACCACGGCCGGCTGGTCCCCTGGCCGCGGCGCGTGGACCGGTCGAAAGCGATCTGGTACTGGCGCACTGCAGGGTCCGCGCGAAGACGCGCTGGCAGCTCTTCATCGACGATGTCCGTAATTTCCTGCTCGGTAAGATTCTCATTTCCCTGGCGCGCGCGAACTTCAGCCTCCAGACGTTCTCGCACGGTCTGCTTGGCCAGGGTCAGCTGCAGATTCGTCGCGGCATCGAAGCCATCGTCAAAGAAGCTTTCGCTGCGCCGCGAGGATGCGGAAATGAACACCGCCGGTCCCCATGGCAACTGCTGATCGATGCGGAAGCTCGGGACTTCCGTCTGCACCGGCCCGTTGGGGTTCTTATCGCTGGCGATGCCCTTCTCTGGTCCGACGAGGGTCTTCTGGCCAGGAGGGATGATGCGGTCGTAAATGAGCTCCTTGATCGGAATCTTGGGCACGCTTGTGTCCGCGATATCCGTCACGCCGACCCTGTCCGTATTGGCCGGAATGAAATTGGGATCCTGCAGGCGGCCGCGCAGGTCCTGGACCGCCGGGCGGCGGAACTTGCTGACCTTCTCGCTTCGCGCGTTCTGCGTGAACATCGAATGCGTAAAGGAAACGGTGAAGATAGGATCGAAAACGGCGCGGGCTTCCATGCGCGCCGCGCGGGCGATGTCTTCCTGCTTCTCCTGGCGCTGGATGAACAGGTTGCGTTCCAGTCCCTTGACGATGGCCTGCCCGGCGAAAATTGTCTGCGGCTTGCGGGACTTGAAATACGCGCGGCCCGTGCCGTCTTTTCCGGAATACGACTGCTGAATCATCTCGAGCAGCTTGCGTTCGTTTTCCGCCAGCGTCGCCAGCTCGGCGGCGCTCAAGCTCACCGTCACAACTTCCTTTTCAGGCGCCGCGGCATTCGCAGGCTGCGCGTCCGGCGCATTCTTGTCGGCGGCAACTGCCGCAGCAGGCTTGGCTGGTTCAGCAACAACCGCGGGCTCGGGTTTCTTCGGCTCTGCAGCAACAGCCGGCTCCGGTTTCTTCGGCTCCGGCTGCACAGCAGGTTCTGGCTTCTTTTCAGCCGTGGCTGCAGGCGCGGCAGGCACAGCCGGCTGCGGTTTTGCAGGCTCAGGCTGGACTTCCTTCGCAACAACAGCCGGTGCGACCGGCTTGGCCGATTCAGCAGGAGCGGCAGGCACGACGGGCTTGGCAGGCTCGGGCTTCTTCTCTTCAGCCACAACTGCAGGCCGGACCGGCTCGGTCTTTTTCGGCTCGGCGACGACAGCTGGAGCGGGTTTGGACTCGGGCTGAACCTTTTCAACGGGCGCGGGCTTTTCCACGGGTGCGGCAACAGCGGGCGGCGGCGCGACGGGGGCAGGCGCGGGAGTGGATTCAATGACAGCGGCCTTGGGCGCCGGCTTCGGCGCCGGGAACTCATTCTGAATTACTGCGGCGCGCGGAGCCTGCGCCTTCGCGTCTGGTTTCTTGGCGGACTTCTTATCCTTGTTGACCAGCGGGGTCAAATCTTCATCGGTCTGGTTTTCGGGCGCAACAAAGAGCGAGTTGTCGTTTTCTTCCGCGCGGGAAGGAAGCGACGCACCGACAGCAAGGAGCAGTAATAAAAGTGCCAGGTTGCGACTCATTTAGCCTTTTCTTCCTTTCCATCACCGAAGAAGTGAAGCGCCGAGCTGGCTTTTAACAAGCCCAGCCGGTATCGGTCAAAGGCGGTCGGGGACGTCCGTTCAGGGTACTCGGCCGGCAGCGTGCCCATGGCGAAGAGCAGCTGTACTTCCGCGGCCTTATAAGCAACCTGCGCCGCATTCAGGCCAAACTCAGCGTCCAGGCGGTCCTGATTCTTGGATACGACTTCGAACTCCGTGATGCGCCCTTCGCGGTGCAGATCCGCCGTCGCATTGTAGGCCTTGACCGAGGCGTCAAGCCGGGCGCGCGCGGCATCCACACGCGCTTTGGCCGAGTCGAGCCCGGCGAGCGCGTCGTTGATGCTCTGCACGACACTGTTGACCGTGATTTTTGAATTGATCAGCTGCTGCTCAAGGCGGTGCTGCGCGATGTGGATGCGGGCATGCTCGGCACGCTGGAACATCTGGCGGCGGAAGTTGAACGTGTAAGACTCGTTGCGCGAATCCTCGTTGAAAGTGTTGACCAGCGAGTCGCCGATCACGCGGTAACCGATGCCAGTCTCGCCGCGGAAGCGGCCGCTGTTGGGAAGCTGCGTCTGATCGAAGGTCACCGACGCCGACACTGTGATGTCAGGCCGGGACTGCTGCTTCTGGAAGCGCAGGAACACTTCGGCCGAACGCACGCGGGCCGTGTCGGATTTCAGTTCAGGCCGCGTCGCCAAACCGACCTTGACGGCATCTGCGGCATTGAACTCGGCATGTTCGTTGATCATGCGGGAGTAACCCACGGGCACCAGCAGCGTGTCGGGATCGGTATTCAGAATGTCAACGAGCGCATTCGAAGCCAGCACGTAGTTCTGCCAGGCCGCTTCTTCGGCCGTCCGGACGCGCAGCAATTCGGCATCGATCTGGTCTTTGCCGTAAGCGGTCACGCGGCCGCGCTCGAGCATGTCGGCCGTGTTCTTCTGCAGCAGCTCAATCGTTTTACGGTTGCCGAGCGTCGATTCCAGGTTTTTCAGCGCGTTCACCAGATTCAGGTAACGCAGTTCCACCGACAGCAGAGTGCTGTTGATGATCGCCTTGAGATCCCACAGCGAGCGTTCCACTTCGATCTTCGCCAGCTTGATTCCGACATCCTGCGGAGCGTAGGGCCCGAAGTTCTTGGTGCCGGGCAGCGGAATAAACGCATTGACATTGAAGTTTGAGAACCACGGCCTGTCGAAATTGTGGCCGAAGCGGTCGTAAGCCTTGTTGCGATACGTCACCGTCTGCGTGATGTTCAGCACCGGGCCCCACGGCAGCTGCTGCGAAATTGTCAGCGGCATGGCGCCGCGCGGATCAGCCGCCTTGCGCTTGCTGGCGACATTGTAATTCCACGCATCGTTCAGCTTCTTGGCGTTGAGCTGCGGATCGACATAGCCCAGCTTCTTGTCGCGCAGGAACTCGGCGACGCCGCCGCCTTCGGCAACAAGCGTGGTGAATCCCGCGTCTGCCGGCGTCTTGGTCAGGTCCTGCTTGACGACGACCTGCGTGGGCTGGCCGAACGCATCGGTGGCGCTGGTCAGAATGTAGAAGCTCTTCTTGTCCTTCGGATCGACGAACTGGATTTCGCCTTGCTGGAAGAAGTTCTGGCCCAGCACTTCCGGATCGGGATTCTCAGTCGTCGGATTTTCACCGCCCGGGATCGTGCGGAAGAATTTCACCTGCTGCCGCGCGATCTTCTGCGCCAGGGTCAGCTCTTCCTTTCGTTCAAAGGTGTTTGTGTTGTCAAAGCGCGGCCCGACGGAGAAGACCGGCAGAAATACAGCGCGCGCTTCCTGCAGCGCATTACGGCGGAATTCGGCATCGTGCGCCTGCAACTGAATGGCGAGCGTGCGGTCCAGCGCCTGCATGGCCGCGGTGCGGGTCGATATTTCCTGCAGCTTGCGCGTTTTCAGGGTCATTCGCACGCCGCGCCCTGCTCCGCCCGTCTTGATCGATTCCTGAATGAGATTGAAAAGCGGCTTCTCCTCTTCGGGCATCTCCGGGTTGAGAATTGAGCCAAGCGGAACAAGCTTGTTCTTGTCCGGATTCATTGCGGCCCAATGGCCCGGCAGCGGCAGATCATCCTCAAATACATCGTAATTCGGGCTCGCCGTTTCAATCTCCGGTGAATTCGGGAATGGAGCAATGTAATACTGCGCCGCGGGACGCCGCACCGGCGGATCGCTCTCTTCCTGTGGCTTCGGCTTTGGAGGAGCAGCTTCTTCTTTCTTCGGTTCGGCGGCCGTTTCGGCCGGAGCGGCAGCAGGCCCAGCAGGCGCAGCCTTCGGCCGGTTCGTCACTTCAGTAGCCGGCGTCGTTGTGGTCGGATCCTGGAAGAGCACTTCTTCCGCGCGGCACTCGCCGAACGACAACACCGCCAGCACGCACAGAACCAGCGCAACGGCGTGGCTGCCTGCTTTCGGGCTCGTCTGTTTCACCGGCGGGACTGGCATGTTTTCAGGTGCTCCGATAAGGCCAACAGAAACGCAGGAGGATGCAGTCTTCATTTTGCGCCCTCCTTTACCGTCTCTTTGTCAGTCCTGGACTTCTCCTTTTCGGGCTCCTTCGAATCCTTGTCCTTCTCATCGGCCTTCGGATCTTCGATGGGCTTGATGGAAATTTTGAAGTTCTCCGTGTAGCGCGAAGCGATAGCGCCCTCAGCCGCCAGCAACCGAGCCTCAGCCTGTTTGACGGCGATCTGCGCGTCGATGAACCGGAAGCCGGACGAGAGCATTTCGTTGTTGCGGTTGATGATTTCGAACGTCGGATTGCTTTTGCCTGCGGCCGTCTCCGGCACGCGTCCTTTGTCCCACAGGTCCAGCACGGTCTTGTACAGCCGGTCCGAAATCTCCTTATTCTGCTCGGCGATTTCCGACTGCTCGATCGCGCTGTTCAGCGAAGCCAGGGCATCCTGGACATTGCGCTGAACCTGGTTGGCCAGCAGCGACAGACGTTTCTGCGTCTGCTTGAGCCGCTCTTCCTGCTGTTCAAGGCGTTCTTCGGCCGGCCGGTTGCCCCAAGGCACGCGGTAGTTGAGCGCCACGAATCCGTTGCGCTGGTCCGGCCGCATGATGGCGGCAACCGAGGCTCCAACGTTGCTGAATCCGTACTTGGCATCGGACTGCGACCAGGTCATTCCGGTCGTCAGCTTCAGATCCGGGCGTGCCTGATTCTGAGAGAACTTCAGCGAGATTTCAGCAAATCGCACATCCGTCTTGGCAGCCTGAATATCGGGATTGCCAGCCATCGCCGTGGCGATTGCATCATCGAGGGTCTGCGGCGGAACACCGCTAAGAACCGGTCCATAGGCCACAGGCAGAATCACCACATCGTTGTCATGGTCGAGCACATTCTTCAGAGCATTTGAAGCGGCAACATAGCGGGCCCACTCGCCTTGTTCACCGCGGCGCACGCTGGCGAGCTGCTGCTTGACCTGCGTGACCTCATAGGCGGTTGCGCGGCCTCCTTTGAGCAGGTCCTCGGACTGCTTGAGCATCTGCTCGAGACCCTTGCGTGTCGTGATCGTCAGTTCCAAGCGGCGGATGGCCCGGACCACGTCCCAGTACGCGTTGTTCACGGTCAGCATGGTGTTATTGACCGTCGACTGCAGGTCCCAGTAGGCACGCTCGCGTGCGACTTCGGCAAACTTGATGGGCACTTCCGCCGGGCCGTACGGGCCCCAGTCCTTCGTGTAGGGAACAGGCACAATCAAGCGGACGTTCAGCGATGAGGTCCACGGCCGCTGCGTCGGGTCGCGTACAATGCGGCCACTGGCTTCGTAGAAAATTGAGCGTTTCTTCTGCTGCGCCTGGCCGCGCGTGGGATCGACCTGGCCGAAAACACCGATTGGTGTTCCCGGTCCACCCGATGGAGTGGGATCCGTCAAGAAGGAGCCCGTGTCATCGATCTGAAACGTGTCTTCAGTCGTGAATTCCTGGAAGATGACCTTGTTGTGCTTCTGCGAGAAATTCAGATTGAAGAAAGGTCCCCAGGGAATCTGCTGGAAGAACGATTGCGTGATCGTTTCGGCGCGGAAGCGCGCATTGGCACCCACGCGGTCGAACGCGCCCCGGTTTGCGAATGGATCGAGCGGCTCTTCCTGCTGTTCTTCAGAAGCCTGGAAAATCGTATCGGTGATGTCGTTCTGAATCTCTCCGCCGATGAAGCGCCGGCGCGTGATGAACTCGCGGCGCTCAAACGTATCCGTCTGTGTTCCGTTGATCTGAAGGCTGAAAACCGGATCGAAGGCAGCCTGGGCCTTCTTGATTGAATGCTTCGTGCGATCGTAAGACTTTTCCGAAAAACGAATGCTCAGGTTCTTGTCCAGCGCGCGCTGCAGGGCCTGGTAATACGACGTTTCAACGAGCGTCTTGCCTTTGAAGTAGGCCATGGCGCCCTGCGGATTCTCGGCCGAGAACCCGCCCTTGACGATGTCCTGCGAACCCTTTTCATCGACGACTGCGGGCTTCTTCTGACCGGGTTTATCGTCCGCAACGTTGATGGCTTCTTCTTTCATCCCGGCGGGGCTGAAGGTCGCCTCCGTTGCTTTTTCGACCGCGCCAAGAACCGATTCGAGGCCCTGCCGCTCTTCAAACATTGTGTTCGGATTGCGGTCGCGCTCGCCGCGCGCTTCAACTTTTTTCTTCACCGTCGCAGTCAGGCGAGCGGCTTCTTCGGGGGTAACGGACTGGACTGGTTTCTTTGGCGAGTCAGAAGTGTCAATGTTTTCAGGGCTGACGAACGTGAGTTCCTCAGATGAAGAGGCGGCTGGCGCAGGCTGCGCAGCAGGGGCAGCCTGAACCGTATCAGCGTTGCCTTTCTCAGGGTCTTGGGTTGCAGGAGGTACGAATTTGATCGGACCCGGTCCCTGACTTTCCTCAGCGGAAAGCGGGGCAATGCACAGGACCGCAAGCAGTGCAGCGACCGCCCATGGAGCTTGTTCTCTCATTGCCATCAATAACCCCTGCGTCTTGAACATTTGAGTACGTCAACTACCCTCTAGCAGCCTATAAACGCTGCTCCGCGCCAGCGCTGACTGGCGTTCAACCGAGACCCGTACACAGAATTAGTGCACTACCGTAAGGTTCCTGTAGGGTATTGTCAATCCGAAAATATAGTCTTTTATTAGCAAGAACTTAGAGCTCAAAAGTGCCCCGTCCACCTTTTTGCACATGGGGGAAAACGATCGATACTCATAACACTTGGGCCGGGTATTTAGAGTCGCTGAAGGTGGAATCCGCCATCAACGTCGAAGACCTGTCCGGTCGAATACGGGAAGTCGCCACGCAGAATCGCCGCCACGCATACTCCTACGTCTTCAGGCTGGCCCCACCGCTTAATGGGCGCCAGCCCCTCCTCCAGCAGTTTGTCATACTTGGCTTTCACGGCACCAGTCATGTCCGTGGCAATAACACCCGGCCGCACCTCAAAGACGTAGATCTTCTCGGCAGCCAATCGCGTCGCAAAGAGTCTGGTCATCATGGCCATGCCGGCCTTGCTCAGGCAGTAGTCCCCACGATTAGGAGATGCAGCGTAGGCGCTGACAGAGGAGATGTTGACGATATATCCCCGCTCTATTTTGCGCGCCTTGACCTGCTCGATCATCGCACGTGCAGCCAGCTGGGTCAGGAAGTATGGCCCCTTTAAATTGATATTCATGACGCGGTCGAAGCTCACTTCGCTTGCCTCGAGCAGGTCTTCTCGGACTTCGGGGGCTACTCCGGCGTTGTTCACCAGGGCATCCAGACGCCCGAAGCGCTGCAGCATGAAATCAACGAGGTATTTTCGCTGGGGCGTACTGCCGATATCGCCTTGCACCGCTTCGCCGCTGCCGCCGACCTGCTTAAGCAGCTCAAGCGTCTCCTGTGCGGCGGGAGCATTAGACGTATAATTGATACCCACACGCCAGCCCAGACTGGCCAAAGCCACGCAGATCCCCCGCCCTATTCCGCGCGACCCGCCTGTCACGAGCGCCACCGGTTTATCCGAGTCTGACATGAGCACGCCCCTCACTTCGATTTTTTATTTACGCCCCAGCCTGATCCTTATTGCCCCGGACTGTTCATCGCGTATGATTTCGGGATGGCAGTCTTCCGCCGCGGAAGGTTGTAATCAGAATCCGGCAAATCAAAACTTAAAAATCAAAGATGCGCATCCCGTTCGACCTCATCGCCGCACTCGTCTGTGTAGAGGGAATCAGGCATTTCTCATACGAGCATGCCGGTGCGCATCTCAGCGACCCGACCCTGACGCAGGTGCTTACGCTGTGGGGCGGATTCCTGCTGATATGCTGGCTGTCGAGTGAATGGGTGGTGCGCGACGCGGAATGGCGCACGCGATTTGGCATGCTGCCTTCCGGTCACAAGTCCCGCCGCCATCCCCTCGAAATTCTCGGCTGGACTACGCATGCCGCCCAGGCCCTGACCGTACTCGTTTTTGCCGCTGTCGTCTGGCTTCTGCGCTGGCCGCAGCTGACGCTCAACTGGCCGGCGTGGATCGGTCTCGATCCGAATGTCTCCATCGGCAGACTGTATCTGGCTGAAAGCGCTCTGGCGTCTATTCCTCTAAACGCCGGCCCCTTTCTTCTGGGGATGATTGCCGGCTGGATCCCTCGCCGCAGGCTAGCCGCTGGAATACGCGGCCGGCCTATCCCTCTGCTTTCATTCGTGGGCTTTGAGGCACGTTTGACGTGGATCCCCGTGGCCCTTTCGATGTTCCAGGCTCTCGTGCGGGACGTCAGCGAAATCCTTCCCGAGCACTTTACGGCGTGGACAGCTGAGCCTGGAATGGACATCATTCTGATGCTCGGCACGATGCTCTTCGTTTCTGCCTATGCGCTGCCCAAGCTGGTCATCTGGCTCTGGCAATGCCGGCCTCTGCCTGATGGCGAACTGAAGCAGCGGCTCGTGGCGCTGCTGAACCGCTCGGGCGTAAAGACGCGGGATATCCTCACCTGGGGCCCGCGCGGCTCTAATTTGCTTAATGCCTGCGTATTGGGCATGTGGCCGCGGTACCGTTTTGTGCTGATCAGTCCCGCCCTGGCAGAAGAACTCACGCTAGAGGAAACGGAAGCTGTCCTGGCGCACGAACTGGGGCACGCGCGGCATGGGCATCTGACATTGCTGTTCGTGATGCTGCTGGCTCTTCTGGCGCTGCTGGGCATTGTGCTGCTGGCCTTCGATTCGCCAATCGCCCAGATTGCAGCGGTTCTCATTTTCCTGGTCGTGTATATCCGCTTTGTGTTCGGCGCAATTATGCGTCAGTGCGAACGTGAAGCCGATCTGGCCAGTGCGGAACTGATGGGCACACCCGTTCCGCTTGTCACGGCGCTTGAGAAGCTCGCAATTATCACGGGCAACATCCGCAACGTCTGGTCGTGGCATCACGGCTCGATGGCCGAACGCGTCAACGCGGTCATGTCGCTGAGCAGTGATCCGGCGGGCAGTTATTTCTTCCACCGCCGCTTGCGGCGCTTTCGCATCGCCTTTACGGTGACCACACTGGCTGTGCTCGGCGCCGAAATCTTTTCCAAGCTCGTCTAGCGGATCGTGGCGCACCAGACTC
>Ga0196964_10001569_pt1 | contig 11544 bp, 10 predicted proteins | sample S1_10metaG_FD_148615 | JGI IMG/M metagenome (GOLD analysis project Ga0196964, IMG submission 148615) | Soil microbial communities from Anza Borrego desert, Southern California, United States - S1_10 | ecosystem: Environmental > Terrestrial > Soil > Desert | place: USA: California | collected... | reverse complement strand
AATTTCCATTTTTCAGGATGCCGATTTGGAATACGACCCTCAGGACTATGTGAAAATTTTAGGCCCGCTTCTTCAGGGCCATGCGGATGTCGTTTATGGGTCACGCTTCCTGTCAGGTGAGCGGCGACGGGTTTTATATTTCTGGCATAGTTTCGGCAACCGGGTCCTGACCACCCTCTCGAATATATTCACCGACCTCAACCTGACCGATATGGAGACCGGCTACAAAGCCTTCCGGACATCGGTCCTGAAATCCATTCCCATTCGCTGCCGCGGATTTGGGCTCGAACCAGAAATTACGGCCAAGATCGCCAAACGCGGGCTGCGCATCTATGAGGTGCCGATCAGCTATGACGGCCGCACGTATCTGGAAGGCAAAAAAATCACCTGGAAAGACGGCATCCGAGCGCTGGGCGTGATCGTCAAATACTGGCTCATCGACGACCTCTACGATGAAAAGTCTGGCCACGAAATTCTGGCCAGCATCAGCAAGGCCACGCGCTTCAACCGCTGGATGGCCGACACGGCCGTGCGGCCGTTCATGGGCCATCGCGTGCTGGAGATCGGCGCCGGCATCGGCAACATGACATTGCAGCTTCTGCCGCGCGAACGCTACATCGCCAGCGAAATGGACCCGCTGCATCTGGAAGTGCTGGACTCGCTCAAGCAGCGCAATACGTCGCTCGAGGCTGTCTCAATTGACGCGGAGAAGGCCGAGCAGTTTGCGCCGTACGCCGGACAGGTGGACACGGTCGTCTGCCTGAACGTGCTCGAGCACATTCCGGATTCTGCGGCAGCGCTGAAAAATATGTATGATGTGCTCGAACCCGGCGGGCGCGCAATCATCCTCGTGCCGCAGGGCCCCTGGCTCTACTGCCCGCTGGACAAGGCGCTGGAACACGTCAAGCGCTACACGCCGCAGCAGCTCAATGAGGCACTGAAAGCAGCCGGCTTTGAAGTGCGCAAGACATTCCATTTCAACCGCATTGGGGTCTTCGGCTGGTTTTTAAATGGAAAGATTCTGCGGCGCACGCGCATGGCCAAGTACCAGCTCAAGATGTTCGATTCGCTGGTGTGGCTCTGGCGGCGCATTGACTGGCTTTTACCGTGGCATGGCCTATCGATCGTCACCATCGCCGAGAAGCCCAAGGGGGCGGCGGGGCTGGAATCTAAGCCGCTGGCCGCTCTGCCAGAAGTGCCAGGAGTGCCGGGAGTACCGGAAGTGAAGGAGCCCGAAAAGGCCGCGCATGGTTCGTAGTTCGCTTTAAAAAACAGGGGTACCGGCGGGGCGCCGGAAATCGAACAGCAAGCAGAAAGCAATGCCTATGTACTGGATTATCTGCATCATTCGTGCGACCTCGCTGCGCGCCGTCCGCGAGAAGCTTAATGACATCGGCTGCCTGGGCATGACCGTCTCCGAGTGCGAGGGTTACGGGCGGCAGAAGGGACACAAGGAAGTGTACCGGGGCGCCGAATACAGCTTCCAGCTCGTGCCGAAAGTTCGCCTGGAAATCGCCTGCACGCAAGGTGAGCTGAACCTGGCGCTGCAGGCGATTACCGAAGCGGGCCGGACGGGGCCGGAAGGCTCCATCGGCGATGGCAAAATTTTCGTGCTGCCGCTCGAAGACGCCGTGCGCATCCGCACGGGCGAGTCCGGCAAACAGGTGCTCTGATCCTGCTTTTCGCGGCTGCGCACTTTAACTTTACGCCCGCACGGTGAGCTATTACGCTACTCCACTTCAGATTTTCAGCGCTTGTGTACAGGCAACAGACTAAGGGGACGAACAAAGCCAATGAGCATCCTTGTCAATAAGAATACACGCGTCATCTGTCAGGGCATCACTGGCAACGCGGGAGCCACTCACACCAAAGGCTGCTACTACTACGGCACCAAGATGGTTGGCGGAGTCACACCCGGCAAGGGCGGCACGACGTTCGACATCGATGCCATCGAGACCGGCGGCGGCTTTGATGGAAAACAGAAAGCGCCCGCGGCCAAGATTCCCGTGTACAACACCGTGGAAGCGGCCGTGAAAGCCACCGGCGCCGACGCGACCATGATCTTCGTTCCCCCGCCCTTCGCGGCGGATGCCATCATCGAAGCGGCCGAAGCGAATATTCCGCTGATCTGCTGCATCACCGAAGGCATTCCCGTAATGGACATGGTGAAGGTGCAACAGGCGCTGAAGCTCAAGCCGCACGTACGCCTCGTGGGCCCCAACTGCCCCGGCGTGATCACGCCCGAAGAGTGCAAGATCGGCATCATGCCCGGATACATTCACCGCAAGGGCGACCTTGGCGTGCTCTCGCGCTCCGGCACGCTCACCTACGAAGCCGTCTGGCAGATCACCTCACAGGGCTTCGGCCAGTCCAGCTGTGTCGGGATCGGCGGCGATCCGGTGAAGGGCACCGACTTCATCGATGTGCTGAAAATGTTCAACGACGATCCGCAGACCGCCGGCCTGATCATGATCGGTGAAATCGGCGGCAGCGCCGAAGAAGAAGCATCGGCGTGGATCAAGAAAAACATGAAGAAGCCGGTGGCAGGATTCATCGCCGGCCGCACGGCGCCCCCGGGCCGCCGCATGGGCCACGCCGGCGCGATCGTCTCCGGCAACGCGGGCACAGCCGAAAGCAAGGTCGCCGCCATGAAGGACGCCGGCATCGCCGTCTGCGACAGCCCCTCTGATATGGGCATTACGCTGCTGAAGAAGATGGGGCGGAAGTAAGGCGGAACGAACACGACTTCACCACGGAGTCACGGATGACACAGGGGACACGGAGACACTAGAACTTAGTCTTCTATGTCCTCTGCACTCCCGCACAACTGACGTTGTAGCGGCAGTTATGGTCCTTAAATAAGAGCCTGGGCGAGGGTGCTTATATGGTATACTTCAGCCGGAGGTGCTTATGACGATCACGGTTGAAGCGACGTATGAAAACGGTTCTTTGAAATTGGATCGTGCCATACCCCTCAATGAAAAGGCCCGAGTCCAGGTAACGATACTTCCAGTGGAGCAGTCCAACGCAGCCACGGCAGGGTCGAAAGATCCGCTTGCCGGTGTTATCGGTATTTGCAAAGGCGGGCCCAAGGATCTAGCTGAGAACCACGATAAATACATCTACGGCGCTGCAGGCAATATGCAGAATGGGCAATGAGTTTACAGATTTTCATCGATACCTGGGCGTGGGGCGCGCTTGCTTCGCAAGATGATAACTATCATCTTGCTGCTACGAGAACACATGCCGAGCTTCTAAGTGCAGGATACCAGTACGTCACCTCAGAGCAGATCTTGATCGAAACGATCACTCTGTTGTTTTCCCGACTTGATCCGCCCTCAGCCGTCAATTTCATCAACAGAGTAATCGCGTCAGAGAAAGACGGGCTGATAAGAATTCTGCCTGCGAGCCGTCATACGCTCGATTCAGCTTGGGAGTTGAAAAAGAAGTTCATCGACAAACCCGACATTTCGATCGTAGATTTTACGACCATGCATCTGATGTTGGAAAACGGGATCTCCGACATTTTTACGGGCTATAAACATTTCACATATGTTGGGTTACGGTTCCGTCTTTTTCCAGAATCGCCATGATAACATCTCGCGCCGGCGAGGGCGGCGGGCTCCCGAAAGGCCTTTCGCTCTTCCGCTTCATTCTCTTTTCATCCCTGATGCTCGGCGGTGTTTACGGCGGCGCGTGCATTTACTTTGATCCGGTGCCGCGCGCGGGCGACGTGCCGCCGCGCGGAATTCCGGCCGCACAGTGGCAGCCGAGCCCGCTGTTTCTACCGTCGTACATGGCGATTTCTCTGCGTCTGGGCATCGAGCCCTCGCCAAAAGGCTACGTCTTTACCGGGCGCATGGGTCCGGCACTTTATGCCACTGCAAGCGTGTTCTTTGGAATGCTCCTTGGCGCGGCAATCGGCTGGGTCGGCGGAGAAGCAATCCGCAAGTGGGCCGTGCGTAAACGCTACGAGTAAATTTTGCTGGCTGAGTTTAGTTCATCACCCGATACATGAAGGAACGAACCCACTGAGGCGTCATTCTTCCATGCCTGATTCAATCAATCGCGCCGCTCGTTTTGCTCTGCCACTCATCGGGTTGCTGCTGCTTGCCGGCTGCGAGAAGTCCGTTCCACGGACCGACTATATGCCGCTGCGCGACGGCAATCGCTGGGAATACCGCCTGCTGGACATGCCGCTGCTGAAGAGGCTTGAAGCCGGACAAGTGATCGAGACTGCTCCCCGGGAAGACGATGCCTCGGTGCCGCGCGCGGACAACGAAAAGCATTCAGAGGCTTCATCTGGCGCGAAGGCGGTGGCGCGCCGTGTCGTGCTGGACATGCGCGATGCGGTCGACGAACTGACCTACAAAGCCGTTTACGATACCGCCGAGCAGGTCTGGTCGAAGAAGAACGGCTATATCGGTTTTCAGAGCGTCCGCGGCCGCAGTTACCTGCTGATCCTGCCTCCGCACACCGGCTACAAATGGGTCGTGACCGGTTCGGGCGGCGAGGACCTGTTCTTCGAAATTGAATCGGCTTCCGCTTCCGTGACGACGCCGGCCGGAGCGTTCAGCCAGTGCGTGGTCGCACGCCAGGAATCGCGCGACCGCAAGGAGATCTTCAAATACTGGTTTGCGCCCGCGGTGGGACTGGTGCGGCGATCCAAGTTCTTCGCCGGCGAAGAAGTTTTCCGGCAGGAGCTTGTCGAGTACATCGTCAAGCCTGCCACGCCCGCTACGCGAATGGCTGAAGACCGCGAAGTGCGGCGTGCGATCGAAGGCAAGAACCGGGGCAGCGAATTCCGTGAACTGGCCAAAGACGAGCGCGATCGCCGGCTCGAGAGCATCGATCCGCCGGAGAACGACCGCTTCAATGAAAAGGTTCGTAAGTACGCGGATCCGCGCTAAATTATTTCCCGTCAGAAAACAAAGCTGATTTAAACATTCTGGTGCTTGCCAACAGGGCGCGCATCTGTTGCAATGGCGCCGCTTTATACGATTCCAACGAAGGGCGTACTGCAGGCATGAAACTTAAAGGCGATCTGGACAGTATCGGTCTGGCAGAACTGTTTCAGACGCTCAGCGACCAGCGCGCCACGGGCGTTCTTACGGTATCCAGCGGCACAGGCGAAAAGCTCATCGCCATAGCGCACGGCGAAATCGCGGTTCTTTCCGACAAAGTCGCCGAACGCGTGCGTCTGGGCGATCTGCTGGTCGCACGCGGCAAGCTGACTGAATCCCAGCTGAGTGAAGCGTTAAAGGTCCAGCGTACCAGCGACCAGCGGAGCAAGCTTGGCGATGTCCTGGTCAAGCTGAACATGATCAAGCCGCTGGACATTACCGAGTCCCTGCGCTTTCAGCTTGAAGAAGAAATCTACGACCTGTTCACGTGGAAAGCGGCGACGTTTGAGTTCGATGGCGACCAGTCCGTCGATGACGCCGCCTCGAAGGAAAGCCAGGACACCAATCTCCAGCGTGTGAATCTCGATCCCCAGACGCTGATTGCCGAAGCCAGCCGGCGAATGGAAGACTGGAAGGTCATTGAGAACCGGCTCCCGACGCCATATCTTTGTTTTAAGCTCTCGCCCAAAGGTGAAGAGCTCAGCAGCAAGGCCACACAGGCCACCGCGAACATCATCAAGCTTCTTAAAGAAGGCCGCACGATCGAAACGACCGTGAAGCGCAGCTGCATGGGGCGCTTCAACGTCTGCAAGATCATTGTCAAGCTCCTGGACGACGGATGGATTTTCCCCTATCCAGCCAGTGAATTGAAGTTTCTGGCATCCGAGCACCGTGCCGCCGGGCGCTACTCGGACGCGCTTTATGTCTATCGCCGCATGCTTGAAGCGTCGCAGACAGAAGCCGAATCCATGGAACTGCAGGGGCTGATCGATGACACCCTGGATGCCATCCGCCGCGCGCAGGAATCGGGCGCCTCGGTTGAAGGCGCCGAGACCATCTCCTACAAGGAAGCAGCCGAGCGCTACAAGCGGCGCCAGAACCGCACGCGCATGGCGGTGCTGGTGTGCAGCGGCGTGGGCCTGATCGCCGCGACCTTTTTCCTGACTCAATCGCTGCGTCCGCCGAAGGGCATCAATGAAGATTACCAGCAGGCGTACCAGGACGCGTCGGAAGCTCAGCGTAAGCAGCAGTATCAGAAGGCCGTGAGCATCTGGCGTGAATTCCAGAGAAAGATCTCCCGCAGCAGTCCCACGTACGAGCTGATTGAAGAACAGATTACGGCCCTGCTGGTTCAGGACGACGCGTACCTGCGCGAGTACATGGCGCGAATCAAGACTCTTGCAGCCAATAATCCCACTGAGGCTGATGCCGAATACCAGAAACTGCTGAAAGAGCTGGTCGAAAAACTTCCGGACAGCCCGTATATCGCCACGATCAATGACGAACTGGAACAGCTCAAACTCCGCAGGCAGAAAGAGGAAAATGCGCGCCGTGCCGAGCAGGTCAAGGGATTGGTGACGCAGGCGCAGGACCTGCTGAAGCAGCGCAAGTATACGGCTGCACGCAAGCTCTGCGCGGAAATCGCCAATACCGCGCCGGCCGGGTCAACGGAAGACCAGCAGACGCAGAAAATACTAAAAGAATTGTCGGCCATCGAGGAGCGTTCCGCCCAGGCGATCAAGAAGGCCGAGGAAGCGTTGGCAGCCAACAAGGCAGAGCAGGCCATAACGCTTTACGATTCTGCAGGCAATGAATGGCCGGAGCTGCTGACGGCCGAAAACGGCAGACGCGAAGCCTCACGCCTCAAGCGCCGTGCCGACGACCTTCAGCAGATCATCAGCACAGGCAGGTCTTTTGCCGAGCGCCGCAGTTACATCGAGGCGCTTGAACGCATGGAGACCGCGGCCCGGGATTATCCGGAGTTCGAAGCCACGGCCGCGGCTCGCGCCAAAATCGTCGAACTTAAGGAGACCATCGTGGGAATCGACAGCCGCATCGCCGAAGCGCAAGCAGCCGTCAAGCGCGGCGACAAGGCCGGTGCCCGAAAGCTCTATTCAGACCTGCTTAAGGAATACTCCAGTCATCTGGCCACCCGCAAAGTGGACATTCCCGTTGCCGTCAACTCGACACCTTCCGGCGCGCGCATCCTGATGGATGGCGTGGACGCAGGCGTTACGCCGGCCGATATCCTGATCAAAGTAGACAAGCCAGTCGATCTCCGTATCGAGCTGGCAGGATATGCGCCAAAAGAACGGCGGCTCGAGCGGCTTGGGTTCGAGTCACTGGAAATTCGCGAGACGCTTGAACGCGAAGCGCACAATATCATCACTTTCAAAGAGCCGATTTACGCGCCGCCCCGTGTCATCGGCAAATCGCTGTACGTCCTGCACGGCTCGACCATGACCGTAATGAGCCCGCAGGACCACTCCATCCAGTGGACGCTTGAAAAACTGCTGGATGCCAGTGCCGACACGCGCCCCAATCCTGCGGGAACCGGCGCGCCGGTCTTTGTCACCGACAAGAGCTGGTGGTATCCGCGCTGGCCGCCAATGCCGCGTTCGGAAACGTCGCTGCTTCTGCCGCTGCGTTCGCGCGACATTCTTGAAATCAACACTGCGGCCAAATCCGTTCGCACCTTGATTACACTGCCGGCGGAGCCCGTGGGCTGGCCTTACCTGGAGCGGCGTTCGCAGATAGCCGGAAAGGCCCTGCTGGCTGTAGCGTGCACAGATGGAAAAATTCGCGCCTACGACGTTGAAAAGATGTCCTCCACGCTGTGGGAGAAGGCCATCGACACCGCACCGCCCACAGAGGTGACCTTTGCTACCGGGCTGTGCGCGCGCTCGGGTGGAGGCTTCGTCGCGCTGAGCACCAAAGGCAAGCTGGCCGGGTACAACATTAATATTGCCGAGAAGCCGGAAAGCTGGAGCCGTGATCTGGCTCAGCCGCTGGCCGAGCACAACAGCCTTCCTGAGTCGCCTGACGAAGAACTGGCCGCGCTCGTGCTGCGCAACGGCAAAGTCGTGGTCGTCGATCTGGATGCCCGTGGCGCAACACAGTGGGAACTCAACGTGGCGCAGCCGATGGACGAGGTTACCCATGCCCTGGTTGCAAAGGATGGAATCTATGTCGCGACGCGCCGCGGAGACATCTGCAAGTACAGTCGCGAAAAAGCCTCAGGGCGGCCGACGTTGATCTGGAAGCGCGCGCTGAACGGACCGTGCGATCTTCCGCTCCACGCCGGCAAGTCCCTCTATGCCATTTCGCAATTCGGCACGACGTACGCTATCTCGCCGGCTGATGGCCAGATCCGCTGGATGTACAAAGTCCCCGGGACGCCGACAATTCTCTCCGACAGCGGCGAGGTGCTTTACATCGCTACACAGGAAGGCAAGCTGCTGGTGTTGAAAGCGGACTGAACGGCGGTTGCTGGTTTGAGGTTTCTGGTTTCTAGTTTGCTCATGCGACGCCAATTCAGAAACCAGAAACCAGAAACCAGAAACCAGAAACCAGAAACTTACTTCTCGCAGAATGCTTTGAGCCGCTTCAATCCTTCCTGGATGTTCTGCAGGCTCGTGGCGTAACTGAGACGGATGTACTCCTGGTCCTCGCCGGCGTTCTTGCGGCCGAAACACGTTCGCGCCAGCACGGCCACGCCGGCTTCGATCAGCGCGCGATCCTGGAATTCGCGTGAGTCCTTCAAGCCCAGGTTGCGGCAGGCTTCGGTCACGTTGGGGAAAGCGTAGAATGCGCCTTCCGGACGCAGGCACTTGATGCCTTTGATGGCGTTTAATCCGTCCACGATAGCATCGCGGCGCGCCTGGAATTCCGCGCGGAAACGGTGCGCTTCATCCCACGGACCATCGAGCGCCTCGATCGCTGCAATCTGAGCGAACGTACAGGTACACGAATTTACATTGGTCTCGATGCGCGCCACCTGCACGGCCAGTTCCGGCGGCATGACGCCGTAGCCCAGGCGCCAGCCGGTCATCGCGAACGTTTTCGAGAAGCCGTCGATCAGCACCGTCCGCTCCGCCATTCCGGGATGCTGCAGGATGCTCGCGTAATCCTTGATGTAGAGGATCTCCGAATAAATCTCGTCGGCGATGACCCAGAAGTTGTGCTTGCGTGCGAGTTCCGCTACGCCGGCGAGGTCCTCCGGTGTCAGCACGCCGCCGGTCGGGTTGGCCGGCGTGTTCACGACCAGCAGCTTCGTCTTTGGCGTGATGAGTTTCTCAAGCGTGCCGAGGTCAAAACGGAAGGCTTTGCTTTCCAGCAGCGGCAGCGGCACGCCCCTGGCGCCCACGAAATCGGCGAGCGATTCGTAGATTGGATAGCCGGGATTGGGATAGATGACTTCGTCGCCTTCGTCGACCAGCGCCATCATGGCATCGAAAAGAATCGGCTTGGCACCGGGTCCGACCACGACCTGCTCAGGCTGAACGGAAATCTTTCGCGAGCGGCTGATGTAGCCGGCGATGGACTTGCGCAGCGGCTGAATGCCGGCCGACGGTCCGTAATGTGTGTGGCCTTCATCGAGCGCGCGCTTGGCGGCTTCGCGGACGTGCGCCGGCGTGTCAAAGTCTGGCTCGCCGAGGGCAAAGCTGACGATGCTTTTTCCTTCTGCTTCCAGCTTTCGCACGCGCGCGAGGACATCGAACGCGGTTTCTGTTCCGAGCCGCGACATGCGCCGTGCCAGACGCGGAGCGGCGCTGACCTGGATGCCTTCCGGCTGTGGCGCGGTCGCAGGTGCGGGAGCATTCGGACGCGTGTGTCCCTGCGCCGGATAATTCACGGGCGGCTTGACGCCAGGCGGCAGATCGTGCGACCAGGGGTCCCAGCGCTTGGGTGTCGAACGGTTTGGGCCGCTTCCCACAACGCCTTGTACTTTAGGTTCATGCTTCAGCGGCGGGGAGGCCTTCTCTCCGCCTTCGCCGTGCTCTTTCCAGGGATCCCACGTCCGCTCGGTATTGGGCTCAAGCTTGCGGTTCAGCGCGGAATTGATCTGTGGTTCTTTCTTGCTGTCGGCCATGCGTTCCTCGGAATCGGACATTCAAAGAAATACAGGAGCTCGGAACAGCCGATGCCGCCCGGACTCCTGCATTATGATGCCGCGTCGTGATGAATTTAGAGTGCGTCTTTGCCGCGCTCGCCGGTGCGGATGCGCACGGCATCAGCCAGATCCAGCACGAAGATCTTGCCGTCGCCAATCTTGCCGTCGCCGCTTTTGGCCGCGCGGGTGATGGCTTCGACGACCTTGTCGGCGATGCTCGAATCGCACGCGATCTCCAGCTTGACCTTGCGCACGAAATTCACCGTGTATTCGTGGCCGCGGTAAACTTCCGTGTGGCCCTTCTGCCGGCCATAGCCTTGAACGTCGGAGACGGTCACGCCTGCCACGCCGGTTGCCATGAGCGCTTCACGAACACTGTCCAGCTTGTGCGGCTGAATTACTGCGATCACATATTTCATCGCGAACTCTCCTCTCACGACGGGTTCGATCAACAACGCTCATGTTCCCGTGTTTCAGTGATATTTTCAACACGCTTTACCGAATCTGTCTTGCCGCAATCAGTCGCCGGTGCGGGTAAAGCGCATCAGGTCGATGTCGCCAATCGAACCTGACTCGCCGCTGGTATCGAGCGAGAGCTTCAGGATCTGCACTCCTTTTTTGAGCTTCACGCCGGTCTTGCTGATCGTTTGCAGCTTCGTCCACGCGCCGGTATCCGGAACTTCGATTTTGCCGGTCACGTCCTGGCCGTTGAATTCAAGGTGGAATACGCCCCCCTTCTTCTTTGAAGCGACCGGGAACTCGACGGTGTAGGTGCCGGCTTCTTTCACATCCACCGTATAAAGAAGCCATTCGCCCGTCCGCGTCCAGCCGATCCCATGCAGATTCGACGCGTCCGGGCGGCCTTCGATGTCGACGCCTGTTTCACCACGGTACGCGACGCCCTCGTTTTTTGGCGTCGTGTCGTGATAGGCGACGCCCTCTGGACCTTCGTCGTAGTGTTCAGCTTCGATCACGCCGGGTATTTCGTGCGCCTTGCCTTTCCACGGCGCAGATTTGCCGGGCGCATCCGGTTCTCCAGCGCTGACGCTTGAGACTGCCAGGAGAAGCAAAGTCGTAATTACGGTCCGCATAGCTGAGTTAGCCTCCATGGATACGGCAAAAACTCTACTCAGACACGCAGATTCCCGCAATGGACTGCTGATCGTAATCGCGGTGCTTTCGTCACGTGACGACGAAAGGTTCATCGCTATAATGCCGCTCCCTGTTTGACTTCGACCATTTGCAAGGAGCGACTCCATGTCCAAAACCGTATTGGCTTCCGCCGCCCGCAAACTCAAATCCTTTGAAGCGTCCAAGTGCCGCGTGCTCGTGGGTCTCGACGGCTTCGTCGATAACATCATCGACGTGGTCGATAAGCGCACCGATGCCACAAACTACACCCGCGTTGAAACCATCGACATTCTCGGCGACCGCATCAAGCGCGCCGCGGGCCTGTCGAGCAACCTCGAGCTGGTCGTGCGGCAAATGAAGCTTGGCGGCAACGGCCCCATCATGGCCAATGCCATG
>Ga0196964_10001568_pt1 | contig 11545 bp, 9 predicted proteins | sample S1_10metaG_FD_148615 | JGI IMG/M metagenome (GOLD analysis project Ga0196964, IMG submission 148615) | Soil microbial communities from Anza Borrego desert, Southern California, United States - S1_10 | ecosystem: Environmental > Terrestrial > Soil > Desert | place: USA: California | collected... | reverse complement strand
CCTGGACCAGAAGCGACATGGTCATCGCGAGGACCAGTGGGACGACGGTCCAGACGATCTCCAGCAGCACGCCGGCATGCACTCGGGAGCCGACTTCGTTCCCGGGGCGCCGGTGATACTTGATCGAGAAGTAAACAATCAGCCCCGCGATGAGCAGGATGAAGAAGCCGCAGATGCCCCAAATGTAAAAGTACAACTGATCCACGTGAATGGCGTGGCTGCTGGCCTGCGGCGGCATGAGCTGGATTTCGTTCATGCGCGGCCTCCATTCGTAGGGTGGGCGTCTCGCCCGCCTCCGCCGTTGGGTAGGCGATCTGGCGTCTCAACGAATGGCGTGGGATTTATGGGAGTAATGCGAATGATGGAGGTTTTCGTTCGAGTGTTGCGCTCCCTTCGGACGTGAATGGCAATGAAAGTGGCAATGAACAGCAGCGTCAGCAATCCAAAGCCGCGGATCACTGACATGATCGCGAAGCCGTACTTGCCTTCGATCGCATTGTAGCTGTAGCAATAGAGCATGATCTGGTCGGCGACGGTGCCGATCTTTCCGGCGGAGGCCTCGACGAGTCCGAGTCGGACGTCGCGCGGAAGGAATTCGAGTCCGAAGAAGTACCGCGCGATCCGCCCGTCGGGCGTGGCGACAACGATGCCGCTCGCGTGCGCGTACTGGCCGCTGGCGGAGTCATACACGTAGCGGAAACCGACCGACTCGCAGAGCGTCCGAATCGGCTCGCGCTCGCCCGTCAGGAAATGCCAGCCGGCTTCAGTTCCAGGCCGGTCGTACGCACGCATGTAGGCCTGCTTCTTCAGGGCCGCGAGTTCGGGCTTCTCGGTAGGATCGAAGCTGACGACGACGACTTCAAAGTCGCTGCCGGGATTGAGATTCATCGTCTTCAGGCAGCGCGTGAGACCGTTGAGCATCTGGTTGCAAAGCAGGGGGCACTCGTAGTAGACGAGCGCGAGGATGACCGGCCGCGACCCGAAGTACTCACCGACGCGCACACGCCTGCCGGACTCATCAATGAAGGTTGCTTCGAGCGGCAGTGCGCCGTCGAGTCTCTGATCGAAGCGGATCTCGCGAACGACTTGTTCAGGCGTCTGGGCGTGCGCGGAAAAGATCAGCATCGCCGCGATGGCCGCGGCGAGGAGCAGCGCGCTGCCTGCCAATCCGCGTCCTTCGTCATTGCCACGAAGACGCGAAGCCGCGAAGTCACAAAGATGAACTGTAGTTTGTGCTTTCGAGCGATGAGTTAAAAAAACCTTCGTGCCTTCGTGCCTTTGAGTCTTCGTGGCAATGGGGACGCGCTCAGCGTTGGGATGCATCCGCAGCCTCCTTCCCCGTCTTCTGCTCGCGCCGTTCGAGATACAGCTCCATGGCGCGCTCGACCGGGATGCGCACGATACCGGCTTTCTGATCGACCCAGCCGTACGTGTTCGTGCGCGCATTCTCCTGCGCGCGGACGGCTTCGAGCGCCTGTCCGTTGTAGGCTTCGAGACGCGGCCCGGCCGGATCGAAGGAGCCGGCAACAGGCAGGCGCGGCGGATCCTTCTGTCGCTCGTCGATGTAGAAGAGGCGATGCAACCCAAACGTGATCAGATGAAGGACGACGATTGAAGCCGACATCAGAATGGTGAACGCGACGATGCCGCGAAGGCTGATATCGCGCGGCTCGTAGCGCACATCCGGATTCGAGAGCGCATGGCTGTCTGTCGTAGGGTGGGCGTCTCGCCCGCCTCCGCCGTTGGAATGACGCGCCGCCTGATTCGAGTCGCTCATGCGGACTCTCCCTTCGGCGACAGGCCCATCTCAGCTTCAGGGGCGGGTGGCCGTGGCAGGAGCACACGCGCAAGCACCGGGTGCGAACTGTAGCTCCACAGAAACCCGCCGAACCACAGGCATATCAACGCGAGCGGAACGACGGCATCCAGCCAATGGAAGTACAGCACCGGCCGGAACGCAGGCATGACCAGCCAGAACAGATCGACGAAGTGGAAGAGCAGCAGCACGGCCGCGATCGCCCACAACGTTCCCGGGCGGCGTTTGGCCTCGCGCGAGAGCAGCACCGCGAAGGGAACGATGAAGTGAAACGCGGCGAGCGCGATTCCGATGTACTCCCAGCCATTGCGGATGCGTCGCAGGTAAAATGTGACTTCGTCAGGCAGGTTGCCCGAATAAATGATCAGGAACTGCGAGAACGAAACGTAGGTCCAGAAAAGCACGAGCGCGAGCAGCAGATTTCCAAGATCGTGCAGACGTTCAGGCGGCGAGGACTCGAAGAGCTGTGGAAGACGTCGCGAGACCCAGACCAGCACGACGATGGAGAACGCGATCGCAACGAGTAGGAAGCTCGTCGCGGCCTGGAAGGCAAACATCGTCGACCACCACTCGGGCTGCAGTGACATGATGAAATCGACGCTCAGCAGCGACACGGCGATGACGCTCGCGACCATGCCGGGGGCGCTGAGACTCGCCATGCGCTGCTGACGTGCGTGGCTCCGATCGGTGTCCTGCTTCAGCGACCAGCGGCTCAGCAGCCACGCAAGCGTGCAGAAGAGCGCCAGGCACACGATGACGCGTGCGATGAAACCGGGGACGTTGAGGTACCACTGCTTCTCTTCCAGATGATGAATGAGCAGTGCGGCATCTGGGCGCGTCCAGGCCCAGAGCTGCTGCATGCCGATCAGCAGTGGTATGACCAGCAGCACCAGCAGGAAGCTCTGCAGCGAAGCGGACTCGAGGATGCGCCGGATCGGCGCGCCCCACATACCGCCAGCGACATGGTTCAGCATCAGCAGGCCCAGGCATCCGACGCTGAGCGAGAGCACGAAGAAGAAGCCGACGAGGTAGCTCTGCAGGAAGTGCTGCCAGTCGAATACGGCGCCAATGACCGCTGCGATGCTCAGGAGCACTCCGAGTGCGAGCGCAATATTGCGGGGCGTCTTGAGTTCAGGGCCGGGAATGAAAATCATCGCGGCGCCTCCGCGAGTTTCTTGCCAGCGGGTACGTCACCGGGCGCGGCGTTCTGGCTGAGCTGCAGCGCTCGCACGTAATGGACGACAGCCCAGCGATCCTGAACGGAGAGGCGCTCGACCTGCGGATACATCGCGCCGAAGCCGTGTGTCATGACTGAGAAGTAGTGCCCATCCGGTGCCTTGCGCAGCCGTTCTTCGTGAAAGGAGGGCGGCTTAACGAAGCCACGCTGAACGATGATGCCTTCGCCGTAGCCGTCGCGGCCGTGGCACAGCGCGCAGGACATGTTGTAGCGCTCGCGTCCCGTGTTCAGGATTTCGCGTGTGGCGCTGAGCGGGTTGCTCTTCACCTGCTGGCCTTTGTCGTCGAGGCCTGTGTGCATAGCGCCGATTGCAAGCTGGCCGCGAGGAATGGTTCCTTGCGGAAGCGGCCTCGAACTCTGCCCGTCGGCGTAGAAGGGTGACTGCTCGTACGGTTTGAAGCGGCTGCCATCGCGCATGTTGTTGACGCCGCAGCCGGAAAGGCAGAGTGCGATGACGGCTATAGACGACCGGCGTCTGGCCCCATTGCCACAAAGACACGAAGACACGAAGACACGAAGAACAGAAGAACTCTTTGAGCCGTCGTGCCCTTGTGTCTTTGTGGCAGTGGGGAAGCGCGTCTTCATTGCGGCACCTCCGTCACTTCACGCGCGCCGAGACTCTGCAGAAACTTGCGCGCGTCTTCCGGCGTGTACTTCGGATCGCTCGCCTCAAGGCACAGGAAGAATTTGTCGTGCGACGCGAGCGAAAAGCGCGGCACGTTGAAGACCGGATGGTAGAGCCGCGGCAAGCCGTTCAGCGCGATCATGCCGATCACGCCGCTGAGCGCCGCGAACAGGACGGTCATCTCAAACGTCGCCGGCACAAACGAGGGCCACGAGTGGTAAGCGCGGCCGCCGACGTTCAGCGGGTAGTCGATGACCGAGCAGTAGTACTGCAGGCCGTACCCGGCGAGTCCGCCGATGATTCCGCCGATCAGCACGATGGCCGGCACACCGGTTCGCTTGCGGCCGAGCGCCTCGGCGAGACCTTCGACCGGAAACGGCGAATACGCATCCATGTGCCGGTAGCCTTCCGCGTGAGCCTTCTGCGCGGCATCGATGACCTGCTCGGCAGTGTCGAACTCGGCGAGCATGCCATAGGAACTCGGCGGAGGAGCGGCGTAGCTCATGCTCGCGCCTCCCGGATGCCGAGCCAGTCCCGATTGCCATAAAGGCACGAAGACACGAAGACACAAAGGGAAATGGAATAATTCCGAAGACGGGCCCTTCTGAAGTTCTTTGTGCCTTCGAGTCTTTGTGTCTTAGTGGCAATAGGGACGTGCGCACTCATCGCGGAACCTCCTGCTGATGAGGGCCGTGCGCGGCTTCGTGATGAACCAGTTCGCGCATCTCGAAGATCGAGATCATCGGCAGCAGCCGGATGAACAGGAAGAACAGCGCGAAAAACAGTCCGATGGTGCCGAGGTAAATGCCCCAGTCCCAGATCGTCGGCCAATACATGTCCCACGAGGATGGCAGGTAATCGCGGTGCAGGCTGGTGATGACGATGACAAAACGTTCGAGCCACATGCCCACGTTGACGACGAGCGCCAGGATAAAGAGCAGCACTGTGTTGCGGCGCACCCGCGAACTCCACAGGGCCTGAGGAATGATGACATTGCACAGGATCAGCGCCCAGAAGAACGGCGCGTACGGTCCGGTCATGCGATTCTGGATCATGAAGATTTCCGCTTTGTGGCCGCTGTAATAGGCCATGAAGATCTCGGACGCATAGCCGTAAGCGACGATCAAGCCGGTCGCGAGCATCACCTTGGCCATGGCTTCGAGATGCCACTGCGTGATGAAGCCTTTCAGCCCGTAGTAATGGCGCAGCGGGATCGCAAGCGTCAGCACCATGGCGAAGCCAGAGTAAATTGCGCCGGCGACGAAGTACGGCGGGAAGATCGTCGTGTGCCAGCCGGGGATGATCGACATCGCGAAATCGAAACTCACGATGGTATGAACGGAAAGGACGAGCGGCGTGGCAAGCCCCGCGAGCAGCAGATACGCCATCTGGTAGCGGCGCCAGTGCGTCGCGGAGTTTCTCCAGCCGAGCGAGAAGATGCCAAAGAGCACGCGCAGCCAGCGCTGCTTTGCGCGATCTCTCATCGTCGCCAGGTCCGGCACCAAGCCGATGTACCAGAAGAGGAGGGATACCGTTGCATAGGTCGAGACAGCGAAGAAGTCCCACACCAGCGGACTGCGGAACTGCGGCCACACGCCCATGGTGTTCGGATACGGCACCAGCCAATAAAAGAACTCGGGCCGTCCGAGATGGAGAATCGGGAACAGGCCTGCGCAGGCGACAGCGAACAAAGTCATCGCCTCGGCGAAACGGTTGATCGAGGTCCGCCACTCCTGCTTGAGCAGCAGCAGAATTGCGGAGATCAGCGTTCCGGCGTGGCCGATGCCGATCCACCACACGAAGTTGACGATCGCAAATCCCCACGCGACCGGGATGTTGACGCCCCAGATGCCGACACCGTTGATGAGAAGCTCAGCCGCGGAGAGCAGGAAAACCATCAGCAGCATGAAGGCGATCGAGAAGCCGAACAGCCACTGCACGGTGGTCCCGCGCACGAGAACGATATCCGCGATCTTGTCGGTGACCGATCCGTAGGTGTGGCCGGGCTCGAGCGCCGGCGTGCGAGTCTCCATCAGCCGCGCTCCTCTTTACTCCCCTCTCCCCTTGTGGGAGTGGGGCTGGGGGTGAGGGCCTTATGCGGATTCCGGACGCGCGCGAGATACGTCGTCCTCGGCTGTGTGCCGAGCTCGGACAGTACGCCGTAGTTGTGCGGCTCGCCCTTCAGCTTCGCGACGCGGCTGCCCTTGTCGTTGATGTCGCCGAAGACGATTGCATCCGCCGGGCACGCCGCCTGGCAGGCAGTGATGACCTCTCCGTCTCGCACGTTCCGGTTCTGTTTCTTGGCTTCGATGCGCGCGGCGGTGATGCGCTGGACGCAGTACGTGCACTTCTCCATGACACCGCGGTCGCGTACGGTCACCTGCGGATTGCGCATCAGTTCGATGGCTGGCTCGTGCGACGAGTACTGCAGGAAGTTGAAGCGCCGGACTTTGTACGGGCAGTTGTTCGAACAGTACCGCGTGCCGATGCAGCGGTTGTAGACCATCTCGTTGAGGCCCTCGGCGCTGTGCACCGTCGCGTTGACGGGGCAGACGACTTCGCACGGCGCCTTCTCGCAGTGAACGCAGAGCATGGGCTGAAAGTTCGACCGCGGGTTGGAAAGTTCACCTGAGAAATAATGATCGATCCGCAGCCAGTGCATCTCTCGCCCGCGAGCGACCTGGTCCTTACCGACGATGGGAATGTTGTTCTCCGCCTGGCAGGCGATGACGCACGCGCTGCAGCCGGTGCAGACGGTTTGATCGATGACCATGCCCCACGCCGCGCCAGGGTAGGCGTACTCCTTCAGGAGGCTGGGATGCGCGTGCTCGCCGTGGCCCGTCCTGCGATGAGTCTGCGGATGCGACACGGCGTCGGGCTCGGTTGGTTCAACCGGAGGCTCTTCGGCGGCTACGTTATGCAGAACAGGGGCGGGAACGGTTTGGGTCTCAGAGACTTCCTGCTTTTGGCCGCCGGCAGCTTCCCGAACTGCATCCTCTTGCAGCCCATGCCTGAACTCTTCCAGAGTCGACGTGTGGATGATTTCGCGCCCTTCCATGCTGTGATGGTGCTGAGTCGCCGCAAGGGCATACATCTCGCCGGTTTTACGGATTTCGACGTCGCTGCTCGACCACGCCGCGGCTGAAGTTCTCAGTGGGAAAGCATTGTGGCCCGCGCCATTGGCGACGCGGCCGGCGCGCGTGCGGCCGTAGCCGAACTGCAGCGCGATGCAGTCGTCCGCCTGGCCAGCCATGATCCAGATGGGCATCTGCACGCGCCGCTCGCCCGATCGAATCGTGACCAGGTCGCGATTCTCGAGGCCCAGCCGCTCGGCTGTCGCCGGACTGACGAGCGCGACGTTGTCCCATGTCAGCTTCGTCAGCGGCTTCGGCAGTTCCTGCAGCCAGCCGTTGTTCGCGTAGCGGCCGTCGTGAATGGTTGGGTCGGGCCGGAACACAACGCTGAGTCCCGTGGCTTCCTTGCGCTGAGGCGCGGCAGCCAGCGGCTTCAAGCGTGGCGTGAATGTCTCCATGGCGGTCTTCTCGACCACGCCGTCGTGAACGGACTTCTTCCAGAAGTCTTCGAAACCTTCACGGCGTTGGGTCATCCAGAAATGGCGCACGATCTCGTGGCTGTTGCGGCCGGAATTCCCGTGCATCTCGGCGAGCAGCTCATGGGGCGAGCGACCTGCATAGAGCGGCAGCGTGAGCGGTTGCATGATGGACGTCGTCCCATCGAACGCGCGCGCGTCGCTCCACGCTTCGAGCTCATGCGTCTGCGGAATGTGCCAGTGGCAGTGAGCCGAGGTCTCGTCTTCGTAAAGGCCCATCCGTACACGCAGGTTCACGCGCGCGAGCAGATCGCCGAAGTCGAGATCCGCAGGTGCATTGAAGACGGGATTTCCGCCGATGATGATCAGGGTCGAGACTCGCCCCGCGCCGATGTCCCTGGATAGAGCTTTGATTGATTCGAGCGCATCGAATGGCTCAGCCTGGACCGGACGCGTGTACGAGAGCGTCTTTCCTGGGGCTTCGAGTTCCGCATTGATCGCATGGACGACAGCGTGAATGTGCGGCGGCAGCTGCTCGCCGCACACCACAAGACTGGCGCCGCGATTCTGTTCGAGATCAGAGACGAGCGCCTTCGACCAGCTTTCCGGAACCCCGGACGGCGGCAGACTAGACTGCACTTGAACGCCGAGCGCCCGCGCGATTTCATACGCGAACGACTCGATCTGCTCGGGCTTGAGCGGCAGGCGGTGATCGGCCATGGCGCCGACCAGCGACGGGACGCTCTCGGCGCAGTACAGCCGGTTCATCTCGGCCTTCTCTGCACGCACGCGGCGGAGCGCGTTGAAGTCTCTCGAGTAGCGAACCGCGCCAGGGCCGCTGCTCAGGAAGTCGCCGGCCAGTGAGAGAACGATCTGCGCGCGATCAAAGTGATAGATCGTGTGAACGGGTTCGCCAAACGCCTGCATCGCGCCCTGATGCTCGAAGCCGGCACAAGGCGAGTACTGATGCCAGCGCGCCTCTGGAAACGCCCTGAGCACTTCCCCGATCTGCCAGGCGAGTGTCGGGGAAGTGATCGGCTCCGTGAGAAACCGAAGGCCGGTGCCACGTGTCGCCCGCTGCCTTTCGACGTCGCCGCGCAGCACCGAGAGGAACGAGCCCCACGTGCTGGCGTTCCCGCGGTACGTGACGCTCTGCGAGCGATCTGGATCGTACAGGCTGAGGATCTCCGCCTGCATGAATGCGTCGGTCGCGCCGAGACTTGCCGGGTGCTGGGGGTTCCCCTCGATCTTCGTCGGCCGCCCCATGTTGCTCTGGACGAGCACGCCGCGCGCGAAGCCTTCGAACGTGAGGGCCGTCGCATAATAGAGGGGCATGCCAGGCGTGAGCGCCGCCGGCTTCTGGACGTAAGGAACAATCTTCTCAGGCGTATGCCCGCGGCTGCCGCAGCCGGTCACGCCTGCGAGCGCCAGTGACGCGCCCATTAGTTGCAGAAACTTGCGCCGTCCCATGCTGTCCATGACGGACGCTTCACGCGGAAACTCCTGCCGCAGCGCCGTCTCGAACGCCGGATCATCCGATAGCTCATCCAGGCTGCGCCAGAAGCGCCGGCCGTGCTCGGAGCGCAGCCGGCCCCGGATGGCGTCCCAGTCGTATGTCTTGCGCGTTTCGTCCATGCTTTCCTTAGCGGTGGCAGGTCGAACAGTTGGTTAAGCCTTCAGGCCGGATGCCGTTCTCTTTCGCAAGCTGATGCTGCAGTTCGGCGGCCTTCTGCGGATCTGACGGCGGCTGCCAATTCATGTTGTAGATCTCATTCTTTGGACGTAGCGACGATGCCGGATCTTTGTGGCATTGCAGGCACCACTCCATGCGCAGCGTGTGCGTCTTCCAGACCTGCTGCATGCGATCAACGCGGCCGTGGCAGGTCGAGCAACCGACGCCTTTGGCGATGTGGATGCTGTGATTGAAGTAGGCGAAATCGCCGAGGTCGTGAACGCGGTTCCACGACAGCGGCTGGCGCGTGTTCCAGCTCGCGCGAACGGGTTCGAGCATTGCCGCGCCGGTCCAGATTTGTGAATGGCAGCTCATGCAGGTCTCAGTGGTCGGCATCCCGGCGAATGCGGTCTGCTCAACTGTCGTATGGCAGTAGCGGCAGTCTATGCCAAGTCCGCCGGCGTGATGCTGATGGCTGAACTGAATGGGTTGCTCAACCGGAACATCGACGTTGGTCATGTACGGCGTGCGGTCCATTGCCAGCGCCCCGTAGACAACGCCGCCAGCGGTGAGAAACATCAGCACGAGCGCCAGTCTGAAAATCGTGTTCGCGCTCGGATGGAAAATCTGCGCCATGCGACGAGGTCCCGGTAGTGAGCAATCGGCGCGCGCACGATTGCAAGGACCATGCCCTTGCTGCGGACATTCTTTCGCCAGCGTCTGACGGCAATGAAGGACTTAGAGATGGGCGGATTGCTTACAGCGGCGAGCGCTTACACGAACGCACGCTACGAAACAGAGTTCGAGGAAATCGGACGCGCGCGATTCTCGGATCAGCAGCAGTTCTAAGGTGCCCTGGCTTACTTCGTCCGGCCCCTCTTCCGGTCTTCAACGTGTACAGCACTGCGCGGTCGGTCGCATACATTTAACCGTTGAAGGAGTTTCCAGCGCATTCAGCGGCGAGCTGCGCTGGGCGAGCGCTTAACCGTCGCCATGGGCGAGAGCACGTTCCTGGCAGTGGACGCGAAACTGTTACGAGGTTGGCGGACTCCACTGACTAGATTCGATCCACGGAAGATGGCGCACTCCTGAGAAAGAAGTAAAATCATCCGCGATGCCATTCTTGGAAGGACTCGTAGATGAAGGGAGCGGCGAGAAACTCCTCCGAACTTGAGAGAGTACTGTGGACGAGCACGAAGACTGGACGGAAGTGCAGAGGGCGATCGAGAACGTCATCAACAGTGACTACGCCGGATTCTGGGACCAGGAGGGGGCAAAGGGATACGTCGAGCAGGTTGACTCTAGTGTCATCGACCGCACATGCTGCTCATTAGCCCGAGAAGGCACCGGCGCTGGTAGAACGGACTAGGCGCACTTCACTTGCAAGAGAGCGCAGGCGTCCGATGGGACAGAGTTTGAGTCTTGATGCACCAGCTAGAGCATCGGGCTTCACAAGTTACCGCGGTGGGGACATCTGCATTTGCAGAAGTGCCTCGCCCATGCCGCGAAGAGGCGCCTATGCCTCGCGTGGATTCTCTCGTGACGGTCTTATCTGCTTTTCCGTCGTTTATGGAAGCAGACCGGAGGTCTGGGTGGTGCCACTACCGCACCGCAATGGTGACAGACACAGCAGATGGTGAGCGGGTTGATCGACAACGGGGCCACGTTCTTGCTACAAGTTCCTCTTCCACTCATACTTTCATTCGTCCGCGCCGGGCTGCCTCTGAATGCCTTGGCACGGCAAGGACCTTCATTCAGGCGCGCTCAAGATCGTGAGGAAGCCTCGTTCTTCCGTGCCGGAGTAGGTTAATTCCATCTTCGTGCCGAAGCGACGTTCGTCGACCTCGACTGTAAGCAGTAGCCTCAACGGCGCGCCAGAACGCTGCTCGACGTTCCATGACTGCTTCAACGACAAGCCTTTACACGCGAGTCGAAAATGATGCGTGGTGCTTCCTTCTTCACGGATCCGCTTCAATGCAATGTTTGCGAATTTCGTCTTTCCCCGGCCTCTCTTGTCGAGGATGAACGAATGCTCAATTCCTCCAATGTTGATCGATACCGCCTTCCCCTGCGGCTCCGTGGCCGCGTCGAGTGTTCCTGTCAGCAGCAGGCTGTCGCGTCCACCTGATGCGCGCACCGTTGCTTTCAAGCTTACGAACGATATTTCACCCGCGGAAATTGCGGGTTCGGATCCGGCAGCGGGCGCTGTGACCACAACCGTCAGTGTGTTTCCTGCTAGCGACGCAGTTCCGTCGGAGACTAGCAGGGTGACTGAGTACACTCCGGGCGCCGCGTACGCGTGTGCGCCGGTGCTGTCGTTTGCACCGTCGCCGTAGTCCCAGAGATACCTGATTGTCTGGCCGTCGGGATCGCTGGCTACGACCGAGAAGCGGACAGTCTCGTTAACCGTTGCGGCCGTGGGTGTGGCGGTGGGCTGCGAGAGAATCACGGGTGCGGCGTTCAGAACTGTTTGCGAGAATGGCGCAGTGGTGCTCGCGAGGTAATTGGCGTCACCGAGGTAAATCGCCGTAACCGTGTGCGTCCCGCCGGGCAGCACGCCGGCCCAACTCGCCTGGCCGCCGCTGAGCGCGGCCGTCGCGAGAGTCGTTCCGTTATATTTAAACATCACGCTTCCGGCTGCAGCC
>Ga0196964_10001567_pt1 | contig 11551 bp, 8 predicted proteins | sample S1_10metaG_FD_148615 | JGI IMG/M metagenome (GOLD analysis project Ga0196964, IMG submission 148615) | Soil microbial communities from Anza Borrego desert, Southern California, United States - S1_10 | ecosystem: Environmental > Terrestrial > Soil > Desert | place: USA: California | collected... | reverse complement strand
CGGCAATTTTGCCGGTTTATGCCAAGGTGCGTATACGTTGACCATTACCGATGCAAACGGTTGCCAGGATTCACAACCATTTAACATTACCGAACCACCGGTATTGACACTTACACCGGCAGGAACAAACTTATTGTGCAATGGTGACAACAGCGGTACTGCAACCATTACTGCGGGTGGAGGAACGGTTCCTTATTCATACAGTTTTGATAATGGAACAACGTTCTCGGCCCTTAATGTACAAACCAACCTGGCCGCTGGCACCTATAACCTGGTAATTGAGGATGCAAACGGATGTACTGTTACCGGCACGCAAACATTGACCGAACCTACAGCACTTACCATTACCAGCCAGCCGCAAACCGATCCTTTGTGTTTTGCATCGTGTGATGGTGATGTAACCGTAAATGTTACAGGTGGTACCGTAGCAGGTTTGTATACATACACATGGGCTGGCGGTATTGCAGGACCTGCACAAAATGCAGCTACTAATTTATGTTCAGGAACATATTCGGTAGATGTTTCCGATGATAATGGATGTACTATTACGGCAACATGGACATTGGTTGACCCGGCCCCGTTCCTGGTTAACTCGGTAACTGCAACCGATGTATTGTGTTTTGGCGATTGCAACGGAACACTGGCGGTGGCCGCCCCCGGTGCAGTTCAGTTTAGTGCCGACAACGGGGCAACGTTTCAGGCAAGTAACAACTTTACCAACCTTTGCCCTGGCGTATATACCATAGTAGTTGAAAACGCCAACGGTTGCCAGGCAACATCAGTGGGCATAGTAGGCGAACCAACACCTGTTCAAGTGATTTGTACGCCTGACAGTGTTTACTGTTCAGGTGCAGGCTTACCGCTTTTTGCTTTTGCATTTGGCGGTATAGGTCCGTATACCTATAGCTGGGACAATGGTGTAAACACACAATCACAAACAATATTCCCTGTGGGTACACAATCGTATATTGTAACCGCAACCGATGCCAACGGGTGTCCGTCACCAACCGATACCACGACATATACACCGCTTAATCCTTATACAGCCACCATTGCTGCAACCGATACCATTACTTGTCCCGGTGAGCCGGTTACCATTACCGTTACCATGTCAAGCGGTAACCCGGCTTATATTTATGATTGGAGCACGGGTGATACCGACTCAACCATTACCATTGACAACAGCATTGCTGCAACATACACCTGTATTGTAACCGACCAGTGTTTTGATTATGACACATTATCCATAAACATTCAAACGTATGCGTTACCAGCTGTTTCATTTAGCGTAAGTGACACCTCGGGTTGTCCACCGTTCAGCATAACGCTTTACAACAATACGCCTGCGGCACAGGTTGGCAGCAACTGCGTGTGGACATTCAGTGACGGATTGACCCTGTTAGGCTGTGATTCGGTTACCACCGTATACAATGCGCCCGGTTGTTATCATGTTGACTTATTGGTAACCTCGCCTGATGGTTGTGACAATACGGCCACGCAAAATTCTGCTTTCTGTGTTCACCCGAACCCGGTAGCCAATTTTACCTGGACACCTGATAAACCGTCCTATTATCATGGCGAAGTACAATTCTTTGATCAATCATTATTGGCCGATACATATGCATGGGATTTTGCAGGGTTGGGTACGTCAACCAATGAAAACCCCATTTTTGACTTCACCGGCACTGACACTGGTTTATTCCAGGTATGTTTGGCGGTTGCTACGTTGCAAGGCTGCGTTGATACCATTTGCAAAGACGTAAGGGTATATGAAGACTATGCGATTTACGTACCTAACGTATTTACCCCTGATGCTGACGGTACCAATGATCTGTTTTTCCCGGTAATGGGCGGAGTATTGCCAACCAACCTTGAGTTCATGATCTTTAACCGTTGGGGCGAAATGATTTATTTTGGCAACGGGTTAAAATCAGCCTGGGACGGTACGCACAAAGGCGTTAAATGCAAGGAAGATGTTTATGTATGGAAAGTCAAGGTGACGGATTACCTTGAAGTAGCGCATGAGTATATTGGGCATGTTACGCTGTTGAGATAAATAATTATCAATTAAAAATTATTCGGCCAAGGGCCAATCACTCTTTGGGTGACAATGATCAATTTTGAGTAATCGGAATTGATCATTTTTTTTGCCTGTTTTCTGCTGAGGTAAAGAAGCCTTTTTGTCACGACAGGTTTTCATAAAATTGATTTTTGGTTACAAATAATAAAGTGCCTGGCAACAAACCATTCAGCAACAATAAATTCGTTGCATGAAATATGGTTGGATAAGTGTATGGATTGGCGGCATAGTGTTATATGCCTGCAGTGCCCGTAAACAAGAATGGTGTGCAAATGGCTTTTTAACAGCCTTACATGATCAAAGCTTAACTCAAACGTATTTATCAAAAAATCCACGCGTGCCCGTTGAAACCGAGCCTGTACCAGTTGCGTCAACCGAACCCGATTCGTTTTACGATAGTTTGTGCAAGGTATGGATTGATACAAGCACGTTGAAGGGTAAGCGACTTTACATCATGAACCAATTTTTGATTCAAAACGAACCCTCTCAACCCATGTATGATTCGCTTTTTGATTTAAATTATGACGGATGCATGGATTATGTGATAGGGTATTACGGTCAATGCGGCAACGGTGTAAAAAACCGCGTTGAAGTTCATTTATATGATACAACAGTTAACTGTTATACGTACAGTTCATGGCTCTCGGGCATAACAAACCCCTCATTCTATATCAACCAGAAAAAAATAACGGGTTTTTACATGGCGTACGGTGGTGGAGACGGGTGTCGGTTTGAATGGATTGAAGGTAAATGGGAAATAGCCAAGGCATTTGAGGTATGGAATGAAGGAGATACCTCAAAATGGCACATTGCTTATCCCCTTAAAAATGCCTTATATGTTCAGGTTAGGCCGTATGTTTTAATTCCGCATACGGATATCTTGGAAACAAAAATCGACACCAACTATGATCCAATGAAGTTTTGACGCGATTTTCTGTTAACGCTGAAAAAAAACTGCGTTATTCAAATGTTAGAAATAACTTTGAAATTGTTTCTTTAAAAATCAAACCATGGCTTAACGGATCATTTTCTCCCTCACCTTTTTCAATGGACTAGCGGTTAGAATTGCAGCGCGTTTTTTAAAATCGAGGAAGCAAAATCGGGGGTTATTCATTAAGACTATTTCTTTCTCCTGTAAATAATCAAATACCTTCCCGCAATAATTTGCGTGCTGCGCAAATTGTTCCAGGCCATCAGTTGGCTTACCGTAACACCGTAACGCATGGCGATGGCACCCAGGTTATCGCCATTTTTGATTTTGTATTTATAGGCGTATCGGCCCTTTACATCAGCCTGGTAGCGCGATGCCGTGTGCGTTTCGGTTGAAACGTGTTTGTCAAGGCTGTCGCGCTTAAATACCAGTGAGTCGGCTGTGGCATATGCATCCAAAAACGTTGCGGTATTGATAAACGCCTCCGATAAAAACTGTCCCTTTAATTCATAACCCGGTTTGGTCAGGTGTACCAGATCATATTGTGCCAAACCAAATTTTTCCCAGGTTTTAATGGAATAATTTCCACCTGATATCCAGAACCAGTCCCATACCACGCAGTTTTGTTCTTTGGCAATGCTGTGTATGAGTTCGCAAAAGTCATCGCCCGAATTACGGTGCCTGCCCTTTCTGAAAAGGTCTTGCACGGTAGGCATGATAATGGTGGCATTGGGTACGGCCGTGCGTACTTTGGCAATTACCTGTATAATCTCATTGCGTAATTCAGGTTTAATTTCGTCATCGTATAAGTAATCATTGGTGCCGTAATCCAATATGACCACATCGGCTTCCAACGCTTTTACCTGTTCAACAAAAAGCGGTTCAAACAAGGTGGCCCTGTAACGCGATGCGCCAACACCGCAACTGTGAATCATAAATCCACCGGGCCTGGCGCTTTCAAGACTCATGCCGTAAAATTCAAACACGCTGTCGCATTCGGCATTTTTAACCAACTTAACGCTTATGGTAGGATTTGGTGCCGGTATGGTCATTTCATAATAAGGCAATTTATCACCCGGGATTGAATCCACGTCAATGCGTACTTCGCTCCCGCCTGATATAACAATCAAATCATAACTGCAGCGTTGTTTGCGGCAAAATAATTTAAGCCGTGTATAATGTTCGGGAACGGGATCTTTAAAGGTGATTTCAAAACTGGCGGTTTCATCGTTAGTGCGGCTGGCCATACCCATAACACCCAATGGCAAAGCTGGCGGAATACGCATGGTTTTACCCCACCGCCATTTGCCTGTACTTGAATTGGTGTACTGGTGCGAAGAATAGGAGTCGGCTGTTGAGTAAGGGAAAACCATACCGCGGCCTCCTTCGCCATGCATAAACTGCATGCGCTTCCGCAGTTCGTGCGGGTACATATCGGGCTGCACGTGCGAGTCGCCCACGTGAACCACTACAAATTTATTTTTGGCCGAGTTTTTCCAGGCATTGTGAAAACCGCTTATGGCGGTGCGTTTGTAAAACTGCAGCATGTTCAGCTCTTCGTGAATGCCTGTGTGTTTGGAAGTGTCACGTATTGCCTCGCCCTGTGCCAATGCAACCAAAGGACAGCAACAAATCACCCATTGAAGTATTGTTTTTCCAATGTGTGTTAAACCATGTTGTATGCGTTTAACAAAAATCATTTCAAGGTGTCCTTCACCGTTTTTGAAGCGGTCGTGTCTTTGTCTTTTGTTGTTTTAGGTTTATTTTTACTATACATCAGGTGCTTTATACGGCTTGAAGTATACGGTGTGTTTGCTGAAATGGACCCATTTATGAACAAAAGGTCGGTTACTTTATTTTCGCGAATAAAATCAATGATGCCGCCATTATAATAGCGGAAATCAATTGAGTATACTTTCTCATAGTGAGAAACAAGATATGTAATGAATGGATTCCCGTAAGAGTTCTTGATGACCACTATGCTTTTTCCGTTTTTCGGGCCGTTTTCCATTTTTATTAAAGGATAATCGGCCCCTAAAAAAACACTGTACCCGCCAGCCGCATCAACAATCACGTGGCTTTTAATGGCCTTGTTCATGTTGTCTTTTCTATAAACAACGCAGGCCGGATTGTCGGGCAGTTTCCAGTAATGCACCGTATCATAATGCTCGGCCAGGGTTGAGTTGCGGTTGAGGTAAAAATACAACGAGCCAAAAAATTTGTTTTGCGCTTTTTTTACCATTTTATCAAGCGGAACAGGATCAAAACCGGCTGTTTCACAAAAAGCGGTGTAGGCGTAATAGGCACCAAGACCTGTCCAGTGATGGTCGGTACGGAAATACACATACTCGTCTTTATGCGCAGCGATTTTTGAATAGGCGTCAACTTTTTTTATCCCTTCGGCTTCGTTTTCATAAATCATGCTTATGTTGCGTTTCTCCTGTTCTTTTAAATGTTTGTATTTGGGTTGCGGTAAATAAAACTCGGCTGCCGATGGAACCACAACATTGAAAACGTTGACCCCTTCGTCCTTTAATGCATTGTAATATGTGTTTACCATGGCGGCATAATTTTTTGCACGCGAATTGTTGCCCCCGAACAACTGCATAGCCCTCCCGTTGCTGATTACAAGCCCGCGGTTATCCTCTATCACTTCTTCCACCAACATGGCCGTATCGGCACCAATGGCGGCATTGCTTTTATCTTTTTTAATGTTTTTTTTAGGTTTGACCGGGGCGTCAAACACAATCAGTTCTTCGTTTTTCCAGCCACGCAACTCTTCCATCGCAAACGCGTGTGAGATAAATGCATCCCTGAATGGAAAATGATCTTTTATGTATTCGTCAACGCGCTTCATGTACACGCCTTTGGCCACTGAATCAAGGTCCCATTGGGGAAAAGCGGCCAGCTTGCGCTTTTCATCGGTTGATACAATTTCTTTTGGTTTGAACACAAAGGCAAGGCCCAGGATAAATACCGCCCCGAAGAAAACTCCGAAGTTGACATAGTAAAATATTTCGCGCCCGTGCTTTTTCAAAACCTGTAATAAATAAACGGGTTATAACTTCCGGCCACCAACATGGCTGTGGCAAGGTACAATAAAAACAAATTAAATGCAAGAATGGAAACGCCAACGGTAGTGCCTATTGACGTGCGGTATTGCGTTTGCACCATGTATCGTTTTAATTTGCGCATGACAAACGTATACACCGGCATGCATAAAATAAATGCGAGCAACATCCAGTAAAAATTCGCCCACAGTGTTTGCCAGAACCTGTCATTGGCAAAATCGTTTCCTGATAATCCAAAAATAACACGGAACAAATCGCCAAGGCGTGCCAGGCTGTCTTCAAAATAAAAAATGGCCCAGCCCAGTACAGCCACCAGCAGCAGGTATATGTGTGAAAAAATACGCGGGATGGCATCAAACGCTTTTTGCAGGAACAGCCGCTCAATTAAAATCAGGAACCCGAAATAGAGTCCCCATATGATAAAATTCCAGCTTGCCCCATGCCACAACCCGGTAAGGAACCAAACAATGAAAAGGTTGCGGTACGGTTTGTATTTGTTTCCGCCAAGTGGAATATACAGGTAATCGCGAAAAAAAGACCCGAGCGAAACATGCCACCTGCGCCAGAATTCGGTTGCTGAACGGGAAATGTACGGATAAATAAAATTTTCACGGTAGTGGAACCCGTACATACGTCCTAGCCCAATGGCCATATCAGAATATCCTGAGAAATCAAAATAAATCTGGATGGAATACATAAGAATAGCGTACCATCCTTCAGCAAATGTAAGCTGGCTTATATCGGCAGGCAATATGTCTTTTGTTGCCGGGTCGGTATCGCCAAAAAATACAGTAACAAGGTCGCCCGCTACATTGGCAATGCATACTTTTTTAAATAACCCGATGCAAAAACGGTTTATGCCCGCACTTATGTCGGCAATGTTGAATTTGCGGTGCTCAATTTCGTGGGCAATGTGTGCATAACGCACAATGGGCCCGGCCACCAGCTGGTGGTACATGCTCACACACATTAAAAAATTCCAATAGCTTTTTTGCGCTTTTACCTGGCCGCGGTACACATCAATGGTATAGGAAAGCGCATGGAAACTGTAAAATGAAATACCAATAGGCAAACTGAATTCGGGCACTTCAAGATTAAGGCCAAAAACAGCATTAATGTTTTCATAAATAAAACCGCTGTATTTAAAAATGGCCAGTAAACCCAGGTTTACAACAGCCGAAGATACGAGTCCCCATTTGGCCCATTGTGTTCCTTTGTATTTTTCAATGATCAGAGCGTTTATCCAGTCAACAAATGCCGAGAACAACAAAAGAATGATCCAAACCGGTTCACCCCAGGCATAAAACCAAAGAGAGAAAAGCGTGAGTATGGAATTGCGGTAAAAGAAATTTTTTGTAGCATAATAAAGGAGCAGGCTTAACGGCAGGAAAAAATACAGGAATGTAAGGCTCGCAAATACCATGAGTACGTAAACAATGCTTGGGTGTTTATGGGTTCTAAGATACCGGTAAATGCGCCACTGCAACGAAACAGGCTGGCTATTTTATTAAACGCAGGGTCTTGACAATTGTTCGTGGAAGTGAACGGCTAACCGTTATAGTTATCCGTTATGGGAAGCGAAACCGCCTTCATCAGGCGTTTTTACATATGCTATACAGCAAAACATGCTTCCCCTGAGAAAAAAAGTTATCGGGTACCAGTTATCCGTTACATGGAAGTGGACTGCTTCAGGCATTTTATGAGCTGAATGGTAACGCATATTCTGTGGATACATTTCCAGGTTAACACGCAAGCCTGATAACGAATAATTACTCTTTATTCCTGCAACACAATAGTTTTGAGTATATGAATATCAACGGTAGGCCGGTTGTTTTTATCAACCGGGGCTTCGGCAATTTTATCAATAACATCAAGGCCTTCAATGACCTCGCCAAATACGGTGTATTTACCGTCCAGGTTGGGCACTCCTCCCACGGTTGTATAATCGGCTACCTGGCGCTCATTAAAACGCAAGAGGTTTTTTTCACCGATGATTGAATCGGTTTGCGCTTTCATTTGGTCCAGAATCTTATCGGCTGTTTTATAATCTTTGATGCTCATGAGTGAGTCGAGCATGCGTTTGGTGAGCAAATTATTGGTTGCTTTTAACAAACTATCGGCCACTTTGTAACGCCTGGGCCGATTTTGCGTGTTTTCGATGGTACGAAGCATGTATGCGGCATAGTCGCGTCCGTCAACAATGTAAAACTGGTATTGCGATGAGCGTTTTTGCGGGTTGGTGGCATCGGGCTGGCGTGCGGCCGCCAGGGCCCCGCGTTTATGATAGTGTTCGGGTACAATTTCGGCCGGCAGGGTTTCACGGCCACTCTCACTACCCACGAGGTCGCCAGGTTTGGCGTTTACACTGGCGGGTTCACCACCCTGGATCATAAAATCTTTAATCACCCTATGAAAAAGGGTACCGTTATATTTACCAGCCTTGCAGTTTTTAATGAAATTAGCGGTGTGGAGCGGGGTGTCTTTATAGAGGGCAATTTTCATGGATCCCTGCTCCGTAACCAATTCAACTATCTGGCCTTTAGCGGATAAGCACAGACCTGTGAGTATCCAAACAGCCCCTATCACCTTGTTAAATCGCATAAATCCTGTATATTTGTAAGCAACTATGGTGCTAATTTACCGTTAAACCTGTAACTTTAACCTGGTTTTATTTGTTACACAGTAAATAGCGGAGCTTATACAGAGAGATTATGAAAGCAAAAACTTTACCATACTTATTATCGGCAGCCATTGTGTTGCTGGCACTTAATTTCCAGGCTTGTAAAAAACCGGGCGATACCATTGGCATTGTTACCGTTGTTGATAATAACGGAAACCTGATTTCGGGCGCCAATGTTAAACTGTTGGGAGTTGATACCGATGGAAATCCTGGCGGGCGTATTGATGTTGATGAGACAACCGGCAGCGATGGAAAGGCTACATTTAATTTTAATGAATACTATAAGCGCGGTCAGGCCGGATTTACGGTGCTTGATGTAATTGCATCAAAAGACACCCTGGGTGGTCGTACCATCATCAAGATTGAAGAAGAAAAAACAAGCGATTGCATTGTTACGATTGAGGATCAATAATCCCTTCGCTCAAAAAATAATCCACTATTGCTCTTTTCATTAATTCCTGCTGCTCCTTTTCTTCAAGGGGAGGCAGCTGTTTTACGGCCTCATAATGCGGCCATCCGTCAGGGTCAATCCCAATAAATTTATAATATCCATATGGTTCAAGCAAACGGCATATGGCAATGTGCATGAGGTTTACCTTTTCGTCCTTTTTAAACTTACGGTGTCCCTGACCCAGCTCCTGTACGCCAATCAGGAAAATCAGGCTTTGCAAATCGGGTTTTTCACCCACATCGGCCTTAACATGTTCCAGTACGCGTTGCCAGTTTTTTTCCTGTTCAAAATCCATTGCTGCTGTAAAATTAACTAAAGTTATATCAAATGATTTATATTTTTAGAGTACAACAGGTATAGTGCTGACTGACATGGTTTGGCGTCACTTTCATTGTAATAGCGTATATGTCACGTCAGTATTATTGCTTACTTTACATCATCAACCTGCATGGTGAAAATTATGCGCATATTAACCGTTTGTGTCCTGGCAAATGCACTGGCCGGCACAACGCATGCGCAGGATTATAAAGCCATTGAAAAATACAAGTATAAAATTGAACATACAAATAACGATACGGTGGTCATAAACATGTACCAGGAAATTTTCTGGGAATATTATGGGGTATATAACGATACAGCGTTGATGTATGCAAAAAAAGCCATTTCTTTTTCTGAAAAAAAATCGTTTATACAGGGGCTGATTGACGGGTACAGGCTTGCCGGCATGGCTTATAGTGAATTATCCAACTATCCTGAGGCGTTGCGTTATGAGCAAATGGCCCTCAAAAAATGCGACCCCAAAGAGCACCTTGAGCGCAAGGCCAATATTCTGAACAATATGGCCAATATTCATTACGAACTCAAGGACTACAATACAGCATTGAGTTATTACCAGGCCAGTCTTGACATTTGCCAAAAACTGAAAATCCAGTTCGGGGTTTCTTCCTGCCTGGGCAATATGGGCAATATTTACAAACGGCTCAATAAGGTTGACGCTGCATTAAAGTATTACAAAAAAAGCTTAAGCATTGACAAGGAAATAGGCAATCCGCGTGGTTATGCCAATTCATTGGGTAACATTGGCCAGTTGTACCTTGACAAAAAGGATTATGGGCAGGCCATTCATTATTTTAATTTGTCGTTGCGTGTGCGCGATTCAATTGGCCTTACCGAGGGCATTGCAAGTTCATACCTGAGCCTGGGCAACGTATATCTTGAGCTGAACGATGCTTCCATGGCGCTTGATTATTTTTCGCGGGCCCTGAGTTTGGCTGAAGAATCAAACACCATGGATCAGCAACAACTGGCCTATGAAGGACAATACAATTGCTATCGCAAAATGGGAAGGATTACTGAGGCGCTGAACGCATTTGAAAAATCGGCCGCATTAAAGGACAGTGTTCTGAATGAAAAACGAACCGATGAGGTAAACCAGCTTAAAACAAGTTATATTATTGAACAAAAAGAGTCAGAATACAAAATACAGCGTGAAAAGGACAAAATAAAATCTGATTCGGAAAAAAAACAACAGCGCATTATTCTTTATTGCTCTATAGGCGGGCTTGCGCTCACCATTGTGTTTCTGTATTTCATTTTTAAACGTTACCGGCATAGCCTTAAGCAACAAAAAATAATTGAGGAGCAAAAGAAACTTGTAGAAATCAAAAACAAGGAAATTACCGATAGCATCAATTATGCCAAGCGCATACAGGAGGCCATGCTAACCAGCGAACAGGAATTCACAAAAAATTTCAAAAAAGCGTTCGTGTATTTCAGGCCAAAGGATATTGTAAGTGGCGATTTTTATTGGGTAATTGAAGAGCCGGGAACAAATACGGTTTTATTTGTGTTGGGTGATTGCACCGGCCATGGCGTGCCGGGCGGATTCATGAGTGTGCTGGGCATAAACCTGATGAATGAAATTGTGAATGAAAGACGCGTGTATGAGCCTGCACAAATCCTGAATGTACTGCGTGAACGCATCAAGCAGGCATTGAAACAGGACGGGGCCGAAGGAACAAGCCGTGACGGTATGGACATTACCATTGGCAAACTTAACCGCGATACCTGTAAGTTTACCTATGCAACGGCCAACCGGATGTTGTACATTTATAAAAACAACAATCTTGAACGGTTTAGCGGAAATAAAATGCCGGTAGGATATTTTGAACAGGAAGAGGAATTTGTTCAGTATGAGGTGCAGCTTGAAAAAGGGAATTACATTTATTTCTTTACCGATGGGTATGTTGACCAGATTGGCGGTGACCTGGGCCGTAAATTAAAATACCCGAATTTTGAAGCTGCATTAAAAAAAGCAGTGCACGATGGCCGTCCGCTT